>WNFI01156012.1_pt1 | contig 33737 bp, 26 predicted proteins | sample 5400471 | NCBI WGS metagenome assembly WNFI01 (sample SAMN13153348, study PRJNA577476) | soil metagenome | isolation source: 100 cm saprolite on Douglas fir-dominated hillslope | place: USA:California | collected 2013-09-17 | reverse complement strand
CATGCGCAGTAGCTCCATGGCCGAAGCGTGGGAAAGAAAGTAGCCATGGCCGCCGCACAATTCCTTTGCGATGAGGTAGGGGTCGCCAATATATTCGGTGGCACGTCCGAGCTCAAACGGCACCAGGGTGTAGAGCCCGGGGCGCAGACGGGTGATGAGCCCCCGCTTCTCGGCTTTGAGAATGAGCGAACGAGCGGAAGACCCTCGGAGCTTTGTGATCTGTTCCACGTCGCGGAGGCTGAATGTGGTTTTTCCTCGTTCGTTGAGCTCCACAAAGAGCCGCGAAGTCTGCCGGCCGAGTGTTTTGCTGGACTGATAGTTCTTGATCATTTCGTTCCCTTAGAGGAAACATTTCAAGCACAAAATATCATGATACCAGATGCCATTATTGTTGCCTCTCAGGGAACTATTTAAACACAGGATATAACGGCGTCTAAAAGGTCCAAATCATACCCCATTGTTTTCAAGTGGTTACAAAGTCATGAGTTCCTCTGGAGAATGATGCCTGGCACGCGGCCCTTTGATAAGCAAGACGCCTACGGTTAGTGGGTGCGCTCGGACCCGTGCCAGCTAGCGCTCCGGTGTGTGCCGAATTCTGAGACTGACACCACTTTATTTTTTGACATTGACGGCCGATCAGTCATCTCCATTCAATCACCTTCAATGTTAGGGAGTTTGGTGAGCTCAAAAATCATGAATGGCGAAGGCTGCGTGGATGCTTGTGAGCTGGGCGTACCGGGCAGGTATATCGCGTCGAGTTCACTAAACAAAAGTTACCGTAGAGTTTTTATGGGGTTCCGCTCATGGCAGCAACCTTTGGCGACAAACGAGACCACATATCAGCAACCGTATCCAGGAGGAGAAATGCCCTTATCGAATTTGCAGCTGTGCCGTAATCAGGAATACGTCCGTGAAGAATGCGGTGCCTGTTGAACTGCTCCGGCTGTGCGGGCTTTGAGAAGTCTTCCCACCCGTAATAGGAGCGTTCCAAGATCTTCATCGTTGCTGCGCCGAAGTCTGCGTCGGTCGTTGGATCGTTCATTTGAGCCTGGGATACCAACTTCACTGCGTCACTCCGCCGAGGATTTGGAACGATCTCCGAGGCCAGCCCTTCAGCGAGTGGCAGTAGTGTCGGGATCACGAGTGTGTGCAAGTCCAATCGATAAGCCTCAACGGCATCAGTACAAATCTTCTTCCGACATGTGAAGTAGGGGATGCTCCCCCAGCCGTTGACGATGTCCTGAATTTGCGTCAGCGAGACAAACTCGTGGAGACGCCGATTCACTACGCTATCTCCCTGCTCCACGTTCCAACGCATTAAGAGCCACAGCTGCTCACTTGTGAAATGACGTTCCACCCCAATCAAGCCATGGTTGATGGTGAATGCCAGGAGAGTCTTGTCTTGCTGCTCAAAATACAGCTTCCAATCCTCAAAGGCTTGCTTAAACGCCTCTGCGGAACCAGGCATGCTTGCCAGCACGGCAAACCGAAACAGTGGCTCAAGCCCTTCAAGAAAATCGCCGATTGCCTTCGTCAGCGATTCGACATTGGATGGAGTGTCCGGCATTCAGTGAAAGATTAGCATGAAGGTGTAACGCGACTAGGATCAATTGTCAGTTGATCGCCACTTCAACTAGCTATCACTACACCAGTCGCACACCAGCCGCGATCAGTGCTTTCTGACCCTCAGCAGTAAGTTCAAAGACTTCCCCTTGCATGTTCGAGACATCGGATTTGCTGACGAATCCGTCTTGCTGCAGGATGGTCAGATACGGGCGAATCGACACGAACGAAGGGTAGCTGTGGATGTAGGCGTTATGATTCTTTTGAATCCAGTCCAAGAACACCACTGCGTCGTTCACCACGTTAGCCGGAACCGACTGGCTAAGGCGGCTCTCCATTTCCAAGACGATTGGCTCTTCCGTTTGCTGGGGACGAGGCTTGTAGTAGGTATACACCGCCCATATGAGCGTCAGTACTGCTGCGACTGTCCCGATTACAATTAGCATCACAGCTCAGTCAAGCGAAACTCCAAATACATTCGCGATGCGTTCGAGTTCGCGGTCGGGATAGTTCTCATTCCAGACCTTCCGCGTCTTGTCGCGGGCTGAGTCGAGGAGGTTGTAGATCAACAAGACCTCAGGTTGGAAGAGGAAGGCTGGCGTATCGTTCTCGCCCAATTCTCGAGCCTTTTCGTAGATATTCTCGAGAACCTCGTGCTTCGCCGCCAAGAAGTCATTTAAGCTATTCGCGAACGCGCCGATGTCGTCCTTGGGAACCACCGGCATCAGCGAATCAAGCACCTCGACCGACAGTTCCCGATTGGGCAGCTGAGATGCCAAGGTGTAGTAGTGCTGTTCCAGCACTTGCAGCAGTCGAGCCGTGGGTGTAGTTGCCAAATCCATGTTGAGACGATCAAACTCTCTATCGGCTACTTCTACCTGTCCCGCCATCAGCGAGACTCGACGCTTCACGTCAGGGTCCAGCTGCGTAATCATCTCTTCATTCTTGTAGACGGTATCGTGTGACATCTCCGACCACAAGTGCTGAGCCAGGGTCCTGACTTGCAACTCGACCCAAAACATATCCGGGGGAAAGTCCTTCGCCGCGTCGTCGCTCTGATGCAGCCGGACGTTGTCCAGATGCACACTTAAATATCCGACGCTGTCGGTACCGAGTTTTTTAGCCTTGTCCTCGGGTTCCCTCGAATCAAAGAGCGTTCGTATCTTTTCGACCACCTTGCCCACATCGGCGCGGTACCGGATGGTGACGCGGGCACCAACTTTGTCAGGCAGAGTCTCGAACGTGTGGTGATGCTTGGTGAGTAGCTTCTTCACCAGACTGTCGATCGTCTTGGCGCGGGCGTCGACTTGAAACCATACACCAACTGGCTTCAGGGAATCTCGCAGCCGTTGCGCCACGAGTTCCCCGAAGGCCTCATAGTGGGGACGCTCCTTCGTCCAACGTTGCCGTGCTGTCTCAACCTCGATCACTTGACCTTCGCGACTTGATCTTTCACCAAAATGTCTTCCTCGCGTATCTCGATGATGTCCTCCGCATCCGTGGGGACGGAGATCATGCCACCCCTTCTGGTTTTGAAGAGTTTCCGTTCAAGGCTTTTCTCAATGTCGCAAACGTCCTTCCGAAATTGGGCGAGCGGAATCCTCTCGCTTTCAAGATGGTCACGGTACAGCTGTTGATAATCCTCCGGCACATAGTCTTGAATGAAGGTCTGCGGTGCGAATGTCCTTGCGTTCGATTTCATCTGCGACTGAAGGTGCTCGTAGATTTCCGCTTTGATCGTAGGCTCCGTGATCACATCACTAATGAAATCCAGCGTTGACTTGAAGAATCTCTCCGTTGCCACACGCGGGACAACCAAGAAGCTACAGCCCAGGAATCGCATCCAGAACTTCGCGATAGCATCGGAGGAGAAAACGCTGGACTGTCCTTCACAAGCAGACGCCCTAAAATCGTCATCGCCGTTTCCGGAGCGAACGAACATGGCGGTCTTGAATAACCGCGTGCCATCGGTCAACACAAGATCATTCAGGACGGACATGGCGAATGTCTGTTGCCCTACTCGGCCACTCAGAGCCAATTGCGCTCCGCGTTCTCTTTCCAGCTTCATCAAAACAATTGCGGGGCTACCCGACGCCACCGCATTGATGACGCAGAGAAGACCCGGCGAGGTGGCCTTCGTGTGCTGCTCGAAAAGATAGTTGGCGAGTTCCCGCGAACCGTCAATAAACCTTTGTCGGTTATGGTTGCCAGCTGTAAGTTGCCGAACCTGTGCCGGAACAGGAGACGCGGTGTTCGGTGTGAATTGCACCCCAAACGCCTTAGTTGAATTGAGGACGCGGGTCAGCTTGGTACTTAGGTGGTCTCTTTGACTCGCGTCTACCGTTGTTTCAATGTCCGAGAGTAAGGGTTCATTTCCGCCGCCGTCAACCTTCTCTGGAACATCGTGAAAAATCACATGTCTAATTGTGGTTGTAGCCAGATCATCTCTTGTTATCACGCAGGTAAGTCTCTTTCCGGGGAAGCAAGTTATCCTATCGTCCCGGTCTTACCTTCGCAAGCTCATCGCTCAAGGGCCCCATCACAATGCCGGCAACGATTGCCAGCACATGTTCGCTCCCATTGTCCAGGATCAATCGTACATCCTTCGCCTTTTATTCGTCTAGTGGAAAATCCCGGGGGGGGCAGTATTCGATGGGTAAGAGGAAAGTTGTGACCCTGCGGTCAGCTTCTGTGATCACCCAAAAGCGGGTCCTATCCGATAGCGTGTACGAAGACAGAATCCAACAGCAGCGCTCGACGCTGAGTTCGCTTTCGTATCGGTCGTGCGCCTCCACGTCGCCCCAATCGTCTGCAACATGTCGGACCAAGTAGGCCAATGGGTCGTGCCGGGATGCCCTGAGTGCTTCCAGAGCATCCGGCTCTTGACTTGGCAACGACTGACTGTCGGTGCTCACGAATTTATCTTCCTCTGGGTCCGCGACCTGCGTGCAGAGTGCATGCCGCACCCGGAGCGATACAGCGTTGCTGACAAATATGAAATGGCGCGTGCCGACGTACAGACCGCCTTTATGCCGCCCAACTCTACGACGCATCTAAGGCGGCTTAGGCAACTTTTCTCTTCGTTTAGCCTTTAGCCCGAATTGCGTAAACTGAAGCAACCGCGGATCGACCCCATTCGGAATCGTCAAGTATCTGATTGAGAGCGGTGATGGAAGCCGCATCACCGATTCGGCCAAGATCGAAGATAACGTTTTGGAAGACACGGGCGTCGACTGAACCACCATGGCGGAACAGGGAGGTAAGGCCTCGACGATTTGGGATTGCTTCGTGCAGGATCGGCCGGACTTGATCAGGAAAAATCTCAACCAAATCGATCGGCGGCGATCCCTTGTCAAAACGCCATTGTGAATGCTGCAGATTATGGAGAACGTCGGGAAGAGCCATCGCGCATTCCTCTCGAAGAATGTGCCAAAGGTCTTCGATTCTCCGTCTGGAATCCTGAGATTCGGATGCGCGCAGAGTCCAGAACAAGATCTCCCCGACAGCTCCCCAGGCCAAATGGTCCTTTGAGCTGGTATCGCAATAGACAGGCAGAGCTTCACTCCAGCGGGCGCATCCGCGGACCCCAGCAAGATAGGCGGCGATCATGTCCTGTGGAAAGGACGTATCTGGGTCGAGTCGCGATGCGAAGTGACGAAAGACTGGCAGCGCGTTCGCGTCGCCATGGTTCAGAAGTTCTATCAGAATCCAGTCAGTGTGGAACCCCGGCCTGCTTGCCATGGCGGCGAAAGAAAGTATCCGCGCCTTCTCTGTTACTGATAGTTGCGAGTATGCCTGGGAGTATGAGCCCTGAAAGACGTCTTCGAATATCTTTCCTAATGCACCGTAGGCTCGATCTCTTTGGAATTGCTCCCAGGTTTGTTGGGGCTCCAGCAATTCAAGATCATCCGGACTGGGCGGCCGATCGGTATCGATGATTGAGCTCATGTCCTCAAGCGCTGCATCCGGGGAAACTGGTGGTTCAAAGCACTCATACGCTGCCAGTACCTCCACCAGCATGCTATTGATAAATATATTCTTCGTCTCAAAACCTTTGAGCACTGTACGTACTTGCTCTAATCGTTGTAGTCCCTCTTCTTCTGCCTCGTGACGCATTGACTGAATCAGGTCTGTCCCCGCAAGACGAAGATGGTAAATGCCGGTGTCCCACGCGGCCTGCGCAAGCTCGATTTTCACATCAAGAGTCACTTCGCCCGGAACGTAACGCTGGCTGTCGAGCAATATCGCTAGAGAGAAATACCTAATCGTCCTTTCGCGAACTCTCGATAGAAGGTCGTTAAGGATCGGCAGTTTTCTTCTTGGGCGCTTTGAAAAGCTATGGCCGTTTCGTAACGCCGCCATCATTGCCGTGCAGATGAACGGTGGATCTTGGTATTGAAGTGTGCTTCCATACTGTCTCACGATCTCTTCATCTGCCGCGCTGGCGCGAAACCCGGCGCGTTTCACCGCCGCGCGCGCAGCATCGAAGATGTGCGCCTCACTCTGGTCGAACATTTTTAGAAACTTCTCTCGGAGAACTGGCTCATCCAAGTTGTCTGCAATGAGTTCGCAGAGCAGTCTTCCATACTTCGTCCACGACCTCTTATGGGACTGCAAGAGGCTCACAAACGTAATTTTGCCTTTGTCATTCTGTAAGGTCTGACACTCAAACGCAATCTGATCTTCATCTTTAGCGGCATTGTCCAACAAGGTGTAGCAGTGATTTCTCACAACGTGCTGCGCAGCCTGCCCACACTGTCCGCGAAATGCCGCACTGAGAACGGCTCCGTTTTCGGCGCAATGCAGAAGCTGATCGGCCTCTGTCGGATCGGGATGTTGAGGTAGAGTCAGTTCGAGCAGGCTACTATTCCGAGCTCTTTGCATCTCTCTAACTAGGTCGGAGAAGGACGAAGAGGAATACGCCAAATGATCGGCTCTAAAGTAGTCAAGCAAAAGTTCGTGTTCGAATGAAACATATTCATCTTCAGCCCGGAGGAGACGACAAGAAAGAAGCTCATCAATGAGGTTCAGAGATTTCTGCTGCTCGGTAACGAACAGCACTGCCCGGCGCTCGAATTCATCTCGCCCGATAGTCATTGTCAGCGAATCGCCCATGGCGCCAGCGATCCTTCTGAGAAAGGCAGATGCCACAACAGTATGGCCCTTGAGCGAGTCACGAACGTAGCGACCGTATAACTCCCATCGAGACGTCGGTGGCTCTCCTCTGGAGTGACATTTCCCGGCGATTTCAAGATCGTACGCATTCAAAAAAGCCTGGCAGAGATGACCGATCTCTTCTGTGACCGCTACGCCTGCATAATGAGCGAAGATTTTGGGCTTGTCGCCCCCTTCAGGTAATGGAATTCTCACGCACTCTGAGTGAAGTTCTGCCGGAAGGTCAACGTCAGATTGACTCGCCGACAGTATTCTTGCCCGATATTGCAAGACGAAGGCCTGGATACCTCTCAGAAACTCGGCGAGATGTTGCGCAGGACATTCATTGAGGGCATCAATGATCAGAACCGGTTGACGGCCGGTCACCCACATGGCATCGAGCAGCTCGAGAAGTTTCGCCTTCAGAAAAGGGGCGGCACACTGTTGGAGCAGAGGCCATACCAGACCTCCGCGATAATTTCTTGGGTAGACGACGATCGGTACTTCTCCAGAATCCTTCGACAGTTCGACGGCGAGATGTCGGAGGTGAAAGGACTTGGTGCTTCCACTGGTCCCAACAAGAAGTTGGTTCCGTGAGTACCGAAGTCGTTTTATCAGAGCAGAACCGTGATTGGCATCAGCAGATCCGGATAGAAGCGGCGGCAAATTGTGGCTCAGAAATTGCTTGAGCCGTTCACGATAGTCCGCAAGCATGGATTCGCTTTTTGCGATCCGTGAATCCGTCGCTTCCTCTAGTGTTGCCGATTTCAAATTTAGACCGTTTCTCGCGAAATCTCTCCAGTGTGATTCAGTCCACGATCGGGGCTTGGTCTCGACTGTCACCGACTGTAGAACATCGCCATACGAATGGACCTTAACTTTGAAGTCTCCCTTTGTCACTTGGGAACGTGGATCGATCTCCGGATATACACAGACAAAGGCGTCAAACTCTGAGTAGAAAGCTTTCCCGAGCGGCTGCGGAGCATTCGGATGGTTGGCTTGAAAGGCGGCCATCGTGTCGCTTATGGCGAATTTCTGGCCAAGTGCTTGTTGCCAAGGATTACCACCCGCGTACAGCTTCTTCTGCTGAGTGAAATCCTCCAGCAACCAATCGCCGTTAATATCTCCAAAGATAGGACCACGAAAGTACTTCAACTCGATGATGGCGGCATAATTGTTGGTCACTACTAGGAAGTCAATTTGGCGATGATTGACCTCGAAGTTGACCAGCAGTAAGACGTCTATGCTGCCGATGTCGCGACAGATCTGGCGCAACACCATTGCCTCTGACCCTGCCACGGGTGCGCCGATCATGATTTCTAATGGCATTGCTAACCAAGCTTCGCAAACACGGCGTATACAATATATTCCGCTCGCTGCTCACCTGAGGCGTTGGCGGAAGGGGTACGCTCACCACCAAGTCCTTTGATGAACTGATCAAATCTGGCCTCAAATTTCTCATTCATTTGGATCTCTTCGCGCCTAGTTGTCGCGTGTAAATTGTTTCAGTTCCACTAGAAAATCGCAGTTGTCACTCTTTCGATGGCTTTTGATCGCCGGTGTATCCATCCGCCCAACACGTTCGATTCCAGTCTCGCGCCGAACAGGGTATGAGAAACGGCCCTCCCCGTCGCTTGCGCCCACAGAGGAACAGGCTTGGGATACCACAATGACTAGGCAGACCATATCGCGGTTCTCTCCCATTCCAACCTGCCGGAATGTGACGATTTCCCGGCCGTATTCCAAAAACTCTTCCAGCACATCCCTGGCGACTTTTAAGCGGTTTTCCAACCTCCGGCCATCGCCAATACCGACGACCTCTCGCTTGTCGTTAACGCCGACTACGAGAACTCCTCCGCTAGTGTTCGCAAGACTCGCAACATCCTCAGCTAATGCAACTTTGGCTTGTCTCCGTTCTGGATCGTTCTTCACATGCCAAACCGTCAGCGTTTCCTTGAAATCCCACAATTGCGGTTCAGCGGTTTTCACTTGGCTCGCCTTGGTGATGAACGTTCTCCAAAACTCATCGCTCGCGTAGAGGCCCTGTTGTTCTTTGAATTTCTCAATGTCGAGCTTGATATTACGCAGTGAGTCTCTGATCTCTAAGAAGTAAGTGGCGCACTTGTCGTAGACGGCATCTGCAGTCCTTCTCACCACTCTGGGTTCGGGCGGAATGATCTCATAATCGGGCGGAGTGGTTTCGGGGTCCAGACTCTCATAGATCTCGAACCCTATTTCATTGTACTTATCCCAATAAACAAGGTCTCCACGTTCACGGACGCCGAGCGCGATTTCGGCCAACGCCCGCAACGTTTTTTCTTTCCATTTCCCGGCCTCTTCTCCATCCAGATTCATTTCTCGGTCGGCCATTCTCGTAGAACCCCACACGCGGTAGGTGAAGAGGATGCGCGGTGCCATCGGATGACGCTCTTCGAGCAACCCGACATACTTGTGCAGTGCGTCGATGTCCACGCGATGTTGTTCCGCGAATTCCTTCAAGTCTACGAGCAACGCTTTATACGACTCCGGCTCTTTGTTTTTCAGTTTCGCTGAATCCGTTTTCAATACCTGAACTGCATTGAGCGCTTCCTCGGTGATCGCCAGCAGTTCATCGAGGTTATTTTCGTTCTCAACGATCCACCAGTTTATTTCGTCCCGCCCCACCTGGTTTCCAAACTCCGTCCACTCATGCGTTGTAAATCCAGATTCCGTTTTGGCTGGAACCCAGCGCTCTTTATCCATGATGTGCGCAGATTTCAGCAGTGCGCCGTGAATTTCTCCGAGCTTCAGTGTGGCGTCAGAGAACAAAGCCGCATGTACCTGATCATCTAGCATTTGTTTCTCCCGAAACATCTTGGACTGACCTGCCGATTGCTCTTAGCGTGGACCCAGGGCCTGCCGCCGGCTAAACCCAGTATCTAGACGTGTTCCCCAAACAATATCCATGAACAAGCATAGTGCGGCAACCGTTTGCAGAATTCGTCCCGGCAATACGGCGAGTGGGAGAGAAGACCATCGGCTGACTGTCGGTCAGCCGTTCGCCACCCTGAGACTTCTCAGAAGCCGACTTCTGGCCCAAGTGGCTGCCAAAGTGCGCGTCTCCGTGCGAACGTCCAGGTCAATGAATGAAATCGCTGATAGCATCAGTTGAGGATTACCGCCGCCTCGATGCGCTATCTTATCGTGTGTATGCCGATACAATGTGCCAGAGGTCGGGCCATCAGCTATGAATCTGATCAAATCCAAGAAGCGCGTTGCAGACCACGCGGAAGTGTTTACGCCTCCGTGGCTGGTCGAGAAGATGCTTGACCTGGTGAAGGGCGAAACCGAGCGCATCGACTCTCGTTTCCTGGAGCCTGCTTGCGGAAGTGGGAACTTCCTCGTACCAGTCTTGCAGCGCAAACTGGCCGCCGTAGAGGTAAAGTTTGGGAAAACCGAGTTCGAGCGGCGACATTACTCCCTATTGGCGGTGATGTGCACTTACGGGATTGAACTTTTACCGGACAACATCGCTGAGTGCCGCGCGAACATGCTTGAAGTCTTTGCCGACTACTTGAGTCTGGTTGAAACGGATGAGCTTTATCGCGCCGCTTCCTATGTCCTCTCCCAGAATCTTGTCCATGGTGATGCGCTGACGATGCTCACGGATGACGGTCGTCCCATTACCTTCGCTGAGTGGGGCTATCTCGGCAAAGGCAAATTCCAGCGGCGCGACTTCCGCTTTGAAGTCCTTACGCAGATGTCTTCTTTCAGCCGGGAAGGATCGCTCTTCGCCCACCTCGGCAAGCATGAAATCTTTACGCCGATCAGGGAATACCGGCCAATGACTGCGCGCGACCTTGCTTGCGCGGCTTTTGAGGTTGGTTTGGGTGAAGCCATATGAGCGCTCAGGTGAGCTTTTCGCTTCGCGGGCGCAACCCTGATGTGTTGACCTGCATAGCGAATCTTTCCAACGACGAGGTATTCACTCCGCCCGAGTTTGCCAACCGGATGCTCGACACTCTGGCCGAGGCCTGGGCTGCAAATAATGGCGGAGCCCAACTCTGGGCGGATAGTTCTGTCAGGTTCCTCGACCCATGCACGAAGTCAGGAGTGTTCCTGCGAGAAATCACCAGCCGCCTCACCAAGGGTTTGAGAGCGCAGATTCCTGACCTTCAGAAGCGAGTCGATCATATCCTTACCGAGCAGGTGTTCGGCGTTGCGATTACGAAAATCACCAGCCTCTTGGCGCGGCGGAGCCTCTACTGCTCGAAGCACGCCAACGGAGAGCATTCGATTGCAAAAGGCTTCGCGAGCGATACCGGCAACATCTGGTTCGAGCGCACGGAGCACACGTGGCTGGGCGGCAAGTGCAAATATTGCGGCGCTAGCCAGAAGACTCTCGACCGCGGCGAAAGTCTTGAATCGCACGCTTATTCGTTCATCCATTCAGATGACATAAAAGCTCGGATCGACGAGATGTTTGGAGGTAATATGCAGTTCGACGTAATCATCGGTAATCCGCCGTACCAGTTGGACGATGGAGGTTACGGCACGAGCGCTGCGCCTATCTACCAATTATTCGTGGAACGGGCGCTAGATGTGGACCCTCGCTACGCCCTGTTCGTGACGCCTTCTCGATGGATGGCTGGGGGGAAGGGCCTCGACAAATATCGCGAACGAATGCTTTCTGACAGGCGAATGCGGAGCATTGTGGACTATCCAAAGCTCTACGAGGGTTTTCCTGGAGTGAAGATTCGCGGCGGCATTTCCTACTTCCTATGGGATCGGGAGCACAATGGGCCTTGCGCGGTTCAGACGGTCTGGGACGGGCAGCCGACTGGCCCCGCCGTCGCCCGTTACCTGGACGCGTTTGATGTTCTCGTCCGGCGCAATGAAGCGGTGCCAATTCTAGAGAAGGTCAAAACCAAAAGTGAAGGCACCTTCGATAAGCGTGTTTCCAGCCGGAAGCCATTCGGACTTGCCACAAATTTTAGGGGCAAGCCGTCGTCGGTGGGATTAAAGAAACCCGTGAAGCTGTTCGAGAATCAGCGTACTGGTTGGATCGACCGTAAGGTCATTTTAGTCAACCCTGAGTGGATAGATCAGTGGAAGGTGCTCATGACGGCGGTTCAGGGCACCAGCGCGGCAGTTGAAACGAAGTTCCTCAGTAAGCCCATCATTGCTGGGCCGAGCACAGCATGTACCGAAACTTATCTTGTTGCGGGCCATTTTGACAGCGAGATCGAGGCAGCCAACTGTGCGCAGTACTTGCGTACTAGGTTCGCCCGCTTTCTTGTCTCATTGCGAAAAGCCACCCAGCACGCAACGCGGGACGTTTACTCTTTTGTCCCCGACCTTCCCTTGAACCGCGAATGGACGGACGTGAAGCTTTACAAGCGATACGGGCTTACGGAAAACGAAATCGCCTTTATTGAGTCGCAGGTCGCTGAGCACGACAGCAAACTGTTCGACGAGGTCGCTGCGGACGAACTCGAAGATGAGTAAACCCATTGAGGCGATACTCGCACCGAAGCCCGATGCTCGCCCTCGCATCTATGCCTATTCGATCAACGACAAGGCACACAAAGGCCTTCTTAAGGTTGGCCAGACAACGCGCGATGTGAAGCAGCGCATCGCGGAACAACTTAAAACCGCCGCCATCAAGAATTTTCGCATTGAACTCAACGAGTCCGCCGAGCGCGACGACGGAACCATCTTCAGCGACCACCATGTGCGCGCAGCACTCGTCCGCAAGAAGTTCGCGAACACCGACCTCGAATGGATGCGCTGCACCCTCCAGGATGTGAAGACCGTGCTCAACGAACTGCGCACGGGACAGCGGTTCACCGGCACGCATCACCAAACATTTCCGATGCGCCGCGAACAGGCCGAAGCGGTGAAGGTGACGCACGCCTACTTCCTCTCTCGTTGGGCAGAAGACATGCACGCCGTCCCGCGTTTCCTATGGAACGCAAAGATGCGCTTCGGCAAGACCTTCGCCACCTACCAACTTGCCAGGAAGCTCGGTGCCAAGAGGGTACTCGTGGTGACCTTCAAGCCCGCGGTCGAAGATGCGTGGCAGACGGACCTCGAAAATCATGTGGATTTCGACGGTTGGCAATACCTGTCGCGCAACTCCGACCTCGATCCCACGGAAATCAATCCGCGTAAACCGGTCGTCTACTTCGGCTCATTTCAAGACCTCCTCGGGCGCGACAAGGCTGGAAACATCAAGCCCAAAAACGAATGGCTGCACACGGTCAACTGGGATCTCGTAGTCTTCGACGAATATCACTTCGGTGCTTGGCGGGAGACCGCGAAGGAACTGTTCGAAGGCGAAGAAGAAGCCGTTGCTGAAAAGGAAGCGAAGCTTGAATACGGAGCCGCATTGGAGGATGTGAACGAAGACCTGCAGGTGCTCTCGGAGAAAGAAACTGAATTCCTCCCCATCACAACCAGAGCCTACCTCTACCTCTCCGGCACGCCGTTCAGGGCGCTGGCAACTGGCGAATTCATCGAAGAACAGATTTTCAACTGGACCTACAGCGACGAACAGCGCGCCAAAGAAGCATTCGCCTTCAGAAACCCAGGCAAGCGGAATCCATATGGCGCATTGCCGCAGATGCGATTGCTTACATACCGCATGCCGGAGGAACTAATCGCGGTAGCGAGCGCCGGGGAGTTCGACGAGTTTGACCTTAACGAATTTTTTGAGGCCAGCGGAACGGGAAAAGATGCACAGTTCAAGCACAAAAACGATGTGCAAAAATGGCTGGACATCCTTCGTGGTCAGTACATGCCAAAGGAGGTCGACGGCCTGAAGACAGGTACGCGGGCACCGTTCCCTTATTCGAATGTGCGTCTGCTGCAGTACCTGCAGCACGCGTTTTGGTTTATGCCCAACGTCGCGGGGTGCCAAGCGATGAAGAACCTATTAGCCGAAAAGCGTAACGTTTTCTGGGACGAGTACAACGTTGTAGTGGCGGCCGGCGCGTCTGCGGGGATTGGCCTGGACGCACTGCCGCCCGTGCGCACAGCCATCGGAAGCGGGTTCACGACCAAAACCATCACGTTGTCATGCGGCAAGCTGACCACTGGAGTAACTGTGCCGCAATGGTCTTCGATTCTTATGCTGCGCAATCTCAAGAGCCCTGAAACCTACTTTCAGGCCGCGTTTCGGGTGCAGTCTCCGTGGTCGATCCAGAACCCGAACGGCGACAATCCGAACGAGGATGAAATCCTAAAACCAGCCTGCCTCGTATTCGACTTTGCCCCCACGCGCGCTCTTTGCCAGCTCAAAGACTACGCAATAGGACTTTCGCCCAACGAGTTGAATCCCGAAAACGCCGTCAAAGACCTGGTATCGTTCCTGCCGGTGTTGGCCTACGACGGCGCGAACATGACCCAGATCGATGCTGGTGGCATTCTGGACATCGCGATGGCCGGCACCTCGGCCACGCTGCTGGCGCGCAAATGGGAAAGCGCGCTGCTGGTCAATGTAGACAACGACACACTGCGCCGGGTCCTTGATAATCCCGACGCAATGGCCGCTGTCGAACGCATCGAGGGCTGGCGCGCTCTCGGCGATCACATTATTGAGACCATCATCAACAAGAGCGAGAAGGTCAAGGAACTCAAAAATGAAGCGAAAGGTAAAGAGCTGACGGAAAAGCAGAAAAAACAGCTCAGCGAAGAAGAAAGGGAATACAAGTCGAAGCGGAAGCTAGTACAGCAAAAGCTGATCAAGTTCGCCACGCGTATCCCTGCGTTCATGTACTTGACTGATTTTCGCGAGAACAAACTGCAAGATGTGATCACCAAGTTGGAGCCGGAATTATTTCTCGCCGTGACCGGTTTGACGGTCAAGGACTTCCATCTCCTTGTTGACCTCAAGGTCTTCAATACCGAGCAGATGAACCAGGCGGTGTTTGCGTTCCGTCGCTACGAGGATGCCTCACTGCGGTATACAGGCATCGAAAGCCACGAAGGGCTCACACATTATGGGCTCTACGACACCGTGGTCGGAAGGGAGTAAGGGGGTAGCGGCTCAGAGATCAACGAGCAGGTATTGTGTGCCGCCGGTGTGCCAGATTTGGTGGCCAACCGTGGACATCTCTCGACTGACTGTCGGCGAGTGAGAAACCTCCGTTTCCTTGTGATTCCGCAATAATCCGTGTGCGACCAGTGCGCCGGAGTCGCAGTATAGAAAGGCCCTTGTTCGCCAGAGATCCCTTAGTCAATCGCTGTCTTGCCTCCCTGTCAGCAAACCAAAACGCATTTTTCCACGGAACTTGAGCTTGCAAATCGCCCGGACGCATGTCTGCTTCGGGAGAAAGGAGGAACATTTATGTCCCGCAAGGTTGGTCAGATCATTGCACGAGGCGAGCGTCGTTGGCTCGTTCGCGTCTATCTCGGGCGCGATCGCGAAACGAGCAAGCGTATCTACTACAATCGAACAATTTACGGTTCTCTACGGCAGGCCCAAGCATACCTAACAAGAAGGCTGCATGAACGCGACCTGTCCCGTGGCGTCGAAGGGCTTCAGTGCACCGTAGACGAATTCTTGGATCACTGGCTGAAAACGGCCGTGAGAGCTAAAGTCCGGGCAAAGACGTATAGCGACTACACCGCCATGCTGCGTAGATACATCCGTCCAGCAATCGGTGCAAGAATCTTGGCTTCGCTCTCACCTCTTGAAATCCAGGCCGCATATCAGGCCATGATCGACCGGAAGCTCTCGGCACGGACCGTTCGATACGCGCATGCTGTTTTGCGGGCTGCAATAAGGCAGGCTATACGTTGGCAGTTGCTCCTCACCGATCCAACGCAGGGAGTTGAACTTCCTCGGGAGCAGTGCCGAGAAATGTCTGTACTGACGACAGAGCAGGCTCGATCGTTTCTCCGGACTGCATCGCATTCCCCACAAGGGTGCCTGTTTGCTGTAGCCCTGACCACTGGAATGCGCCCGAGCGAATATCTCGCCCTCTCCTGGCGGGACATCGACTGGGATCGTGGAACCATCAGCGTCGTTCGTACTCTCCACAGGGATGACGGCCAATGGACCTTTGCGGACACGAAGCGGGTCCGCAGTCGTCGAGTCGTTAAACTGCAAATGTGGGGGCTTGATCTACTCCGGAAGTTGAAAGGTGGGGCGGATGTGGCTGGGGCTGCGTGCGACTCAGTATTCGCTGAACTAATCTTTACCACCACGCGCGGCGAACCGATCAACGAGGAATACTTGGTCAAGAAGCATTTCAAACCGCTCTTGCGAGAAGCTAGTTTGCCGAACATCCGGCTGTACGATCTCCGCCACACATCTGCGACTCTTGCCCTAACGGTTGGAGTCGCGCCGAAAGTAGTGTCCGAGCAACTTGGACATGCGAGCGCCGCGTTCACCCTGGACACCTACTCCAAGATGGAAACAGCCCTGCTCAACGGCCTTTCGCTGTAACGCTTTCCCCGCAACCCCAAAACATCAACAGCCCCGGCTGCTCCGTTCTACGAGCAGAGAAAGGAGGTGTCGCCATGTCTCGCAAATTAGGTCAGATCATCGCCGTTCGAGAGAACACCTGGATGATTCGCATCCCCATGGGTTGCGATCCCCAAACCCAACAACGAAGCTATTACAACCGTACTGTGCATGGCTCTCTGCGCCAAGCGGAGAAGTTTCTTGGAAAGAAGGTCAATGAACTGGGCGCATATATTGAAAGGGACGGCGCAAAGATTCGGTTGGATCAATATCTCGATCAATGGCTCAGGACAGTGAAGTCGCGAATCTGCAGCAAGACATTCGAAACTTACGAGAGTCTGCTCGTAAAATACATCCGCCCGTCGCTGGGTAAGAAGCCGATCGTGGCAATCAGGCCATTGGACGTCCAAGCGGTTTACCAAGAGATGACAGATCGCGGACTTTCGCCAAGAACAGTCCAGGGCGCTCATTGGGTGCTCAATGCGGCGTTCAGACAGGCACTGCAATGGGAAATGATCTTGGAGGTTCCGACCAAAGGCGTGAAGCTGCCTCGGATTCGAAGGCGCGAGATGCAAGTCTTCAGTGTTGAGGAGGCAAAAACCTTTCTGAAATTTGCATTGTCGACGATGTACGGAACTCTATTCGCCGTCGCGATTACAACCGGAATGCGCCCAAGCGAATGTATCGGCCTCAAGTGGGACATCGACTGGGAGCGCGGAACTATCAGCGTTAAAAGGACCCTGCGGAAAGGGGCCACGGGCCAATGGGAGTATGGTGAGACGAAGCGGGCCGGCAGTCGAAGGCTGATCAGATTGCAGAATTGGGTTCTCGCAAGACTGAAGCAATTGAGGGACTTCCAAGCGGCACATCCAATTGTCGATCCCGAAGAATGGCCGGAAGCCGTGGACCTGATCTTTCTTACGGGCCCGTGAATGTGAACAGCCTGGTCTACAAGCACTTCAAACCTATCCTGAAAAGGGCGGGCCTGCCGAACATCAGGCTCTATGACCTTCGCCACACGGCAGCTACCCTGGCGTTGAGTGTGGGCGTTTCACCAAAAGGAGTATCAGAGCAACTCGGCCATACAAGTGCTGCGTTCACCTTGGATGTGTATTCACATGTATTGCCACACATGCAAGATGATGCAGCAGCGAAGGTAGAGGCCGCGCTACTTGGGAGTGACGCTTAACGTCCTGTTTCTGATTATTGGCAAGAGGGAAACAAAGCGATCCTCATTCACTCTCGTTTGTTCAAAGGCGTTCGTGGACGCCAGCAGAAGACGCATCGGGCATCAGAACTTTACTTCCAGATGGGCGAACTTCGGCATTATTTCCAAAACCAGTTCTACAGTCTGAAGTGGTGAAACATTAACAGCGTTTGATATCTGGATGACTGCCGTCAACGTGGGCGTATGTTTTCGTCTCTCGAGGGCGCCAATATATTTTTCCTCATAACCGCTCTTTTCTGCCACTTCGCCTTGGGTCAAGCCAGCTTTCTCCCGAAGATCTGCAAGCACACGCGCGAAAGCAGCACGCACTACTGGCTCTTTCGGATTGCGTGGTGCTTTGCCGCCTTTGCGCTTCATAGGCGGCTAAATAATTAACTGTTGTAGAGTATAGTTCCACAAAGTATACTATCCATCGATTCGGAGCCTTCAGACCATCAGGCTAGCGAATCTCTCGTGTTTCGCGACGACGACGTCGGTTTTTTGGTAGCAGTTTTTCGACGCGACTGACGAGTTCCGATGCGGAAATCCGCAGAGCTTCGGAGAGTTCCAGGATTGTGGTCAGGGATGGGCTGTATCGCCCTTGTTCGAGCAGGCTTATGTATTTGGGATGGTAGCCGCTTTCAGACGCGAGAGCCTCTTGGGTGAGACGGCGCTCTCCGCGCAACTTCGTGAGAGCTTGCGCAAAGGCTCGTTTCTCCGGTGAAGGTTGTTTCGTTCCAGCTGACATCTAGCAGCTGGAGTTTGTGGGGTGTCAATGAATACTTCCACAAAGTATAGTTCCAGTAGCTAGAAAGGTAAGACTGGAGTCCGTCGACGCGGAGGGGATAACGTAAGCCGTTGAACCTAAAACGTTTAGGTGTGCGCTGCACCGTGCCAAATCAAGTCCAGGACAGGCGCAGTAATTAAGGATATGAGTTTACGCCAAAAGCAGCAGGGAACTGCTGAATCTCGAAAACGTTAGCAGCCGGTGTTCAAGGACCTACAAGTGCCATGGACGCTTCTATCACAATTCGGCCCTGCCATCGCCGAGCAAGCATGGAGGTGGAAGAAATGATCGGAATTTCTTTTACGGACAAACTGGATTATTCCAAGACGGATTGCCAATATTGAAGGTTTTTCATCGGGTTTTATTTGAATGCTGGGTGAGTAGGAGGGTAGGCACAAGAACGAACAAACCAACTAGTATAGGCCAGATCGTCAGATCGCAAGAACAATTTTCAGAATGCTTCGGAAACCGAAAATTCTCTTGCTTCCCCGGCTGGTGGCGGATAAAGTTCCGTTGATTTACAACCTCGTGCTGCTTGAGGTTGCCAGCCGTTAGCTTATTCGAGACAGTTTGCCGTGAATGAGACGCGATGATGCCGGATCCTTGCAGTTTCTGTTCGGTTTTCGGAACGACCGACAGGTTTTGCGCCTTGAAGCGTCTCTTTTGCCACGGATCAGTTCTGTCAGCCGGTAGCGGTAAGTAGTTGCTTGGACGGACCGACGTTTCGGGAGAGCGGGTTCGGTCGTCCAGGTTGCTGTTTGCTGTTGGCGAGCTTCCCCCCAAGCTCACCCCAAAGGACTACGACGGGCCGATTTTCTCTTGGCTGGGTTTCGCGCTGGCCAAGGATTCGTCATCGTCGGTGTGTGGTTAGGGAGAGCCGAGTGTCTCTGACGAATGATGAACTGGAAGCCTTGCTGTGTTCCCCTTCTCGGCTTCGAACGCTGACCGACGCAGAACTGATGGATGCATTGTGCTCGGGGTGCAACGACGCGTTGGCGATTCTGTTTGACAGGCATCGTGCTCTAGTCTTGCAAATAGCTCGTGCCGCCTTCAGCAATGACGACGAAGCAGAAGAAACGGTTCAGCGCGTCTTCTTGGACGTGTTTCGAGCAGCGAGCCAGTTCAATCCCAGCCTCGGAAGCTTCAAAACCTGGTTGCTTAAGTGCGCGGAGCCCGGTCGTGGGAGATCGCTTGCATGAGAGGTCAGGGTAGTGGGCGAACTTTGCTCGGGTAAGAACGTGATCAAGGGAGAGACAGAGCCGATGGCTTTATCTGAGTGCGACCTCGCCAATCTAATTCGTTCCCCCTCGCGGCTTCGAACCCTTGCGGATGCAGATCTCATGGCAGCGCTGTGCGCGGGATGCAACGATGCGCTAGCTGTCCTCTTTGAGCGACACAGTCCCTTGGTGTTCCGCACAGCCCGAGTGATACTCAGGGATGACGGCGAGGCGGAAGAGACGGTACAGCGGGTCTTCCTAGATATTTTTCGAGCGAGGAGTCAGTTCAATTCCAATCGCGGGACTTTCACAACATGGCTCCTTCAGTACGCATACCACAGAAGCTTCGATCGGCGAGCCCATCTCCAAGCCAACCATTTCTACGATCTAAGTGAATTCGACGACCTAGCGCCGACCGCCCTGTTCTATGGAGCGGGGCATTTGCTATGCTTGCCTCGGCAGGAAGTCGTCTGCTTGGTCGAGCAGGCGCTCGCACTGCTTGAGCCTCACCAGCGCAAGGTGATCGAGCTCACATACTTTGAAGGTTTGACCGCTGTGGAGATTGCCGAGAAAACGGGCGACTCTGCCTCGTCGGTCCGCCACAATCTGTATCGAGGGTTGAAGAAAGTGCGGGACGCCCTATTGGAGACCAAGAGAGCTAGGGCGACTTCTGCTTCCGAGCGCAAAACGAGCGCGAAGGGGATGCTGGTTGAATACCCACGAACATTATGAGGAGCTGTGCGCTGTAGCTGCCAGCGGGCAAGCCTCAGAGGTTGAGTTGGCAGACCTCAGGTCGCACCTCGAAACGTGCTCGAGTTGCCGGAGCATGGCGTACGACTTCACTGAGATCGGCGCTCAGGGACTCTCTGTGCTTGCGGGGGAGCGCCAGCGCCGCCAAATCCCTTTAGGAATGACGTCGAGATTTGTTGCACGGGCCCGGTCCGAGGGAATAGAGATGAGTCGGGGAACCGGCTCTAGGATGCCGAAGCGGAATGGGTTTGCTGTTTTTGCCGCTATCGGTGCCATCGCTGCAGCAGCTCTGATCGTGAGTCTTCTCATTTTCGGCAGGCCCAAACCTTCTTTATTTGCGGGAAACCGTAGCCCCGCCAGTCAAGCTTCCGCCGCTGTTTCAGGTACGATTTCCCAACCTGCCCAAGTTTCAGATCCTCAACTCCAAGATCAGCTTGCCTCGGCACGAGCGGAATTGAGTTCCTTGGATGCCAAAATCAAAGCGCAGGCTGGCAAGCTCGCGTCAGTCAACAAGGATAAGGATGCTCTGAATTCCCACCTTGTCGAGGCCGAACAAGAAAGTGCTGTTTTTCGCTCCGAGAAAGCCAAACAAGAGGCTCGCATCGCACAGCTTGAGGCAGAGCTGGAAAAGTCAGGGTCGGAGAAGAATGCAAGCGATGTTGCTTTGGCTTTGAAAGATATCGAGCTTCAGCAACTTCGAAAACAAGTCGCCGATCAGACAGAGGCGTTGGGCGAGCAACAGGAGTTCGCGCCGAAAGCAGGTGACGTCCGCGAGCTTGTCGTCGCCCGCAACCTCCACATTATTGATGTCCACGACCGAGACGGCGACGGCAAGACCCAGCGTGCGTTTGGGCGGATTTTCTATACAGAAGGGAAGTCCCTCATTTTTTATGCGTACGATCTTGCTGACCCGGGAAGAGTGGATGCAAAGGTCTCGTTCCACGTATGGGGCGAACGCCTGGGGGCTGAGAAACCTATTCGAAGCCTGGGAATCTTCCAGAACGATGATGTGAGCGATGGACGATGGGTGCTTACCTTTGACGACCCTCGTGTTTTAACCCAAATTGATTCGGTTTTCGTGACAGCGGAGTCCTCAAAGAAAGTCGCCGGAGAACCGCGAGGCCAGAGAATACTCTTTGCGTTCTTGGGCGGCAAGCCGAACCATCCGTAGCCCGGACAGTGCGGGTTGGAGCAACCCCATCGTTTCGATTCAGTCCCCCTCTTCTCGTTCTATCGCAGCGATAAGAAATTCTTCTGGGAAAAAGCTGCCCGGTTATCCGCATACACTTTAGAGGATATGAATCGATGCTCCATCGCCCGTTTGGATTAGCCCGCAATTGCCGCCTTCTGCTTTTGCTGACCCTAACCGCCAACTTCGCCCAGGCACAATTTGAGACGGCGACAGTGTCTGGACAGGTTTCAGACCCATCTGGCTTGAGCGTACCAGGTGTACGAGTGGACCTGGTCGACATTGATCGTGGCACGAGCATCAGCGCAACAACCGATAATTCTGGCCTATACCGGTTCGCCAGCGTTCATCCTGGACGCTATCGGATGGAAGTTCGAGCAGTCGGGTTCCGCGTCATCAACGTGACTGGTCTAACAGTGAACGTTCAGGATCATCTTGAACAGAATTTCAAGCTGACTGTGGGCTCCGTCTCTGAGTCGGTGACTGTGGAGGGTGGCGCGCCGCTGGTCGACACTGAAACGGCTACGGTGAGCACGGTCGTGGATCGTCAATTTGCCGAGAATCTGCCCATGAACGGCAGGAGTTTTCAGACATTGATTCAGCTCACGCCGGGCGTCGTCCTTACCGCCAATAATGGAAGTGACACCGGCCAATTTAGCGTCAACGGGCAGCGGGCAAGTTCGAATTACTGGACGGTCGATGGGGTGAGTGCAAATATCGGTATCAGTGCAGGCTTTACAACCGGAAACGGACTTGGTGGTGCCCTCGGTTCCTATAGTGTTCTGGGCGGCACAAATAGCTTGGTGTCGGTAGATGCGCTTCAGGAATTTCGTATCCAGACTTCAACGTTTGCTCCCGAGTTCGGACGGACGCCTGGCGCACAGATCTCGATTGTGACTCGATCCGGATCGAATCAATTTCACGGCACCGCCTTCGATTACATAAGGAATGATATCTTCGACGCGAACAGCTGGTTTAACGGTTACACCAACAACCCTCCGCTGTCAAAAGCGATGGAACGCCAAAATGACTTTGGCGGTACATTCAGCGGCCCGATCTTCCACGATAAGACGTTCTTTTTCTTTTCCTACGAGGGCCTTCGGCTTCGGCTACCACAGACCGAACTTACAAATGTCCCCGACCTGAGCAGTCGCCAGAACGCCATTCCGGCGATGCAACCGTACCTGAACGTCTACCCGCTCCCCAACGGATCTGATGACCTCTCAAAGGGCATTGCGCAGTTTGACGCCAGTTTTTCGAATCCAGCGACGCTGGATGCTTACGGCCTTCGAATTGATCACAAGTTGAGTGAGAGCCTAAACCTCTTCGGTCGATATAACTATTCCCCGTCTGAACTCGACCAAAGAGGCAGTAGCACCAATTCCTTAAGCACCGTTACCAGAACAAAAATCGCTATCCAAACCGGAACGATAGGTCTTACCTGGAGTCCATCTCCTACCACCGCAGCGGATTTTCGGTTCAATTATAGTAAGACGGATTCGTTCAGTAATTCTTATTTGGATGGTTTTGGCGGTGCTGTCCCCCTTTTATCGGTGCCGTTTCCGGACTCTTCTTTTACCACCAAGAATGCAACCTTCTCCTTCGCAATTTTCTCGCTGGGATCCAACGGGGAGGTATTCTTTGTAGGTCGGAATGCGCACAATCAACAGCGGCAGATTAATCTTCTTGGTAGCGCCTCTGTTCAGAAGAGTTCACATGCGATCAAATATGGCGTTGACTTTCGTCGACTTTCACCTCAGTTCGGCGGTCGCGAATATTTTCAGGAGCCGCTCTTTTTCACCGTGTCCGATGCAGGCTCGGGAAGTCTTCTCGCAACATTCTTGACTTCCAACCGTAATGCTGCATTCCTGTTCCATAATCTTGGGCTGTTCGCTCAAGATACCTGGCGCGTTAGTCCTCGTCTGACCGTAACCTATGGAGTGCGTTGGGATCTCGATTTTGCGCCTGTTTCTGCAGAGGGACCGAGCCTGAATTCCGTAACGGGCTTCGATTTGGCAAATCTATCGAACATAGCCTTGGCACCAGCAGGCACGCCGCCTTACAAGACGACTTATGGCAATCTCGCGCCGCGAATTGGACTGGCGTATCGGGTTTCCGAAACTCACAACAGGCAAATGGTGCTTCGGGGAGGCTTTGGTGTGTTTTACGACCTCGCATCATCGGAAGTCGGGAACATCGCAACTACAGATGTGTATCCGTTTGGTGCGAGCAGCCTGCCATTCGGTGGCACTTTTCCGTTAACACCGACTGAAGCCGCTCCTCCTGCGATAACACCTCCAAGCGCAGCTAACCCGGGAGCCTTAAACGGATTCGATCCCAATCTCAAACTTCCCTACACGCTTCAATGGAATATAGCTCTCGAACAGACATTTGGAACTCAACAGGCCATAACCGCATCGTACCTTGGCGCTGTTGGAAGGCGGCTTATTCAGACCGCCCTTGTTAACTCACCGAATTCAGCTGTCTCACAGGCTGAACTGGTGACTAACTCTTCAACCTCCAACTACAACGCGCTTCAGCTGCAGTTTCAGCGACGTTTGGTGCACGGCTTTCAGGCTCTCGCGTCATATACTTGGTCACATTCAATTGACACAGCATCTGCTGGTTCGGTTGGCAACGGCGCCAATATACTGGCAGCCCTGAATCCCAACATCAACCGAGGGCCATCCGACTTTGACATTCGCCACGCGCTTTCGGCAGCTCTGACTTATGATCTCCCTGCCCCCAGCGGAAACGCGATTGTCAACGGCATTCTGAAGGGCTGGTCTACGGAAAACATTCTGCAAGCGTGGTCCGCGTCTCCTGTCAATGTCTACTACTCTTTTTACCAGATGCTCTCAAACGGGTTCTCTACGTACGTTCGGCCGGACACGATACCGGGGCAGCCCTTCTACCTGTACGGATCACAGTATCCTGGTGGCAAGGCATTCAATGCTGCCGCATTCACGGGGCCACCTACAGACGCGAGCGGCAATCCTCTGAGACAGGGTGACTTGGGACGAAATACACTGAGAGGATTTGGTGCATGGCAGTGGGACCTCGCCGTTCATCGGGATTTTCCGATTCATGAATCAGTCAAGCTGCAATTCCGTGCAGAACTGTTTAATGTGCTGAATCATCCGAACTTCGGACAGCCGATTGGGGATCTCATCAACCCTAGCGCCGTCAATCCACAATTTGGCGTGCCAACTGCGATCCTGGCCCAGAGTTTAGGGGGAAACGCTGCTGGCACCGGTGGATTCAATTCTCTATACCAGATGGGAGGCCCCCGATCCATTCAGCTGGCTCTGAAGCTTTTCTTCTAACCCTCATAACGGAGGACAGTGCATGAAGTATTTATCGCGCTTGGCACTGCTTGCGTGCTTCGCTGCACTGTTGTGTTGGTCCGTAACCCCGCTTGCACAAGTGAAACGCCATTTCACGGTTCGTGACTCCATCGAGATGGTGGCCTTTAGTCGTAACCCAGGGACTGGACGCTACGAAGAGGTTAGCTTTTCTCCGGACGACCGCTACTTCGCTCTAATTACTACGCGTGGGCTACTTCAGCCGAACCAAATTGAATCGATAATATGGCTGTTCGAGACCTCAGCAGTTAAGAGCTCAATTGCACAGTCACAAGGTACTCAGAGACCGCAACCCAAGCCATTGGTAAGCATGGCTGGGTTTTCAGGTCATGATCAAGTAAACGACGATTCCATTGTGAACATGCGTTGGGCGCCAGACGGGAGGAGTATCATTTTTCTCGGGCGCAACGGCAAGCCCGAACGCCATCTTTACGTTGTGGATGTCACGAACGGAAAGGTTCGACAACTAACTCCCGATGGCCAAGATGTTAGGGAATTCGAACAGCGCAACGATGAGTTCGTTTACACACAAGTAGAGTCGGTGGGCGACTCGGAGCTGTATAATGCTGCCTCCCCGGCGCTGCCCGACATTGAGATCGGAACGGGCCTGTCGCTCGATGCTCTTCTGTTCCCCAAGTGGCAGGAGGTGCTTTGGGAAAAACGCCCGCGACACATGTGGGTAGTCCGAGATGGCAAGCCTTCACCTGTTATTGACAATGCGACTGGAAAGCCGATTTCTTTGCGCACTGACTGGTTTGGCTCGCTGTGTTCCATCTCTCCGAGTGGACGTTACGTGGTGGTTAAAAACTACGCGGAGCGCGTGCCGCGCGCATGGGAATTCTATCAGCCGGCCTACGAAAGCCCGGAAACAACAATCGTAGCTGATGAGCCCAACAAGGAACCCAGGTTCAATGCGGCCCGGCCGCAGCAGTACGAACTTGTCGATCTTCAAACCTCGAGGATATCCGTGCTGATCGATGCGCCTCTGGGGCGCGTGGCGGGATACGGATATGCAGACCAGACTGTGGTAGCGTGGTCAGCGGATGAGCAAGTGGTCGCGCTCCCGAATACTTTCCTGGCGCTCAATCAACCAGCACCGTCCGGGCGACCTAATCCGAGGCGTCCATGCATTGCTGTGGTCGAGATCGCCACGAAAGAGGCGGAGTGCGTCAAAGAGAGCCCCCTCATTGATCTCAAACAAGGACCTGCCGAGATATTAGTGTTGAGGGATCTCCAATGGCAAGAAAATGATCAGCAACTAGTGGCCAAATATTCGAAGTTCGAAGGCGAAGATCTGCTGCCCGAGGTATTCCAACGAAGTGACGGACACTGGAAACCGATTGGTGACCTAGGTGCACCAAAATCTGCCACACTGCGCCATTCGGGTAATAGGGTTTCGGTCACCGTCTACGAAGGCATCAACGAGCCTCCGGTGCTCACAGCGTCGGATGTGGAAGCGGGGAAACCCAGGCCGATTTGGAATCCGAACCCGCAACTGGCCGAGATCGATCTGGGAGAGGCAACGGTTTATCGTTGGCACGACCAAGCAGGAGACGAATGGACGGGCGGATTGGTGAAGCCACCAGGTTATGTCCTAGGAAAGAAATATCCTTTGGTAATTCAGACGCATGGATTCAACCAAAATGAATTCCTGGCAGATGGATTCTGTCCGACTGCCAATGCAGCCAGACCATTGGCAAGCCGTGGGATCATTGTTCTGCAAGTTGGCGAGGTTGAGCGCCACTATGGTACTCCAGTTGAGGCGGAGTTGGATGGGCGAGCCGCGTATGTCTCTGCAATTGAGCAGTTGGACGCCGAAGGGCTAATCAATCCAAAAAAGGTCGGCATCATCGGTTTTAGTTTTACAGGCTGGTATGTCCTGGATTCACTGATCCACACACCTAAGTACTTTGCGGCGGCAACGCTGGCTGAATTTTCCTCTGCGAGCTTCTGGCAATACTTGACGAGCGCTGACTACCTGTCTACTCGAGGCACTAAGGAATTGGCCAATCAGGTAGGAATTGAACCGTTTGGCGATGGACTCAATCGATGGCTTGTAGCGTCGCCCGGTTTCAACACCGACAAAATTGCTGCTCCCATTCTCTTGGAATCAAACTATCCCACAAGCCTCATCTTCTACTGGGACATCTATGCCGCGCTCAGACTGCAAGGGAAACCTGTCGAATTGGTCTATATGCGTAGCGGTGACCATGTTCTCACCAAGCCTTTGGAACGGCTTGCGTCGCAAGACATAACTGTGGATTGGTACGATTTTTGGCTCAACGCACACGAGGACCCAAATCCGGCCAAGGCCGGACAATACGCCCGCTGGCGCCAACTGCGGAAACAGTAGGAACTCGGAGCCTGTTCGAAAGTACCCTTTCGACATCCGCCGCGGCCCAGAGGCTAGATCGTGATTGCTAACTGTCGAGGTCATACGCCGGTTGTTGTCCGAACACTCCGTCCAGGGAATTGGGATAAGGCTTGATCCACGGGTACTCAATTACCCTAGTTGCACTTCCGAGAGTACCTATCTCCGGTTTCGCGTAAGTCACGGTATTGTCCTTCTCTCTTACGATGTCGTCGCTGGCGCTAGCAGGTTGAAGTTCCCCCCCCGACCGCCATCGGCCAGGAGGATACACTGGTCCAGCTCGGTCTCCGGGAGCGTCACTCATCGAGGTCGTACGCTGGGTTTTTCCCCAACACCCAGTCCGCGAGATTGGGATAAGGCTTGGCGCCTAGATGCTCGATCACATTGATCGAATTCCCGAGAGCAACTATCTCCGGTTGGTTGTAGGTCATCGTACGGTTTTCCTATCGTAGAATGCTCGCCGATTGCTGGCAGCAGTGACCGTACCCTCCCGACCGCCGCGGCGGCCGGGAGGGCAGCGATATGGTCGTTATTCGTCGAGGTCGTAGGCGGGGTTTTTCCCAAAACCGCCGTCCGCGCTGTTGGCATACGGCTTGCTACCGGTGCTCTCGATCACGTTGGTCGCATTTCCGAGAGTAGCTACCTCTGGTCTGCTGTAGGTCATTGTAGTGTCCTCCTTTCTTAGGATGCTCCCACCACTTGCTAGCAGGAGTGATGGAACTTGTAAGACCGGTGTTACGCGCTCACCTTCAGGGGTATTGCACACAGGGGTGCAGGTGTCGTTGTTATGTTGGCAATCAGTCCGCGTGAGGCTAAATCGCGCAACCACAGTTCGAGCGAAACTGTTCTCAACATCCGCACAATAGGAACGTTCTTGCCATTCCTGGCAGCCTGCAATTGCCCGAGAAAACGTGCATGATTGGTGTATCCGAGCCTGGAGCTGAGAGGCGAGTTGAAGGCCATCTGTATTTGCTCTAAGTTCTTCTCCAGCGCAAGTACCGGTGTGCGCGCACCGAACTGTTTAGTTGCTCGCGACAGAATGTCACACGGTACGAGGCCAGCCAGTGATCGGCGCATCAGAGACCGCCGTTCTCTTGGGCGAAGCAACTGGTTTGCGGGAATGGAGAGAATGAACTCAATCAGGTTCTGGTCGAGAAAGGGATACCTGTTCTCTTCGAGCTGGACTGTCGACGACTCCAACTTGGCCAGTTTGTTAGCCATCAAGAGGACTCCTCCGATACAGGAACGCCGCGTGGGCAGCAAGAGCCCGAAGTGCTCGTCCACATCTATCAGCTGGATGGCAAGGTTGGTGCGCTTTGCAAAGATCGGGTCAATCCAAGGTTCGACTTTGGCTTGCTTGACAAAACACCGACTAATTGAAGGCGGCAATAGTTCCATGGCCGCATCCCACAGGAGGTGACACAACGGCCGCTGCTTGACTAAGCTCCAGGCCATGAGTTGTCGAGCCAGCGTGACGAGCTTGCATTGCACGAGGAGATCAGCTAGTTGGGCGCTAGGATTGGGAATGCCTCCGAGAAATTCATCACCCCCAATGCCGGAGAAGACCGTCCTGTGCCCGCCATCGCAGATAATCGCGGCGCGCTCGGCTTCAAGATTACGTCCTGAGCCGAGGTGCCCAGGCAGCGCATTGAATTCTGTCGATTTGAGTGAAGCCGAAGCGCTGGCCAGTTTGCTGGCATCGATGTGGTGCCCGATTCGCCCGCGGTAGGCCTCCACCTTCTGAAAGTAGATCCAGTCATCGCCGTGCGGCTCAGTCTTGTCGTAATAGGACAGAGTGTCGAGACGAGGCGTCTGCGCCCCTTCTTTCGCGAGAATCTCATCTGCCATACAAACAATCGAGGAAGAATCCAGTCCGCCGCTCAGCTCAGCAATAATTGGAGAGTCGGAGCGCAACCTGCGACGCACGGATTGGCGAAAGACATTCCGAAAATGCTCTTCGTACTCCGAATCCGTTTTGTAGCGGATGCGAGCCTTAGGACTAAACCTCCAGTAGCGCTTCACATGGGCGTTGTCCTCGTGAACGCAAACGAAGTGGCCGGCCGGGACTTCCCGAATTTCGCGATAGGGTGTCAGGTGAGCATCGGGATCATGAGCGAAATAGCCGGCGATGTAGTCGTCGTCGATATGAAAATTATCGCCTGAGAGCAGGACGAGTGGCGAGAGATCAGTTGACCACCAGATGCGATCCTTCTTCAGATAGTAAAAGATGTGCCGAATCGACATGTAGTCGGTGGCGAAGACAAGCTCACGATCCTCAGGCTTCCAGATGGAAACGGCCCAGTCCCCGATGATGCGGCGGAAACAGGTGGTCTCCCAGTGATCGAAGGCGGCGGCAACAATAGCGACATCGGACGGATCGGGCTCCAGATATCGGCGAAACTCGGCAATAAGCTCATCGCGGTTGTCGAGGCGGCCGTCCCAGGTGAGGATGAAGCCCCTGGGAGAAAAGTACGGCTGCTTTTCCCGGCGTGACTCGGCCGTGGTGTGGAAGGGACGGTACAGGAGCGCCACGGAACCCTCAATGTAGCAAGATTCGCCGTCTGGGCCTTGCTGCTTCAACGATTCGCTGAAGTCGCCGAGTAGTTTGCGGTCCGCTGGCCGTCCGTCGAAGTTCCAAATTCCTGCCTGTACACTCATATCCAATCCCTTGGTCAGCATCGATCCCAAACTGCATAGGTCGCTTGAACGTTCGATCTCTCGTTGACAGCACGCCCGTCAACTTCAACCCAGGCATGGGCCTTGAATGGCAATTTCTGCGCCCCCAGGATCATTTGAGCTGAGACACCACACTTCCTGAGTAAATAAGTAGTGACGAAGGAGCGTTGCAGGCATAACGCCTGCTTCGGGTACCAGACACAGGCATAGTTGACCGCCGTGCAGACCCGATCGACAATGTCCGATCCTTGTGCCTTGCCGTTGGCCTTCCAGCCTCTCACCACGGAGTAAACAGTCTGAAAACGACAAAGGGTGCTCAAAATGTCGTAGGCCAAAAGCATGAAGAACGCTCGAAAGAACAGAATCACGCTGTCCTCCTCGGCTGGACTTGAACTCCGAGTTCGTGACAGAGGAAGGCGAGTCTGTCGGTGAGAGCGTCGATCTTGGTCGATAGAGGTTGAACCGGTGTGTGGCCCCAGTCTGGTTTGTAATCGAGCAAGATCGGATGTTCTGAGCGATTTGCTGTCTGGAGGCGTGCCGCCATTTTTCGAGCATGCATTGGGTTGCAGCGCGTGTCCGCGTCACCCGAGATGAGCAGGACGGCAGGATAGTCCGCGCCGTCTTGTACACGATGGTAGGGCGAGTAGGCGTGCAGGGAGCGGAGGTCCCGCTCATCTTCGGGTGATCCATATTCCTCTGCCCATCCCGCCGCAAAATCGAAGAGGTGATACCTCGTCATATCCAGCAGAGGCCCAAGGCAGATGGCGGCGCGAAACAAGTTGGGGCGCTGCGTGATTGCGGCACCTACGAGGAGACCGGCATTAGATCCGCCACCAATTGCGATGCGACCCGGTACGGCGCGCCCTTCAGCAATGAGCCACTCGGCGGCAGCGATGAAGTCGTCAAACGCATTCTGCCGGTTTTCGCGCTTTCCTGCTCGATGCCACTCCTCACCAAGTTCCGATCCGCCACGCAATGCGGGAACGGCAAATAGAAACCCTTGCTCCATGAGGAACGTGGCAAAGGCCGTGAATCGTGGCGTTACACAACTGCCGAAGCCGCCGTAGCCTGATAAGAATGTTGGCAAGGGGCCCAAATGAAGATGATCTTTCCGGGCAGCAAGAAGAAGCGGGACTGTTGTCTTGTCGCGCGAAGGATACGAACATTCCTCGACTTCGATCTCACGCCCGTCGAGCGGAAGTTCAGCCTCGTCGCAGGTGTACAGTTTTTTCTGACGTGGGTCGTAGCAGCGAATGGAGGGCGGTTGGCAGATAGAAGTCTGGCTATAGAACACTTTCTCGGACTTCATCGTGGGGTCTAAAAGGTCAATGCTTCCGTGGGCAGAGAAAACAATTTCTCCCTTAGCGCCTCCGTACAGACGGAAGACCTCAAGACTCGTGGCGAACCGCTCAATACGCGTTACGAAGATTTGGTTACCTGCCACAGCGAACTGCTGAATTCGCTGGTCGGTTTCGGGCACAACTTCGCGCCAGCGGGCGGGATCAGGAGAGACAAGATCGATATGAACCACGCGAAAGTTTGGGGCTGCGTAATCCGTATAGGCAAACAACTGTCCGCGCACGAAAAAAGGTAGAAAGCAGCCCTCGATGTCTTGAAGCAAGAGATTAGGGTGCTCCGCTCCATGCGGCATCTTCTGCAAATAGATCGATGTGCAAGGCAACTTTCCATTGGAGAACACAGGGAAGGCCAATAAATTCGCTTCAGGCGAGCAAAGAATCCCTACAAACAGGTTCGGCTGTTCGCCGGCGAAGAAGACTACTAGGTCCTGCGACCGATCTGTGCCAAATCCATGCCAGAAGACGGCACGATAATCAGGGCGCTGGTCGTGTACCTCGCGGTGGGAGTAGTAGAAGCCGGACCCGTCTGGAGCAAAAGCAAATCCCGTGCAGAATCCCTCTGTCAATTTGTCGGGAAGGACAACATTTCGTTCAAGGTCCATAATTTCCAAGGCTGAATGATCCGTTCCTCCTTGTCGGACGGAATACGCCAAGAATCGACCATCCTCGGAGATCGCGGCAATAGCAACGGCAGTCGAGGGTCCGGTTACTCGCAACGCTGGGTCAACCACGACGGTGTCCTTCCCGAATAACCCTTTTCGCATCACGATGACTGGCTGCTCCCTGTCTTTCTGACGCTGGAGGAAAAAATAGCGCTCGCCAACGTTCCAAGGCTCGGAGATAACCCCCTTGACAGCGAGCAACTCCTTAACCTGGTCTCTAATTTGCTCTCGACCCGGAAGTGCCTCCAGGTATGCACGTGTGTACGCTGTCTGCTCTTCGATCCACGCCCGTGTTCTCGGTGAGTTCTGATCTTCCAGCCAGCGATAGGGATCTGTGATCTCTATCCCATGTAAAGTTTCGGTAACGGGTTCCGACTGGGTAGGCGGGGGTGCGACTACTGCAGGAGGCATATGCTACCTTCCACGACGTGCTGGTCGACTGATGTGGCAGTTTGGAGCTAGGATCTAGTCCCACATCTAACTTGGCGATGGATGCACCGTACATCCACAGTCCCTCTGCTTCGCAAAAACTTTTTTCCTGCAAGAAATCATGCAGCCCGCCGTTCGGAACCAGTGATTACGAATCGACGCATCGCGCTTTGGGCACGAGTTTGAAACTGCTGAGCGCCAAGAACTTGACAATCGACCCAGGTGCAAGTTGGTACGAGATCGTAACTGGGCCGGAATTTGGCGGCTTGTTGTCCCCTCTGGAATCGGCCGCCGTTTGCACGGAATCGTGCAGGCTCGCGAGCCAGAGGTCCTGTATTTCGATGGAGGGTTGGTCGCTGTAGACCGCACGTTGCGTGTGCGGACAGAACGTCAACTGCGCTTAGCAAATAGTGAAGTCACGACATGGCAGCGACATGTTCGAGCCAGATTCGGACGCTTGCTCGTCGAGGGCTTAGCCTTTACTCGCCCGGCACGTGACATATCCTCAACGAGTCAAACTCGCAGGTCCTAAGACCTCAGGACTTTAACAGGTAACCTCTTTGTCTCCTGTCTTGTTCCATTTTCAGAACAAAACTGAGGTTCTTGTCGGTAATGGGCAATCGCGCCTTTATACTCAGGCGATCATGGGCTTTCTATATCTATTGAACGTGTTGCCCGTCGCATTTAGTTCGCAGTGAGAAACAGAATGAAAAACTTTCTGCCGGCTGTCGTGTTCTACGAGTAACGCAGGCGAAAGCGCATCGCGACCAAAGCCAGTAAAGTCTGGACTTGGACGTAATCTAAATAGAACGCACAGGAGGCTGATGCCAAACGGCATCGAGAGGGGGCCCTCTGCGACATTTCTCGAGAAACGCATTTTTGTCGACTAGCAGGTGCAGACATGCAGCACCGACTCTGCTCTACGGCCGGAGTGGCATTCATGGCGAATCCGGGGGATTGGCTTCGAGGACTTCGGGAGGAACTTCACCTCACGCGTATCGCGATCGAGCGCCTCACCAGTGAGGCGGCGAGCAGAGCCAACAATGAGCGCTATCGGATTCGGCGGGGACGGCTCACGGAGATTGAAGAAGGCAAGGCTGTGCCCGACATTTTTGAAGTCGAGAGCCTTTGCGAATGCTACAAAGTAACCTATGAAGCGGTGTTGCAAGCCTTCGGCATGAGACTGGGAGAGCCCCAGAACGTGCCGCAGGGCTCAACAGAATCCAACCAAAGTACAAGACAGTGGTCGTTCAATGATACGGATCGGCCGTTTTCCCTCACATTTCAGAGCAAAATCAGCTTCGATACGACCCGCCTGGTAACTGAGAGCGCAGAAGAACTGGGAGTGCCTGCTGTTGTGCGCCAGCGCTTGGATGCGGGCCAGTTTCGATTGGGCATCATTGCCTTGAATGACGACACTATGGACGATCTAGTCCCTGGCGGCTCCGTGGTTGTGATCGACAAATCGCATAACACGGTAGAGACGGGTGATTGGAAAACGATCCAAGAACGGCCGATCTACTTTGTGTGGCACGAGAAAGGCTACAGTTGTTCTTGG
>WNFI01530118.1_pt1 | contig 33788 bp, 48 predicted proteins | sample 5400471 | NCBI WGS metagenome assembly WNFI01 (sample SAMN13153348, study PRJNA577476) | soil metagenome | isolation source: 100 cm saprolite on Douglas fir-dominated hillslope | place: USA:California | collected 2013-09-17 | reverse complement strand
CCTCTCGGCACTACTTTCTCGCTTGCGCATCTGTATTCCTTCAGATACCCCGATGCGTCAGACAGCTGCGGAGTTTTTTTTGAGTGAATTGGTCCAGCATGTCGGAGCGTTGAGGATCTCGAAGGGCTTCGAATACAAACAGCAGGCAGACGGGACACTGGGTACCGCCATCCGTGTCCTAGGCCCTGAAGCATTCCTTAACTTACTCCCTTTGAACATCATCCCAAAGTAAGTCTTCATCTTTCACAGTCTAGCGACCGTCTTACGGTTTTGCAGCTCCGACCATGAGAATAACGGAAAATTTGAGGGAAGAGCTTATCTTCTCCCCCTCCTAGCTTCACACATATGCAACACGCGCTTGACCCATTTCATCGACACTTTCATCCCACTGTCAGAGAAACTATTCACTCTGAGAACCCAAGCTGAAGCGGCCGAGAAATCCACCGAAGTCAAAGTTTGGGACGTGTTGATAGATCAGATATGGGCTTGTTTCAAAGGGTATTGTGAGTTATGCGTCGATGTCCCTGAGGTTAGCTGTTTTGTGTGCCCTATGGCTCGTGTGCGGAATTCCTGATCTCAATTGGATAGGCTTTCACAATCCAATTCGCTAGACTAATCACCAACCTCCTCTACACGCAACCCTCACTTCGTAATTCGATCCTGCTAGGTCTTCGCGCCCTTGTCGACAGCACACGGACACTGGCCAATTCTTCAGCCCCCCCTGAGTCACTGGCTTCGAGCTTTGGGATATCGCAAGCGGATGCAAATAAGCACTTGACATTTTTGGGCACTCTCGCCTCGAATATGCTTTCGGTATTGTTCAACGTATTTGGCAGTGCCACACCCGCGGAAAGAGGGCTCATAGGTGAAGCTATCAAGGCTTGGTTGATGGTCACTAGCCAATCCGTACGTCCATGTCTTTGCAGGCCCCATGCTCATCAATGACTCGACTTCTATCTCAGGACGTTGAATCCACTAACGCGAAACTGGTAGAGATGCTTCAGAATTCGCTTCACGACCCCTCTGCTTCACAGCCAGGAACCGTACCTGTCTCGCACACAAGCCTGGATCTACTCCTGATTTTGCTTCCTCAGTTGCCCATGAATCTATCTCGAGCCCTGTTTGAAAAAGCTTGCTCCCCAGATCTTCTCGAAAGTAAGGACGTTGGGATCCAGAAGCGCGCGTATCGTATGCTAGCTAGCTTTTTTGAGGTCGGCAACTTTGTTCAGGCTCGGGACACTGTCATTGAGCACCTGGTGAAATGCCTTCCAGAAACGTCCCAGTCAGTCAGACATGGCGCCGAGAAGGCAAGGCCTGACCGTCGTTGTTAATCGATATTCAAGTTTATTGATATTACGCAACCACCCTAGGATCGTATTCGACTGTTGAAGCTCATTACTCCCTTGCTGCCAGACAGCCAATTACATCTGATCCCATCCCTCCTCACTGAAGCAGTCCTAGCAACAAAGGAAGTCAATGCCAAGGCCAGGGATGCCGCTTTTGACTTGCTTGTCGTTATGGGAGTGAAAATGTCGGAGGGCGGAATCATCAGACGTTCCATGATTCAGGGTACGGAAGCCGGCGAAGAAGCTCAGACTGATGGTATGTGGAGAAAGTTGTGAACTGGATGGGGGTTCTGACGTATTAGATCAAGCACATGCTACAATCGAGGAGTTTATTACCATGGTTGCTGCCGGTTTGGTGGGCACCACCCCTCACATGATTAGTGCAACTATCATCGCCGTCTCTCGTCTACTTTTTGAGTTCAAAGGTGTGCCATGCCGCAATAACGAGTTTCACTCGGATAATCGAGAACTCATTTTAGATCGAATGTCCCAAAATATGCAAACCGAAGTCCTAACCACCGTTACTGTCTTCTTGAAATCAGTCAATCGTGAAGTTGTCAAATCTACCCTGGGTTTCGTGAAACTTGCGGTCATTATTCTTCCTGCAGCGATAGTCAGACCTCAACTATCGGATATCGTCCTAGGGTTACTAGAATGGTCACACGATCACAAAAACCACTTCAAGATGAAGGTTCGGCACATTTTTGAGCGGATAGCTCGACGCTTTGGATGGGACGACGTACTCCGGTATGCAGGGGACGCGGAATCGGATGGTTATAAAATTTTACAAAACATTAAGAAACGGAAGGAGAAGGCTAAGCGAAAGAAGGCTCGAAGTGAACAAGATGACGGTGAGGCATCGGATGTGAGTCCAGCCATATTCTGCCACCCATAAATGCTCGCTCATTCAATCTGAATAGCACGAACCCAAACCACAACCTACTACAGGAGACGCATTCCATGACGTGCTGTATGGTAGCGAGGGCGAAGATGAGGACTCTGAAGATGATTCTCTTGCCAAAAACATGCCAAAATCGAAGGTTAAAGGACTGGGACCGAATGCTCGTCGCATTCCTGGTGTTGGGACCAAAGAGGGCCGTTTGGCGAAGAATGAAATGCATTTGCGGATGGATAATGAAGATCCTGTTGATCTCTTGCATGCCGGGGCTAATACCATTACGGGTAGGCCGTCCTTAACCAATTTTGAAGGGTTACTGATGTTTCGCAGCATCAAATCAATCAAAGAGACGACAGCCTGGCCAAGAAGCATCTCATTTCATGATCGAAGAATCAGGCAAACTTATCATTAAGGAAGAAAATGCAGGCAATTACGTTAATGACGTGGAATCGATGGAAGATGATGTTTACCTTTCGCAAATGACGTCGGTGGATGGTTTCACTCGTGGTCCTCGAGGTGAAGTCATATACCACAAAGACACCAAAAAACGCAGAGCGGAAGAAGCGAAGGCAGAGGATGTGGAAATGGCGGAGGGAGGACTTGGTGAAGTTGAAACTGGGCGCAAAGAAAAGAGGCAGAAGAGGGAGCCAGTTAGGCTTGGCAGAGAGTTTAAAGCTAAAGTATCCAAGCCTTCCCTCTATTCTACGGATAACGACTAAACGTTCCCATTAGAACGCCGGAGGTGATATCAGGCGTCACGGGAAAGTAGATCCCTATGCCTATCTCCCACTCGCGAACGTGGGAACAAAGAAAGGAAGGAAGATCAAATATAATATCATCGGAAAGCGTTGAAATCCCCCTGATACATATGCTTGCCTCAATACTTACGACTCTGCGTCCCGGATATACATGCTTTCATTCCCCTCATCTGTTGTGGAGTCTTTGCTAATATAGTATTGTCGCTTGCCTAATGATACTCTTCGTTGTCTCACTTGGCCTCGACACAATTCTCCGTGCGAGGTTGGATCCCTGATAAGACCAGGGGTTGGTTTGTCTGCCACAATTTTTTAGTCAGGCCAAATTGATCGTCAGGGTTCGTGTCATGCACATTTGCGACACATGTACAGGCATCAATCGACAGCTCAGCTAGTACGTAATACACATATTATACACTGTCAGATTCAGTATTTCCCCGTGGCTTGTTCCAGAACCATCACGATATCTCAACAAGGAGCGCCAAGGCATTCGGATACAGCATTGATGAGAGCGGCTGTTCCTGCTGACCTAGGTGTCAAATCGCATGTCACATCTCCAATAACACTGGTCGGAGAAGAGAATAATTTGCACCTGATCAGGCGTTGACGAGGCAGACGAGGCTTACCTTGCGTGACCAATGCGAAGGTCGGGTGCGATGTAACCGGCTCCAATGCGCTTTGAGACGTTGAATGTTGACAAGATGGAGGCAATTATCATGAAGACGTTCGTATCCGCAAAGTGTAGGCCGACGCATTTTCTATGTGAAGACTGTTACTAAACCAGAAGGAAGCAGGATTCAGCATACACTAATCACCTTCTCCCAAATCCAAAGATATATTCCCTTGGGTCGAGTGCCGGATTGTCTCCCAAGAATCTTTCAGGCCTGAACTCCTCTGGCGCCTCATAATGAATCTCGTCCCTGCTCATCCCCCTGCACCATGTGCAATATCAGAATAGCGTTCCAAATGTGCACAGAGGTAGATTGTCGAGAAGACTACTAACCACACATTGGGTATAATAATCGAATCATCCGGAATGAAGTAACCTATGAGGTAGGGATTCGATATCATTCCGAGAGAATGAAGGATTTTCATACTTCTGAAGACATGGTCATGAATAGGTGCATGATTTATTCCTAGAGGGACCGCTGATGAAATGAATCTCTGAGTCAAATTTATATACTCAACCGATACCCAATGCTCACCTACGTGCCACCTGAGGACTTCTTTAACTAGGGCATTGATATAATGAAGCTGTCCTTGACTATATATAGCGGGCAGATAAAAATAGCATTAATATACTGTACTGTATCAATGGCTGCAAGGAGTGTGCTCTACCCACTCATCAAATGTCGGCAGACGCAGTACTTCATTCTTGGATGAGGTGCCGAGTACTACGTCTAACTCATCTTGGGCTTTTTTCTGTACTTCAGGGTATAGCATCATGGCGATCAGAAATGCTTTGATCGTGATAACAGATGTTTCGACGCTCGCAGCAGAGAGAGCGCTCAAGGCCGGCCTGATTATGTCCGGATTCGCTCCGGACAACAAGAGATTGCTCATAAGTGATTGGGCCTGGTTGTCCTGATAGAATGCGTCAGAGACGAACTTTCCATCGAATTGATTTCACGAGCCCACAGTTTCTTGCCTCGATAGAGCATACTCGAACAGTCGATTCATAAGCTCCGAACGAATCGTGCGCCAGAACTGCGTAGACCACAAATAAATTAGTAGGCATGATTTGCAGGGTGACGTTATTGGCAAAAAACCACCTTCGCTTCCCTCTTAAAAGGGGTCCAGCTAGGAAGATGCTGAAGGATAGGGAAAAAGTCGACTAAATGTCGGCCAAACATGCCAGCCCTGAGTGCCTTAATCAGTCGTTCCCCGACCTGCAGAAACTGAGGCACAAGTTGATATTTAGTGGAATATTTTATAATTTTGGGAAGTTCCTTACTGGATCCTCGTGAGACACAACCGAGATCCCATACGTGGTCTTAAGCATTACGGCGCTTATGCGGCTGAACATTGCGCTCAGCTTCGAATACGCAATCATACAAATATATTGTTAGCCGAGCAGAAGTCGGGAACTCACAATCGCAAGTTTTGGCTGAGTTTGACGGGATCATTAAGAGCGTCTACGAGTATTTGACATGCTACTGTCCGGAGTTCAGGGTGGAAATGCGTCATCGCGCTCTTCGAGATCATCTGATGGAGTAGCTTTCGTCGTTCCCTCCATGGTGTCCCATAAGGAGCCATACTAATGCCTTCCCTTTCAAAACCTATCCTATTCCATGACAAGGAGTATGAGAAAAGAGGGCAGGTGCTGAGTGACTCACGACTTCCCGAACGTAGTCGAAGGTCGATCAGAGTAAATCGCTGCGTTCTTCTCAAGCATGTCCTTGGCTACCTCATAGCTATTGAGAACAATCATTTGGCGGCCAAAGAGATCGAAGCCGATGATATCGCCTACGATTTCATCTCAAAATTTGATGACTATACTGATCTGTCGATATCACGCACCATGAGCTCTTCGCATGTCGTACAGTGCCTTCCAACGGAGTGAACCTGGTCGTTGGTCACGAAGAAATCTAAAGCCAATAATGCTTCCACCTCTTGGTCCAGGCACATACGGGAACCCTTTGGTACGACGTTTTAAAAGAATAGCGCGAAAGAGACTCCAAGAAACGGCAAAGGCGACGAAACACGTAATAAAGAGCCACTTCATTATCTTACGCGTCGCTCACTCCGCGTGTGATGAGAGGACCAATGTCTCGAGGGAAATCCCTTGCAATGCCCTTCACTTTATTAGATGGACAACAACGTGTTCTCACCTTTATCGCTCATTCAATGATTTCTGGAAGCATGATCGGTGATACCCAGTCAAGGCCGAATACGTACATCTTCACCCCAAGATCAGCGGAATTGGAGTGCAACGCAAGCAGGCGGGCCTTTGCTCTGGAGTGAACAAAATTCCTCAACTTGTTGCTTCATTCGTGCTCGCTGAGCTTCACATCATCTCATATATTCCATTCATATGTATACTATGCTTCTACTTTGTACTTTCGATCTATATACACTTTCGTTCACCACTTTCCACTGGTCTATTGCTGGAGTTTGGGTTCGCTATTTACAAACATCTAGAAGGCTATAACCTGGAAGGGGGTTTAATTCTGTACATCTTTGGCTACATCACTTTCCTTGTACCATAGTTGGAATACATTCATTTACCTTTGATCTAGTCAGTATTCCCGTTCCGAAATCACCTTGCTGCAGGTGCAGGTAAACGCGAGCAACGCATACACTAGTTGTTGATGGAAAACGTTCGCGTTGTGCGATTGATACAGATTACAGTAATAGAGCTTGTGTGCGAAGGGCACCGCGAAAGAAGCCGAAAGTCATGAGCACTTCACATTTAGGCGCGACCACACTTTACAAGAAATTCAGACGTATGCAGACGGTCCGTGCGACGCAGTGCGTGTGACGTTCGGCGGAAGGTAAGCCGTGTGCGAGAAATTAACAAGCGTACGCTCCATCGTTGACTCGTACCTCCCTCGAACTACAATATGTTTTAGTGGAACCTACTAGTCTCAAGGACTATGGCCTCTGGCGGGGTCATTATATGGGTGTGGGGCAAATTTAAATAATGAAGTGAACAGTCATACACTAGCGAAGAAGTCAAGGCCATCTGCATGCAGATGCGCACGAGCCTCTGACCCATGTCCAGTTCGGTATTGAGAATTGCCAGATATTCAGAAATTGCAAATTCTCTGAGAAGAGTTGCTGATGTGAAGGCGTCGTGAGTCTCTTGCGAGGCTTCTTTTTTGAGGACTTATGGGATGTCGGAGACGAACGCTTTTCCATCGAGGTTGGCTCAACACTACAACAAATGAAGCCATCGAGATGCCCTTACATTTCACCTTAGACATGACGGAGATGTCCGGTTTGCCGGACTTTTCCGGCCTCCTGAAGTCGCCGATCTCATATTGACTGCAGCTGACATGAGGTTCCATCGTCATGGATGACATTTCCGAGAAGACTAGCAGCCTCAGTTCAGATGGAAAGAGTGAGAGAGATCAGGCGATTATCGAATCCTAAGAACATGATAACATTGCTTGACTCATGTACGCCGCAGTCCTTGTGATTATCACACCACGCAATGTTATCTTGTTGGTTCGTGCTGATCCAGGTCCGAGGTATGGCCGAGAACGTCGCAGATGAACACCCGTACGCCACAATCAGATAGTGACAATCGTCAGGTCTGGATGATTCTCAGCCATACCAGAACAGTGCAATGGGACATATCAGCGCCTATTAAAATCGACTCAAATATTGGACGATTTCCCTGGAAAGAATGAAACAGGTAACCTCGAACACGCCCGTCGTCAGAAGGCCGCCTTTTACAATATGGAATGCCTCGCTGGAGGGAGCACAGGTAGGTATTGTAAAAGGCGGCCTTCTGACGACGGGCGTGTTCGAGGTTACCCGTTTCATTCTTTCCAGGGAAATCGTCCAATATTTGAGTCGCGTTTAATAGGCGCTGATATGTCCCATTGACGCGATGATCTTTCTCGGCCATTCACGATTCACGATAGTTGATTGTCAAGCTAGGTCTCTGAGTACATACAAGTGCATGTGATAGCGAAAAATGATCAAACTGAGCAATGTGATACTGGTGGACAAATGGAAATACGAATTAAAAGTCGAACACGAAACCCCTACAACAACAATTACTACTGCGGGCCGCCTTTGGACGCCAAGGCATTGTCTACCTTCCCACCTAGCCCGTCGATTAGCACACGTAGGTGGAGCAGATCCTCAGCTGACAGAGTTGTCAGTTGCTCTTTGGTCATAGCAGCTAAAACTTGTGCAGCATCTTTGATCCCATCGGAGGTCGGGAGAGGAAGCACGTTCAACCGAGGCTTTGAACTTAACAAACCGGAAGAATTGTTACGAGACAGGCGCCTTTGGACGTGGTTTCTGATGGGACTGGATCCCTGCTGCGTGGAATCGTCTGTAGAACAGGGGGGTTAACATCATGAATGAGGGCGGCTGGGGATGAACCCACCGCTGGAAGGATTATCAGAAGGCTCATTTCTTTTCAGCTCAGGAGAGATAACAGTGTCCCCAAGCGCTGGCAATACGGGCCCTCTAAATTCAGGCGTATCAGTGAGAGCATGGGCTGTGGAACATGCATGACCTGTTGAATTGGTTCAGAACGGATTGCGGAGCAAGATCATTTGGCTAACCGATTTCAGAGGCTCTGAATGGAGAAGAAATAACCTCACTCGATGACCTCTTAGCATACGTTATGATCTTGCCGGAGCGCAAAGTTCGAGGCTCCGAGGAGGTTCCTTCTGCAGGTTTTCGGCGCTTCCGATTAGGTGGTCCCACTTTCTCGACACCTTGGGTGAGTCAGTTTCAATCTTGATAAAAAAAATAATAACGCTCTTACTGGTGCTGGGTAATCCTTCATCACCTTGAAGTGTTGACGTAGGCCGGGTACGTTTGAGAGGTTTCAAGTTTCGTTGCTCGGTAGGTGCGGAAGAAGGCGATGCTCTAGAGGATATTGACATGGAGCGAGCTTTCTCAGGTTTCCAGGCTTGCAGTAACGTTGGCACCTCTACTTCAACCCTATCGCATTGAGAACCAGAAGTATACCTGTGGGTGGAATTTGGAGGTATCGTAGCGTCGGAGGTAAGTGCACGACCACATTCAGAATGAGGTTTTTCCTGCGATTTGGTCGAGTGTGCTTCGCGCTCGGAGATTGACTTCACATCTGTTATAATTGGTGACGCCCCGATCGTTCCACGAACAAGCGACACCACGAAACTGTCCACGGCAGTATGCACTCGAGGTTTGTGCTTCTTGCGTGCTTCTGAATAGACTGATGGAGGACAGAAAATGAAGAGGATGCCCATCTGGAACATGAACCACTTGCCTGATGACACCCTCTTGCGTTTACTCGAAGATTCCTGGACACTCTCGACTCGTTGAGAATGGGGAGTACTTGGCACCTCCTCTACTAGTGATGCCGCAATAGACTCCTCTTCTGCCTCTTCGTCGCAAAGATGCTCTGACGATGACCAAAATGGAGGACGCTCCGACAGGGATGCCGACGCCGATATGTAGGCAGGAGAATTGGGAGGATTAATGACTGGCAAGTCAGTACGTGACTTGCCACGCACGTCCGTTGAGGGAAGTTCATCGGCAGATATGATACGTGCCATGTCAGGATCATCTTGATCTTCACTAGAACTGCTGTTTGGAACCAAAATCTTGTGCTCGAGCGTGGACGCGATGTTTCTTCCCTTCATCTCCGCTTCACCCAAAGGTGGGACGGAACTACTGGCAACTATTGCCAAAGGTTGATTAACGATCTGGCGTGTGGGAGCAGTATTATTCACACTCTCGGGAACAAACGAATCTTCATTGGTCTTAAGATTCGCGTGAGCAAGCAGGAAATGCAAGCGGGGTGACGGACACACCTTGTCCGTGCTCTCGATTCCCGCAGACAAGCCAACAGCAAACGATTCGCATTCTGCGCCGCTGTATATGAAGTAACGCAAGCAGACCTTGAGCTCCTCTGGATATTGGTACCCTTCGGCGACAAGCTGCGCAGTAATAGGTTTGTACATTGCCGTCCAAAACGACTCAAAGGCATTGGGACAAAGAAGCGGTGGCGGCAAGCGTACGAATCCCGAGACAAGGAACACAGCGATCTTGCTCAATGTCGCTGTTGTTGGTTCGACGTCCAATAATGCCTGCAGAGAAACTACATAGAAGCTCGCAATCTATATCACCCGTAAGCCAAAACGCGTACCGCGGGCATCAATGAGTCTGTAGCTTACCACGTCATTGTACTGACTGTCAGTAAGCATTTTACTCTCATCACGTAGCCATGGAAGGAGTCCGGGTTCCAAGTTGCACAGCCTTGAAACGACGAAGTTCGGAGGGGTTGTTCGTACTACTTTTTCAATGCATGAGATGCAATCTAGCACAGCGTCCAAAGTCCTTGTGTCATCGGCGGCCAAAGGAATCGTCATCGGCGCATCTCTACCCAAGAGTTCGTTAAATAGGTCGTAGAGCCCTCGGAGTTTGTTTTCCTCGTCTTCAGTATGTGTACGCATTGGTTTCTCATTGTTCTCCAGAAGTGAAAATAAAATACAGAGCGCCTTCACAGCTCCGCGTAATCTGGAAAGGAAGGAGATTCGAATGAAGAGCTCAAGTGAAACAGACAATGGATACTCACCCAATGCGCTGGTGAGAGATGCAAGGCACAACACTCTTAATGACGCTGGCCCGTGAAACCCCAATCATATCGCAGCGCTCGACTGCGGCATGGATAATCGCACTCCAACGGGCTTCCATGATACTCCATTCGATATTAGGATCGGGGTCCGAGAAGGGAACGCAGTGTGTCAACGAAGCGACGTCCTCCCATTTGATATTGAGTTCAAGCGAAGCAGGCTGCGTCGCGATGAATACCGTGCAATCCCACACGCTTCCCCATGCCGCCTTGTGAACTGCAGGACACGAGAGTGAAGCACTTCTCGCTTGATTCTCAGCGAGGACACGACTACGCAGAATCTCAAAGTATGTTGAGTTCTCTAGCCCAACACGCACGACGTTTACAATGAACTTTCGCCACATCTTCTTCACTTCAGGCGTACTGAGGTCGACATTCACCTTGACCACCCTTTCGAGCAGGTCTATGGTAAAGCTGGGGGACAGGATATCTGCCTCTTGCACTAGAGCAATGAATAACGAGCTGGCAGCCGATATCGAACATTGACTAGTGCCAAGAGACAGGGCGGATTCAGGCGCCCACTCATATGGCGACTGTTCGAGGAAGAATGCGATTCTGTCAACCATCGATCGCGAGAAGCTTTTCCGTTCCAGGAGAGTTGTAGCTGCCGAAACTCGAGCCTTGATTAACGCGATCCACAATCTCCGGCATGTGGCCTATAAATAATCAATTGATATCAAATACCAACGCCATGAGATTATGATACATACTTGAACACTAGAGTTACTCAATGTTAGCCCCTGTTTAAACATAGCGTCCCAACAACGCATCAACACATCCCAGTGCATTGTAACTTCGTCCGCGTCGAGAGGCCTCACATCGGCCAATCGAATGCAGCTACCAATGTCATCTAATAACAGAGATTTTGCTACTTGCACAAACGAGTTCACGTCTGTATTTGCGATGAGGGTGCCGTTGAGGATCGAGGTACAAAGGAGCTTGCTGGATTTCCATGGCACATCGAGCTCCCCATCTTTCAGGTCAATCCTCTCATCACCAGTTGTAACGAAGAGGGCAAGGAGACGGAAAAGAAGATCAACATTCAGGGGGGAATGATTGAGGATCATTTCGTGGAGGACGGCAATGCCTGTGGTAACAGCCTCTTGATCTGATCCATCACCTATGAAAGTGGCCACCAACGAAATCCCGATAGGACGTTGGAGTAAAGGTGCCTGAGCGACTGTGGAAATACCGCCCTGCTGGGTGCGCCTGGCCTGTCGAACCATGAGGCCGCTATCGTCATTCGCTTGGAAACCCTCGATTCCCCGTGAATGGCCATCGTCCCAAGCCCATAACAAGGAACACCATAATACACGCGATGCGAGTTTCATACCGACATCCTTCTTCATGTTGAGGCCCGTTTGAGAACATAGCATGAATGTCTTCATCCATTTTCGACTAAGATGGAATCGATGACCGGTCAAAGCCACCACTGAAGCAAGGACAGTAATGCCCCAAGCACCCTCCGAGCCTCCCTTTTGGAAAGCAATCTCAAGGACAGGTGCGAGAGCCGTACTGGCTTTGATAACAGGCATGACCAATTCTTCAATCCTATGCGAAACGGCATAGTTACCCAAAGCTCCAAGAGCAAATGCCGCTTTGAGGCGGAGGGACGGGGATGCTGGGGAAATGAGATGAGGAAGCAACGACACGAACAAATCAGGCAAGTAACCATGGAATGCCGTGATTTCTCCGTCAGCAATAGTTTGCAAGGCCTAGAGGCAATGTCAACACTACAGAATCACCAATAACACACAGGCCTTACTCCCAGAGATTCCCATGTTGGTCCCTTCTTCCCCTCTCTTCCATATTCACCATCGAGACCACGTCGAATAGCAGATGAGATGCGCTCGGTGAAGGGACTGAGGATCGATTCCGGAAGTCTCTGTACCTGGAGTATAGCAAGCGCTAAACCGTATGTTTTTCTTGGTGTGTTGGTCGGAAGAGTGTCCGCGTCGAGTATGCAGAGGACTGTATCCATCAGACCTTTGAGCTGTTCGTCTGAAAATATAGAATTGAGACAATATGTCTGACGAAAGGAGGACTAATCGCACCATTGAGACATTCATAAAGCTGAGGAACCCAGCAAATTAGAGAGAGGAAACGCAGGGCAGCATTGGACAGCATGAATAGATCTCGTGCAAAGGTTACTTCAAACTCGGTCATACCACCACGCTTTTTGGGCTCTGCTGGATCCGTACTATTGACCCCCTGCTCCATGACACGTCGGTTCTGCAGGGGGTCAACCAATGCTCGTTTAACATCTCGATGAATGGCTTCAAGGAGGGCGGAGATATTCGCTTTCAGGGGATTTAGGGCTGGTACGACAGTAAGTTCGGAAGGAAAGCGAGCCCGAAGACGTGCGAAGAGAAGCGTCCAAGCTTCTGTCACGTCTCGTAGCCTGAGAGAGTCATCTACCACAGAAGTTACGATCACCTTCAACGGAGAGACAGTGTATGATTCCTGAGTTAGAGCATCAACACCGTCTGGCTCGGGTGTCACTTGTCTAAGCTGATTCTCAGCGGGAGGCATGAGGTTAGTTAGGGAAGGGCGCTTCAGAATGGACCGACTTGGACGCCCCCAAAGACGTGATGAAGGAAGGCAACGAGGAGGCTCTTTAGGAGAATGAGGATAATGGGAATTTTTATGAGGAGCGAAATTGACGCGAGAACTAGGTCGGAAAGGTGAGATGGGAGTGGCGATTCCGCGTCGGTTTGGACTTGTGCGAGGTGACCCACACGGCGATGAAGGGGATGGTCTGACGTTTTCTTTACGCGAACGAGTTGCAGGAGGGGTGAGGGGCACAGAAGGCAGAAGTGACATGTTCTGTTGATTGCTGCTATCAGAGGGAACCTGGGGGCAACGCAGGTTATTTAGACGTCGCGTCGTGTAAAAGAGGGATGTCAAGGAAAAGCTCAGAAGCCCACCCGATGGTCCTGCTGTGCTTTAGATACAGTTATACGCGTACTTGAACGCGTTTATCCAGCAGGACCGCCGTCGCAAATTCAGATAGCAGCTTATGTAATCTCAGGATACTTCCGCTTTCAGTTTCTCAGAACTACTAACGTCAATAGTTGAAAGGCTTAGAGCAACATTCGTACGTTATCTCTAAACTGTGGTTCGAGACAAACACTGTATAATTGAGTCTCTTGGTAAAGAAAGGGTCAGCGACTAGAAACGCTGCTCGCGGCCGGGACGGCGGGACCACATACTGGCCACTGCATGCAAAAGTCTGATGGTACTGCACATGCGATACTCTAAGTTGGTGAACCACTGACTGTGAATCTTCAGCCCTCAAGTTGTTGCGAAGTACCCTATAGAGATGCGGATATATGCAGCCAGTCCCGAGGCCGGCTTCATTACCGAGGAAGCTACTCCACCAGTTTAGCTTGGAGGGCCTGTAATTTCTTTCGGTTTGTGGGCGTCGTTTAGGATCTTCAGGGTTCTGATTGCTTCTGAATTCTACACCGGCGCTCCTCGTCCTCATCTGGGCTTAGCACTCTTCGACATCTTAGTTTCCATATTTGCCATGCGGCCTCGAGGACCATGATCGTGAATAGTCGGGACGCCTCTGATCGTATCTTGCCATTGCTTTGGTGTTCTTAAACTTAGCAAGAGTGGCAACCATAACATATGTAATATCCATGTCAATAGTCCTTTTGCGCTCTAGTAAAACGTTCTTCATGACTTTCCAGGCCGCTTAATTCGCCTCCGTCGAGTGGGCATTCAAATACTAGGTGATTCATCATTTCCGTGCGTTCGCCAAAGACCTCGATCCTCGAAGCCTCGCCTACCTTGTGGGCACCTTGGATGAGTTTCCACGCAAAATCCCTTAGTTCGGGGGCTGCTTTCTGCCTCAGTATGACGTTCTCTTCGGTTCGTTGTTCGCCCGTTAGACTTTCAAGGGCCTGCTGAATTAGCTTGACATCGAAGCTGACACTTTGCATGGATGATGTGTTATTTTAACGTCTTTAGTGTCTACCAGTCAGTCTCTGGACTACAGACTGGCTCAGGTTTGATAGCCGGGCTGCGCGTGGGGCGAGGGGTGAGAGAGGGCTATTCTGGACAACTTCTTCGTAGGGAGGAATGCTCTAATCCCTGCCAATTTGTCAGTCTTCTCGCTCCCGAGGATACGAGCCATTCGAAAGTTGTGGTTACTCTTCTCTCTAGGGCATCTACCGTGATTCTCTTGCTAAGGAGCACGGAGTACATTATATAGTCCCAGGTTATTGTACAGTCTTGACACACCAGGCTGAGTCCGTTTTGATATGGAGTCAAGGTGCTGTTTGCTGCATATCTTATAGCTTCTAGGTCACGTTTGTTTCATGTGGGAGGGCCTTACTATAACATGCACCGAAGCTGGCTTTCACTCTTATCTTCCCATTGTGTGTATGCCAATAGCTGCATTTCTGATTTGACGTGCAGTGCTGCACGCGACATCGCGACAATCATATTTCTGCGCCGCACTCAAAAGCGAAGGGCTACAATGACAGCGATTAAAGCCTGAAATGAACGATGGACATGATCATGCAACAACCGCCATAAGATACAAAAATACAATAATGCTTCTAAGACAACCCCGAACGATTAGGTCCGTGATGCACAAGGGGGGGTATAATCAAGTTTGGGTGACATCCGATTCCCAGGTATACGTTTATGATGTGTCATTGTCGCGGAAGGGGGGGAACGGATGGGACGAGAGGACTTTTGGTTTTTCGATTTCCTGCGACAACGGACCGGCGTTTCGTCTTGTTTTCTTGCTCAGCTTGAACAGCTGCCATGATGCGCATTTGCGTTGCAATGAAGTCGCTGGTATTAGGCCTAAGATGGTCAGTGAATACCGCCATTTAGCATGAATTCTGATCTAGCAATATGAGACCGAACCTACCTCATGCGTAAAATCCTCAGGATAATCTGATCATTCACATTTTGCGTCTTCTCTTGCTTTTCCTTTTTCCTGTTCTTAATGGTGCCTAGATTCTTGTGGTGATAGACGGATTTAGCGCGCTTCTGCAATGTCTGTGTGCCGCTCAGACCCTGGGTCATCACCCGGACGCATTCTTCCATGAGGTCATCGCTTTGCCAAGTATGAGTGGATGGATTGGGTGCTTCTCAGATGTGCATACTCACGTTTTCCAGTCATAGTACAACCGGATGGACTGAATATCACGGTACTTTTGTCCCTGAAGGACCTCGATTGAAATGGGACCTTCGCTATCAGCATGAAAGAAGTCTTTCAACAACTGGAGGTGAAAATCCAATCAGAGATGATGAATGAATGATTTTAATGGAGTTTAGTGCCCACCCTCAGCCATTCAAAGACTACATCAACTTCTTTGTCCGATAACGGGACCATGTCAGACGGTAACTCGGACAATGGAGGTATCAAGAGTGCTTCGATAACGTTCAAAATCTCTTTCCAGACCTTGAGGACAGTGTTACTCCGGGTGTCATCGCTGAGCCATTGATTCAGTACGTCCATCAGGTTCTTTTCAAAATATGCAAAGAGAGGAGATATGGACAATTCTGTCTCTTCACTTGATATCTGGCCCGGGCGATGGCGGGGCCTCTCCTCCGCAGGGAGGGGTATAAGGATATCACCATTGTCTTTCCGGAGACTCGATCCAAAAAAGCCTTTGAAGTTTCCGAAGGCTCTTGAGTAGTCCAATGTCGCCGGAACTCCAGACTTCATGAGGGTTTTAAGGACGTTGCGCGACAGACACTGCTTGATCAAAGGTGACATCTAACCAGGCAAGTCTAAGCACGAAGCATGACGGAGATCTGCTCACTCACTTTATCGATGAAGACACGTGTCATGTCATCCTCGGTCCTCTTCAACGATCGGAACGCTCTTCCGAAGTAGAATTGTGCATCATCCTTCTCTCCTTCCATGCTGACACGAATGTGTGCCTGGCCTTGGGGGTCGAGATCCAGTCGTAAGTCATGTGTTAGAAAATCTCCGTATCGCTTGGGGTCGAGACATAGGTAGGCTCTGCCGATCGTATCATGCTTCCCAATGAGTGCACGGTCTCGGACGCTAGCCATAAGCCAAAGGCTACTGTCTACGGAGAAATCGAATTCTTGTGACCCTGTGACGAGGCCGAATCAGAGCAAGCGGAAATATTACGCAGTGATAAGAACATACACCTTGGCTCCAATGTATCGTATATGGTACGCGTCTTCGCCAAGCGGTACCCATTCTCATCGCTCAATGTTACGAAAGTGTCCAATTTGGAACTGGAGTCATTGGGCGGTAAGTTCTGGGCTTGCACAATTTTCACAGTGAAAAGATGGCGCTCTTTCGTCTTCAAAGGTATTGGCGGGGCAAGAGTCTCAAGCCGCCTAGTGGCCTTATCAATATCTATCCGTTGATATAACCGATCCAAAAGCTTTCGTGCTGCCTCTATGTTGTTCAACTTGATGCATGACTAATGGCGAATTATGATTCGTCAATCCGGAAGATTAAATGGGAGAACGTACAGATGCTGTGAAGTTGAACGGCTCAACTTTGCGTTCTCCACCCATGGTCAACTTCGCACGTTCCATCAGAAGGGCCATCCGATCCTTCTCCTGCGCTTCAGGGGGCGGTGGAGGGAACATCTCGGTCATGAACAAGTCCTCTATTCGATGGCAATACTGCTGCACCGCATTACTGATAGTCTGCAGAAATCATTCTTCAGTGTGAAGCTTGAATATTAAGAGACGCGACGGCACCTTCGCGAGTGAGGTGACGAATCGAGCTTCCTCGTACTCATCTGCCCACTTCAAGTCGAGCAAAAAGTCGATCGGAGGCTTCAGGGAGTCAAACAAATCGATGATTGATGAGCTATGGCCTTCCTCGCCTTCTGTTTCGAACTAAACATATGTGCCTTGAGCGTCGCAAGCGTGAATGAGAGAATATTTTTACCTTGTCAACATCGATGGCCTAGGAAACGAGATAACTGATACAGACTATCAGGTTTGAAAACAGCACTCACATTGTTGACCCACTGCGTGGTCTTGCTATCGGTGTTAACTATCCATTGCTGTACGTAAGGACGGAAATAACCAGTGCTATCAAAGTCCTCGTTGGATCTAAGGGCAGGTATTTGCATCTGCGAAGCAGGAAGACGTAGGGACTCACCCAGGACAGAAGGCTCTGTACATCTCCCCAAGCGTTCTCGTTCGTCTATACAGAGAAAAGATGTCTTCTATTGGAATATCTGGTGATGGTTGGTTCATAGAACCCTCCAGTAGACGACGGCGAGAATATTCTAGATCATTCAAAAACATCGGATAGTAGCCATCGATGGCCAGCGCCACGACGTCAAGGATCCTACTGAGGGTCAACATATAGGTCTACGGAGGGTGGGACATAGGTCTCACCCTAGAACAGGTTCAGGGAACCGCTTGTCGAGAAGCTGCACTTGTTTCTCAACCCAGTCCGTGAGAAGGAGTAGCGGCAACGCTCTGTTTACGCCTACGTGCTGGTCTGCAATCTCTTGACTCTTTGTATTATACTGTTGGATGGCTACCTCGCGGACACGCTCCGACAGCTCACCAACACGAACGTTCACGTCGACATTGTATCGTGACATCAGACCGCTTTCTCGGATGGGTCCAAGAATAGCAGCGTAGGGCTCGATGTCCTGATATTTGATGGATCCCAGGTTCTCGAATGTATGATAAAGGAGGCCAAGAAAGATGTTAAACAATGCCCCGTACACTTGAGCTAAATATTCGACCTTGTAATGGTTCATCGTCAAGGGGTAACTCAACATCCAGGGTCACCGTTTCACGTACGTCATCAATGGGCCATTTTGAGATTGCCAAATCTTGCACCGTTTTCGATACCATTTGAAGACCCTCCGGAATGCACTCCAGAGGCACTTCTTCCCGCTCATACTTGTATTTGATAATGTCGAGGAAGCACGCGACACGGTATGTCGGGTTGATCCTCCATCGAAGGGCGCATTCATTTACAAGCTCGAGATGTGTAGGAGACAGAATGCCGAGGGAAACTTCCTGGTCTTCAGGAAGGGAGGCCATGGCACGCAGATCGTACTCCATACAAAGTTGAATTAAACGCTTATAAAACTTTTTGGGGCTTGGCGGGATATAGGTGAAATCATGGCCGACTTGGGCATCATCATCATCCTGAATGTCTTGAGTTACAGCATCAGGGTCCCAAGAACTTGGAATGACCTGACTCTGACGACTGGCTAAAGAGGGACCACGAGAAATGGATAGGTCATCGTGTTCAAAATGTGCAAAGGTAGATGTTGGTCGTGACGGTCTCGCAGGCAGAGACTCAGAGCCCGCTAGCTGTGGATTCAGCTTCACCATCATCACCATTAGTTGTGACAAACGTGCTAGTTCTTGTGTTCGCCAAGAATGCCAGGAATCTTCTGCTTCGAAATCTTCACGACATCCAGGGAAAGGAGCACCAGCACTGATGTTCTTGAGGCAAGTCTGATGGGTTTCACAAATTTATCTTGTGAATGACGAGCGATCGGGAGGACACAAACCTTCAGGTCCACGACAGCTGCCTACCACAGACATGTGAGACACGATAATGACGTGGTGATTACAATGATTACGTACCCTCTCCGTGCAAATTTGCTTAATGGACGAAAGATCATTCTGCACCTGGCTAGTCGTATAGCCAAACAACTTAGCGACAGTCTGCACCAGCGGCATATCGGAGACATGCTGGCTGAGAGTCCCAGATGAACCCGGAACAGGTGGGTCTGGGGACATAGACGCCGAGTAACCAGAATCGGACCCAGTATCCGTAGGCGGGCTGGCATCAAGCTTGATAGAATACGTATCCAAACGCGAGAGGAGCTCTGGAGGGACGGAAGACACGTTCGAAAAACATTCGCGAAGCATGCGGATGAACATGGGGATCTGCTTGTTCAATTCGCTTTTCCAAGCATCTCCTGAAAGTTGCGGATTCTTCTTCAAGGAAGCCGTAGCTGTAGATACGAAGGTGAGAATGAGCTCCTCAATCTTCCTGTTCTCTTTCATTTGGCGGTGGAATGTCGGTTCCTTCAAACTTCCCCAGAAGACTGCGATACTACCCCGAAAGTACTGATCTGAAAAGCTAAAGCCAACATTGAGAGATGAATCTCCCATAGATATCGGAGAAAGCCTATCTCAGGCGAACCTAGTATCCTTTCCCATGGCTATATTCTGCATCTTCGTGTCCAGAACTCTGAGGAGCTTCTCAGGAAATTTGACGCTGCGGTTGCCGTCACGGCCTACATCACGGAACAAGCCGCCAAGTAAGTCCATCGGAGCAGTTATATTCGTTAGACGCGAATGATGCTCCTTGGCATCATCTTTGCGTATGTCGTGTGCCTGTGTTGGCGCTCTCGGTGTCAGGAGATAAGATAGGTAACTAAAGGACATCATCTCCATGAGCCCCGCTCATTTAAAGCGAGTCACAAGGCAGGAGCCCGCACAATCCACTTACGCTACACGTAAAGCATAGCTGAAATGCAATGAGAACTTAAATCAGGAAACGACGACCAACAGGAAATAAACTACAGGAACACACTCGTAGACGTCTTCATTCGTGACCCTGTCTCGTCGCGATCTCCTCGAGACTGCGCTATCAAAACTGCGCGACGTCATAGCCAACGCCAGAAGGAAATAGCTTGTTGGGAAGGGCTCGGAGATCGACGACGCTGTGGCTCAATTGAGTGATGAAACACCATCCGGGTAATCCCGTGATTCAATTAGCAGCGCTTGGAATATCCAACCAATCATTAATGTATTAATGTATACGAACTAAGTAGCATCTACAGGTCTTCACGTGGTTGTGTTTGTTCAGGCATCGATTCCGTCGAGGCCTCTGTTGGCGATGGCGTAGTGGAGGTCGTCGATTTCTTCGGCTTGGGCTTTGGGGGCTTGCGATTCATCAGACGCAATATCCTTTTCTGAAGATTCGAGCCACGCAAATCCAAGTCTAGAGCGCGGAATGGAGCGTCAACATTCTTGGGTTGTCCTTCAATTGCCTTGATCTGCTCCTGGAACCATGTTTGTATCCCCTCAATCATCATCTTGATCTCTTCAACCTCCATTGCGGTCCATCTGGCTGAAGCAGGTTCATCCTCTTCACTTTCAGTTTCTTTTTCGGCGCGCTTGCCAGACATCACTAGCTCCTCTTCTGCCATCATCAGGAATGCCTGACCGGCATCGAGAACTTTGTTCAGATCTGTGATGGCCCCTAGCAGTGCTTCGGCCTCCTTCTGACGGCCCGTGATAGGGTTTTCAAGAACCCTGAAGCTTCGTCAGTAGTGGAAGATATCGGGGAGTCGGACAACGTACTGTAATTTCTCCTTTTTCTGCTGGAATTCAGCAGTTTGCGCCTTGTCTGACTCTTCATTTAGCCACTGCGAGGTCTGATCCACCAATTCAAACAATTTACTTCTTTCCTCCGGAGTCGAGTATTCGGCGAACACAGTCATGGAAAGAGCGGATTCATCAAGCAAGTCCCGTAATCTGTATATGTAGCCCTCAAGCGTATTTCTTGCTTCTTCGCGCTGACGTTCGGTTAGTTCCGCTTGGTCGACGGCCAGCAAACTGGTCCAACATGAGTGAATCACAACATTTGCTGGGTCCTGGCCCACATGCTACTCACCGCTGTCTAGACTTCTGTATCTCCAATGCTGTCAGTGGCCGAATGGATAGATGACTAATCTCCCAGACAAGAGGAACAACATTATTCCCCTCCTTGGTGGCCGGTGTGGATGGTTCGGGCGCAGCAGATGAAGAAGGGGTAACAGTGGTCCCGTTATCATCAGACACTGGAGACGGCGCCGAAGAGTCAGTCGATGAAGACGCTGATGAAGGCCCCCCTCCGAAAAAATTCTTCAACTTGCCTATCATCATTGCTCTCAGTGACAGAGTCCGCGGTTCTCAGCAATTTGATGACTCACCGGTTAATGAGTCATCCTTGACTTCACCGTATGCAATAACATCATCAACCACAATTATGCCAGAATCTGTTAGAAGGAGTGTGACCTTCACCACAGGGTCAACTGCCCCTCGACTGGTGAGATTTGCAATCGCATCCGTAACACCCAAGACACGGATATTCAGGATGCTCGTGGGATGCTCCCTGTTCTGCCAATCATTATCGGTCCAAAAGAGAAGATGCGAAATTCATACTGTGTCTCCTCAATTGCTTTGTATCCAACAGTCATCGTAAAATCACTGTCTCTTCCTTTGAGCGTTAAAGTCTTCTTGATCCCAGTTTTGCTCCCTTTCGGGTACACGACTGTACTGATAGACCTTTTGCCGCCTTTCTTCGCCGCCGTCTCATACGAGATCTGCAAGTCGTAGGGAGAGATATCTTGAACTTTCATCTTTTTCGTGCGGAACTGATGGGAGAGCGTCGCGCCGTAGAAGGCAGACCCCAGTACAAATGATTCGTCTGCGTTGACATTCTGCGCGATCTTCGAGCTGAATAGAGAGTTCAGTGGATACAATTGAAGCAAGCAATATGTCAGCGACACACTCTCCAACGAGCGCCTTAAGCTCGGCTTGCACCATCGGGACGCGCGAATGTCCGCCTGTTAAAATCACAGATGTGATATTCCCCTGTTGGCCAGAATCATCATGAGGGACACATGCGCCTAAATGACGTCGGACCCACCATCGTAAGCCCGCTATTTTCCAAAGCATCCAAGATGGGCCGGACATACAGCCGCTTCAAGTCAGCACACAGTCCCTCATACTCGACACGCGTAGTTTTCGTCCTGAAATCGATATCCCCCGACAAGGACTCAACCTGTAACAGACAAATCAGAAAAGTTATGCGCCACGCCATTGAAATGGACAACACACCGTAGAAAACGCGTCAGTGTTGGCGCTTAGAATGCCCTTCACGCGCTCAGCTTCCTTCATCAACCGTGCCAGGGCTTTATGATCTGCGTGCAAACTACCCTTCCCATGCTCGTCCTCGAAGCGCTTAACAAATAGGTCCTTAAGCCTCCGGGTAAGCTCACTACCAGATGCTTCCTTATTCCAGCCGAATCCGAGAATGTCGACATTCGCGCTTTCCTTCGTCGTGGTTTTCAGATTGCGAGCAAACGATGTAGGAGGCGGAGTGCGAGGAGAGTTGAATGCAGCAATGGTAGCACGGATTCCGCCCGCACCAGCGTCGTATATGACGTGCAATTCTTTTTCTGGAAACGAGCGAGTCATGGCATAATTGACAGCTGCGGCGGTACCATCATGAATGAGAGCCAAAGGCCTCAGTCCAGAAATTTCCAATGCATCGGCTAGTGATTGGCGTTCATATTGGGAGAAGTATGGAGGTACAGTGAGCACCGCATCCGAGATGATTTCATTCGATGAGAGCTCGGACGCTAGGTTACGGATGTACGCAAATTGCATAGCGACTAGCTCTTCGACAGTCCATTCTGCATTTTCAGATAGGTTAGGTCGCCTTATAGATATTGTTCCACGTTCAGATTCAAAGATTGTAGCGTGATACAATTTGTTGTAGTACGCAGTTTGGTTGCTAGAGTGGTGAGTACCGACTAGATGCTTCAGGGATGGGAATGAGTCCTGGGGAAACCTGGTGGCCTAGGTTACAGTAGGTGCTAAGTGGCAATGTCGTAAGAGAATAAGGGCGAGTGCGGCTTACGATGTTTAACGCGTCGCTGCCGAAGAGACGATCCTCACGATTCCATCCCACCGATGAGTGAATCTTTCGTTTCGAGTCTCGATTTAAAAGAACATCGAAGGGTAAACCAGGCTTCATGAGAGAAGCCTTCGTCCACTCAGTTCCATAATCAATGGCTAGAACGGCAGCAAACGATGATGGCAGAAGAAAAAGGCATGCAGAGAGAACGATTAGCTTAAGCATGATTTCCAGAATGCCCGTACACCAGGCGACCGTTGTCCACACGAGGCACGCTCTTTGGGTATTGAAGGAGTTTAAATGTCAACGTGTCCAAGCTGGACCGTCGAATTAAATTGACGTGGCCAGCCTATCCGGATACAAATGTTGTAAACGCTGAAGTTCCCGCGCCCACACCGTTCAAAAGGTGACGACTCTGTCCTCCATTATGCTTGTCATCAGGCGTGAGGGAACGGCTGTAGAGTTTCCAGATAGGCGGACGTGCATAACCTCAACCTCTGCCTGTGGAACCCTCGTTCCATGCGCGACCTTGGAAAACCTCAAATCTTTCAGGCCACCGCGGCCGATGAATGCAGTGGTAGATGAATGCAGAAAGGGAGCCTATAGTTCAAACATAGCGTTTTAGCAGGCTGAGTTCCCGCTGGATTGTCGGTTGCGCATCAACCCATGAGGTATGTTTGCATGTGCAAACAAGCAACAAAAGGATCAATGCGTATATTGAATGAAGCTCGCTTGTTCTCCATCTCAATCTATTGAAATGGTTTTTGGGATGACCTGTGGTCGACGGACCCTCCTTCATCCATGGCGGGATCGGAAATGCATATACGTTCTAAGCGATGGCTATATTTCGATGGGTGAAAGAACCCATCTCCCGAGTCATACATATCCCGCTTGGTGAGAACAGCTGGTGACGGTTGGTCTTGATGCTAATCCCCGGTCCCCGGATCTGCGAACAACTCCCTACTTAACACGGAAGCCAGGATCAGTCCCCCTCGTCTTCTCTTGTATTTAACGCGCTGGGGTCCTATTAAGTGCAGACGACCAAATCCTGACCGGTACGAGATTTGGCAGCCCTCATCGTACCAACTCAATATATGGCTTCCATTCCTCTGCAGTCCATGATGCTCTACCTTCGGTCCTAAGCGGAAGAACCTGGTATCAGTGTACATGTTAGAGCGCTCGCACAGAGCATATTATTCTAAGCGAGGTTTGTGATGCATCTGACACGCATCATCCTGCCTACAGAGACAGTTGATAACACCTATTCGTCGGCGAATGGAGGTGTCCGATTGGTATTCGGGATGTGAAACGTTCAGTGCCGTGGGGATGCGATCTATGGGGAAATTCGTAAATGATGCATCATGAGTGAATGAATAAGGATGAGAACACTCTGATGTTCCTAATAATAACACAATGTCGATGCCACTTCGTTCCCATTATTATGAAGTATCAAGTCATGGTTTGCCAGAGACCTGTTCGATCCTCCGGAGTGTATCTACAAGGACATTGGTATCCCAAACGGAATGGCGGCTTTAACACAGATTGAGAGTGTCTCAGTCAAATTCGGTTTCTTCTTCCGTGGAGACGACCGCCAACTACAGCACCATTCAGATCACTGAACACAACAACTGGACACGAACTCAGAAACTGGGAGGGCATATCGTATTCCTAGTCATGATGAACCTCACTACGCGATTCTGAGCCCTGGTAGAAGAATTGGGGGCTATTACGCCACGTCATGCTTAATTCCAACCACTCAAGAGTTTCGTTGTGTTTTAATGTCCCAAGATTTGCTCATGTACTCGGCATGAGATTTCAGCTAATAACTGGTATTAAGGTAATGATCATCTATGTATTTAATGTTTCTATATTGATGCAGATCGAAGGACTTTCATGATTGCTTCATACGTGGTGAAGACGATTCCGCCCGATAGCTGAAGGAGGTTTGAGCATTCAATATGAATCATCCAGAAATTCCAGGACTCACGACTAGCCGAGTTAGCCGGGGTGTTGTCCCCGTCCAGAATCTTGTGATACCTTCTTCTGTGAAGATGCGATACCCGCAATGGAACGAATTTCGGTACTGCTGACGCGCCTCAAGCGATTGCATTCGAGTTTTTATGACACTGAAAAGCGTTCGTGAGCCATGTGAAAGACAAAATCTCTAGCGTTCATGATCGCACTCAAGTGGCATGGTCGTGTATACAGTAATCAGGCCCGCCATCGCTCCGATGGCGAAGGTGAGGCTCGAAGGTAGGGCTTGCCCAGGCCTTGTATTCCCTTGAACAAATTGCTTCAGGGTCGCATACGATGTAAATCGGACTGCCGAATTGGCTCCCTGTCGAGCCATCTGAAAGGAGGGGCCGAGTTGTTAATATTTAGGTCGATGCTTTAGCAATTCAAGTGCCTACCACGGGGAAAAGGCCACGGTATATCCCGCGTATCCCTTCTTCAGCTATGATGGTCCTCGTTCCATGGACAAGTCCCTTGAAACGTGGATTAGACGAGCGGGAATCATCAATTAACTTTGTCCTGCATATCATGAGGTCTAACTCTGTCAATAGGTGTGAGAAAGTAAACCGACTTGATGGTTTCGGAAGGGGCTACTGCGAAGATCGCCTCACACATCCCCGCGCCAAGTCCTGCCACCAGACTTCGGGGAGCACTAACATTCCCCTGAAGAGCTGCAACTTTAACGTAATAAAGCTACATACTCAGCACATGCTCACATTCTGGTCTTGCAGTAGACCCTTAAAATAGTCATAGGTGACGAACCGAACTCCGGCTTTCGCTGCATTACCAATGACAAGGGCGCCGCATCCCGAATAAAGACCAGAAATGCCTTTCTGCTTAAGAGTTGCTTTAATAATAGCAATGGGTCCTTCCTTACAGAAAGCTCTCAGAGTCAAGAACTTGCACAGTCCTTGAACGGAGATACCTTCGCAACACCTTTTGTCACAAATTGCGATCGCGTCTTAACAAATTCGGTTCTATTACGTTGCAGGATTAGGAGGGTAGTGTTGAATGGTCACTGCTTACGGATAGGTTATGAAGGCCTCGACTGCTCCTGCTGTTGTCCCGGCGATGAGAGAATGCAAAGGCTGGTCCCTTTTAGCCCTTGACATGTTGGATTACATAATACAGTGATTCACGTGAGAAATTCAATGTCCACCGATGTGATCCTTTTCAAATCGCGAGAGGATGGCACACCTTCAAGCAGTGATCCTTACGAAGACTCGTTCAAGGGATGTGGTTACACTTCTTGTTTTGTTCCGGTTCTGCAGCACGCAGCGGTGAATCAGGAGGAGTTCGAGCGGCTGCTTCTCGACGGGCCACAAGATCGATTTGGAGCAGTTATCATAACTAGTGGTAGAGCGGCTGAGATATGGTTGCATTCCACCGCAGGACTTGAGCTATCCGGTCCTGGAAAGTCTCTATGTATGTATGTAAACATTCCAGGCGTGACTCGTCTCGACTTAATCTCATGAATAGCACCTTGGTCTGATCTGCCATTCTACGTAGTTGGTGCGCAGACGGAAAGTGTCCTGAAGAAAAATACCTGCCTCCCTCTGTCTTCTCCCTTCATTCCGAAACTAATTCTCGGTGCTGAGTCGGGTACTGGTGGCAAATTAGCGGAATTCATAGTTCGTGATTACCCATCTCGGTTCAAGCCCTCCCCGTCTACATCTGCCATTTTGCCACCTCTTCTATATCTTGTCGGTGATAAGATGACGGGAGGGCTTTCTGTGCATATAGAAGCTGCGGGACTTCACCTTCATGCTTTCCAAATATATCGCACTTGGGCTCGCGACAACTTCGATGAAGATATTCGTGCTACAATCCATTGGAGACGATCTAGACTCTCACATGAAGATGACGTGGATTGCGTGGTCTCCGGCGGGACTCGATGGGTTGCTTTCTTTTCCCCGTCGTCAGCACGTGCCGTATTACCAACGCTCAGGCGACACTACAGCTTTTTCGACACTGGAGATGAGATGTCAGATTCGCGACCAAGAGTTCGCATCGCCGCCATTGGCCCTACCACTGCATCGTATCTGGAAACATCGGAGTCTCTGGTTGTGCATGTGGTGCCCTCAAACCCCAAACCTAGAGACCTCGCAGGGGCGATTTCATCCTATGACCTCAAGTCCCTCAACTATGGGCTAAATCCAAATTGATATTATGAACGGTGAAGGCAATCGGTGCTGGACGCGATATCGAGTTCATTAGATGTGGTAGATACATGAGGTGATACACAAGCAAACTGTGATCTGGATACGATATCGAGGTCGCTAGATAGAGCACTCCTCGAAAGAGTACAAGATATTTCAGTACACACATAAAACACAAGCCAGCGAAGAGCCAATATATCAACAATGAACCATATATTTCCCCGGGCGTCTGTGCATTGGTTATTGGACTGAATTGCCGATATCCTGAACACCCTGCCCAGCTGGCCAGTGGGCGCCAGCAATCGAACAGACAATGGGATAAGGAGGAATGGCACCCCTCTACATGACGGTGAAACTGAATTAATGACCACAAATTGTGGAGTCGGTGAGAAAATTCGGGGTCCTCAGGGACCGCGTAGAGGACCTCGGTCTTTTCCGCCTCACTCGTCGTGTTCATACGGTTCAATCCGTGGCCAGATTCTCTCCTTCCAACGACAGATATCTCCTGGAGCGTACACACGTACCACCTCATACCCGCGAGGGACTTGTGAGCGTGCGTTCGGTGTTCACAGCCTTTTTTGCTCTCTCTCTCATCCTGTCGCTACCAACCAGACCAGATCATGCCATCCAAGCCTCAAAACGCAGCCGCCGAGCAATGGAACGGGGATTCCAGTCGACCCACGGATGATCAGGCCTTCGGTGTATTGCCCAGCAACTCCCAGCACAATCCTCGATATCCACAATCAACTAATCTTGCAGTGCAAGCAGTTTCAACCACCGGATCAATTTCTAATAGACCTGCTTCTGCAGTAGTGTACACTTCTCCAACCCATCCCCCATCATCCATACAGCCACCCGGTGGCTCGACACGTAAACGAGCTTCACATTCAGTTACCATGTCATCCACGCCACATCCACAGTCCATACCACAGTCGGTTGGCGGTCCCTATCCCGATATTTATACCCATCCCGCGGCTATGACCTATCAGCAGGCCCATCCAAAACGCCAGATCCCTCGTTTTGGGCCATACCTGTTGCTTCGGACACTGGGCGAAGGCGAGTTCGGGAAGGTGAAGCTGGGCTTGCATTGTGAGTGGGGAGAGGAAGTGGCTGTCAAGCTGATACGTAGAGGCAGTGTGGACAACCCTCTGCGCATGAGCAAGGTTGAACGTGAGATTGATGTGTTAAAGGTATGTTTCCAGAACACTGTAATCTCCTGTCATTGGTTCATCCTCTTTTAGAGAATTAAGCATCCAAACATCGTGCACCAGTACGATGTTATCGAAACGGACAAGTACATTGGAATCGTGTTAGAGTACGCCTCGGGTGGCGAGCTCTTCGATCATATTCTTGCCCATCGGTACCTCAAGGAGAAGGACGCGAGTCGCCTCTTTGCACAGCTCATTTCAGGAGTAGCCTATTGTCACGCAAAAAAAATTGTTCACCGAGATTTGAAGCTGGAGAACCTCCTCCTTGACCGAAATCGCAACGTCATCATTACTGACTTCGGGTTCGCCAATCGTTTCGAGCACAAAGCAGACGATCTCATGCAAACTAGCTGTGGGAGTCCATGCTATGCAGCGCCTGAGCTGGTCATTTCCGAGGGCATGTATGTAGGATCTGCCGTAGACATCTGGTCATGCGGTGTGATCCTGTACGCAATGCTAGCTGGTTACCTACCATACGATGATGATCCCGCCAATCCTGATGGTGACAACATCAACCTCCTCTACAAGTACATCGTCAACACTCCTCTTACCTTCCCTGATTACATCTCGGCTGATGCTCGAGACTTGCTAAGTCTCATGCTCGTGCCGGACCCTGCGAAACGAAGCGATCTCCGGACGATAATGGCACATCCCTGGCTAGCTGCTCATGCGTCCATATTCCAGCTCTCGGTTAAGGAGCTTGAACATTTAGCTTACGCACAGCAAGCGGAGAAGCGGGAATTGTACAAGCAACAGATGAGGGAGCGTGCTGCTCAGCAACAGCAGCAACTGCAGGAGACGCAACAATTACCTAACCTTGCTCGTTCCGCAACCCAGGCTGCTCGCTCTCCCCCTTTGTTGATTCCAGCGTCCTCTCCGTCGAGGAGCAAAACACTGCGGGACGGTCTTGTCGAGCCCTCCTATGAGCCTGCTGCCGTCGAATCTACGTTGTACTCTTCTCCACGACGAGGGGTGGCTACTTCATTACAAATTCCGATCGCTTCCCCGCCCGCACATGTCGAAAGCGACTTCCCATACATCCCCGACTACCAGCACACCGATTCCGGAATCCACAGGTCCCGAAAGGAATCGACTCATTCGCCCTCCTCCAAACGATCTGTTGCTTCTCCTACGTACCTTCGAGCCCCACCTGCACCTGGCTCTGGGGAGAAGAAGCGCAAGACGGGTGCGAGTAGGCATACAGTGCAAGTAGAGTACGACGGAGGTCAGGTGGAAGATCCAACGACACCGACCCATGCTGCTACCCAGAAGCAGATACTCTCTGTACCGTCTCTGCCATTCCCTAGTTCAGAGGATGCGCGCAAAGTTCCTGTAGATGCTCGGTCGGCGAACGAGGAGTTCGGTGAGATACCAGACATGGATGCTGACGCTCCATTACAAGAAACATTGAAGAGTGAACTGCCTCTGCCTCACACAGCAAAGAACAAGAGACCGGTTAACGACCTCAAGGAATTACCTGCAGTGCCTACCTCAGGCCACCTGCAGGCCGGTGAGATCGGTAGTAACGATTCTGTTGTCCCTAACGTAGCTGAAAAAGGGACATTGGCCGACCGAGCTGTGCCAAGCCTTACACCACAGATGCCTGCTGTTTTCAATATCCTTTCTACAGCCTCTCGTCAACCGACTGAAGACAGAGAAGTCATAGCTCAATCGCCCGCTGTATCACAGCATACTAGCGACTTCCCTGCGGAGAATTCGAGCAAGGCATCTACAACTCCTAGCAATGTTTCGCAAAATGGCAGGAGTCGTCATAGACGAGGGCTGTCCATGGACAAGTTCAACCTCGCAAAACTTCTTTCACCCAGTCAGGCTAGTCAGGATAGCTCTGTCACTACACCTACAATATCCCAAGACTCCAGTAATACTTTCTTACCCGCTACTGGGCCTGGTTCTAAGCCTCCAGTTTCTGGGACAAAAGCCAAAGCTCGTAATCTTCGTAATCGTATCAGTGCGACGCTGTCGAGGAAACCGTCTGCGGACAGGGCATCCGTGAACAGTGAAAAGAGTCAGACAACAACGGACAAGAAATCGAGAAGGTTGACTTTAAGTGCAATGATGGAACCCATCAACAAGTATATATGTTTGCCATCCTCTTCAAGTTTTTCTCTAACTTTCGGGTCTCAGGTTCTCATCTAGGCGAGCCAGTTCGCGCGGTCCTCCTGCGGAGAGGACAAGCGAGAAAACTTTTATTGCAACATCGGCTCCCGGTCCGATTCCCCAGTTAGTCCCATCGATGGAAGGGGTGCTCCTAGCGTATCCACGAACAAGGCGAAAAAAGTTATGGATTGGTTCCGTAAGAAGAGCCTCGCAAGGGGCGATGGGGCGGGTTTGCAACCCGACAAAGATGCCGGTGTAAATTATGGCTCCCGCAATCCACTCGCCGTGCCTGCTCCGAATGTAATTGTGACCGGCACAAATGCAAACAGGGAAAGGTTTGTCGATGGTCAATATCTGGGGTAATTCATCTTTCTGACACAAATTATCCTTCATTCCCGCCAGGACCCCCACTCTGAGTTCAACCGAGAAGGTTGCAGCCACACCAACTGCTGCTGAAAAGGTGGCCCTGAAAATCCATCATGGTGCTGTCGATCGCAGTATGGTTACCACCGGGTCTCCTCAACAAGTGTTTGCTAATGTCACCGAAGTCCTTCGCGGCATGGGCATTGAGATTGCCCAGGACAGTACATTCTCTTATCGATGTGTAAGGACCAAGCGCAAGAAGAGTAGCGCAGGGCCGGCTTCAGGTATGGCAGTGTTTCAAATGAGTGGTCTGGCAGGTTCGCATGGGGTGAGTTTCAGGTTATCCCTTCAATAATGCCTCTAACTAGCTATGTTAGACCGATCGTCGCGGTCTTCCATTGCCGTCCGCACAGTCTTTGACTGCCACTGGAGGAATGCTTAAAGGATTCCTTCGAAGGGGCCCTTCGCGAGTTCCGACTACCTCGTCTCAACGTTCCATTCCATCCACTCAAGTGCTAGAAGCACATAATTTTGTGCCATTTACGCCCGTTACTCCTGAAGCCCCTAGTTTCCCTGAGAGCTCATCAAATTCTCTCTTAGCCAGCTCAGAACCTATCTACGGAGGAGTGTCAAGTAAAGATAAGGGCGAAGAGGTGCGATTCTCAGTGGAATTGACTCGTATTGCTGGATTGGAAGGCACTTTCAGCCTGGATATGCGCCGATTGAAAGGTGACCTCGGTAGTTACAAATTTTTATATGACACTTTGCGAGAGTGAGTCTTGCCAAAGCTCGTTGGTGTCATGTGTATACTGAACGGACCATGTCTCCCTCTAGTCGATGCGATCTTTCTAGATGATTGAGCTGCGAACATCATAGTGTGCCGCCAGCACCCCTTAATCGTTATCACCTCCAAGTGGGATGCTCGCGATATATATTCTTTCTCGACTTCCACATACTACGTGCCCCCATGTCATCTTTAATTTTCCGGTACACGATCTACGCTCATGCCTTCTATATGTTTTGGGTGTTCTCCACTGTCGTCTTGCTTGTTCCATACCCGAAACTTCATGGACGTTACAGTATTTGCTACCCGCACTGCAATGTACCACTTTATCATCATCACCCTTGTTTATTAATACGATTCTTCGATATATTTCCTTCCGACGGTTACAAATCGCGCGGCCCCCTTCGAACAATGAACTAGAGAACTACTTCTGGGATTGCTTCAATTAACGTGGGGAAAAACCAGAACATAGTGGTAACTTCCATCGATACTGTTGTCTGAAGAAGTCATCGACCCACTTTTGAAGCATTCCTGTGGAGTAGCAAAACTAACGTATGTAGTCTCTTTCATTAACCAAACCAGTATTTTGGTGGCTATGCAAATCGCCCGCGATAAAATTTGGCGAAAACATCCAAGTTCCTCTTGACTGTCATAGGGAGGGTTTCTTACCCATGAGGACTACTTTGAATAAGCATGCTGCTCTCTCTGGGCGCTCGATATTGGCCCAGAGCAGGTACACTGGTCTTCGACATAAAGCGGCCAACACCCAGCCTGAGAACTGTTCTCGTGCTGCATATTCAACGTCCTCGAATCCCAACCGTGCTCCGGCTGCGGCTGCACCTGCGACTAACCTTGATGTCTCCGAGCCTTTTTTTAATGCTGGGACATCGGTCACTAAACAGCTGTTTCGCGCGTTACCTCCCTTGACCGTTCTTCCGACTCCGCTTCCAGAGGATGCTAGCTCTCCTATCGACAGTCTCTACTTTCCCCGCTCACAGTCGCAAGAAGCCATTAATATCATTGATGCATGTCTGTATAACTGCCATGACGTGCGACGAGCCCAAACCTTGTTGCACTCACTTCGCCAAAATATACGGAGCAACAAGGATGCACCACCTCTCGATGTCTCTATATATAACAAATTCATCTTGGCTTATATCGAAATGGCATCGGATCTCCAACCCGAAAAACGAGAAGAATGGATCAAAGAAGCTTGGGACCTGTACCATCATTGCATCAACGATGGGGTTGGTCCTGATGTTGGAACATACGCTTGGATGCTTGTGATACTCGCAAGGCTAGTGTTATCGCATATGGGTTCACATCATATGTCTGATATTATTATCATACTTAGATTTTCGTCCTCTATACTCGCCGTAGATCCTAATACTCATTCCCTGACGTTTGAAGGCGTCCTCTCTCAAGCTAATGCTAAGCATGTCGCCATTCCAGAAATATTTCTCCGCATACAGTCCCAATTTGATTCCAAAGTCGAGAGAGACATCATTCTGACGCGCGTGGGTCAGTGGGCTGTCCAGGAAGGCGTGTCGAGTGTTTTGAAGGACCTGGGTGCGTTTCAGGAAGCTGGAAGTGCCGCTGAAGATCCTGTTGCCGCTTTCCCCGCCGTTCGACCAGTCGTCAAACCGGATCCAGAACTTCTTGGGGTATGTGAAACTCAATGTTCTTTCTAATTCATCGATTACTAATAAGCGTCGAACGGTCTTTCAGTACCGACCGAAGAAGAAAGGCACCGACGAGGAAACGGCACTGGTTTCTGAGCTAGACAGTGAAGAGCAGTCATCCGGCTTCAATTTGGATACGCTTCGGAACAACCTTGATGAAGTGCTCGCAGCACGGCGTGCTCTTCCTCAAGATGCTGCATCGCGTCAACGCTTATTGGAAATGTCCGCTGTCGATGCCGCCGCAGCGCGAATGAAGCATGATGCTCAACGTATAGAAGCCCAGGGTCTGAAGTCCGCAACGGCGACGAGGAAGGCATCTTTGAGAAGATGGATGTGGGAATGGTATGAAGCTTTGCATCCTAGGATCGAGACAGAGGTTAATACCATTGCGGCGGAGACGAACCAAAGTGCGTGTGTCTCAACATGCGACTTGGATTTGCTAATCAAGAGGGCTAACAGAGAGCAGAAGTCAGAAAGCTCCATTACTTCCTTTCTTGACTCTTCTGAAACCGAAAAAGC
>WNFI01548100.1_pt1 | contig 33789 bp, 25 predicted proteins | sample 5400471 | NCBI WGS metagenome assembly WNFI01 (sample SAMN13153348, study PRJNA577476) | soil metagenome | isolation source: 100 cm saprolite on Douglas fir-dominated hillslope | place: USA:California | collected 2013-09-17 | reverse complement strand
CTCCTTGCACGTCGTTGTCATGGTTCGTGCCATTTGTCGTCATCAGTTCGCCAAATTCTGCCCCCGTAATGGCTGCGACCACCTGTTCAGGTGTGGTGGTTTTGATATCAAATGAGCCAATTCTCCTGCCAAGGCGCAAAACAACCACTCGATCAACGACCTCGAACACATCGGCCAGGTTATGTGAAATAACGACCACAGCCAATCCTTGATCGCGTAACCGGCGTATCAAGTGCAACACCTGTCGTGTCTGAGCCACACCAAGCGCAGCCGTTGGCTCATCCAGCAGCACCACCTTGGCCTCACGCAAGATGGATTTGGCGACCGCAACAGACTGTCGCTGGCCACCGGAGAGTGTCGCAACAGTCGTGCGAACCGAGGGGATTTTGACATCAAGGGTGCGTAGTACATTCAACCCACGTTTTTCCATATCGACTTCATCCAAAGACCGGAGAACGGAGTGCTCTTCGCGACCTAAAAATAGATTAGCAACCACATCCAGGTTATCGCACAGCGCAAGGTCCTGGTAGACGGTCTGGATGCCTAATCGGTTTGCAGCCTGTGGACTGCTGATATTGACTTTTTGGCCCTCCATGAAAATTTCACCCTCGTCTGCAGGCCCAACACCTGATATGACTTTGATCAGGGTAGATTTACCTGCGCCATTGTCGCCAACCAGCCCTACCACTTCGCGAGCATATACTTCAAAATCTACGTTGAATAGAGCTCGCACTGCACCAAAAGATTTGCTTAATATGTAGAGTATACCACCTCCAACAGGCAAAGTGATAGTAGATCTGGCACCCGCAAGGAGAGCCACTAATTTTTCCGCCTACGTTGGACGGTCCATCAATGTATCTTGCGGGTACCAGGTAATACTACAAGTTACAATGCATTACAATCTACAAGCTTACGGACAGATTCCATCTGTACCTGAAGGAAGACCAGCACAGATATCTGTTACTGTCACGAAATTATCGGCAATGACTGTTTGTTTGATATTACTCTTGTCTACCGCTACTGGGACCTCTAGAACCGATTGAATGCTGGCACCTCCAGGCTGAGGGATGGTGGTCGACCCATTGACCAACGAGGAGGTACCCGTCCCATTGCTAAGTGCAGCAACGAGCTGTGCGGTCGCCATGGCCTCTTTGGCGATAGCCTTGTAGACGGTCATGGACTGGTCTCCGGCAAGAATATTATGGATACCTGCGACGGTCGCATCCTGACCTGTTACAAGCACTTTCCCGTTGAGCTTCACTGCTTTGAGTGCAGCAATCACCGAGTTTGCCATACCATCGTTGGCAACATACGCGATCTGAATGTTATTCTGATTCGCGGTCAGTGCCGCCTGCATCTCGGTCTGTGCAGTCGGGTTATCCCAGTTCGGCGTATATTTCTCATACACCTTCTTGAGAGCCCCGCTACTGAACAATGGATCGAGCGCCGAATGTGCACCTTTCGCGAACAGCAGGGCATTGTTGTCCGTCTGCGCACCGTCGATCATTACTGTGTTCTTATTACCACCACTGACATAGCTCTGATAGTGATCGGCAATGTAGCTACCCTGTAGCTGACCTACCTTCGTGTTGTCGAAGGAGACATAGAAGTTGAGGTCATTGCTATAAGTCAGGCGGTCATAGGAAATTACAGGCACGCTCTTCGCTTTCGCCGCCGCCACGATCGCAGCCGCCTTGATACTGTCGGATGGAGCAAGCACCAGGATACAATCTCCGTTCGTTAGATCTGCCTGAGCCTGAGTCTGCTGGAGATCAGCATTGCCCTGGGCATTGTTGTAGTCTACGGTTGCGCCAGACAGTACCTGGGGGATATCCTTCTGCAAGAGTGGCCTGTCTTGTCCATCCCAACGAGCCGAGGTAGCCGTCTCTGGCAACAGCACCCCTACCTTTTTACACCCTTTGCCATTATTGGCGCTAGTGGGAGGAGTGGTACCACCACCACTAGTACCGCCTGTATTGGCACTGCCACAAGCTGCAAGCAGCATAGAGAGTACAAGAATGCCTGTCATCACAGAAAACATTCTGCTTCGTTTACCAAATAATTTCATCCTAAGTCCTTTCTTTCACGCTTCACCTTCCATCTCCGGCTTTCCAGATTGAAATACCGTAACATGAAAGGTATGTATTTCTCAAATGTCCCAAAACCTGAACAATTCAAGAGTTGACCGAAAACAAAGTCTTTTCTTGTAACTGTTTCGCTAATAATGCCTCCTTTCTGGCTTAAAACCAGCCATCAAGATGAGGAGCATCAGCGAACCCCAACTGGCGTTCGCGTCCGACTTTCCTCTGTTGTTTGGACTGCGACCTCTTCACGCGCTACAAGTATGCGCTCCCAGGCCTTGAAAAAAGGATAGTATAGAAGAGCGGAGACAGCGAAATCGAAGAACTGCAAGAGACTTCCTCTGAAGTCACCGCCAGTTGCAACGAAGCCACTGATCCCGATGGGAACTGTAAATGGTTGCAAAACTACGGGTACATGCACCAGCCCGATAGAAAATGCAATGTAGTTAATCGTGACAATTATGACTGGTACCAGCACAAAGGGAATCATCATTATTGGATTAAGCGCCATTGGGACGCCGAATGTCACAGGTTCATTAATGTTAAAAACCGCCGGTCCTAACGCTACCTTACCTACAGTACGCAACTGGGCTGAACGCGACCTCAACATGTAAATTACCAGTGGCCACGTTGCGCCAGAGCCACCAAGATGAGCGAAAATATGGAAGAACGGTTCGGTCACAATCCCATGACCGCCAGCCGTCGCGTTCGCTGTTAATGTGCTCAACCAGAACGGGAGCGCAATCGCCGTCACCACGTTCATCCCGTGTATTCCGACGGACCACAGTAACATCATCAGTATGATCTCCAGCAATGCCGCCGGGTAACTATCCTGTACAACTACCAACGGTTGAAAGACCCGCATAAGCACGATCGGCAGCGTCATCTGCTGAAGCCTTCCACCCGATCCAACGAAGGTATGCGAACTAACAAACCATTCAAGCGCCCAGATCAGTGTTATGAGCAATAATGCCGGTACAAGTGCTTCAAAAGCGCGTGTAACATTTGATGGCACACTCTTAGGTAGTCGAATTGTAAAGCGTGAACCCCGAAATCTACGTACGACCTCGGTTGTCAATATCCCTATCAGGATACCAACTAACAAGCCCTGCCCACCTAGATATGGTAAGATCTCACCCAGGCTCAGGTTTGTCAGATTACCAATGGGCATACTTGCAATCAGGAACAGTACCATAGCCAGCACACCTGGCTGCACTGCTTCGGTACGCCGGTATTGAGCCAGGCTGTACGCTACACCAAAGGCAAGAAAGAGTGCCATTAACCCAAATGAGAGCTCAAATGGTACGAGAATTGCTTGTTGATAAGGCGCTATCCACGCGGCTAGTGCTGGAATGGGCGGATTCGCCACAATTAAAAAGAGACTACCCGCGAGTATAAGCGGCAATGTAAAAATAATGAATGCATCGCGCACGGCCTGTAAATACACGATACTCGCCAGTGCCCCGAGCGGGGGGACGAGATAGCGTTCAAACCAGGCGCTGCTGCGCTCAATCATTACACTCACGTTTCCTTCTTTCCTTCCCGCGTACCCTCTAATAGAGAAAATACCTGCCCAAGCACGGCTTTTCCATTCATCGTCGCATAGTGATATGGCTCAATTAAAGCCACAGGTTTGCTCACCGAGTTCGCAAGTTTCTCAATACTCTTACGTAAATGGCGAATTTGCGGCGCAATAAGTACAACATCGCACTCTTCGACCCTGGCTGCATATTCACCCGCACTTAATGCCTCTACAGCCAACTCAAGCCTGGACTCTATAGCTGCTGCAAGCAAACTGTCAACTAGTAGACTGGTCGACATTCCCCAACTACAAACAATCAGAACCCGTATCATATCAATCGCCACTCCCCCCACAAGTCTCGTCTTTTGCAATGCTACACACCAATAGCTCAGATGCGAAACTCGCTGGGCCTATAAATATAGGTGGCAATAATCATGCCAAAATGTGTGCTACACACTTAACACACTTCCAGCCCTGCACATATACCTATTTGCCCTCAACCACGAAAATATCCACTTGCCTGAGGATACCAACTATGTTGTAGGCCTCTTCATCAGGGAGAGGACGCGCTATTTGCGCACCGAGAATTTGCAAAGCCCGTCGACATATACTTAGCTCCCGAGAAAACTGTTGCTCAACCTGGTCGCGTACTGTCTCGCTAACAAACATCCCCTTTGAATGCGCACCACGTTCTAATATGCAGGCCAGGTGCAGTGTTAGCCCCGCCAATACCTCGATCTCAAAAGTCTCGCCTACCTCCACCTCGATCAATTCAATCATGCGCTCAATCAATGGCATTACACGCACAGGATTAAGAAAAATGAGGCGTTGACTGAGTGTGTACGAAATTTCACGCATGAGATCAGCCCGCTGAGTAAATTTGAGCGTTTTACCCGCTGCAAACGATGGCTGTCCGGCAAACAAAGATGGGAAGGATGCATCTGAATCTACAGAAGTCGGCTGGAGCAGAGCCGGGTCAATCAGCGTGCCACCTAACAGAGTCCGTAGCCGGGTCACGCCATCACCGAAGAGAAAATCGGTGAGCGCAATAAAAGGATAACTCTCCAGGTGCGGATTTATGGTTCCCACAACCGCCACAACGTGTCGGTTCCCTACCAGGCGTTGCACTTCAGTCTCAGTTTTACTGGAAAGACTGATATCCATGCAAATAATCTCCACCCCTTGCTCATGCAGGCCTGATAGATGTTCTTCAATCAACTCCGCTATCTTAGCTGCGCTCCCAAATCCCGTCAAACAGACTGAGAGAATAACACGCGGGATCTGGCCGCAAAGTTAGGCTGGCAGCTAGTTGATCGAGCGTCAGGTGCCTCGACCCCTGAGCCCTCCGCACCGCTTCCACCACGAGCGGTGCGGAGACACCCGCTACGGTTCGCACTGGCACGCCAGTCTGTCGCGTGACCATTTCTCCCAACGAAAGCAAGGAGGTAAAATCAACCAGCAGCAGAACTCCGCTCCCCTGGTCCGCAGCACGTACCCAGCGTATCACCTGTCCGAGTAATTCCTCTGGTGACTGCTCCAATGTGAGTTCCACCCAGCGTACAAAGTTCACTCCCACCAGGGTATTCGCCAGTTCCGCGAGACCCGTGGCGATTCCATGTCCATGTGCAGCTACTACTATTCCCACAGTTGACTGTTCGCTACTCAAAAGAGCATCGGCATCCGCCAGCAAAACTGCAAGTACATCGGTTTCACTCTTTGGTAGGGAAACCCCTAGTGATGCACGAAATTGTAACAGGGCTGCACTCGCAACCTCGTACTCCATTGGGTAGGTACGCCGGACAGACTGAATCGCTAATTCAGCGATTTGGCGACCCTGCGCAAGATGCTCGAGCGTACTGGTCAGATGCATGGCCAGTACTAGCTCCAGTTTTTCTGGAAAAACTCGTCCCAGTTGCTCCTGCGCATATTGCACGATTTGCCGGCTGATAGACGCAATACGTTCATCTATCAGATTAGATACTGACCCCTGTCGCTCTTGTATAACTTTATCAGCAAAACGCTGAAAATGGCTCTGGATATTCAGGTGCAAAAGCCTGTTAATTTCACTTTCCGGCAACCCGCTCCTGCGCAGCCTGTTCAAATCACTGTTGATCGTATCGTAAAGATCCTGCGCAGACTCAGGCAGATTATCAAGGCTTAGGCCGGATGGTGTGAAGACATGCGTCGCCTCCAATACATTGAGTATTGGATCCAGGTCACGATGTAATTCGGCAGTACGAAGTAAACCCCGTCGTACATGATCCGGTAAAACACCCAGGTGTACCTTTAGCTCAGGCAGATCGCTGGTACGATACTCAAGATAAGCCCTGGCACAGGTCAATTGCACGTCGGTACGCAATTGACCGATATTCCCTGGGCACTCATAAAGAAGCAGCGCTCGCAGCACCTCTGGCGCAACATGAATATTCGTACCGATACTGCTACATTCGGTGGTAAAAAAAGCCCGCAGCAGTTCGTATCGCTCCATCACTGTACGTTCATGGAATCCCGGTAAAGCGATTGTCATTGGAATACGCCGCCTGAAGGTTGGCAAAAGTGCCGTTGCAGGGTCTTCAGTTGTTGCAGCAAGTAGAAGTAATGATGATCTTCGTTCTTGGACATCGCCCAAACGCCGAAATCGCTCGCGGTCCATCAGGTAGAACAGCATCTCCTGACCATCCGGTGGCAGGCGATGCACCTCGTCAAGAAAGAGAATGCCTCGATCAGCTTGCTCCACCAGGCCTTTGCGATCACGATCGGCGCCTGTATATGCCCCCCGCTCAACGCCAAAAAGGTGTGCCATCAGGAGTTGTGGATTGCTTGCATAATCGGCGCAATTGAAGCTGATGAACGGGGCATCAGGAGGCAATGCTTTGAGTTCGACCGCAAAGGAATGCATCAGACGCGCAAAAGTGGTTTTTCCAACACCACTAGGTCCACATAGCAATGTATGTAAACCACGCGGGGGATAGAGCATTGCCGCCTTCGCCTGCTGGACGGCGACCTTCAGTCCCTCGTTGCTACCAATCAATGTATCAAAACTGGTGACAATCGCGCCAACCTGTATAGAAGCCTCAACAGCAAAGGGTTTGCCGGGTTCCTTCGTCACCTGTAAGGAAGTCATTGTGCGTCCAGTTCTAACTTCTCTATTATTGTCAGCCTCTGGCATCTCTGGCAGCATATTACGCCACTTCCCATTTCCACCATTCTCGTTCAAGTGTCCTGCTACTATGGAAACTGTTTTGACGACGAATAGCACAGGACGCCCTGGGATACGTTCGACGATCCCTTCTTGAGCCAGCAGGTTGAGGTCTCGGCTGGCATTGGTACGATCTATCTCGGCATGTTCCGCTACTTCTTCCGCGCTGAAGCCTATATAACGACGCAATACACTACTTTGTGCTGGTCGCTGTGCACACAAGGATCGTAATGTCTCAAGTACCCGATCTTTGCGGAGCACTCAACGACTCCTTCCAGATATGCCACCATGGCTACCTGAGTGTCAGCGTATGATAACTCATCTGTGAGGGGCAGAAAATACTTTTTATCAACACTAACATGGATGATACTTACTCTGTGTTATACTACGTTCGCATAACGCTGTAATTTCACATTAACATACCTTTTCTTGGTAGAAAAGCCATTATACATTTCACGAATTGATGAGTTAAGAGGCTATTACTCCTAATTTTTATAGATATTTTAACCTTTCTGAAAGATAATTCACTTTTTCCATTGACGATCTTTGCTATCTACTGTTATATTTATCTTCATAAATTTATGTGATTAAAAATGTTCTACAGACTTTAAGGATTGTATAGTATGGCAAACATACATGAGCATATTGGTAACTATCAGGTGGTAGAAGAAATCGCCAGTGGCTCATTTGGGCATGTGTATCGAGGCAAGCATATTATTCTCACTAATCGAAATGTTGCAATCAAATTACTGCATGGTACACATCTTCATTCTCAAAAGGAACGTGATAGCTTTATCCAAGAAGCCCGCTTGTTGGAAAAACTCAGGCATCCATTCATTTTGCCCATTATCGATGCTGGTTTCCACAATGGTTTTCCTTATATGGTGACCGAATATGCCCCAAATGGCTCTCTGAGAGGCCGTTTACTACGGCAATCTCCAAAGTCTTCGCCCTTACCATTAGGGGAAGCGCTCACCATCCTTTCACAGATTGCTCAAGCACTTCATCATGCGCATCAACAGAACATCATTCACCGTGACCTCAAACCAGAAAACATCTTGTTCAACGGTAAAGGGGAAGCACTCCTAGCCGACTTTGGTATCGCCACTGTACTAAGCTCGATAAGCATACGAAATGCCACTATAATTGGCACACCTGCTTACATGGCACCTGAACAGTTTAAGGGTATAATAAGTAAGGAAAGCGACCAATACGCTTTAGGTTGTATTGCTTACGAACTACTTACCGGATATCAATCTTTCATTGCCCTAGACTTTGCTGCTATGATGTTTAAGCATTTATTTGAAGACCCAATTTCCCCAAGACAATTCAACCAAGACTTACCTATTCAAATCGAACAGGGTATTCTCAAAGCAATGGCGAAAGAGCGTAGTGACCGCCATGCCGATGTACTTGCTTTCATCAAAGCATTAGGTGTATCCACTTTTGCCCAAACACTTACATCAGTCCAAATACATTTTCCCGATTCCTCTGTTCCGGACTCTCCCAACTTGGCTTCAACTGTTTTACCCAAAGTAAAGACTAATAAGTCTTGGATAGATGATGGCAATACCTTCTTGGTAGCAAAACGCTACCAAGAGGCCCTTACTGCCTTTGAGCTAGCCATTCACTTTGATCCCAGCTATGCCCTTGCCTATACTGGGAAAGGCATCGTGCTCAATCATCTCAAACGCTATGAGGAAGCCTTGACCACCTTTAAGCATGCCATCCAACTCGCACCAAATTCTGCTAAAGCTTACAGTGGCAAAGGAAATGCTCTTTATGGCCTCAAACGTTATGAAGAAGCGCTTGTTGCCTTTGAATATGCTATCCAACTTAACCCCAATTTCTCAATTGCCTACAATGGCAAAGGAAATGCTCTCCATGTTCTCAGGCGCTCTGAAGAAGCGCTTGCTGCCTTTGAATATGCTATCCATCTTAATCCTAATTATGTTGTCGCTCATAATGGCAAAGGCATTGAACTTTATGACCTAAATCGTCATAAGGAAGCTCTTTCTGCCTTTGAGCAGGCCATTCAACTTGCCCCTAACTATGCGATTGCCCACAATGGCAAAGGAGATACTCTCTATAAACTCAATCGCTACACAGAAGCCATAGTCGCCTACGAGCAAGCAATTGGACTCGATTCCAACCTCGCTATTGCGTACAATGGCAAAGGTATTACACTTCGTAAGCTCAAACGTTACGACGAGGCTCTGGAAGCCATCGAGCATGCTATTCAACTTGATCCCAGCTCCGCTAATGCTTATCTCAATCAAGGGAATGTGCTTTTTAACCTCGAGCGTTACGAGGAAGCTTTTTCTGCATATAAGCATGCTATTCAACTTGATCCCAACTACTCTAAAGCCTACTACAATTTAGGGCTTGTGCTTAAACTTCTTGGAAGTCCAAAAGAAGCTCGGAAAGCCCACAATAAAGCTAAAGAACTAGGCTTTAAGGGTTAAAAGAAAGAGTTAATACGCATGACATTGAAATTTGGCTTAATCGTTCCGCAAGGCTGGCGTATGGACCTCGTTGGTATATCCGACCCGGTCAAGGCATACGAGACGATGACCCGCGTCGCGCAGGAAGCAGAGGCGCTGGGTTTTGATTCGATCTGGCTATACGACCATTTCCACACCGTCCCTACCCCCACGCAAGAAGTCACCTTTGAGTGCTGGACAAGTACCGCCGCGCTTGCCCGCGATACGAATCGCGTTCGTATCGGACAGATAGTTACTTGCAACGGCTATCGCAACCCCGCACTCCTGGCGAAGATGGCAAGCACCGTGGACACACTCAGTCATGGACGTCTCAATTTCGGTATCGGCGCAGGCTGGTATGAGCATGAATTTCTAGCCTTCGGCTACGATTTTCCCGATGGGCCAACACGTCTCCGCCAATTGCGAGATGCAGTGCAGATTATCCTGAAAATGTGGAGCGACGACGAGGCAGTTTATGAGGGAAAATATCACCAGGTGCATGGCGCAATCAACCAACCCAAAGGAGTACAGAAACCGCACATCCCCTTGCTAATTGGTGGAGGAGGAGAGCAGGTCACGCTTAAACTCGTAGCACAGTACGCAGATGCCTGCAATATCGGCCACCTCGATAATGAGGGGCTCGAACGCAAGTTTTCTATCATCAAAAAACATTGCGATGATGTTGGACGCGACTATAATACAATCTGGCGCACCGTGCTATTCAATTGTTCCATCGCAGAGACGAATGAGGAAGCTGTTGCTAAAAGTAAGCCTTTCCTGCGTAATATTCCCTCAGGCCGCATTCGTGAACAGGCGCTCGTCGGCACACCAGGTATCATCAGGCAGCGTTTAGCGGAGATTGAACAAGCTGGGGCGCAGGAAATTATTATCTACATGCCAGATGCAGCCCAATTGGAGTCGGTAAGGATGTTTGCGCGTGAGTGTATGACAAAAGGTTAACCCTAAACCTTCACTTCGATTCTTGTTTTATCATGTGCTCTTTGCTATACTACCCAGACAACCATATAGCAGTACTCTTCCTATTACTTTACATGCAACCCTAAGGTTACATCTCTCATTTGAATGCAGAATAGGAGAAGACAGCGCCATGAATACTCAAGATGTCGTGCGACAGGCCCGCGAGGCCAATCTTCGACTTGTGCGTTTTTTGTATTGCGACAATGGTGGAATTATTCGCGGGAAGGCTACCCATGCCAGTAAGCTCCCTACACGTATCCACGAAGGTATTGGCCAGACACTGGCAATGCAAGCCTTTACTGGAGTCGAGACACTTGCTTCGGTCGATGGCATGGGACCGGTTGGAGAATTTCGCCTTATACCCGATTCAAATTCCTTCGTGATTCTGCCTTATGCTCCAGGCAGCGGCAGCATGATGTGCGATATGATCCTTTTGGATGGCAAACCCTGGGAAGCATGCCCACGCACTTTCCTCAAGCGAATGGTTGCGCGCCTGGCCGCACGTGGCATGCGTGCTGAAGCGGCCATAGAGCACGAATTTTATCTCGCTCGTGAAGAAAATGGTAAATACGTGCCAGCAGACCATAGCCCTTGCTATAGCAGCATCGGTCTGGATGACCAGGCCGAAGTCATAGATGCTATCCTGGAAGCATTAGAGTCCGAAGGGGTCTCCATCGAGCTGTTCCACACAGAACTTGGTCCAGCACAGCAGGAACTCTCTATTCACTATGCTGATGTATTGAGGGCTGCTGATAACGTCTGCCTTGTACGTGAGACAGTACGTGGTGTAGCACGGACCTTCGACTTACTCGCTTCCTTTGCCCCCAAACCTTTTCCCGACCAGGCCGGTAGTGGTGCGCACATTCACTTCAGCCTGTGGGGAAACAATGGAACCGAACAAGCAGGTAAAAACTTGTTTCATGATGCAACTCAGCGTGGCGGCCTGAGTCAGCTTGGTAAATACTTCATCGGCGGCGTATTACGCCATATTCGAGCGCTGGTGGCAATAACTTGTGGCAGCCCAAACTCCTACCACCGCCTTCTTCCACATTTCTGGAGTTCTGCTTATGCAGCTTACGGTTTCGATAATCGTGAGGGAGCAATCCGCGTCCCATCAGCGTTCTGGGGTCGCGAGGCCGAATCAATCAACCTGGAGTTCAAACCCTCCGATCATAGTGGCAATCCGTATCTTGCACTTGGAGCATTGTTCGCGGCTGGTTTAGATGGCATTCAGAACAAAATAGATCCGGGTGAGCCGCAAGAGATCGATCCTGGTAACTATAGTGATGAGGAACGTGAGAGACTCGGAATCCATCGCCTACCCACCTCACTTGATGAAGCTCTGGACGAACTTGAACGCGACGATATATTGAAGGAAGCCCTTGGCCCTCTGCTGGCTAAATCTTTTATAGCAGTCAAACGCAACGAAGTTGCTTTCTTCAAAGATAAAACCCAGGAAGAGGAAACTCGCCAACACTTTTACAAATATTAAAGAGACAAGTAACTATGCAGGTCTCCCCTCTGCTTGACTTCTCACTGCCTACGGCGGCGAGAAGCTCTGAATAGTTACGAGGACAACATACTCAAATGAAAGATGCGGCACGCTTGCGGCAATACCGTTCAAATAAGGAGAAAAGTTGTGGAGCCTGGTGAGGGCAAGCCTCGCCACTACATCTCACTTGCAATATAGGTCGTGCTTGAAATGTAGTGGCGAGGCTTGCCCTCGCCAGGCTCCACAACGACCAAGTCTCGACCATTGCACTAATTTCAACGGTATGCCCGCTTGAGGGCCGATGTGTGCGGGAGGCACCAAAAAGTATCAGGTTTCCACTGCAGAAGCTATCTTAGGCGCCTGTTTCTCTTTGTGCGCTTTGCTTCGCGGATTGTGCCGTTTGCTTAGTCGTATCAGCGACATCCTGACCCGTCTGCTTCACATCAGAGGTAGCCTTTTGAGCCAGGTCACCTAGAGTATTTCCAGTCTCCTTCACCTTTGATACGGCCTGTTGGGCATAGTCTTTCAAGTTGCTCCCCGTTTGTGAGACACGATCAGATACCTGCTGTGCATATTGATTGAGTTGTTCGTTTTCCGGCAGATACCCACGCAGCTCAGAGAAGCGCTCAGCCAGCAGACGGCGCATCTCTTCACCTCTCATCGGTGCTATCAGCAAGCCGATACCAATTCCAACAAGTACCCCTCTTATAAAACGCTTCATCTTCGAACTCCTTTTCTTATCCTATTAGACCAACGTGTTATAACACTTCAAGTCAAAAGGATAAATACACGCAATTTATCTAAATCAAATTGGCGCTATTTAAAGACACGCTTAACCCTGCCTTTTAGTTTCACCACCGGTGAGAACTCCCAGCATTTCCACAAAGATCGCAAAAGACGCATATGGACCAATCGGTGGAATCTCTCTTGCCAGGCTCCCCAACCTGGAAAGAGGAAATCCTTGCTGTGATATCTTTTCAAGCCATACACAAGCCTGCTGCACTCGACGCCTATCCTCGTCACTCACGGGTTGATTCCATAGACCACGCCCATAATTATAACGTCTCAGCAAATCAGGATCAAGCAAGTAGGCGCGCAACAGAGGAAACAGTACTACATTCAAGGCTTCTTCACCCACAATTGGAGCGAGATATGCACTTAGCGTAGTTTTGTCAATGGACCGAGCACTCTTCATCGTATGCAGTAAGTCATCTCGTGCTTCGAAGGCCAGGCGATCAGGATGAATCAGTTTGCTATCCTCACCCAAACATACACCTTGTAATCGACCTCGAAGAGTTACACCATACTCTGAACGGGAACGACCAACCCATCCTTCGATTGATAAAATCCACCCTGTCCCGCTCCGCCACTCCTGCACTTTCTCACGAATGACCGGCCACCGCAGCCACACACGCGCTGGTGTGACCAGCGGATCAAGAAACATCACCTCGTGTGTCGAATCAATGATCGCCTCGATGAAAGCTTCTTGTTTCTCACGCCGGTTATTGCCAATTATCCAGGTATCTTGAATGTTTGCGTTGCGATAGGCTGCATGGCGCAGCCTCCACTCATCAACATCAAGAGGTGCACACTGAAATTCTATAGCCCATCGTTGGCCATCAGGATGAGTGACAAAGATATCCGCGATACGATTAGGTTCGGGTAAACGCTCTTCCAGGGAGATACTTGCCCGGGGGAATTGCCTGCGCAGCCACTCAGTCAGCACCATTTTCCCTCGCATATGCCGCACTGACTCCGATTCTGTGCTCCACGCACACTCGCCTTTTTGGTGTGCGAAGTGCAGTTGGGTACGCTTCTCCGGCCCACCGCGCATATGCACCGCCCCACGACAATTCGGGCAGTACAAAACGCGCTCCTGAGACCAGCGCTGCAATTGCTCCAATGGTGCCTCTTCAGCAACCACTGGATGACCATCAGGTCCATAGGCTACGAGCATAAAACCCTTCTAAAGCGAGCTACCAGGATGAAAAATTCAGTCCATCTCAAATTATAGTTCGCGGTAAGGAACCACGTCCACATGGTAAAATAAAATGGCAACCGACAATGACAATTGTAGAATTTCAATACAAAGCCAACAAGCTAACGTTATTTGTACTATTCATGAGGAGAATCAATGCTCGACCTGACTACTATCCCCGTCGTAGATAACCATTGCCATTCAGTTCTGTCGAATCAGCACATGGGACCCTTACACTTCCGGCGCTATTTCACCGAAGGGACCGCCTCCAGTTTAGCAGAGAAGCATATTCACAATACCGTCTACTATCTGTGGATGCTCCGTCAGATGGCAACCTTCTACGGTTGTCAGAACACGGAAGAAGACATCCTGGCAGCACGTAACAACCTGGATGCCGATACATTGATCGAACGCCTCTACCGGGCCGCAAACATCGATACGCTCATTCTCGACCCAGCTTTTCCGCCCCCTGAAGGATGCTATACACCTGAGCGCTTAGGTCAGCTCGGGCATTGTCGCATAGCGAAAATGTTACGCCTGGAAACACTCATGCAGCGCCTGGTCGTACAATACGGCGACTTCGATGAAATGGTTGAACGCTACTCACTCGAATTGAGCGATGTGCGCGTCCACGGTTACTGTGCGCTCAAAAGCATAGTAGCTTACCGCGCGGGATTGAATATTGCGGAATGGAACAAAGACCAGGCCGTTGCTTCTTTCGTTGAGGCCCGTTCGGCTATAAGAAATGGACAGGTGCGCATCGTCCACAAGCCTCTCATTGATTATCTGCTACATATTGCATTTCGACACGCCTCGGAGCAGGAACTACCGGTACAATTCCATACAGGGTACGGTGACAACGATACTGATATGCGTTTGGGCAATCCCCTACACCTGCGTGATGTGCTGGAACGCAGTGACTACCAGGCTATGCAGGTGGTTTTGCTGCACGAGAGTTATCCATACTCTCAGCTAGGAGCATACCTTGCCACCATCTATCCGCATGTCTATTTTGACCTCTCCTATGCTATTCCCTTTTTGGATAAACTAGAAATGCTGGCTTTCACAAGACAGGCTTTGAGTGTGGCACCTGCAAGTAAGCTGATGTACAGTTCAGATGGCACCAACGTTCCTGAGACGCAATGGGCAGGCGCTATTCGTGGGCGTAGTATTATCGGACAGGTGCTCAGCGAGATGATCGAAGCCGACGAGATTGATGAGGAACAGGCATATTCCATTGCGCAACTGATCTTACATGATACAGCCTATAGCGTTTATAGACTCTAGAGAGCAAAAATGCCTGCTTCAGACCGATCGTGACTTCAGGAGGAGTGAAAATGACAAGGGCCTTAGATGCAGCGAGCAGTCCACCCATTTTTCGTATCGGTGTCTTTGCACTGATCCTTGACGATCAAGGACGTATTCTGCTGGGACGTCGTCGTGATATCGATTGGTGGAATTTGCCTGGTGGAGGGATGGAAAAAGGAGAGACGGTCGATGAGGCTCTATATCGTGAAGTGCTTGAGGAGACGGGGTTGGTGGTCGAGGTGGAGCGATTAGTGGGTGTCTATTCCAAACCTCAAAAGCAAGAAGTGGTCTTGACCTTCCGCTGTCGCATCATTGGTGGAACGCTCCAACCTACTGAAGAAATCCGCGAGAGTCGCTTTTTCCTACCCAACGCTCTTCCTGGCAATACCCTCCCTAAACATCGCCAGCGCGTGGAGGACGCAATGCTTAATCAGCAAAGTGCAGTAATACGAGCACAACGCACCAGCACAGAAGAAGATCAAGGGATTTCGCTAGGTTAAACCTGAGCCATGTAGAGACTATATTACATTTATAGATCTTCCTCTCCTTGATGACTGCTTGTGGCTCTTGGCCTGGCCAACGACAATGCAGTCAGCCATGCCTCGTAGCGCTTGCCGAACAACGCTCGGCGAGCATCCTCTACAAGTTGTTCAGGCACGCCAGGGCACCCACGCAACCAGGGTATTTGTATGGTCAGGGCACGAACCAGCACAACATCTGCAATCGGCTGGAATCCACAGAGTACTATACCTGTTTGGGAAGGAAGGTTATCTGCATCCGCGCCAATCCACACTCGCTTTAGTCCCTCGGCACGTAAGTCATTGACAATGTACCCCAGTAGAGCAGGATAAAGGCGTAGCCCACGATACGCAGGTAAAGTTCCACAATTCCAAATGTAAGCTTCGCCCGGCGCAAGACGAATACGCAGGCGTATCTCCCCTATCAATTCTTCGTCAAAAGTCACCCAGCCATACGTGGCAAGCACACCCTCGACATTCCCGATATAACAACGTTTTCCAGCAGCGAAACGCTGTAACACTTCTGCTGGATCGTTAAGCCCCATCGCTTGGGCAAGCGATGGGGCACCCTCCGGACCAATACGCTGGAAGATCACTTCAACACGGGATGCCGGGCTAACCAACGTAGACTCATCAAGATTCAAGACCCACAGTGTGCCAAGGCTTTGCGGACCGATCTCGGAGGTAGGTTTCATGTCAACTTTACCTCTTCACTTACAAGAGAAACAGCTTTTCGCCCTGCCAGTTCAGCAATTGCGTCGGCTAAGTGAGAGTCCTCGATGTTGTAAGCACCGTCAGCTATCCGAATGCGATGCGCCGTAAAGAGGACATCGGCATAACTATAGCCTTCTGGTGGAACGAACTTGTAGCACGCTAATTCGAGTAACTGTCCATTGGGATCTCGGAAATAGATCGAGTCCATAAAGCCCCGATCAATGTTCCCCGTGTTCCAGATTCCGCGCTCATTCAACCTTTCGGCAGCCTGGGTATAAACAGCACGCGATACAGTCAGGGCAAGATGATGAAGATTACCGACGCCCTGTGGATTGAGCGTTGGATCATCTGTCCTAGAAGGACGCACGAAGAAAGTAATCAGCCGCCCGTCGCCTGTATCGAAGTAAAGATGTGTCTCTTCTGGAACATCCAGGTTGGGCTGCTCGAACACCAGTGGCATACCCAGCACACCCTGGTAGAAGTCAATCGTCGTCTCGCGGTTAGAGCCGACAAAGGTAATATGATGCACGCCCTGGACTTGGATTTTTGACATTAACGTACCTCCACGACTTCTGGATATCTAAATCCTGAAGAACAAGTGCCGGACCTGGTCGATCACCTTTGGATCGCCGCTTGTCTCTCCACCTGGGAAGCGTTGGAAAGTTGTAAGCACAAAGTCAGACGCATTTTTGAAGTGAAAGAGGGCCTGTACTTCTTCAAGGTTCTCTGCTGGTTCATAGGAGAATGTACCGTCTTTGATTGTCACACGCCATTGCCCACCCCACTCACCATCTATTTTGACGCCGAACACTGCGTCCACGTCTTTCGCGGATTCCTGATCCACAGTAACCTGCATGAGGATAAACATGTATGGCACAAGCACACCCGCTGTACGCTCCTCTAGCTTTGCGTCTTTCTGGCCTAAGCCCCAGTTCATATCCCACGTATGGACGCCGTAGTCCATGACATGGAAAGCAGGATAGAATAAGGTTGGCAGTGGACCCATATACGGGTGGGTAACGTTGAAACCACCCCATTCATCGGCCGTCAGGGAATCGAAAATAGCAAGCATCTTATCTGAATCAGCTTTAAGTCTTGCTATAGCCTCTTCACGTGACAAGCTGCGAAACCCCTGGGCATTCTCATTGAGCGTCTCGCCCATCACCAGTAAACCGAGTGCATCAGCCGATTCATTCTTGCGGGCCATGTCCCAGCGTGAGAGGTAGCCCTCGGTCACGTCTATCATGTGGCCGACAATATCTCGTACTTCCCATTCAGTGCAACGAGTCTGCACATCCCAATTATTAGGATCATCAATGACGTCGAAGAAATTTGCACGCTCGGTACGGATGACGTCAAGCACCGTATCCTTGCCGCTGTAATCCATCGAATTGACTGCCATAGGAAACCTCCTTTGGTTTTTGTAGCAATAATTGGTCTAGCTTTGAAACGGTTAGCGATTTGTATCTTCGTGTCACCTCCCTCTCTTTGGACATCTGCCAAAAATTAGCATGCAGCCCCAACACTGCCTCCCCTGCACAGCAATAGTAACCGATACCGCTGGAGAATTGCCAACACATATCACAAGCTTAAGTATAAAGAGAAGGCGTCATTGAAACGTCAAAGTTAAGTGTGACTTGCAACGTAACCCGCAAGCTCGTTATAACGATAGTACCATAGCCTGGAGTTCACCGTGAGCCTCGTGAGCAACGAACACCTTACGGGCAGCAGCAAGTAGTGCATATCCATCGTGGGGAGCAGGTGCATAGAGGAGCGCTGTTTCACCCCAGGCAGCTTGAGTGCGTGCAACTTCAAGAGGAAAGTCCAGCTTTGATACGCGCTCAAAAGTTTCGGTGAAGAGCACATTCGCATCAGGCCAATTACCTTGAGCAGCCACGAGTCGTGCACGCAGACGTTCGCTCCACAATTGCAACAACACCCGACCATGCTCTCTTGCTATTAGGAAAGCGGCTTCAAGATATGGCTTCGCCTCATCGGTGCGTCCACGTTGCAGCAGCGTCTCGGCCAGCCAGAGTTGTATACGTGTACGTAAATGCCAGTATCCACGGTCGACAATCAACCTGAGGGCTTCTTCAAGTAATGCAATAGCTCTTTCAAAATCGTTTTGGCTCCGTGCAGCCACTGCCAGGTTCGCCTTATAGCCTGCTTGCCGCTCGAGATTACCTAACTCTTCGGCAAGCGCAAGGCCATATTGAAACGACTCAGTAGCCGCTGCCCATTCACCAAAAAACAACTGAATCTCGCCTTGAGTGCTAAAGATGTGCAAGAGTGCTCCAGGCAACTCATATGTCTCGGCCAATTTATGAGCCTTTTTTATCTCTTGCTGGGCTGCTTCAGGTCGACCAAGTAACAGGCTGTGATAGGCAATGTTATTGCAGGCGAGAGCATGAAAGTAATAGTTATGAGCCTTCGAGGCCGTAGCTGCAGCCTCATCGTAAAATTCCAGCGCGCGCAACAACTCTCCGCGCTGCGCAGCTACGTTACCAAGCTCAAACAGGATCGCGCATAGATCATCCAGATTGCCGGTGAGCCGATGCGCGGCGATCGCTTTTTGCAAATGACCTTCAGCAGTAGGCAGATTACTACCCTCCATTGCCAAAGCCGCGCCGAGCAATCGATGACCTCGTGCTTGAAATGCAGTACGCTGCGACTCTTCTAAAGACAGGCAGACTGCAAGTCCGGATTCGGCAGCGGATATGGCTGCCAGGTAGTCGTTAGTGACGAGCGCGAGTTCACCCATTTCAAAATGGGCTGTGGCTATGGCTCCTGGATTACCATTCTCTAGCGCAAGTTCGAGATTCCGCCAATACCAGTTAGCGGCTACTTCAAGATGGCCAAGCGACTGATGCAAATGTCCAAGGGTGTAAGTGAGGCGGATCATCTCAACTAAGGTAGCAGTTGGAGCAAGCAGATCATAGAGCTGATGCAAAAAATCGACCACCGTTGCACTGGCATACTCTTGCGAAAGCTCAGTCACAACTTGCAAGCCATAACGTCGTGCTCGCTCAACGTCTCCAGCAGCAACAGCATGTAATGCAATCTGACGGAGAGGAAAGTCTTTTCGCAGCGCAGGGCAAGCCTCAAGGACTGCAGCCAGTTGACGGTGAATTGTTCGGCTGCGAAGTTGGCTCAGGCGATGGACAAGTGTCTCGCGTACCAGGGGATGGGATAAGGCAAAACGCTCATTAGTCACTTCAACTACCAGCCGTCTCGTTACCAATTCTTCGAATGTCGCAAGAAGTTGATCGGATTGCACTCCAGGTAAATCTTGCAGAAGCGCGAAAGGGAGCGGCTGGTCTGCGACCGCCAATACGTCAAGCAGGTAACGTGCATCGGTCGAAAGGTTCACTAATCGCCAGTTCACAAGATCATGTATAGTTTCGGGTAAGGTACGAGCAGAGCGCCATCGCAACCAGCGACTCCTATCAAGTCTCCAGCCGTCAACCGCGGAAATAAGTATTGCCTCGGTTCGCAATTGCGTCAAGATTTCTAAGAGGATAAAGGGGTTCCCGCTTGATTGTATATACAACCATTCAGACAATGTCATCACAGAAGACGAACTTATACCCGCGGCCTGGAGAAGTGTTGTAACTGCCTCTTGCGTTAGTGGAGTAATGGACAGCAGATTGACATCACCATGACGGCGTCCAAACGTTACGAGCTTCTGCAAAGCTGGGATTGTTTCAACATCATGAACTGTCCCCACCAACATTACAGGCATATTACGAAGCCGCTTGGCGAGAAAACTAAAAAGTTGTAGTGTTGAACTATTCGCCCACTGTAAATCATCTATAGCGATCAAAAGTGGAGCGCTTCGGGAGAGCATATGGAGTGCACTCAAGACACGCCATAAGAATCTTCCTTGTACATCTGAACCAGCCTGATAAGGTTCAATGAGGAGATCGGTCAAATCGCCGGGAGTCGCGCCTTGAAATGCCTCGACAAAAGGTCCATAGGAGAGCAGGTCGTCGAAAGGCGAACAAGACCCTTGCAACACAATCCAGGGAGGCAATTCAGCCAATAAACTGCTGGCTAACTCATCTAGTAGGCGACTTTTGCCAATGCCATCTTCACCCGATATGAGAACGGTCACACCTCGCCCCGATAGTGCATCCTGGCTGATTGCCAGGAGCTTATTAAGCAAATTTTCGCGACCAACCAGGGGTAGTGCCTGGGATGAACTTACAGCAAAACGTGGAGAGGTCTGAGTAAATGATCTTGTGTTGCGTTGAGATCCGAGTATTTCATGGAATAGTTCCTGGGTTTCAGGAGCAGGTGCAACACCGAGTTCCTGGCCCAACTCAGTCTCGAATTGACGATATTGACGCAATGCCAGGCCTATGGCCCCGCTACGCACATACAGTCCCATCAGTCGTCGCTGTACTTCTTCTGCCAGGGGATCAAGCTGAGCAATCTTCTGGACAAACCCAATCGCCTCGTCCAATGATTGCCGCGATTCAGCCCAGGTTGCCAATTGGTGCAGCGCATTCATGTAGGCATGGTTCAACCTGGTTCCCTCATATCGCACCCATTCTTCAAATATAGGTGCATCACTGAGTGTAAAGCCTTGTAGAAATGGACCGCGATACAAGGATACAGCTTCGGCTAGCGCACTCTCGTTGCCCAAAGTCAATAGTTGATAAAAGCGAAGAATATCACATGCCTCGTCACCGAGTCTGAAATACACCAAATCGCCATCTCCAACTAGCGATTCGCTTATCCTCTGGGTATGCAAGGTCTGGCGAAGGTGGTAGAGACTGGTACGCAACGAGTGGCGCGCATTACTATCCGGTGATTCACTCCATAGGAGCGCAGCGAGGTGATCACGTGCATGCGATTGCCCAGTGACTACTAAATAGAACAGGAGCGCCCGCGCTTTATAGTCATGTAAGGCAAGGAGGGGTATCCCAGCAACCTGAATCTCTGGTGGGCCAAACAAGCGAATTGTCAGTTGAGCTGCGGCATTGGTCATTGAACCACCTCGTTTAACCCCCGATTCTTTTGAGAATCTTCGCCATTCAACAATGAGCTAAATACCCCTGCTGGTAATGCCACTTCTTCAGTTGTTTCACCATGATTGAGCAGGAAGTACACATTACGGCCATCAACTCGCTTACGTTGCGTCACCTCTAGTCGCTCATGTACTCCTAGCACAGATGAAACCGCGGCATCTTGACAAAACTGGCGCATCGAGCCAGCCAGCAGATCATCATTTCCCTGCGTCGCCAGGTAATAAGCTTTTCCCTGCCCAAATTCATGCACCGTTAAAGCTGGACCGTTGGCATAGTAATCACTGGCAAAGACGCCCAGGGCTTGCGCTCCTTCAAGATGCACCACTTCCCCCCAGAGCATGCAAGCATAAGTACCGCGTAGCGGCCCCTCATCGATTACCACCGCATTGGACATTCCCTCTATCCAGGGGTCGAACTCCTCGATATGTATGCCTAACAACCTGCGTAACTCAGCAGGATAACCATCAAGGACCACGTGATCATTCTGGTCCACTATCCCACTAAAGAATGTAGTCAGCAATATCCCATCTGTTCCCAATAGCGCAAGCGGTCGCTCGGCCCCGGTAGATACTCGACAGCCCACCAGTTCTGCCAGTCCATCAGGATAGCCACCTGTGCAGTAATCCTCGAACCTACTACATCAGGTGAGAGTTGCTGCAATTCCGCGCCAATCCCCGCGGCTTGCTGAAAAATACGCCCATGCTCGCTCCCCTCGTGAGGCACAACAGCGCTGTGGAATTTCTCTGCACCTGCCTTTGACTGGCGCCACTGGAAATACATCACTCCATCGGCACCTCGAGCAACCGCCTGTAAACTTTGCAGTCGAATACGACCGGGACGCATCTGTGGATTCTGGGGCATCCAATTTAACTGGCTGGGCGTCTGCTCCATCACCATATGTGGCTGTCCCCTCTTGAGTGAGCGCATTAAGTCATGCCTGAGTGCCACCTCCCATGCAGGAGTTGTAGTGGCCGGGTAGTTATCAAAAGAGATGATATCCAGGTGTGGTGCCCACGCAAAGTAATCGATAGATTTGAAGGGAACTATCAAGTTGGTCGTGATGGGAACATTGGGGGTGATCTCACGTAAAATGTTTGCTTCTGTAAGATAACAGGCAAGTAGTGAATCCGACATAAATCGATAATAGTCGAGTGTCTGACCAGGATTATTACTTGTCGGTGCAATACGAGGAGGCAGGATATCTTCCCAATCGTAGTAATATTGGCTCCAAAAGCTGGTTCCCCACGCAAAGTTCAAATTATCGAGCGACTGGTAACGTGCTTGTAACCACTCACGAAAAGCAACAGCACATTGATCGCAATAACAGCTCGATACATGAACCCCATACTCGTTATTAACATGCCACATCTTCAGTGCTGGATGAGTGCAATAACGCTCGGCCACGCGCCGGACAAGCTCAGCGGCTTTGCGACGAAAGTCAACGCTATTGGGGCAATAGTGTTGCCGCGACCCGTGACTGAGACGCTTGCCGTCGCGTGTTACAGGCAGCATGTCAGGATAAAGACGACTCATCCATGTTGGTGGCGAGGCTGTAGCAGTGGCAAGGTCAGCCGCAATACCATGCTCGGCAAGCATATCCATGATGTGATCCAATTGATCAAACTGGTAATGACCTGGCCGGGGTTCTAGCATTGCCCAGGAGAAGATATTGATTGAGACCATGTTGACGTGTGCCAGCTTCATCAGTCTCATATCATCGTGCCAGGCAGATTCAGGCCACTGTTCTGGGTTGTAGTCGGCGCCGTAGAGGATCACTGGTGGAAAAGGTTGCTGCATACAACATCTCCTGCCTACAGTTACTACAAAAGATCTCTTAGAGCATCCTGCATCGCCTGCTCAACCTCCGCCTTTGTACGAGCATATAACTGAGCCGCCCATTCTTCATCCCAAACACCACGCTCCTTCAAAAGCTGTTGACAGCACAATAGCGGATCGCTTTTGACCTCTTCTTCTTCACACAGCAAAACACCAAATTCTCCAGGCAGAGTTCGCTTCACAAACATCTCCAACAAAACAGGTCCACGGCCATCACGTGCACGCCGCATCGCTTTTTGCATAGCTATATAAACCGCCATCACATCTGTCCCGTCGATTCGATAGTGTTTAAGCCCACCAGGAAGTGATGAATCTTGTAAAGTAGATGCATGTCCGTCTGAACAATCCTGCTCACAGATAAATACCGCTGGCAGTTCGTGCTGCGCAGCAAAACGCGAAGGCAATGCCAGCCGCGTGGAGAATCTGAGTGGCAACGGGAGCAGGACCAGTAATCATGTTGCGCTTGTGATAGCCCCAATGGAGCATGGGCTGTCGCTCAGCATCATCGAACTTCTCGAATGCTTTACTCTCACCTTTATCAGTTGGTCGGCCTTGCGCCAATATATACGTGCGAAAAACTTCATAAGGCGTCATACCAATGGTCAGCACGACTCCCAGATCTCGATAATATGGTAACGTGAAATCTTTACCTATCTCGATGCAGATTGCGCTTCCAACCTGTGCCGCCTCATACCCACGACAACTGGCCACAAAACCAATCCGCCCCTGCTGGTATAAGGAGTAAGCACAGTTATCCACCATGCGCGTCAAAAGCATTCGGGCATAGATATCCCTTAGCAAAGACGCTGAAATTGAGGAGAGGGCCTTTGTCTCCAACTATATCCACCTGACCAGTATGACTTTGCTCTTTATTCTAGCGTCCTAATTATAGCATGTACGTGAAGCGGCTGACCTTAGTTAACAACATTGCATTTTCGCAAATGCGGATTCTATAATGAAAATGAACCAGCAACAACACAATCTAACAAGCCAAAACAGTAAGCGTACTAGCATGGAGGGAGCATGACAGTAAATATTCGGGCTAAGGAAGCCAGTACACCAGCAGAGTCGCTGGACATCCTCTTGCTTTACCGTACAATGGTAACAGCACGAGTGACTAACGATTTACTGAAAACTCGCAAAACTCAGGGCCGATTTCCTTTTTATATTGGGTGTGCAGGGCATGAAAGCATGGCCGCGGTTGTCGCGGCCCTCAACTATGATGATTGGATGTCTCTCTATTACCGTGACCTTGCAGCATGGTTACAACGCACAGGTGACATTTATGGCCCTCTGCGCGAAGCCTACTCGCGCACAACAGGACCAATGAGTGCAGGCCGTAATATGCCTTCCCACTATTCCAGCAAACGCCATCGCATCCTACCCACTTTTAGCGAGGTAGCCGCACTGGCTCCCTTTGCAGGAGGCGTAGGCTTCTCTTTAAAGTGGCACAAACGTAATGAGATTATTCTGTTTACCACAGGTGACGGCGGTGTAGCAACCAACGATTTCAATGCGCTTTTCCGCCAGACCGCGGTGCATCAGTTGCCTGTACTAATGGTGATTGAAGATAACGGATGGGCTATTACTGCTCCTTCTACCATTCAATGGGGAGGTTCGCTTGTTGAATGGGCAAAAGGCGGTGGTGTCTACGCCGAAGAGGTCGATGGTACAGATACCATGGCCACCTATGAAGCCAGTGTCCGTCTCGTTGAACATGTACGCTCAGGAAAAGGCCCAGTACTGATGCACTTGCGCCTGGGTCTGCTTGATCCACATTCCAGCAGTACCGACATAAGATCCTACCGCACGAAGGAAGAGATCGAGATAACAAAGGCCACCAAAGACCCGGTGAAAAACTTTGGGCACTGGCTCGTCGAACACGGATATCTCCAGGAAGACGATATCGAGCGTATCCGCAAGGAGGTTCGAGCCGAACTTGAGCACGCGGAGACCGAAATTTTACAGGAACCCGAGCCTGGCGCGGATCGGGTCCTGAAAGATGTCTTGCGCGTACCAACATGGCAAGAGAATATCCCACGAGGCACAAAAAAGCAGTTGCCAATGTTAGGCGCAATCAATGAAGCTTTGATAGAACTTGCGCAGCGCGATCCTGGCTTCTTCGTCTATGGACAAGATGTAGGCAGCCCTAAAGGCGGTGTATTCGGCGCAACCGCTATGCTCGTTACGCAATGCCCAGGCCGTGCTATCAGCAGCCCACTTAACGAACAGGTGATCGTTGGTATCGCCGCGGGCGCAGGCATGGTGGATGGAAATGCACGTTGCGCGGAAATTCAATTTGTGGACTACCATCAATCGGCGGCACAGACTATACGCCTGGCTGCACGTATCTTGTATCAGACCTATGGCGGCTGGACTGTCCCCCTGCTTATTCGCACGAAGTCCGGCAGTGGCGGTGGTGGCCCCATCTCAAGTGGTGGAGCCGGCGGTGGCGCTTTCGGCCACTCCAATGCAGGCGAACAATGGTTCACTTCTGTACCTGGCATGATTACGATTTGTCCGGCCACACCTTTCGACGCCAAGGGCCTGCTGCTCGAAGCGGCACGAGCACAATCACCCGTAGCTTTCCTGGAGCGGGGACGCCTCTATCGTTCTGAGCCACCCAAGGATAGTCAGGGCAACATTATTGCGGCAATGGCTGAATATTGGAGTGTCCCCGAAGGCTACTACACGCTGCCAATCGGCAAGGCCCGTCGTATTCGCATCGGGAATGGGCCAACCAGCATCGCTATCATTAGCTGGGGCACGATGGTACTGGAGTCTTGTACGGCTGCCGCCAATAGCGTCAATCGCTACGGCGGTGCTATCGAGGTGGTCGATCTGCGTACACTCGCTCCCTTTGACGAAGAAGCGGTCGCTGCCGCTGTACGCGAGGCCAATCGTGTGATTGTGGTAACGGAAGAAGACGATCTGACGAGTTTTGGACGCCATCTCCATTCTTGGATTGTCCAGAACTGTTTCTACGACCTTGATGCTACACCCTCATTTATCTCGGCACTACCAGCTCCTGCCGCGCCCTATAATGCAACAGAGGAATCAGCATTCTATCCGACAGCAAAGACAATCGAACAGAAGATTGAGGAACTGTTGGCAGAATAGGAATATCGCAAAATAGCCTGGCAGTACGTACTCGCCAGGCTATTTTACTGCTTACCTCGTGCGTACTGAACAGTTTGAAAGTTCTACCAATTTGACCCACTCCTGAACTATATGGTACTAACCCCCATTCGATTGTACCTGAACGGCACCTCAATTCGTTAGAATCAAAGCACAAACTTTTTAGCGCCTAATTTCCCGATGCAGCAGGTGGAAAATTCATGAAACGGGCACCTACGTCTGACATTATCTGGTTATTTGTAGTAACTCGCCTGTTATTGGTGTTGGTTACTTATATCACTTTTATTCTCTTCCCAGTACCTCCACATGTCTACCCCAATACACCAGTTGATATAGCCGCCCTACTCACTTCCTGGAATCGTTGGGACGCCGCCAACTATACGCGTATCGCCCAATATGGCTACCAAACAATCCATGATACAGCATTCTTTCCCCTCTTTCCCTGGCTCATCAAAAGTATAGCATTCCTCTTCGGCAACCATGGTTACATAATTATTGGCATGATTCTCAGCAATCTGGCATTACTAGGAACCTTGTTCGTACTGTACCAGATCGCAGCCGATACTCTTGGAGACCTGGTAGGACGACGTACACTGCTCTACTTGTGTATCTTCCCAACGGCATTTTTCTTCTTTGCTGCCTATAACGAATCTCTGTTTCTCTTATTTACGGCCAGCTCATTCCTGGCAATGCGGCGTCAGAAGTGGTGGTTAGCCGGCATCCTGGGCTTATTCGCCGCTTTGACACGTTCAGCAGGCATATTCCTTGTCATCCCATATCTTTATGAGCTTTGGATTTCAAGGGACAGTTTTATGGATAGTGACCAAAGCATTTCGCGCAAACTCCTGGACATGTTACCCAGGGTTTTACCAGTTGTTCTCATTCCAATAGGCACCCTGATCTACTCTATATACTGTTGGAAACTGTTCAATGACCCGATTGCCTTTGCCACCGTACAAAAAGACTGGGATCGCCACTTAACATGGCCATGGGTTGGCATATGGACAGCCTTACGCGAAATATTTGGGATTCAACCCTTTGGGTCCTTCTTTGAAGTTCATCTACTACTTGACCTTACTGCTACCATTAGCTTTATCGTGCTGGCAATCTTAGGATGGCGCAGGTTACGCATGAGCTATAACATCTGGATTGCCCTGCTGCTTTTTTATATGCTTATCAGCCCGGCAATCCATCAACATGATACCCTGGTATCTAACCAACGCTTCGTGCTTGAAATGTTTCCGGCATTTATTACACTCGCTGCGCTTAGCGTTAAGTATCCCCGACTGCACCTGGGACTTTTGATCGCATTCCCATTTCTCCAGGCAGTATTAGCTGCACTTTTTGTGTTGAATGGTTGGATGGTTTAAAATATGATCGAAAAAAATATCGAAGAACTCGACCCTGCAGAACAACAAACAAAGTCTAAGCCCGCAATTGAGCCGGGTGGAAGAGCATCAACGCTTGTTATTATATTCTGTGCTATGGCTTTTGTATTATGTATACTACTCACCGTTGCTCCACTCAGTCGCATACCGGACCCCGTCCAACTGCAAAACCCCGTCTTACAACTGCAAACACCTTTCGGAGCACAACTTGCTCAGGTAGGTGCCTGGCTTCCCAACGATCTTGGCCTGTCAGCCAATCATCTAGCCTCGCAAGCCAATACAAACTACATCGATTTCCTGGCACTCATTGCGCTGGCATTTGTAATCTATGGCCTGTGCCCGTTGTTCATACAACGGCAAACTCTAATAGCGAGGGATCACAAAACATTACGATTGATCTGGCTCGTTACAATAGCAGCGGGATTTATATATGTCTTCACCCCGGCAATGCTTTCACACGACATCCTTGCATATGCTGGCTTCAGCCGCCTGGTGGCGACGTATCACGCAAATCCCTACTTTGTACCCATATCGGCTTACCCGCAGGACCCTTTTAAGGCCCTTAACTACTGGGCAACGTCAACATTTGCCTATGGTCCTGTCTGGTTAGCCATTTGTTCCCTATTGGGATTCGTCATGGGTCCTCAACCACTCGGCTACGTGCTCGCTTTTCGCTTATTTGCACTGGCTGCCCATCTTTTGAATATCTGGCTGGTAATAACCATCTTGCGATCAAGCGGGCAATCTTCACGGGTAGTAACGCTCGGTGCGCTGCTTTATGCATGGAACCCGCTTGTTTTATTGGAGAGTAGCCTCGGCGGCCACAACGATGTGTTCATGGTCACTTTTCTGCTGGCGGGAGTACTATTAAGCGTTCTAGCAGAAAAGAGAGGTCAATTTACGCATCCCCGTGGCTACTTACCTCCCATTGTCGCCTTTACCATAGCAACATTGGTAAAGTATTCCGCGCTGCCATTGATTGTGCTCTACATTCTTTTCCTGGCCTGTAGAGCACTTCGCCCTCGACCATCAACCGACTTTCAATTTAGAGAGGCAGTATCACATTACTGGCGGTCAGCTTTACTAATAATATGCACGGCAAGCATTGCTAGCGGCTTAGTCACGCTTGCGTTCTATGGGCCACTTTGGATTGGTCATAACATTCAAAGCATTCAAAACAGCTTCACTTCACTACCCTCATCCCTCCACGAAGAAAATTCTATCTTGCGGGCACTATTCGCCTGGAATCATTTCCATACACTACCTCCTCACACCATAGGCTACAAACTCGTTCAGATTTTTGCTGCCCGCAAAACCTGGGATGATATCAACATTGTGATTGTGGCAATCGCATTTATTATGAGTGCCATATGGCTTTGGTATGCTCCCACCATACGTACGTTTGTGCTTGCATCGCTTGCTACCCTGGGAGTCTTTCTCATCGTAACACCCTGGTTCTATTCCTGGTACATTACCTGGTTAGTAGGACTGGTTGTAGCAAGTTTACCCCTTTCGCAGAGCCGCATCGGTCGCTCATTACTGGCATTTACATTGACTTTCTCTGCCTCGGCCTTCTTAACCTATCTTTTTAAAGACGGCTATCCACCCTTTGGTATTTGGATAGGACCCATATTCCTGATTACAATTGTGCCACCGCTACTCGCATTCCTGGTTTCATTCATAGCATGGCAACCTGTAAAAAATCTTCCATCGTAACTATTCAGGACTCCTCGCCGCCTGCGGCGGCTCACCCAAGTAGGGAGTGAGTGTGGGCTGTGCAGCCGCCGCAGGCGGCGAGGAGTCAAGCAGCAGGGAGTCCTGAATAGTTACCTTCCATCTAACAAGATAGCAATTGGTGCGTAACTTGCGTAATTATAGTATGTAACCGGGTTGCGCCATCAATAGAATAGGCATATAATTGCCTGGCAATCCCTGATTCTTAATCAAAGTAAGTTAATCTCAACTACCTCGAAGGGAACAAATAATGCGCTGGCTGCCGATCTTACGTATAAGAACTCTCACTTGGTTCGGTGAGCCATTAGCCGCACTCATTTCACCTGAAACACTACAAAACATTCTCAACATAATAGGATATCCAGCAGTAACACTCTTTGTGATGATCGAAAGTTCCGGCATCCCTTTCCCAGGCGAAACGATGCTCCTCCTGGCCTCATTTTACGCTGCTGTGAACCACCAATTACAAATCCCCGTTGTGATTGCATGCGCCGCATTTGGCGCAATTGTGGGAGACAATATCGGCTACTACATAGGGCGTACCGGAGGTCGAGCCCTTGTCGAGCGTTTCGGCAAATATTTCTTCGTTAAACCAGAGCATCTTGATCTTGCAGAGAAATTCTTTGCAAAACATGGAGACAAGACGGTCTTTTTTGGCCGCTTTATCGCTGTTCTCCGCGCCTGGGCTGCATTCCTGGCCGGTCTCAACCATATGCGTTGGCGCACCTTTCTCATTTATAATGCAGCCGGGGGAATCTTATGGGCAACAATCTTTGGCACTCTCGGTTTTGTCGCCGGTCGTTTCTTCCATGATAACTTTGCAGCGGTAGCAAAGATAGCCAGGACACTAGGCTGGTTAGGCGCCGCTCTTTTGGTCACGTTTTGTCTGCTACTTTATATCATATTTATTCTACGACGGCGCTCCAGGCGTGGCACCCGGTCAACCACTGAAATACAAAACCAGAAGTCAGAGCCCGCCACAGAACGCATTGAACATACAGAAGAAATGGCTCATTCTGTAGCACCCAACACGGTACAGGATGAACCATCAAAGACAACAATCAGTTCGCAGGATGCTGTTAGAGATGGCAACACTAATCCACATTAAACAGTATCTATACCAGTACAAGTGAGGTTGTATTATGTCAATATTGGAAACAAATCGTTTATTTGAACGTTATCATATTATACAGCGGTTAGGTAGTGGAGTATCAGGAGAGAGCTATGAGGCCGAAGATACTGTGCTTCTGCGTAAGGTAACACTCAAACTCATCCACCCAAAGTCCACATTGCCTGACGCAGCCCGGAGGCAGTTTTTCCGCGAGATGCAGGGCATTAGTATCCTCAACCACCCCTACCTGGCATCTGTGCTCGATTATGGTGAGATTGACGGTACATTATACGTTGCACGTCGCTACGTCAGCAATGGCTCGTTCATGGGGAACAGCGGTAGATTGTGGTTTCCCACACCTATGGATGTATCAAATGCCATACAATATGCTCATCAACTGGCACAGGTGCTCCAGTACATTCACAGTCGCAGATATTTACATGGGTCGCTTACTTTTTCCAATATCCTGGTCTTCCGCGGCCCCAACCTGGAGAATGAAACCGATTACGCCCCTTTCCTTCTTGCAGACGTCGGCCTCACAAATTTCGTACGCCGCTTTGGTGAACAAGTAAGTACTCCCCTTCCAATTACTGCTGCGCCTGAGCAGCTTGGCAAACGTGTTATACCGGCCAGTGACCAATTTGCTCTGGCAGTCGTACTCTATTTCTGGCTAACAGGACGTCTACCCTATGTAGGCTCACCGGAAGAAATCGAACATCTAAAACTTACAGAGACTATCACGCCCCTCTCCTCACTCTGTCCAGAGGTCACTATTGAGCAAGACGGGATGCTACTGCGAGCACTCTCAGTCTATCCCGAGGATCGCTATTCCTCTATACTGGCATTTACAAGCGCATTGCTGGCAACCCTGCCATCTAAATCTGAACCCGAACCACATATTCCTCAACCCTCACCTGAGCCAGAGCCGGGTGTGCCACAGCCAATGCCGAACCCTAGCCCTCAACCCATACCGGGCATACCTCAACCCCTGCCTGACCGCAATGTGCCTATTCCTGAGCCAGAGACTCCTACTCAAAATGAGTTACCTCCCGTTGAACAGCTACCGGGCACTCAAGAGCAGCCATCCGAAATGCTGGTTGAGCCAGCCATTGTTGCTGCTCGTCTCATTATCATCTCACCATACAGCCAGGAACCTTACGAGATTGAATTGCAAAGTGACGAAATGACAATTGGTCGCGCTGGCTCCAGCGATATCTTGCTAGATCGAGATGATTTGACCTCACGACACCATGCGCTACTGAAACTCGAAAACGATCGCTATGTTCTTTACGACAGGCGCAGCGCCAACGGTGTCCAGGTAAACGGGCAGCAACTCAAAGGTGACAACGGATTCGAATTGCTAGATGGCGACCATGTTAGCATAGGAAACTACGAACTTATTTTCCATCTCAGCCCCCCTAATACCACAGGTGGAGAGGAGCGAAATTTAGCCGCACATAATCCCACTGCAACATCGATTGGAGCGTAATCCGGCCTACACCCATCTGTATCCAGGTCCACCCGCAGCATTACAAATATCAATACTCGCCTCCAGCCCTCCTGTACGAGCGGGATACTCTTTATTAACTACATAACGCAAAGTCTCAACGACCTCGCTACGGACAAGGTTGATAGTGCAGCCTCCAAAACCACCGCCTAACATGCGCGCTCCCAGTACACCTGGAACCTTCCGTGCAATCTCCACAAGCGTATCCAGCTCGACACTGCTTACCTCGTACTCATCGCGTAAGCCAGCATGAGACTTCCAGAGAAGCGGCCCTACCTCCCCGATTGATCCCTCCTCCAGCAGTCTAGCTGCCTGCAACACACGAGCATCTTCAGCGATTATATAACCCGCACGCCTGCGCAGTACACCAGGAAGTTGAGCACTGTAAAGATCGAATTGCTCTTGTGTTACATCGCGTAGGGCCCGTATAGTACGTGCCGATTGGTTCTCAGGTTCGTGCTGCAGAATAATATCACGCAACATCTGCGCCGCTTCTTCGCACTGCCTGCGCCGCTCGTTATATGCTGAATCCGCCAGCTCACGGCGTACGCTTGTATCGATCACTACAAGCGATAGATCTTGCGTATTAAACGGCAAATATCGATACTCCAGTGAACGGCAGTCAAGCAGAACAGCCTGCCCGGGCCTCCCCAGGCAAGATGCCGCTTGGTCCAGGATACCAACCTGCACGCCTGTTGCAATCCACTCCGCATGCTGGCACAGTGCAGCTACTTCTATCGGCGTAAACGTTGCCCCTTCAACACCAATAGTGAATTGCCCATTTGAAAAAAGCACACATGCTTGTGCTGCCGCCACTTCTATAGCAGCAGATGAACTCATACCTCCACCTACAGGCACATCTCCATTTATTACAGCATCAAACCCGCAAAGTGTCACTCCCGCGCGCGTCAATTCCGCTATTACTGCCAGAACATGACGTGCCCAGCGAGGCAAAGTATTGCTTTGCTGCTCAAACGTCTCGGGCATTCCCTCTAACGAAAACTGTGCATATTCCTCAAATTGACTCGACCAGAGTCGCACGATACCATCACCCCGCGCCCGGCCAGCAAATGCAACCACGCGGTCCACAGCTATCGGTAACACAAATCCATCATTATAATCGGTATGCTCACCAATCAGGTTTACACGCCCCGAAGCCCAGGCAGCTCCCAACGCACTCGTATACCCTGGTTCATTACCCATGGCTATAGGAAATCTCTCCAGCGCTACTTGAGCAGGTTGTGGTATAAAGATACTCTCGCTCATTCCTTTATCCCTGCAATTGCCTCGTGTAACTCCTGCGCCTTCTCAACTGGAGAGGAATCGTTTGTCCACAACCCCCATAGAGATTCGGAGGAGGCTGCATACTTCAGTTTACCTGGCGCACGGCCTATGGCCAATATCTCAACGTGCAAATGAAAACGCGTGTCGGCAAGTTGGTGTAGTCCCAGCAAATATGGCATAGGAGCCATAGCTCCATCATACAATGCATTATAACCACGTACAACCTGTAATAGCAGTCCAGCTAAATCACATAACTCGTCATCCTGCATTTCCGCAAGGTTTGCTACATGGCGCCTCGGATAGAAATGCGTCTCATACGGATATCGAACGTAGGGCGGCAAGAAAGCCTGCCAGGTACTGTTCGCCGCTACCTGGTATGCACTGTCTGAGAGTTCCGCGCGCACGCGACAAAAAGGACAACCACGTCCCTCCCTATCATCTAGCGCAACAGTTTCTAATTCGCGCTCCAGCGTTGGTGGAATGAG
>WNFI01685986.1_pt1 | contig 33814 bp, 39 predicted proteins | sample 5400471 | NCBI WGS metagenome assembly WNFI01 (sample SAMN13153348, study PRJNA577476) | soil metagenome | isolation source: 100 cm saprolite on Douglas fir-dominated hillslope | place: USA:California | collected 2013-09-17 | reverse complement strand
CACCGAGCGCCTGCGCAAGATCGCCGAGTCAGGAGAAATCGACCGCATCGTCGGTAACCTGGACGTCACGATTCAGAGGTTCGACGCGATGCTCGGTGACAATCAGTACGACCTGCGCGTGATTGTCCAGGACCTGCGTACGACCGCCGACAACCTGCGCTCTGTGTCCGAGAGCGCCAAGCGCTACCCGGCCGGAATGCTTCTTGGAGGTCCTCCCGAGAAGCTCGTCGTTCCGAAGGCGTCGCAATGAGCTCGCGCGCCCTCGTTGCAAACTGCGTGGCCCTCGCACTCGCCGCCTGTTCGATCGGGGAGCCGGCCCCGAAGGCGACGACCTATGTCGTCGAGCCTGATGTCCCGGTGGTGGGCGAGGGCGCCAAGTCGCGCCTGGAAACGCTGCGCATGGGAAACGTCCGCGTGACCGCAGCGTTTGCCGGCCCCGCGCTCGTCTATCGGCTCGACGACGTGCAGTTCGCGTCCGATCCTTATCACGCCTTCATCGCCGACCCGGGCGGCATGCTGGGCAGCCGCATGGCCGAATGGCTTGAGAGTGCGGGACCGTTCAAGACCGTCGTCCAGGCGGGCGACAAGGTGACCGTCGAACGGACTATCAGCCGCCGCGTCGCGGTGCCCCGGGCGACGCCCGATGCGCTGGTGCGCGGCTACGGACGCGCGCTCGGAGAGATTCTCGCGGAGTTGTCTCTGGACCTTGCACGGGTGCACGGAGGCTAGCGCGCGCAGATTCCGCGAACAGGCTCAGGATTAGCGAAGACTGTGGGTCGAGTTGGCGGTTATTGTGGAGCCATGGTCAGAGAGCAAGCCCCTCGGGCGCTCGCGGTTCTCTTCTTGCCGTGCCTACCTTCCTCCCTCCTCCCGGGTACACGGCATTCGCCGGCTCACCGCGTAAGCGGTGAGCCGGCATCTCTTTGATGAAAACCGGTTGCCGGTATACGGCGACGGCCGCCAGCTTACACTGGCTGATCGCCGTCTTGGTGGTCGGCATGATCGCGCTCGGCTGGTGGATGCAGGCAATTCCAAAGGAGCCGGTCGGGCCACGAATCAACGCCTTCAATCTCCACAAATCGCTCGGTATCACGATTTTCGCGATGATGCTCGTCCGCGTTGCGTGGCGTCTCACGCACCAGCCACCGCCGCTCCCGCCGATGCCGCGATGGCAGGCGAAGGTCGCCCACGCGAACCATGTCCTTCTGTACGTGGCGCTGTTTTTGATGCCCCTCGCGGGATTCGCGGCTTCGTCGCTGTCGGGTCGGCCGATCGTATTCTTCGGCCAGCCACTCCCAATGTGGCTGCCCAGGAATGATTCGCTGTCGCAGGTGTTCCGCATGATGCATCTGGCCACGAGCTGGGTGCTGGTGGCCGCGATGGCGCTCCACATCGGAGCGGCGCTGAAGCATCACCTCATCGACCGCGACGGTCTCATTGCGCGGATGTGGCCGGTGCAACCCCGCAGGAGCCTGCCCTTGGGTGTGGCGATCCGATGATGTATGTCGCGCTCTAGTGGAGGGCAGTGGAGCCTGCTCGGACTGATCGCCGGCAGCGGCTGGGTAATGGTCCGAGGCGCCGAGCCGGACAGGGAGCCTGTCCAGGCCCCGCCCGTTGAAATCGTCGCGCCGACGCCGTTGCCGGGCGTCGGGATCCCGAGGGACAAGGTGCCGGCCAACCTGCAAACGGGCGGCGCCGCCGACTTCCGCAACCCGGGCGTGCTGACGCTGCCGGATTTCATGGAGCGCAGCCTCGACAGCGTCAGCGTGAACGCCGCCCAGGGCAACCCCTTCCAGCCCGACGTCAACTTCCGCGGCTTCTCGGCCTCGCCGCTGCTCGGCACGCAGCCCGGGCTGTCGGTGTTCCAGGACGGCGTGCGCGTCAACGAGCCCTTCGGCGACTCGGTGAACTGGGACTTGATCCCCAAGTCGGCGATCTCGAGCATGGCGCTGATCCCAGGCTCGAACCCGGTGTTCGGCCTGAACACGCTGGGCGGCGCGCTGGTGATCACCACCAAGAGCGGCTTCGACAGCCCGGGGCTCGCGGCCGATGGCTACGGCGGCTCCTTCGGGCGGCGCGCCGGGGAGTTCGAGTATGGCGGGTCGCGCGATCGCATCGGCTACTTCGTGACCGGCAACCTGTTCGACGAGGTGGGCTGGCGCGACCAGACCGCGAGCTTGGTGAGACAGGGATTCGCCAAGCTCAGCTGGCGCAGCCCGGACAGCACCGTGGATTTCTCCTACACTGGGGCGAGCAATGTGCTGAGCGGCGGGCAGAGCGTGCCGGTGTCCTTTCTCGAGGAGCGGCGCTCGATCGCCTACACCTTCCCGGACACCTTCAAGAACGAGCTCTCCTTCGCGAACCTGGTCGGCAAGCACTATTTCTCCGCCATCCACGTGTTCGAGGGCAACGCCTACGCGCGCAGCCTGAAGAGCCGCAACTTCAGCACCAACGTCAACGACGACTTCGACCCCCTCCAGCCAGCCGCGCCCGGAGCGCGATCAGCCAGCTTCCCGAGCTGCTCTTCAGGTAGCTGAGGTAGTAGTCGAGGTTGCCGTACAGCTGCACGTTGGTCCCGTCCTTGCTGTAGCTCAGCACTCCTTGGGCGTTGCAAACTCCTGCCTAGATCAATGCCAACCCGGCTAGCGCCGGGGAAAACCTGGTCTTATTCACGACGCCTCCGTAATGTTTCGATGGTTGTCTGGGTGCTGCATGGCTTTCGAGCGCTCGGCCTTGGCGAAAAGCCGCAGGCTCACGGGTTGGTTTCGCGCGGACTCGCGAAATGCGCCGGGCGTCGTTCCGAGATGCTTCCGGAAGAGCGTGGTGAGATGACTTTGGCACGAGCACCCGACCTCAAGGGCCACGTCGGCGAGGCTCATCTCTCTGCGCGCCAGCAGTCTCATGGCCTGGCGCAGCCGGCAGCGGATGATGTATTGATGGGGCGTCATCCCGGCGATCAGCTTGAAACCGCGCGCGAACCTGAACGGATTCAAGCCTACGGCTTGAGAGATCTCATCCCACCTGAGCTTGGAATCCAGATTGGCATTCACATACTCCACGGCGCGTCGCAAGGCCTGGGTTCCCAGCTTGGCGTCCGGCCCAAACGTTTCACGGCGGCGCTCTTCCGCGTTTTCCTCGAGGCAGGCGACGATCGTCTGTGACAGCTCCTCGACTCGATCGTCGCCCCAGTCGTCGCGAACCGCGCGCTCCACCAGGTAGATCCGCATCATGTTCAGAGCGTGCTCGACCTTGCTGAGTATCGCCGTCCCACTGCTCTCACCGAACGCGCTGATCGCGTCTTCCCTCGAAATAGCGGCTGTTGCGGCTGGCACAGCTTCTCCTAAGCTAGATCCGGCGCCGGATGGGGTGGAACACCGCGCGGCTGGCGCCGGCTTATAGCCGCGCGAGCCCTTAGGGTCTACTGAGTTGACTTCAGCGCGATGGCGAATCAGGTGCCGTCTGTGGCATCGGCCATCAAATTGGCGGCGACGGACTTACATAAGGTGCCGTCTGTGACATCAGCCATCAAATGCTGGCCGCACGGGAGGGGCGAGCGGGTGCTGGTCGCGGACGACGAGGAACCGCTAGTACGTCTGGCTGACCGTAATCTCCGGGCGCTCGACTACACGCCGGTCCCTTTCGGGCGACTAAATTCTATCGCCGTCACTTGGCGTACTCGAACTTCGGGATCGCCTTGATCGCTTCCTTCGTCGCGCCGGGGAGAACGAGCTTGCCGTCGACCAGGTTAAGCAAGCCCACCGGGATCGCAACGTCGTGCACACCGAAGCCCAGGAAGCCGCCCGCACTGACGATGGCGTAGGAGACCGACATGTCGGGAGCGACCACGACATCGTCGATGGCGCCGACCCATTCGTTCCTGTCGTTGAACACCCCCTTGCCGAGCACCTGACGCTTCACGCTCCAACCGAGGGCGACACTGCGAAATTCAGTCGCCTCTACACCGACTACCGTGGATCCGGCGACCTGCGCTTGCGGGGCGAGCGGGGTCAGGATGAGGATTCCTGCGAAATACAGAAGCGTGCTTGACCTCTTCATGCGTTCTCCTTTGTTGGTTGCCTGTCGGATCTTCCGCGCCTATTTGGCGTCTAAGGCGCAGCGACCGCGAGCACTGCGGACACGCGGGCGACGAATCCCGGAGTCTTGTCCATCGGCTTCATCTTCTTTCTCCTTATCGAAAGCCTTCAGAACGCATTCACCAGCCGCAGCAACAGCCCGAAGTTCTGCCTGAACTGGCCTTCGACGTGCATGTCGTGGCTGACCTCGATCAGGCCCTGCGTTTTGGGCGAGAAATTCATCATGTAGGTGGCCCGCACCTGGTCCTGGCGAGCCTTCTGCCCGTTGGAGATGCCGTCGACCTTCTGCTCGCCGCCGAAGATGCCCATGTATCCGATTCCGACATGGGCGTTCAATGCGCCGGGAAAGGCGCGGCGGACGGCATCGCTTACGTCGTACGTGAGCCAGCCGTAGGCCTCGTAGCTCGTGTCCTGCGTCAACCGCTGCGAGCCGTTGCCGGCTTTCGTGTTGTCGCCGTACCAGGTCCAGCCCGCGGAGACGTCGATCGCGAATTTCTCGCCAATGCCCTGCGTGTAGTCACCCTGAAAGTTGTAAACCCAACGGTTGCCCCCGAGGTTGAGGGGCTTGTCCCGGTCGTACGATCCGATCGGGATCGTGACATAGGGGGCGAAGGTGAGCCATCTCTTCTTCTCGGGCTCGGCGAGGAAGAAGTAGCCGATGGATGCGACAGGATCCGAAACGCCGCTCGCGTTGCCCAGCGGCTGGCCGCCGATACGGCCGTCGCGCAGGGTGCCGAACGGCACGAGCACGTTCCAGTCCCATTGGCGGCCGAACAACGGGTCGTTGCCGTAATGGATGTAACGGACGATGCCGATGTGGCTCTCCAGCTTCGTGTCGCTGCCGAAGGTGCCGTTGATCGTGTTGTCGTACGAGTCGTGCTTGCCATACTCGTAATAAAGCGACAGCACATTCGTTCCGCTCGGCAGCGGTACCCAGTCGAACGGCTGGTAATCGATCGCCCACGCCGGGGCGGATGCGATCGCCGCGCCGAGGCAGGCGATCGCAGGCACGACGCTTCGCTTCTTCATCGCGTTGCCGCGGCCTTATCTTCGTTCGCCCGCTTGATCAGGTACGCGCGGATCGCATCGGCGTCTTTCTGCTCGAGCACGGCCTTGAACGATGCCATGCCGGCATCCTTCAACATTCCATCGAGCACGATCTTGTTGAAGAAGTCGTTGCCCAGGAAAGTCGATGCACGCAGATCGGGAACCACGCCGCCGCCGACTGCGCTTTCGCCGTGACACACGCCGCAGTACTGGGCGAAGAGTCCTTCACCGGCGGCGACGGTCGCCGCATCGGCAGTTGCCGGCGGCGGATTGAGCACGAGCTCCCGATCGGGCGGCAGCGGTGGCAGCGTTGCGGTGCCGCCGACCTTGAACGCGAGCACGCGGCTGACATTGCGCAGATTGCCTGATTGAGCAGATTCCTTCCCCTGCAGCAGGGGGAACGCGCCTCCCCAACCGCTCATCACGGCGATGTACTGCTCCCCGTTCACCTCATAGGTGGAGGGGCCCGCCATGACGGCGCTTTGCGTGGGTGTGGACCACAGTTTCTCGCCGGAGTCCGCGCGGTATACGTTGAAGTTGCCCGCGGCGTCGCCTTGCGCGACTAGATTCCCAGCGGTCGTCAGTGTTCCGCCGTTCCATGGCCCCCGGTAGCCCACGCGCCAGACTTCCTTCTGGCGCACCGGATCCCATGCGATGAGATAGCCCTTGGTGCCGGGCGTATTCGTGGTCGCGACCGCGACATTCCAGCCCATCGCCGACGGCGCCAGGCCTGCGACCGGCGTGAACGTGAGGCCGATCTCCTGCGCCGGGATGTACACGAGCCCCGTCTTCGGGTTGTAGGCCATCGGCTGCCAGCTATGAGCACCGAGAGCGCCCGGCATCATGCTGACCGGCTTCCCGGTCTGGTCGTAGCGGATCCCGGGGTTCTCAATCGGCCGTCCAGTCTTTGCGTCGATACCGCTTGCCCAGTTGATCGGCACGAATGTCTTGGCTGAGATGAACTGGCCGTTGCGCCGGTCGAGGACATAGAAGAAGCCGTTCTTGTTGGCCTGCATGATGACCTTGCGGGACTTTCCTTCGATCGTGAGATCGGCGAGGATCAACTGCTGGACGGCGTCGAAGTCCCACTCCTCGCCGGGTGTGGCCTGGTAGTGCCAGACGTATTTGCCGGTGTCGGCGTTGAGCGCGACGATTGAGGACAGGAACAGGTTGTCGCCCTTGCTTGCGGTGCGGTAGTTGCGAGCCCATTCGATGCCGTTGCCGACGCCGAAGTAGACGAGATTGAGATCGGGGTCGTAGGAGATCGCGTCCCACACCGTGCCGCCGCCGCCGAGCTTCCACCACTCACCGCTCCAGGTCCTCGCGGCCATCTCCATGGCCTTGTTCTCGAACGGCTTGGAGGGATCGCCCGGCACTGTGTAGAACCGCCATGCGAGCTTGCCGGTCTGCGCGTCGTAGGCCGAGATGTAGCCGCGAATGCCGTATTCACCGCCGCTCATGCCGATAATCACGCGTCCCTTCACCACGCGCGGCGCCTGCGTGATGGTGAAGGCCTTACTCTGATCGCCGGTGACCACGCTCCAGACCGGCTTGCCGCTGCGCGCATCGAGCGCAACCAGCCTGCCGTCAATCGTACCGACGTAGATCTTTCCCTGCCAGGCCGCTACGCCACGATTGACGACGTCGCAGCAGGCTTTGACTCCGTATTCACGCGGGACTTCGGGGTCGTACGACCAGAGGAGTTTTCCACTGGCCGCGTCGTACGCCTTCACCATGCTCCAGGCGGTCGACACGTACATCACACCGTCGATCACCAGAGGGGTGGCCTGTTGTCCGCGATCGGTATCAAGGTCGGCGTACCACGCGAGGCCCAGTCGCGCCGCGTTGTCAGCCGTGATCTTCGGCAGCGGGCTGAAGCGCTGCTCGCTGTAGGTTCGCCCATAGCTCAGCCAGTTCGCGGCGTCGCGGTCGGCGAATTTCATGCGCGCGGCATTGACGTCGGCGGGTGCATTTGCGTCGCGCGCGTGCCCGATGCCGGACGCGAGGGCGACAAATGCTCCGAGCAGTGCGCTCGAGAGGAATGGGATGCCTGAGCGTTTCATTTCAATCTCCTCAATGATTGTGAGTCTCGAGCCCCACCTGTGAGTGCGGGGCCTGGGCCTTGGAATCAGGAAGTGAAAAGACGACGATCGCACTGGTTCGCGAACACGGTTTTTCCAGCGACGGGGTCGCCGCCGGCGAGCGCGACGCCGGTACAGAAAGCCGACACCAGCAGGATGGTTGCCGTTTGCCTGGCCAGGAGGGGTTGGCCTTGCCCAAGGGGTGCGCTCATGGTTGGTTGTCTCCTGAACTTCAAAAAAAGGTTGTACCGAAGGATGTTCCGTACCTACCTCGTAGCCGCAGATGCTAGGGAGCGCCGCACGGAAGGTCTTCGACAAAGTTGTGTCTCTTGAAGAAATCTGAGCTCCCTTCAGCAGGATTCGCAAAGCCACAGCAATCGAAAAGACGGACACGGGAGGCACCTGCGAGCATTTGCATGTATTTCGGCTGAAGGGCCGCCGCCGTTGCGGCGCTCACGCATTCGAGGAGTCACATGACAGACTTTCACTTGAACGGAAAACCTGTTTCCGTTGATGCTTCATCGGACACGCCGGTGCTGTGGGTGCTGCGCGACCACCTCGGCTTGACGGGCACGAAATTCGGCTGCGGCAAGACGCTGTGCCGTGCCTGCACGGTGCACCTCGACGGCAAGGCAACGTTCTCGTGCCTGCTCCCGCTATCCGCGGTGGCGGGGCGCAGAGTTACCACGATCGAAGGCGTCGACGGTCGCGTCGCCAGGGCGGTGCAAGCGGCATGGGACAAGATCCAGGTGCCACAGTGCGGGTACTGCCAATCGGGTCAGGTGATGTCGGCGACCGCGCTCCTCAGCAAGAACCCGACGCCGAGCGACGCCGACATCGACCAGGCGATGCAATTCAACCTCTGTCGCTGCGGCACTTATCAGCGCATCCGGCTTGCGATCCAGGACGCAGCCAAGCAGTTGGGGAGCGGCGCATGAGCGCAAAAAGTGGTGTCTCCAGACGGCAGTTCCTCAAGGCCTCGACGGCGGGGGCAGGTTTCGTCCTTGGCCTGCGGCTGGGCTGGCCGTCGCAAGCCGAAGCGGCAACGGCTGAATTCACCCCGAACGCGTGGATACGCGTCGGCACCGACGGCGGGATCACATTGGTCTGCGCGCGCAACGAGATGGGCCAGGACGTGCACACGTCGCTCGTCATGCTGCTCGCCGAAGAGCTCGAGGTCGATCCGCGCCGGGTGAAAGTGCAGCAGGCGCCGCCCGATCCCGTGTACATCAACAGACTGATGGGCGCGCAGGTCACCGGCGGGAGCACGAGCATCCGCGATGCGTGGGATCCGCTGCGAAGAGCCGGCGCGATGGCACGCTCCATGCTCATCGGCGCCGCGGCGACTCGGTGGAAAGTGCCGCCGGGGGAATGTCGAGCCCAAAACGGGTACGTGCTCCGCGGTGACAAGAAGCTCGCGTACGGCACGATCGCCGCGGCGGCCGCGCGTGAGGCGGTCCCGAGCGAAGTCGCGTTGAAGCCGGCCAGCGCCTTCAGCGTCATCGGCAAGCCGCTGCCGCGTCTCGACGGCGCAGACAAGGCGCGCGGGCGGACCGTGTTCGGCATCGATGTGAAGCAGGCGGGCATGGTGTACGCGGCGCTCGCGCAGTGCCCGGTGATCGGCGGAAGAGTCGCTTCCTTCGACGCCGAAGCGGCGCGCAAGCGATCGGGCGTGCGCAAGATCGTGGACATCGGCGAAGGTGTCGCGGTCATCGCCGACCACTACTGGGTCGCCCGTTCCGCGCTTGCGGACGTGAAAATTCAGTGGGACGAAGGTCCCGCGGCAACGCTCGATACGGCCAGCATCTACGCGCGTCTCGACCAGGCCGGAGACAGGCCGGGTGTGCCGGTGAAGCAGGCGGGCGACGCCGCAGCAATTCTCGCCAAAGCCAAGCCGCTGGAGGCCCGCTACACCTCGCAGATGCTCGCCCACGCAACGCTCGAGCCTCCGAATTGCCTGGCGCGCGTTTCCAGGAGCGGTGTCGACGTGTGGGCAAGCACGCAATTCCCACCCGGCGCACAAGCCGTCGCGGCCGAGGTCGCGGGCGTCAAGTCTGCTCAGGTACGCGTGCACTCCCAGTTCATCGGCGGCGGTTTCGGTCGCCGGCTGGAGGTCGACTTCATCGGCCAGGCGGTCGCAATCGCGAAGGCCATGCCGGATGTGCCGGTGAAGCTGATCTGGACCCGCGAAGACGACGTGACGCACGATTTCTGCAGGCCGCCGAGCCTGCATTTGCTTCGCGGTGTCCTTGACGGCGGCCGCTTGCTGGCGTTGACGCACAAGATGGTTTCACCGTCGATCACATCGCGCTGGGCGCCCGGCGCCGTCAAGGATGGCATCGACGGATTCATGACCGAGGGCGTCGTCGATTTCACCTACGACATCGTACACATGGACTTCCGGACCGTGATCCAGGAAGTCGGCCTCCGCGTGGGTTACTGGCGCTCGGTGAGTAATGCCCTGAATGCATTCGCCATCGAGAGCTTTGTCGACGAACTGGCGCGCGAAGCCGGGCGCAGTCCGCTGGAGTTCCGCCTTGCGATGTTGGGGAAACAGCCGCGGCAACGCGCCGTGCTGGAGCGCGCAGCGCTCGAGTCGGGCTTCAAGGCCGCGCGCGACACGGGTCGTGCCTTCGGCGTCGCGTCGATGAAGTGCTACGACTCGCACATGGCGCTGGTTGCCGAGGTTTCCGGCAGCGCGGAGAGCGTAAAAGTGGAAAGGCTAACCTACGCGGTGGACTGCGGTACCGCGGTCCATCCGGACCAGGTCATCGCGCAGCTCCAGAGCGGCGCCGTCACCGGCCTCATCAACACGCTACGCAGCAAGATCACCGTCAAAGAAGGACGAATCGAGCAGTCGAATTTCGATTCGTTTCCGATCCCGCGCATGCCCGAGGTCCCGCGCATCGAAATCGTGTTGATGCCCAACGGTGACGCGCCGGGAGGCATCGGCGAAGCAGGCGTACCCCTGGTTGCGCCCGCCATTGCCAACGCCGTATTCGCTCTGACCGGCCAGCGCATACGTGGGCTTCCTCTGGAAGACGCGGGTATCAGGTTCAGCTGAAAAGAAGTCTATCTGTTGCTCTCCCGGGTGCCCGCCGGCTCGAGGCCCACCACGCCACCGCGACGTACACTGCGGCAAGCAGCAACAGGTTGGTGAACTGCGGCCTGATCTCCGCCCACGTGGCGCCCATCTGGTTGAGCGCGATGAAGCCCCGTATGCCCGGCGTGCTGGGCAACAGATGGGAGAACCAGACGAGGGGCCGGGCGAGCGATTCGACCGGGAAGGCGAATCCCGACAGGAACAGCATGGGTACGGAGATGCCGCCGATGATCTGCAGGGCGCGCTCGCGCTCGCCCATCCAGCATCCCAGCGCGACGCCGACGCCCGCAACCGCCAGGGCGTACAGAGCACCGAAGACCATCGCCCCGCCGAGATTTCCTGCGCGGGGCAGATCGTGCAGCCAGAACACGAAGCCGATCCAGAACAAGACCGAGGCGTACACCAGCAGCCAGAATCCGCCGAGCATGCCGGCAAAGGCAGAGGGAGACAGACGTCCTTCCGGCGCCAACGCCCAACGTCCGCGTTCGACCCAGCTTCCGATCACAATGCAGATGGCGATGACCAGCAGCTGGTGCACGATCAGGCCCATCGAGGCCGACACCACGTAGCTGTCGTAGCCCTGGACCGTATTGAAGAGGGGCTGCTTGACGAAGGCCGGGCCCTCGTGCGCGAGACGCAGCATCGCCGCCGGCGGCGCCTTCTCGCGCACCAGCCGCGCGGCGAGCGCCGGCGCCGCCGTCTCGGCGACTATCGACGCGGTATTCTCGAGGATCGCGCCGTCGACGACGATATAGCCCCCGTTACCCATGACGGTCACTCCGGTCGGCGTTCCGCGGAGCACGTCCCGATAGAGATTCCTCGGCAGGGCGACGATGCCGCCGATCTCCCCGGTTAACAGGTGCGGGACCGCCTCCTCGACGCTGCGCGTGACTCCGACCACGTCGACACCCTGGGTCGCATCGAGATCGCGCTCGATCCTGCGAGACATGGGACTAGCGTCGTAGTCGGCGACGAGCACCGGAACCCTGGCTACGACCTCGGGAAGGTAGGGGAGGGGATAGAAGAAGCAATACACGATCACGCCAGCGACCGCCGGCATCGCCGGGCCCTTGTCGAGGACGACGGCGCGCAGCGTCCACAGGAATGCCTGCCACGCGCTCATCGCTTGCCCCACTTCTCGGGGGCCCGGCACAGCTTCGCGAGCAGGGGGATGCCGATCGCCAGGGGAACGGCGATGAACACGCCCCAGAGGACGGCGAACGGAGGCACCGACGCGGCGAGAGGGGCCCCGATATTCCACTGCTGCTGCTGGATCTTGTAGAAATAGGCGAAGGGGACGATCGAGCCCCAGACTTTGGCGGCGGTAGTCATCGAGAACAAGGGGTAGGTGAAGCCGGTGAAAGAGACCGCGGTGACGTTGGTAATCGCAACCACCGCTAGCACGACGCGCAAAGTCCCCGTCAGACCGAGGAGCATCGCGGGAATCGCGCAGCAGGCGATGACCAGCGTCACAAAGCCCAGGCTCCACGCGAGCACGCTGCCGTTGGCCGTCCAACCCAGATAGCCCGCCATCCAGGCGATCGAGCCCAGGGCCAGCGCGCAGGAGAACAGGAGCAGCGGCAAGAGCTTTCCCAGGAGGGCCGCCGGCATGCTGCCCTGAGCCGACGCAAGCCAGCCGGTGGCCGAACCGTCGCGGAACTCGCGCCCGATCGCGTAGGTCGCTCCGGCGAGCACAAAGAGGTGGAGCAGGGCCGGCAGAAACGCGCCCGCGAGCGCTCTCTCGAAAGAGAGCTGCGGGCCGTACAACGTGCGCAGCTCGACGCGGACCGCACCGACGCGGCGCTGCGCGCCGGCGAACCCTCCCCCGAGCACCGCGAGCGAGGCCGCGGCCTTGCCGCGGGCGACCGACCCGAGCGCGCCTATCGCGTCGGTCGTAATCGAGGTCGCCGCCGCGTGGAACTGCTCGTTGGTATATAGGACGACCGGCAGCCGGTCACCTCGTTGCGCCCGGCGCTCCCAATCCGCCGGTATATGCAACACCGCGTAGGCCTTGAGCTCGCGCACCAGGGGCCAGGCTTCCTCGAGCGTGACTGGGCGCGCGGCGATCGCCGTCCCGCGCGCCGCCTCGAGCGCGAAGGCAAGCCGCCGCGACCCCGGCGAATGGTCCTCGTCGACGAGGGCGAGCGGCAGCTTGATGTTGATCCCCTGCGCGAAGAACGCCCAGGTGAGCGCCAGCACCAGCGCCGGGAACCAGCTGATCAGCGCCAGATCCCAGGGATGCCCGCGGAGATAAGCGATCTCGCGTGCGCAGGCGCCGCGGACGCCGGCGATGAACACGTCAGCTCCGGTCGACCAGAACCGACATTCCCGGTCGCAGCCCGGTTACCTTGTCGGCCGGACGCGCACGTACCTCGAAAGTCTTGATGTCATAGCCGCTCGACTGCCGTGTGGCTCGCCAAGTGGCGTACTCGCCCCTGGGGCTGATGTAGTACACCGAGAAAGTGATCGTCCTCCCGCCGAGCGCCGGCACGCGGCCCGTGATCTGCGTCCCGATCTTGATCTGCGCCAGCTCGTTCTCGCGAAGGTTGAAGACGACCCATACGTCGTCCAAGTTGACGAGGGTCATGATCGGGAAGCCCGGCGGCGTGAGCTCCCCTTGATGCAGAACCACCTTGTCGACCTCGGCCGATATCGGCGAGGTCAGGGAGATATCGGCGGCGAGGGCGCCCACTTCCTGGACTGCCGCGCCCGCGCCACGGCTGACCTGGGCCGCCGCGGTGCGCTCTTCCTCGCGAAATCCGTTGAGGGTCAGGTCGTACTGCGCGCGCGCGGCGTTGACGGCGTCGAGCGCCGAGCGATACGCCGTATCGACCTCGTCGTTGCGCTGCTGCGAGACCAATCCCTCCTTGTAGAGTGCGTTGACGCGCTTGTAGGTCGTCTCGGCGAGGTCGGCGGCCGAGACCGAGCGCTCCCAGTTCGCCTTTGCGGTGCGCACGTCTTCCTGGCGGACCCCACTGTCCAGCAGCCGCTGCTTCGCGACCGCGGCGGCGCGCGTGGCCTCGGCCTGCGAGACCTTGGCCTGCACCTCCGGGCTGTCGAGCGTCACCAGCAGCGTGCCCGGGGCGACCTCGTCGCCCTCGCGCACATGAAGGCGCGCGATGCGCCCGAGAATCTTCGGCGAGATGTCGATGTAGCGGCCGTCGACCTGGCCCTGTAGCGGAGCGATGACAGGCTTGTTTGCCAGATAGAGGCCGTAGAGGATAAACACGAGGGCGCCGACGGCGACGAGCACGCCAGCGAGACGTTTGATCAGCGCGATGTGGTTTTCAGTCATGGGCGAAGGCGGACGTTGGCTTGCTGGACGTAATCGGAAAGCGCGCGCGCCTGGCCGCATACCTCCAGCAGCTGGGCGAGCGCGACGACGAACTCGAATGCGGCCCCCGCCCTAGCGGTTTCGGCGCGGGCAAGCGCGTTGCGCGCGTCATTGACGTCGAGGGTAGTGCTCTGTCCCTCGTCGAACCCGCGCTGGCGCAGCCGCAGGTTCTCCTGGGCGAAGCCGAGGGTCGAATCGAGCAGGTTGAACTGCTCGCGGGCCTGCTCGACCTTGAGGTACGCCGACTCGACCGCGGTGCCGATATCGTTGCGCGCCTGGGCTTCGAGGGACTGCATCTGCCGCAGCCCCTCGCGGGCCGCGCTGACCTGGCTGCCTCTGTCTTCACGCGAGAAGAGAGTGAAGTTCACACCGACTCCCGCGGCCCAATCCGGCTCGATCAGCGTCTGGTAGTGCTTGACGAGGGCGTAAGTGCCGAATGCGAAAACCTGCGGCTTCCATCCGGACTGTGCAGCGTCGATACCCTGCTCCGCCTGGCTGCGCTTTGCGGCGAGGGCCGCGAGGATGGGGTTGTCGCGCTCGGCAACGGCGAGCCATTCGCTGAGCGGCTTGACCGGACCGGTGAGCACGAACAGGGGCGTGCTCGGCTCGATGGGCGTGTCGCTGTGCAGGAGCCGCTGCAGTCGGGCCTGGGCGATCTCCCGGTCGCGCTGCGCACGCGCCTGCTCGCGAGCCGCCTCGTCGCGCGACACCTGGGCGTTGAGTCGCTCGACCTTGGGGATGAGCCCGTTCTGCTCGAAACGAATCGCGCGGGTCAGTTGATTCTCGGCCCCCGCCAGGATCGAGTTCCGCGTGCGCTCGATATTGGCTGCGAGGTCGAGGCCGAAGTAGGCATGGGCCAACTGCAGATCGAGTTGTTCCTCGGAACGGATCAGCTCGGCGCGCGCTTCGTCGACGCCAGCGGCGAGCGCCCGCTGCGCTGCGCTGATGCGCCCTCCCGAATAGATCGACCAGGTCGTGTTGACCGACGCGCGCGGGCCCGCGAAGTTTTCCTTGAAATTGATGTCACCGAGGGGAGTGTTCGGAATAGTGCCGGTCTTGATGCCCCAGATCTGCGTGGCATTCAGGAACAAGGTGGGATACCCCAGTGAATCCGCGGCGCGGGCTTCGTGGTCGCGACGGTTGACCATGGCTTCGTCGGCCTTTCGGCTGTCAGAGACCGCCTGGAGGCTGGCGCGGGCATCTTCATACGAGAGGGGCGCAGCGACGACGAACTCGACCGCGGCAACGACAAGGGCGACGCCAAGCCCGCGGCGTAGGAAGCGCATTGTCGAAAACCGCGTCGAAGGTATGCGTGGCTCCATCCGACTACATGAGTGTAAGGACCCAGTGCAGGGGCACCGAGGCGGCGCTGGCTGCCCCCGCGTCGGCTGCGGAGGCGAGCAGAAGGAACCACATCGCGGCGTTGCATGCCGAAACACTCGCCTCGGCGATCGTTCGGGTATTCATAAGGGCTCCAGTGAGCTCGGGCTACTCAAGCGTTCGACGAAGGTTCCGAGCAACGACTTCCCGAAGCGTACTGCTCGAGAAGAGGAGGGTCTTGCACGCGTCTGCGCAGATTTCAGAAGCCTGCGCGCGCGCCGGCGCTCAAATAGTGGTCGATCAGCAATGCCGCAAAGAGGCAAGACAAATAGACGATCGAGTAGCGGAAGGTGCGCCGCGCCAGCCGGTCGCTGTAGTCGAGGTAGAGCTCGAGCGCGTAGAAGAAAAACGCGCAGTCCAGCGTGATGGCCGAAGTCAGATAGATCCAGCTGCTGAGCCCGCTTGCGAAAGGCAGCAGCGAGATCGCAGAGAGAAGGATCGTGTACAGGAGGATGTGCAGGCGCGTGTACCGCTCGCCATGCGTGATCGGCAGCATCGGCACTCCGGCTCGCGCGTAATCGTTCCTGCGGTACAAGGCGAGCGCCCAGAAATGCGGCGGCGTCCAAGCGAAGACGATGAGGAACAGCAGCAGGGCATCGGATGAAATCTCGCCCGTCACGGCGGTCCAGCCGAGAACCGGGGGCATCGCGCCCGATGCGCCCCCGATGACGATGTTCTGCGGCGTGCGCGGCTTCAGGAAGATCGTGTAGACGACGGCGTAGCCGAGAAATGTCGCGGTCGTCAGCCAGGCGGTCAGCAAATTGGTGCCGCTGCCCAGCACGAGCAGCCCCGCGCCACCCGCGACCGCGGCGAACAAGAGCGCCTGCATCGGCGTGACGTCCCCCATCGGCAGAGGGCGGCCGCGCGTGCGCGTCATCCGGGCGTCGAGCTTCTGCTCGACCAGGCAGTTGAGGGCGGCGGCCGAAGTGGCGACGAGCGCGATGCCGGCGGCGCCGAACAGCAGGCTGGCGGCCGGCGGCATCCCTGGAGTCGCGAGAAACATGCCGATCACGGCCGTGAACACAATCAACGCCACGACGCGCGGCTTGCCAAGGCGGAGCAGGCGCCCGATGGCCAGCGGAAATGCTTCGTGCGCGCGGGTAGCCGATTGCATCACCCGACGCAGCCTACGGACCCGCGGTCAGGAGGTCTTCAAAAAAGCTGGAATCGTTCAAGAAGGCTGCAAGCGGATGCAATCGGGATTCAAGAATGTGAAAGACGCGCGCCGGTCGAGCCGCTAGCCTCCGGCGCGCCTCCGATGAAAGCCGAAACGGTACCCATCATCGCTCACGCCATTCAGCTGGCGGTGGCGCCTGTGTTCCTGCTCACGGGAATCGGGGCGCTGCTCGCCGTGATGGCGAGCCGGCTCGCGCGGGTGATCGATCGGGCGCGGGCGCTCAAGCTGGCATGGGTCGCGTCGGACGAGCCGGCTCGAGCGGCCGGCCTCATTGAATTTCGAGTCCTCGCCCGCCGGCGTCATCTCGCGACCTGGGCGATCAATTTCTGCGCGTACGCGGCGCTCCTGGTCTGCGTCGTCATCGTGACCCTGTTCGTCGAGGAATTCTTCCTCGTCAACTTCAAATGGCTCGCCGGGGGACTGTTCGTCGGCGCGATGTTCGCGCTGATCTGCGGCTTGGTCTCCTTCCTGCGCGAGGTTTACCTCGCGACGAATTCGCTGCACGTCGAGTTGCGCGGCCCAGCGAGGGACAACGAGAGCGCGTCCAGCAATCCGATGCAATCGGCGCTCAGAAGTTTGAAAGACACAGAAACCCGGTTCCCCTAATCTCGGGCTCAGCGTGGGGAGTCTGAAATGACCGAGCGCCCGCGAGCGAAGCACCCATCGACAGGAGAAACCAATGAAACCGCTTGTTCGAATTCATGCAGGGTTTGCAATTCTCGGCACCCTGCTCGCACCGGCCGCCATGGCCCAGCAGCCGGCGGCCTTCGCAGCGTGCGGTGCCTGCCATTCGTTGGACGGAAGCAAAGGCCTGGGGCCGAGCCTGAAGGGCGCTTTTGGGCGCAAGGCCGGCACCGCCAGCGGCTTCACGTTCAGCCCCGCGATGCGCAAGGCCGGGATGACTTGGGACGAAAAGTCGCTCGACGCCTTCCTCGCCGATCCGCAGAAGGCGGTCCCCGGAAACACAATGCCTTTCCCCGGCGTTCCGGACGCGAAGCAACGCTCGGAGGTCATTCAGTACATCAAGACCATCAAGTGAATGCCCGTGACCTGCGCGAAGTAGCGTGCTAAGCACTACAGGACACCCACGATGACGAGCGTACGCGGAAAGATCGCCACGGCCGCATTGCTCGCGCTGCCAGCGGCGGCGATGGCTGCTGGCGAGTCGAGGTTCGGCCTGCAAGTGCCGCAGACCCAGGTAGCGCATCAGATCTACGATCTGCACACCGTCGTCCTGTGGATTTGCATCCTCATAGCGGTGATCGTATTCGGGATCATGTTCTACGCGATCGCACGGCACCGCAAGGCTTCCGGCCACGAAGCCAAGCAGTTCGACAGCAACAAGACGGCCCAGATCGTGTGGGCGGCAATTCCTCTCCTGATCGTCGTCGGCATGGCTTTCCCAGCCACCCGGACCGTGATCGAGATGAAAGACACCTCGAGCCCCGATATGACGATCAAGGTGACCGGGTATCAGTGGAAATGGCAGTACGAGTATCTCGGCCAGGACGTTTCGTTCTACAGCGCTCTCGCGACGCCTCGCGATCAGATCGAGAATCAGGCGCCGAAGGGCGAGAACTATCTTCTCGAAGTCGACAACCCCCTGGTGGTTCCGGTGGGCAAGAAAGTGCGCGTCCTGTTCACGGCCAACGACGTGATCCACTCCTGGTGGGTGCCGGCCTTCGGCGTCAAGCAGGACACGATACCGGGGTTCGTGCGCGACTCCTGGTTCAAGGTCGACACGCCCGGCGTGTACCGCGGCCAGTGCACGGAGCTATGCGGCAAGGACCACGGCTTCATGCCCATCGTCGTGCATGTGCTCCCCGAAGGCGAGTTCGGCAGGTGGCTGACCGAGCGTCAATCGAAGAACAAGACGGCGCTCGCGGCCGCGAGCTCGGCCTCAGGCAAGACGTACGCGCTCGAGGAGCTGAAGGCCCAAGGCGAAAAGGTCTATGCGCGCAACTGCGTCGCCTGCCATCAGGCCGGCGGTCAGGGCGTGCCAGGCGCGTTTCCCCCGATCGCCCGCGGACCCGTCACCACGGGACCGATCGCAGCGCATGTCGACATGGTTCTCAACGGCAGCAAGAAAAATCCGGCCATGGCGGCCTGGAAGGGCCAGCTCTCGGACCTAGAGATCGCCGCGGTGATCACCTACGAGCGCAACGCCTTCGGCAACACGCTGGGCGACAAGGTACAGCCCGTGGATATCGCCGTGGCCCGCAAGTAACCCAGGAGCCTGGAGAAACAAATGCAAACGCCGCTCACTCTGGCCAGTCACGGCGAACACCCCGAGGCGCCGACGGGCGTCGGTCGCTGGCTCACCGCGACCAACCACAAGGACATCGGCACGCTTTACCTGTGCTTCAGCTTCGCCATGTTCATCGTCGGCGGCATTCTCGCGCTCACCATCCGGGCGGAGCTGTTCCAGCCCGGCCTGCAGATCGTGCGGCCCGAGCTGTTCAACCAGCTCACGTCGATGCATGGCCTGATCATGGTGTTCGGCGCGTTCATGCCAGCGTTTGTGGGCTTCGCTAACTGGCAGATACCGATGATGATCGGAGCGCCCGACATGGCGTTTCCGCGCCTGAACAATTTCAGCTTCTGGCTGCTGCCGCCCGCCGCGATCCTGCTCGTCGCGTCGTTCTTCGTCCCCGGCGGCGCGACGGCCTCGGGGTGGACGCTGTATCCGCCGCTGTCGGTCCAGATGGGGCCCGGCATGGACATGGCGATCTTCGCCGTCCACCTGCTCGGCGTGTCTTCGATTGTAGGCTCTATCAACATCATTACGACGATCCTCAACATGCGCGCGCCGGGCATGACGCTGATGAAGATGCCGATGTTCGTCTGGACTTGGCTCGTCACCGCCTACATGATCATCTTCGTGATGCCGGTGCTCGCGGGCGCCGTGACCATGCTCCTCACCGACCGCCACTTCGGCACGCACTTCTTCAACGCCGCGGGCGGAGGCGACCCCGTGCTGTTCCAGCACGTGTTCTGGTTCTTCGGCCATCCGGAGGTCTACATCCTGATCCTCCCCGGGTTCGGGATCATCTCCGAGGTCATCCCCACGTTCTCGCGCAAGCCCCTCTTCGGCTATCCCTCGATGGTGGTCGCGACCTCGGCCATCGCCTTCCTGGCGTGCACTGTCTGGGCGCACCACATGTTCACCGTCGGGATGCCGGTAGCGGGACAGCTCTTCTTCATGTACGTGAGCCTGCTCGTAGGAGTGCCCACCGGTGTCAAGGTGTTCAACTGGCTCGCGACGATGTGGGAGGGCTCGCTCACCTTCGAGACGCCGATGCTGTTCGCGGTCGGCTTCCTCTTCGTCTTCGTCGTCGGCGGACTCACCGGCATCATCATGGCCCTCGTGCCGGTCGACATCCAGCTGCAGGACACCTACTACATCATCGCGCATTTCCACTACACCATGGTCGCGGGATCCCTGTTCGCGCTGTTCGCCGGCACGTACTACTGGCTTCCGAAGTGGACCGGTCACATGTACGACGAGACGCTCGGGCGCTGGCACTTCTGGCTGTCCATGATCTTTTTCAACATGACCTTCTTCGTCATGCATTTCCTCGGCCTTGCGGGCATGCCGCGGCGTGTTCCGGATTACCCGTTGCAGTTTGCGGATTTCAACATGATCGCCAGCATCGGCGCGTTCGGCTTCGGCCTCACGCAGCTGCTGCTTCCCATCATCGTCATCAAGTCCATCCGCGGCGGCGAGAAAGCCACAGCTCGTGTATGGGAGGGCGCCAAAGGGCTCGAATGGACCCTCCCGTCCCCGGCTCCGCATCACAGCTTCGAGACACCGCCGGTCGTGCGTTAGGCGATGCGACGCGAGAACGCAACTGGCGCGGTGCCGATGCCGGACAAGGTGAACCGGACACTGTCGCTCAAGCTCTGCGTCGTCGCATTGATCATGTTCGCCTTCGGTTACCTGCTGGTGCCGTTCTACGACCAGATCTGCAAGGCGCTCGGGCTGCGCGACCTCGACCGCCCCGACGATATCGCGGGCACGCAGGTCGACATGGCTCGGACCGTGCGGCTCGAATTCGACGCCAATCTCAGCAAGCTGCCGTGGCGGTTCCGGCCGGAAACTCCGATCGTCGACGTCCATCCCGGTGAGCTGATCAACGTCGTCTACGAGGTCGAAAACACGACCGAACGTCCGATGACCGGGCAGGCGATCCTGAGCTACGGTCCCCCGCTCGCCGCCGCATATCTTCGGAAGATCGAGTGCTTCTGTTTCACGCAGCAGTCGTTCGGCCCGCGCGAGAAGCGGCGCATGCCCGTGGTGTTCGTCGTGGACGCGAAGCTGCCGCGGGAGGTCACCGCGATCACGCTTTCGTATACGTTCTTCGAAGTCGAAGGAAACAAGACATGAGCGCATCCGCCGCCAACTCGTACTTCCTGCCGCCCCCGTCGCGCTGGCCGATCATCGGCGCGTGCTCGCTGCTGCTTACGACCCTGGGCGCCGCGATGTGGGTCAACCGCGGCCCCGCCGGGCCTTACGTCCTCGCGGCCGGAGCCCTGCTGCTCGTCTGGATGCTCTTCGGCTGGTTCGGCAGCGTGATCCGGGAGAGCGAGAAGGGGCTCTACAACAGGCAGGTCGACGTCTCCTATCGCTGGGCCATGGGCAGGGCGCTTGGCGGACCACTGGGCCGAGCATGGAGGGAACCTTGGTGCCGATGCGCGCCGTGGGCGTCCCCCTGATCAACACGCTGATCCTGCTGACGTCGGCGGCAACGCTGGTCTGGGCGCACTGGGGACTCAAGAAAGGCTCGCGCGGTCAGCTCAAGCTCGGCCTCGCGCTCACGATCGCGCTCGGCATCGTGTTCCTGGGTCTGCAGCTCTCCGAGCACTATCACGCCTACACGGCGCAGGGCCTCAAGCTCGGCAGCGGAACATACGGCGCGACGTTCTTCATGCTGACCGGGTTCCACGGCGTGCACGTCGCCGTCGGGGCGACGATATTGATCGTGATCTTCACCCGCGCCCTGCGGGGAGATTTCACCCCCGACGACCAGTTCGCGTTCCAGGCCGCCTCCTGGTACTGGCAGTTCGTGGACGTCGTGTGGCTATTGCTGTTCGCGTTGGTGTACTGGCTATGAAACGCGCGCCAAAACCACTCGAGGTCCTGGCGATCGCCGGCGCAGCGGCGCTCCTTTGGTGCTCGAGCACCCTGGCCGACGGCGACCCCGCGCGCGGCCGGGCGCGGGCGCAGATGTGCGAGGGCTGTCACGGCATCGGCGACTACCGCACGGCGTATCCCGAGGTGTATCCGGTTCCGAGGATCGACGGCCAACAGGCGGCCTATATCGTCAAGGCCTTGCAGAGCTACAAGGCAGGCGCCCGCAAGCATCCCAGCATGCGCAGCATCGCCGCGACCCTGAGCGAGCAGGACATGGACGACCTCGCGTCGTACTACGCCGGCGCGCGGGGAAAGTGAGGGCAGGCATGAACTCGAAACGCGCAAGTCTCCCCTGGGCCTTTGCAGGTGTTTGTGCCGCGCTCGCGCTCGCCCGCCCTGCGCTGGCGGCCGAAGACGCCGGGAAGAAGAAGGCCGACGCGGTCTGCGCGGCCTGTCACGGCCCCGGAGGCGCCAAGCCCAACACCCCGGATACCCCGCGGCTTGCCGGCCAGCAATATGGATACCTTGTGCAATCGCTGTCCGAGTATCGCAAGGGAACGCGCGCGAATCCCCTGATGGGCGCGATCGCCAAGCCTCTCACGGACATGGAGATCCGGGATCTCGCCGCGTACTTTTCGACGCAGCCGTGGCTCGCACAGCGTTAGCGAAGCGGACCGACACATGGCGATCGATATCAGGGTGATACGCCCGAAAGATTTCCTTCGGACGCAGGCCGACGGAAACCTGGACATGATGGGAAGTCTCGATCTGCTGCGGGAAATTGCCCGCGAGGTAAAGCGCGCGGCCATCAGGCACGTGCTGATCGACACGCGCGGGGCGCGTTCCGATCTGAACACCTCCGATCTATATGTACTGGCTGAGCGGTTTGCCATGGACGCCGACCTGGCTCGCGCGACGGTCGTGCTGCTTGTACCGGAGCAGCGAATAGACAAGGCGCATTTTCTGACGGTGGTCGCAGACAACCGCGGCGCTCACGCAAGGGCGTTCGCAAATTTCGAGAATGCGATCGACTGGCTGATCATGGACCCGGATCCCAACGCGGATGCAGCGGACCCGGCTTGACTCCGGCGGCTGGATGACCAGGCCATGGCGTTGAAGTTCGACTGGAGCGCGGGCTCGATCCTGACCTTGCTTGTCTTGCTCCTCGCGCTGTGGACGCTGCGCGGATTCTTCGTTCCGCTGACTTGGGCCGGAATCATCGCGCTTGCGAGCTGGCCGCTATATCGCCGCTTTGCGGCACGTCTGCCTTCCCGATTCGCATCTAACGGAACCCCTTTGCTGTTCACCGCGCTGGTGACGCTCTTCGTCCTGGGCCCACTCGCGTTCGCGGTCGCCGCTGTCGCAGGTCAAGCCCAGGGCCTGAGTCACAAGATCGTCGTCGCGGACCAGGAGGGGCTCGTGGCGCCGGATTGGCTGATCGATTTTCCACTCGCTGGCGTCTGGCTGGAAGATCGCTGGAGGCTGGTATTGGGCACGCCGGGAGGCGTGTCCCGATGGCTGCAGAGCGAGGGCTCCATCTCGGTGATGGGCTGGGCGGGATCGCTCGGGCAATTGTTCCTGCGTCACGTGCTGATCATCGCATTCACGGTAGTGGCGCTGTTCTTCCTCTACCGAGGCGGAGTCCGCCTCGAGCAACAGGTACTGCGGATCGTGCACGACAAGCTGGGCTCGCGCGGCGACGCCTACTTTCAGCAAATGGTCGTCGCGGTGCGCGCGACGGTCGGGGGCACGCTCGTCGTAGCTGCGCTCGACGGCGTGCTGCTCGGCCTCGCTTACGCCATCGCCGGGGTGCCGTCGCCGGCGGTTTGGGGCGCGGTCACCGGTCTGTTCGCGATGATTCCCTACCTCGCCTACGTGGCTGTCGGTGCCATCACCTTGGTGCTCTCCGCGCAGGGCGCCGGGAGCGCAGCGGTCGCGCTTTGCGGCTTCGGCGTCGCGGTGATCTTTGTGTCGGACAAGTTCATTCGTCCGGCTCTGACCGGAAGGGCGAGTCATCTGGGTTTCTTCTGGGTGCTTCTCGGCGGACTGAGCGGACTTGAAACCTTCGGGCTGCTCGGCATCTTCATCGGTCCGGTGCTCCTGGCGTCGGCGATCGCGCTTTGGCGCGAGTGGTGCAACGCCAAGCGGGCCTAGCAGTCGGGCTTCACTTACTTTCGGGTAGCGAAAATGCTGATCATGGAATCCCTGAAATGCGCGCTTCCAGCCGTTCTGATCGCTTCAAGTGCGTTGGCGCAGGAACCGACTCCCACCGAAGCCGGTGCCCAATCGGCGTCTCCCGTGCACTACGGGCTGCTGCGCTCCCGCGACGTCACGCCATTCGGATTCCTGCGCCTGGACATGCAGCCCGCACACGCGGTATCCGGACCGCCGGGCACCTGGGCGACCGAGCTCGATCTCAGCTACCAGAACACCTGGGCGCTCAGCAACAACGTGAGGGGTTATCTCGAGTCGCGCGGCGGAGGTCGCCAGGGGATCGGGCCGGCGGACGTCCAGGCTATCCTGGCCTTGCCTGGCGAATCGTACCTCGTCGATCTCGAGTACGGGCTGCTCGAGTTCACCTTCCACTATCAGTTAGCCGAGCACTGGGAGGGATACGCCTCGGCATCGGGCGTGTACTACACGGGGGGCTTCCTCGATTCCACCATCGAGTCGTTCCACAACGCGCTCAATATCGAGGGGGCGGGCCGGAAATTCGTGAACCGGAACCAAATCAACATTATCTACAACCTCAAGAGCGCTCAGGTGGTCCAGCCCGACCTGCCTGAAGCCGGCTTGCTGGACCCCGTCCTCGGGCTGCGCTACAGGCTTTATCAGAAGCCCGAGCGCTGGAACCTCATAACCGAGGTCGCGGTCAAGGTGCCGGTCGCGGGCAAGCGGGACTTTCTCTCCACGGGCCACACCGATGTCGGCGCGCAGATCACGCTGCAGGGTTTCGCCGGACGCCACGCTGGCTACGGAAGCCTGTCCGCCGTCTATACCAAGCCCAGCAACATTGCGCCGACGCGCACGGAGGTTGTCCCCACGGCGATCGTCGGCTACGAGTTCAGCTTGACTCAGCACACCAACCTCAACGCGCAGCTTTACGTGAGTCCCAGCGTGTTCAAGCATTCGGACACCGATCTGAACGAATTGCTGGCACGCAAGTACCTGGCGTCGCTAGGACTCCGCTATCACAGTGGCGCGTCGGTGTTCACATTCGCCGTGACCGAGAACATTCAGAATTTCAACAACACCCCGGACATCAGCTTCCAGTTCAGCTGGGCCTACAGCCCGAAGTTCATGCGCTGAGGTGCCCGCGTGCGCACACGATCACAGGAGATCGACATGCCCCAACTTCTGGCCGCCGGACTGGTCGGTCTGATCCTGGCCTCGCCGGTGCTCGGTGCGAACAACGACGGCGGGCGGATCGCCAAGACGAACTGCGCCAGCTGCCATGGCACGGACGGGAATACACCGGACGCGCACTATCCCAAGCTCGCTGGCCAGGTGAGCGGGTTTCTCGAATTGCAGCTTAAGAACTACCGCTCCGGCGAGCGGCCGCACCCCATCATGGCGGCTATCGCGAAGCCCTTGACCGACCGCGAGATTGCAGCGGTGTCGAGCTACTACGCGACCCTGCCACCGATGCGATACACGGGGCGCGTCGATACCGCGCTTGCTGCCCGCGGCGAGGTCATTTTCAACCAAGGAAAGCCTGGCGCGCCCGCGTGCCGTCTCTGCCACGGAGCGCGCGGCGAGGGGCTGGCCCCGGTCTTTGCTCGAGTGGCGGGGCAGCATCCGGAGTTCGTTGTCGAAGCGCTGCAGCCCTATCTTAAGGCGCCGCGCTTCGGCAATCCGTACGCCTACGTGATGAAGGCCGTCGTCCAGGAACTCAGCGACTCGGACATCGAGGCGGTGGCGGCCTACGTCGCGACGCTGAGCAAGTAGAGGGTCAGGCACACCGCCCGCGCCGGCAGAGCAGCATTCGATTATCGGACGCAAGCCGATGCAAGATTCCTTCCGCGGGGCTTCGTAGACTGGCCCCTCGAGCAAGCTACCTCAACCCATCCCAGGAGAACCCCCCATGACCAGTCCGAAGCTCGAAGTGCTCACAGCGCAGAACTCGCAAGTTCTGTTCATCGATCACCAGCCGCAGATGGCGTTCGGCGTGCAGTCGATCGACCGCCAGACGCTGAAGAACAACGTCGTCGCTCTCGCCAAGGGTGCGAAGCTGTTCAAGATTCCGACCATCATCACCACGTGCGAGACGCAGAGCTTTGCCGGCTTCACCTACCCCGAGCTGCTCGACGTGTTCCCCGATAAGGCGCTCCTCGAGCGCTCGTCGATGAACTCGTGGGACGACAAAAAGGTACGCGACGCGCTCAAGGCCGCCGGGCGCAACAAGGTGATTGTTTCCGGCCTGTGGACCGAGGTGTGCAACGTCACCTTCGCGTTGTCCGCGATGCTCGAGGGCGGCTACGAGGTCTACATGGTCGCCGACGCCTCCGGTGGCACGTCGAAAGATGCTCACGACTACGCGATGCAGCGCATGATTCAGGCTGGCGTCGTGCCGATGACCTGGCAGCCGGTGGTGCTCGAATGGCAGCGCGACTGGGCGCGCAAAGACACGTACGACCCGGTGATGGCCATCGTACGCGAGCATTCCGGCGCCTACGGAATGGGGGTCGATTACGCCTACACCATGGTGCACAAGGCGCCGCAGCGCACGTCGAAGCTGCACGAAGCCCTGGCGCCTGTGCGCGCCGCCGCCTAGTACTACGCACGCGATGGCCGACATGCGCGTCTATCTCCTGTCGCTCGGCGCCGGCCTCCTGGTCGGCATCATCTACAGCCTGCTCAACGTGCGATCGCCAGCGCCGCCCGTTGTGGCGCTGGTCGGCCTGCTCGGCATTCTTGTCGGCGAGCAGATCATCCCGGTGACCAAGCACCTGTTGGCGGGCGCGCACCTGGCAACGGCGTGGCACGAGTCGCAGGTCACGCCGCACATCTTCGGCCAGCTGCCGGGACGTCACGCTCAGGTTGCGCAAGCCAAGGCCGATTCCGAACCGGAGCACGCAAGTTCGGAGAAAATCTATGCACAAGAAAAATGAGCCCGTTTGCCGGATGGCTATTCGGGGCGGAGCGACTGGAACTCACGCGAGTCGGAAGGAAGGCAACATGACAACGCTTATCCTCAGAAATGGCAGGCTCACCACCCTTGATGAACAGAGGCCCACCGCATCGGCGGTCGCCATAGCAGGGGATCGAATTGCCGCGGTCGGCGACGAGAAAGAGGTCATGAAGCTCGCCTCCTCGAAGACCCAGGTGGTCGATCTCGCCGGGCGGCGCGTGATTCCGGGCCTGCACGACAGTCACACTCACCTCATTCGCGGCGGGCTGAACTACAACATGGAGCTGCGTTGGGACGGCGTGCGTTCGCTCGCGGACGCGATGGCGATGCTCGAGGCGCAGGTCGCCCGCACGCCCGCGCCGCAATGGGTCCGCGTCGTGGGTGGCTTCACGGCGAATCAGTTCCATGAGCGAAGGCTGCCGACCCTCGACGAGATCAACCGCGTCGCGCCCGACACCCCTGTATTTATTCTGCATCTGTACGACCGGGCCCTCCTCAATCGGGCGGCGCTGCGCGCGGTGGGCTACGGCAGGGACACTCCCGAGCCGCCAGCCGGCCGAATCGAGCGGGACGCTTCGGGAAACCCGACCGGGCTCATCGTGGCTGCTCCGAACGCCTTCATCCTCTACGCCACCCTGGCCAAAGTGCCGAAGCTTGCGCCTGAGGATCAGGTGAATTCCACGCGGCTATTCATGCGCGAGCTGAACCGGCTGGGTATCACGTCGGTCATCGATGCGGGGGGCGGCTTCCAGAACTACCCCGAGGACTATCAGATCATTCAGAAACTCGCCGACAAGGGCGAGCTCACGGTGCGAATCGCCTACAATCTGTTCACGCAAAAGAGCGGCGGCGAGCTGGCCGACTTCACGCGTTGGACCGAATTGCTGCCGCCGCTCTCCGGCGGGGACATGTACCGGCACAACGGCGCGGGCGAGATGCTGGTGTACTCCGCGGCCGACTTCGAGGACTTCCGGCATCCGCGTCCCGACATGCCACCCGGCATGGAGCCGCAACTCGAGGTTGTCGTGCGCCACCTGGTTGAGAAGCGCTGGCCGTTCCGCCTGCATGCGACGTACGACGAGACAATCTCGCGGGCGCTCAACGTGTACGAGAAGGTCAACCGCGAGGTTCCTTTCGGCGGCCTGCGGTTCATCATCGATCACGCAGAGACTATCACCCCGCGCAACATCGACCGCGTCAGGGCGCTGGGCGGCGGCATCGCGATCCAGCATCGCATGGCCTACCAGGGTGAGTATTTTGCGGAGCGCTACGGTGAAGCGGTGCAGCGCACTCCGCCGATCCGGCGCATGCTCGACGCGGGTGTCCCGGTCGGCGCCGGTACGGACGCCACGCGGGTTGCGAGCTACAACCCGTGGATCGCGCTCTACTGGATGGTGACCGGCAAGACGGTCGGCGGGTTCGCCATGTACGGGGCGGACAACCGTCTCGAGCGCGAAGCCGCGCTGCGGCTCTGGACGGTCGGAAGCAGCTGGTTCTCTCACAGCGAGGCGGACAAGGGGCGGATCAAGCAGGGACAGCTCGCCGATCTCGCGGTGCTGTCGAAGGACTATTTGGCAGTTCCCGACGAGGAAATCAGTGACATCACATCGAACCTCACCGTGGTCGGGGGAAACATCGTTCACGCCGACGACGATTTCCGCGACCTCGCTCCGCCGCTTCCCAAAGCCTCGCCGGGCTGGTCACCCGTCAATGCTTACGGGGGCTACCAGCACAGCCGCCTGCCGCAGGTGGTCGAAAGGCGCGCGCATTCGCACTGGAACGGGTTGGAATGCCCATGCTGGGCATTCTAAGATTCCAGATCAGACTCCTGTCTCCGGATGATATCGAGGTGGTGGATATGAACGACATGGCTCAGGATCTGGCAGCGACGAAGATCGTCGATCGAATTCCCAAGCCCGGTATGGACACCCAACTCGAGGCGGCCATAGGGAGTCTGACGAGTGCCGCGTTGCAGTTTCCGGGACATCTTGGAGTCAATGTCATCCGTCCCTCGTTGCCTCAACAACCCGGCTATCGCCTGATCTACCGGTTCGACACCTGTGAGCACCTGCGCGCCTGGGAGGAATCCGATGTGCAGCATGCACTCGTCGACGAAGCCAATCGCTATACACAGGGAGCGCCCCGGTACGAGCACCTCACCGGCCTCGAGACCTGGTTCACGCTTCCGTCCCAGCCTGGCCTGCAACCTCCGCCCCGGGGAAAGATGACAGCGGTGTCCTGGCTGGGAATCTTTCCGCTGGTCTACCTGTATAGCGAGCTCACCCAATATGCGCTGCCGCACGGTACACCCTCTATCGTACGCGTAGCCGTCATTACAGCGCTGGTCGTCCCGACGATGAGCTACCTGGTGGCGCCGCGGCTGACGCGGATCTTCAAGGCTTGGCTCTACCCGCATGTGAAGTAGCACGAGGGTTCGCTCCCGGGGGAGGCGCTGCCGGATCTAGTGGAAAGACGTGATTGACCGGCACCGGGATCAAGAATGAATGTGTCGTTTGTCGCAAAACGAGGTTCGCCTTGTAGCATTCAGTGCCCAACGCTCGTGGTTCGGGGAGGGTCGTAGGCGTTGCCGCTTTGTGGGTCGCCAAGCTTGCGCGTCCCGCCGGCCTAGCTATCCTTCCTCGCGCTCGGCGCGATCGACGCGCCCGCCGCGGAGGTCGATGACGAGTCCAGGCGAGACGAGGTCGTCGTCACGGGCACGCGCCTTCCATGGGCTGCGAAACAGAGTTCGCAGGACGTTCGCATCTACGACCAGGAGCGGATCGAGAAGAGCGGCCAGGGCTCGATCGCGGAATTGAGGCACCTTCCGGGGGTCGCGGGCGTTCGCGCGCGGCGCCAGAATGACCGCGACGGCTGATGTTTCGCACAGGAGCTCCAGAACATGGATCATACGGTGGCGAGCACTCAAGTTGAGGACCAGACGCTCTACGAAGCGTGGCAAGCGCTGGCATGCCTCGATCGCGAGAAGAACTTGGAATCGCTCGGCCCGTCGATCGCGTACAAATTGAGGCAGCCGATGTGCGCGATCGTCGCGAGCGCCGCCGCCTGCTCGCGGTGGCTCTCAGCGGAGCCGTCGAATTTCGACAGGGCATTGCGCTCGCTCGAACGAATCGCCCACGAAGGCAGGCCGATCACGATGATATCCGCCGCCTTGAGCTCGCCGATAAGGCGATCGGAGTAATCCACGACAAGCTCCTGCTCGGGCGTGCGCGTTCCTGGCTCCGCGAGAAACGCCTGGAAGCGCTCGGCGCTGAGGTGCGGCACGGGATCCTTTGCGAGGTCGCGAACGATCAGCCGACCGCCGCGCGCCGCGGCGAGTTCGCTGGCCAGGTGGCTGGACTGACCGGCGTCGCCGAATAGGCTGGTTTTCAGAAGCAGGGTGGTCATCGGGATCTTCTTTCGGTGCCGATCGCCCGGCGGGCGCTTACGGCTTCGGCGCAGGCTCGACGGAGATTGCCGCCGCTTCGCTGTACGTCGCCTCGACCTGGTCGCCGACGCTCACGAGCGCGAACTGCTTCGGGTCATGCACCTGGAGGTCCACGACGCGGGTCGGGCCGCGCAGCGTGACGGTTTGCGTCTCCGGATCGAGCGCGACGACGTCGGCGACGACGTGGACCTGACGCGCGCCGCCCATGGCGGGCCGTTCGCCGGGCTGGGCGGTTTCCCCTGCGTCGCTCTCGGTGCGCTCGACCATGGCCTTGCCTGCCTTTTTCAGTTCGAGGGTGAGCGCCTGAAAGTAACGCACAAAGACGAAATCACCCACCTTGATCTGATCGAAGTTCTTCACGTCTGGCCCGACCGCGACGGTGACGAGCGACCCGTTCGGGCTCTTGAGCGTGACCGCGCGGTTCGCCGCATCGACCGCTTCGACCGAGGCGCTGATCTCCGCGACCCGCTCGTCGGTGCGCTTGCCCGGGGCCGTTGTGGTGAAAACCGCGCCGCCCGAAGCGGGCACTTGCGACTGAGCGGGAACGGCCGTGGGGACGAGGGCGATGAAAGCCAGACTTACGACAGTACTGCGCATTTGCTTGATCTCTTTGGAGTTCACTGCGGCGAATCAACGCGACGATCAGATGAGGCCGAGCGACGTTGCCAGATAGACGGCCTGCGCGCGGCTACGGACCGCCAGCTTCCAGAAGATGCTTTTCGCGTGCGACTTGACGGTCTCGGGCGCGATGCACAGCTGGTGTGCGATTTCCTTGTTGGACAGCCCGTTGCCCATCAGCAACACGATCATCCGCTCGCGCGCCGACAGGTTCGCACTCGGAGGCTGGATGCGTTCGGGCTCGCCCGTGCGTCTTTTGAGGGCGCTATCCGCGTCGTGGGATCGCTCGAGAGAGGACTGCTCCAAGGGAATCACGATGGTGATGAGTCAGATTGCCGTGACGAGCAATCTAGCGAAGCGTACCCGACTACGCCATAGCGACTTTCCGTTAGGGCTGCGGCCGCTGGGCCAGTGCCTTCTCGATGGCGCCGAGCAGCTCTCGATCGCTGAAGGGCTTCAGAAGAATGGTCCTGCTCTCGCCTCGCTCTGTCGTCTGCCGGTCCTTGATCAGTTCGATCCGCCCCGTGATCAGGATGACAGGCAGCTCGGGGCGGGAAGCGTGCGCCACCCGCTCGAGAGCGAAGCCGTCGATCGCCGGCATGCCGATGTCGGAGATGAGGCAGTCGATCTCGCTGAAGGCGGCGCTCTCAAGCAGCGCTTGTGCGGAACTGAACAAACGCACCCTGTGTCCGGCCGATTCCAGCAGGTCCTCGAGCGATTCGAGCACCCGGGTATCGTCATCGACCACGGCGATTACTCGTTCGCGCGCGGGCCTCATCTCCGCATGCCCCTGCGCCCTTGCGCGGGCGGGATGGAAACGTCGAGCCTGGCGGCCAGGCGAACCAACTCGGCCACGGAGCGCGCCTCCATCTTGCGCATCACGTTGCTGCGATGAATCTGCAGCGTAATCTCGCTGATGCCCAGCTCGGCCGCGGCCTGCTTGTTGAGGAGGCCAGCCACGACCAGGGGCAGGACTTCACGCTCGCGCGGAGTGAGCGAAGCGTAGCGCGCCCTGAGCTGCGCCAGATCGGTCCGCTTCTGCAGCGCCTTGCGGTCCTGCTCGATCGCAGCGGCGACGACTTGCAGAAGGGCTTCGTCGCTGAACGGCTTGGTCAGGAAGTCCAGCGCGCCCGCCTTGATCGCGCGAACCGACGTCGGAATGTCGCCGTGGCCCGTGATGAAAACGATCGGGACATGGTCGGTCGCCGCCAGCTGCTTCTGGAAATCGAGGCCGTTGAGGTCGGGCATATTGACGTCGAGTACCAGGCAGCCGGGAAGGTCGGGCCCGGGCTGCATCAGGTATTCGGCGACGGAGCCGAAGGCGACGGCGTTGCGCCCCGCCGACGACAGCAACTCGATCACGGCCTCGCGCACCCGTGGATCGTCGTCGACGACGTAGACGATATGGTCAGGCGCAGTCATGTTGCGTCCGGAGCCTCGACCGGGAGGCTGAAGCTGAAGGTCACGCCGGGCCCCTCGTTGTGAACGACCCTGATGTCGCCGGCATGCGCTTCGATGATCGACCGGCAGATCGTCAGCCCCATGCCCATGCCCGTCTTCTTGGTGCTGACGAACGGTTCGAAAATTTTCTCCGGATTGACGAGTCCCGTGCCCTGGTCGCTGACATCGACCACCACGTGACCTGCGCTGCGCCGCGAGCGGACTAGCAGCCCCTTGCGCTGCGCCTCCGCCATCGCTTCGATACCGTTACGGATCAGGTTGATGAGCACCTGTTGAATCTGCACCGCGTCGGCCATGATCCTTGGCAGATCCTCGCCGAGCTCGATCTCGAGCGACACCCCGTTGCCCTGAATCTCGTCTGCCATCAACGTGCGCACCTGCATGATCAGCTTGTTGATCTCGAGATCGGTCTTTTCCGGCGCGGCGTGCTTGAACAGCGCGCGGATGCGGCTGACGACCTCGGCGGCGGCGTTGCCGTCGCGGACAACGCGCTGCGCCGTGCGGATCGCCTTCTCGATATTGGGCGGCCTCGCATCGAGCCATCGCAGGCCGGCATAGCCGTTTGCCACGATGGCCTGCAAGGGCTGGTTGATCTCGTGAGCGATGGAGGCCGACAGCTCGGCAAGCGACGCGATCTTCGACGCCTGCGCAAGCTTCTCCCGGGTATCGCCCAGCGCGTCATTCGTCCGTATGCGCTCTATGAACTGCGCGACCTGGGAGCCGATCGCGGCCATCATCTGCAGGAGTTCAGGATCGGCGTCCCGGACCTCGCGGGTGAATAATTCGATAACTCCGACGATGCCACTCTTTAGCCTGACGGGGAAAGCGAATGCTGCGTGGAGCCCTTCCTTCGCGGCGGATTTGGCTCGCGGCAGCTCCGGATCGAGGGCGACATCGCGAATCCATACCGGCCCGCCGCTCGACCATACCCGCCCGGGCAGCCCGTTCCCCGGCCCGAAAGTGATCGCCCGGGTCGCCGCGGCGAATTTGGGAAGTGCCGCCGACCCCCGGGACCATGTGGCGATGCACCTCAACACGCCCCCTTCCGGATCGACCTGCCAAAAAGCGCCGAGATCCCATTTGAGCGCCTCACACATCTCGCGAAGAAATCCTGGCGCCGCTTGCTCGAGCGAGCTCGCTTCCGAAAGCGTCTGTGTAACGTGGAATTGCGCGAGCAGCCGCTGCTCGCGCCGCCTGCGGTCGGTGATGTCGATCACGGTGCCTACAAATTCGACGAGATGGCCGGACGCGCTCAGAACTGGACGACCTACGACATGAATGTCCCTGACGGGGCCATCCGGATGCACGATGCGGTAGTCCCCCTCAAACGGCGCCTTCTCGCGGGCAGCCGTCTCGACTAGTTCCTTGGAGCGGGGTTGGTCGTCCGGATGAATCCTTTGAAAAAATTCTTCGAATCGGGGCAAACCGTCCTGTGGATCGAAACTCAGCACGCGGTAGCATTCGTCCGACCAGTATCGGATATCTCCGTCTGGACACCATGCCCAGCTTCCCGTCTGGCTGAGTTTCTGCGCCTCGGCAAGATAAGCCTCGCTCTCACGCAACTCCTCCTCTCCGACTTTGTGCTGGATCGCGACTCCGGCGAGATGCGTGATCTGTTCGATGATCTCCTGCTCGAACGCGCTGGGGCGGCGCGCCTCGCGATAGTACATGGCGAACGTCCCGATCACGTTGCCTTCCGAGGAGAATATCGGTGTCGACCAGCAGGCCCGCAGCGAGAAGCTCAGCGCAGCCTCGCGGTAGTCGGCCCACAGCGGATCGGTAGCGATGTCGGAAACGATGACCTGTTCT
>WNFI01628943.1_pt1 | contig 33819 bp, 29 predicted proteins | sample 5400471 | NCBI WGS metagenome assembly WNFI01 (sample SAMN13153348, study PRJNA577476) | soil metagenome | isolation source: 100 cm saprolite on Douglas fir-dominated hillslope | place: USA:California | collected 2013-09-17 | reverse complement strand
CCTTTGGTTGAGAGGGAAGACCTGTGATCTTCCATTTCCCGTCGCCGGTGGGTTTGAGGCCCAATCCGGTTCGCTGAGAGCCCTTCACGATGTCATCGATTCCCATTTAGCTTTCCCCTTGGCGCTTTAAGGTTAGATCAGGGCGGGACGCCCGTAGTTCAATCCCCTACAAATCGCAGGCGTTGAAAGCAGACCCTCGCGCGCCCTAGGGGCCGCGATTGAGCATCCCTCAGTCGAAGTGGGCGCCTAAACCTCTGATTGTTTATAGCTGCCGAGTTGGCTGGCCAGCGAATACCCCCGGGAGATACCCCCGTTCGCGCCTGCGAAGGGCCTGGTTAGGGTGTCGGCGGCTCTGGGCTCAGCCCGTATTCCCTGTGACATCCGGCGGAGACACTTCAAAGGGCCTCAAAACCCGTAAGTCCTGGATACTTTTGGGTCAGCTCCAAATGCAATTGCTCTTTGTTCTCTACATCCCAGACAGTTGCAAGTATGGTCATACCGGAAGTACCTGATGGCGCATCTGCAGATCGCAGCATGCGCTTTCCTTCGGGAAGAAGCTTAACCACCGAGAATTTCTTGCCTTGGCCAAACTCCCCGAAAACCTCGTACTCCTCTCCATTTTTAGAGAACTTGAAACGCCCGCTATACATTAAGACCCCCTCCCTGATCGAGCTTTCAAATGGTACTGCGGGGAGCAGCTAATCTGGATGCCGCGGGTAGAAAAGTGGGTACTCCCGATCTTAGTTGTGGGCGTAGTTAGAGGCACACTAACATGTCGACTAAATGAGTATTCAACATCCGCTCAATACGGTGTGTCCGTACTACACGATGTTCCCGCTCGAGTTTCCCGAGCGGGTGTTGCGTACTGCAGGCGCCAGAGAACTAGTGGCCGATCCATACTGCGGTCGAGGCACGACGATTTATGCCGCGCGATTGCGAGGACTGCGAAGCTACGGCGTTGATACCTCGCCAGTCGCCGTCGCTATTTCACGCGCAAAGGTTGCATCAACGTCACTCAGTGCTGTGATGCAGGCCTTCGATCGGCTGCTCAAAGCGGTGCCATGGGCCGAAACGCCGACCGGAAGATTCTGGCGGCTGGCATACCACGCGGAAACGCTGTCTGTGCTGTGCCGGCTACGCGTCGCACTCCGCCGCTCGTTGAGAACGGACGGCGTATGCGAGTCGGACGCGGTGGCAATGCTCCGCGCCGTGGCCCTTGGGGCCTTGCACGGGCCGCTCAACGCAGCGGGGTTGCCAGGAAGTTACTTTTCCAACCAGATGCCTCGCACTTTCGCTTCCAAGCCGAACTACGCTGTTCGCTTCTGGACCGAGCGAGGTCTGAGACCGCAGGCAGCCAAAGTGCGCGACATCATCAGCAAGCGCACCAGGAACATAGTGGATGGCTTTCCCCCGCGCAGCAGCGCGGGATGGATCGTCGCCGGCGACAGCCGAAAGCAGGCTGCGTGGGAAATGTTGCCCAGCAAAATCAGCAGGGTGGTTACGTCCCCGCCCTATTACGGAATGAACACCTACGAGGAGGACCAATGGTTAAGGGTCTGGTTCCTCGGAGGGCCTAGCGTTGTCCAATACGGAAACAAGAATCAGCTGTCACACCGCAGCCCTTACCACTTCGCGAGGTCAATGGCCAAGGTATGGGACCAGATCGGTGATCACGCAAGGCCCGAGCTCACCATGGCGGTACGCTTCGGAGCGATCGGATCGCACAAGAGCGACTACCGCCAGATCATGTCCGACTCATTGGAATCTTCCAAACACCAATGGCGTATGGTATCGACGCGCGATGCTGGTGATGCCGCGGACGGCCGTCGCCAGGCGGAAACGATGGGGAAGCGCGCCGAGTCACGCAGCATCGAGGAGCGCGACTTCTACGTGCGCTTAGCGTAGGTCGCGTAGCTCACGTCCACCTGGCGGTTCTTTCCGCCGTGCGAGATCATCGTCGCCGCATCGCGCTGGTCTGCGAGCTGGAACGCGAACCACTTGATTGCCCTGGACGCTGAGATCACGTCCTTGTCGTCCGGCAGGTGAAACAGAACATCACGCGATACAAATAGGACTGCCTTCGAGCGGGCCCGCGATATGGCCACGTTGATCCGCTCCCGCTGGAAGAGGAAGTCCTCCTCGCTGCGCACGAGATCGGGATCCCCGACTCCGAAGGACACCAGAACGACCTCGCGCTCACCACCTTGGAACCGTTCCACGGTGTCCACAGCTTCGTCGATCAGCTCAACGAGCGACGCCGCAGCGGCCAGCAACGTGCGGAGCAACTCCACGATCGCGGAGCGTTGGGCCCGATGCGGCGTAACTACACCGACAGTCTTGGTCCAGAACGTGGCCTCGTCGAACGATCCCCCGAGGCGGGATTTCTCTGAACTGCGGAGCGCCAGGACGGTGCCTACGGCGAGCATCGCCTCGAACTCATTCGCCTGCCCGGAGATGCCGTCCTCGTAAGTGATGGCCACGCACGGCCGGCCCGGATCGAGGATGCGATCGTAGATGGGCGACCAGCCAATTGACGGGCTCCAGCCGGTCGGGGCGGACCCCTGCGCGGTGTAGGGAAGGGAACGGTCCGGAACTTTGGACTCGAACTCCTTCTTGTAGCCGATCATCTTGGCGTACCTGACGATGGGCTCGCAGGAGCGATAGTTGTACTTCAGGAAACACTCGCGGCTCTCGACCTTCGGAAAGCGGTGCCGCAGGTACGTGTGCAGGCTGCCGACCATGTGTTCGGCGCCCTTGGGCGGGGCCAAGACCTGGATGGGTGGCATCTGCAGCGGATCCCCGAATAGCGCGAGGCGCCCGCCATCGGACAGCAGGCCGAGCGTTGGGAGGCTTTCGGTCACAGAGACCTGAGATGATTCGTCGATGTAGATGCGGTCGAACAAACCCGCGACGGCGTCGAACTCGTCGTTGTCCTTGTTCCGGCGCCCGCCCTTTCCGATCCAGTAGGACTGCTTGGTCACCGCGAAAACGAGCTCGATCCGGGGTTCATCTGCCAGCAGGCGCGCGCGCAGGTCGCTGAGGTCGCCGGCTTCCGGGACGCCGTTGACGAACCGCTGGCTCGCCACAAATGCCTCCGTGTCGAAACCGGAATACCGGTCGTCCGCGTCAAGCAGGTCGTCCCACGCTTCTTGATTGCCAACGCTCGACACGAACGTCACCGTCAGGTGCTTCTTGAGGTAGTCCTTCATCGTCGCCGGCAGGTAGTCGAGAAAGCCCAGCATGCGCCCGGCGACCTCGTTCACCGACCGGTAGGTTTGCCCGGTCACATATACCCGCTGGCGGCCGTGCTTCGACTTTACGCGCAGCAGAATCTCAAGGACTACGGTGGCGCTGAGGGTCTGAGTTTTGCCCGTGCCGGGCCCGCCCCAGACCAACATCAGCTGGTTCCCGATTACCTGGGCGATGGCGACCTTTTGAGAATCGTTGATTTCAACCGCTTCACCCGCAGGCCACGACAGCTTGAGCAGCACGCCATCGAGAAGCTCGTCGAACTCGACCATGCCGGTGTCAGTGGGCGCTTCGCACAGGGCGTCAGCGTTCCAGAGGACGAGGGCGGCGGGCTTGACCTTGTCCTTGCCTGGCGACCGGCGAATCTCGACGAGTGCGGTCCGCGTTTCCGGCGCCGGCGTGGCGATCGACGGGTTGCCAATACTCACGGCAACGTTTTTCAGCTCCGCGAAGGAGGACAGCGACTGCCCCTCCATGAGAACGAGAGGGCCATCCAGCGCGACGATGCCCTCGCTGTTCAGGGCATTGAATTTTGCGAACGATGACCCCCACGTATCCATTTCGATCATCGCGACGAGGCGTTCGCGGTCAAAAAACCTGAGCTTTGCGCCGACGAAGCTGGTCAGAGGCTTATGGTCATCGCCGAAGCGCCACGCCGGGTAGGTGGTGCCGGTAGGCAAGGTTGCTCCTACCGCGCGGCAAAGGCCGGCGACCGTCATGATTCCGGCGCCGGCGGGCTGCTCGGGTAGCAGGACCATAAATCCGGCTTCGTTCCGAAACTTCACGTTCCGTGACGACGGGTGGACACGAAACAATAGATGGTGAGCTCCCGCGGGTGCCGGAAGTTGACGGACACCTGCCGCTTTCCAGCGAGCCAGGATTTCCTCGCGATCCTTGTCCGTGACCTGGCCTTCAACGCGCAACGCCTGGTACTGCGCCTCAAGCTCATGGGGAGCAGTGGTGAACGACAGCTTTTGGTCCAGCCTTTCCAACCCCTCACTGACGCGGGCGTGGGTGAGCCAGAGCATGGAATCCGCCGCAACTCGGCTGAATTGCGTGGGTTCGAGATTCCGGATAGGCGGAGCGTCGCCTTTGAGCTGCCCCTTGTGCTCCCTCTGCAGGTGAAAAATGATCGCGCGGATCGCGTGGAGCAAGGTCCGGAGTGCAGAGCGGTACTGGTCGATGCACTGGCTGATGGCCATCGGCGGATTCTTGGGGGGCATCCGCTGCGTGATCTCCAGGCTGCGCTCCTTGGGGATTACGCCTGCAACCCGGTCCCACAAGAACGGAGTGGTGTTGTCGCTGAAGCCTGCCAGTTGCGTCGCCACGCTGAGGATGTCGTCGTTTACCGTGGTCGGCAACGCGACGAGCCGAGTGGTCGAGTCATGGAGGTATGCAACCGCCGGCGTGGTTGCCATGTTGTCGGACGGCACGACCTCGTCTGGCGGGAAAAGCCAGATCAACGCGTATGCGAGATCCCGCGCGTGCGTGATCAGGTGAAGGTTTCGGCCAATCGCTTCCCTGAACGCGTTGTCCTGGCGTTTGTCCCAGAAGACCACCTGGACCGTTGCCTTCGCCTTGCAATGGTCAGCCCACTCCTGCTTGTCCACGACTTCCGCGGGAGCTGCTTCGGGCTTGAACACGTACTCGATGAACTGGGAGAGGAATCGCAGGCAGTCCAGCAGATGCTCGCCCTCGCACTCGGCGGTGGCGTCCTCCATGACCCACATCATCTGCTTCTTACTGTCCAGCACCGGGCGTACGGGCACCCAGGTCGGCTTGCCGTCTTTGTCTGGCCCGCGCACCAGGTCGCTCGGGGACCGGTAGTCCACGCTCATGGCCAGCGACGTGAGGAGTCCTGTGGCTGCATCGAAAAAGCACACGATCGTGACTAGGAGATTGGCGTAGCTCGCAAGCTGGCCCGAGATCGCATCTGGGTGGGCTGTCACCTTTGCGTCAACAACGGCCCCCGCTTTTCGGGGGAGGCGCTTCGACTCGATCTTGAGCCCGTTGTGCGCGGAAAAGACCGGTTCCGTACCCGACTTCGAGCGGAGGTCGGGCAGGACGGCGATGCTCTGGCCGACAAGCGTGCGCAGCATGCCGCGCGACACGTTCGGAAGTTGGTTTACGCGGTGGTTTTTCTTCGCGTCCTCATAACAGTAATCGTCGAGCTCCGGCGGCCGCTGACCTTTCCGCTTCTTCGCGGCTTCGGTCTGCACCTGGACGATGCCCCGTTTGGACCAGCCCGGATACCCGAGGTAGTCCCAGAACGCGCAGGACGGCGTGACCTGCCATTCCAGCGTGCGCCAATCCGCGAGACCGGCGAGGACGCGTGGAAGATCCTCGCGCATGAAGCGGGTGACGGGCGGGGCGTAGAGGTCAGCCTCGGCGTCGTCCACTTGGCTCTCGAACCACTTCATGCGATCTTCAACGGGGGCTGCCGGCGCCGGTATGGAGGTGGTCCGGTCGGTGTGCCGGACGAGGATGCCAGGGCTGGCCGTGACGTAGAACACCTTCGCCAGGTCCACGTCGGGGTGTTCGAGCCAGGCGGCCAGCACCATCGAGTAAAGGCAGACCTCGCCCGCGTAGGCGGTGTTGAGCTGTTCGGCAAACTTCAGATCGACCACGCGAAGCGGGATCCGCTGGTCGCGAGCCTCGACGCTGCGGACAGTCCCGTTGGGGCGGATCTCATGTGAGACCAAATCGGCGCGCGCCTTCGCGCGATCGAGAACGACCACAAGGTCGGGGCGCAGCGGAGTCATGTCCGGGTAGGCGCTCGGATCGAGGCCGAGCGAGGTCAACAGAATCTCGCGGTATCGCGCCTGCGGCAGGCTCGGTTCATTGAAGAACTGAGGCGGTTCACGCTCGGAAAGAATGATGCCTTCGAGCGCCTTCTTGAACGCCATGTCCTTCTCGACGCCCGGCGTCTGCAGCCTTTTTACGTCGACATACCTTTCCGGGAACAGCTCGGCCAACTCGCCGAGGAACTCCTGCTCAAACTCGATGCCGCGTGCTTTGAATCCGGCGAGGCCTGGACGGGCCGGAAGCGCAAGGAGCGTATCTGCAGATGGGTTTCGCTCGCTGATCGAGCAGGCAAGCATGCGGTCGCAGCGAGTACGCAAGTACTGCGACAGCGCAGCCTTTGGCAGGCGCGTGGTCATGAACAGCTCCTCGTTCCGAGGTTAAGCACTCCGGCGTTCCGCCAGCGTGCGTCCCAGGATATCCCGGTAGAAGGCATCCTACTCTAACCAAATCTTTTCGGAAATCCCCCATTCGTGTGAGCAGGTTCTCGTGGGACGGCGGCATCGTGACTGGAACTTATCGTGAAGATAGATGCGACGGCGGCGCATTAGAATCGGGAGTGACACAACGGGCCAAACCAATGCGTGCCAAACCACGCCCGAAGCCTCACGTATCAGCGCAGCTACGTGCCCAGCTTTCCTACCGGGTCCGAACAGCTATCCCGGCCGATTGGAAGGAGTTCGGTGCTTTGTGGATGGGGTTTAACGCCATCTATGGCGGAGAACCGGATGATGCAGAGCGGGATCGTGTTATGGCGACAGTGTCCCGCTTTGTTGACGCTGGCAACGCACGTCAGTTGCTGCGTGCCTGCGAAGCATCCATTGCACGCATTGTCGAAGTTCCGCCGGGTGACATGCGCCGTGACAAGCACGACCCCGAGTTTCGTGCCGCGTCTCGGCGTTGTATCGCGCTCTACAAAGCCGCCGGCCGGTCACCGGTTGATCGGCTTGCCGCGATAGCGGGTGTTCTGTATCAGGTGCGCTGTAACCTTACACACGGCGCCAAGGATCCGGAATCGGAGCGCGACCGCATGCTGGTAATGGAAAGCGTGACTGTGCTCCGCCAGCTTGTCCCAACCGTCGAAGCGGGCGCCAGCAATTCCGCCCAGTAGCTACGCCGGAGCAGCGTTAATTGGCACAGCGACGCGATAGAGACTCCCTCCACCGCATCGAGGGTGCAAGCCGATGATTCTTCGGAGACGCACTGCAGCGATAAGGGGTATGTGGGCTCAGATAGCACCGCTAGAGATTACGCCGCCGATCGCCGGTGCTCGAGTATCGCTTGTGCTGGATGCTCCAGCACAGTCTGCGTCGTTTCAAGCCGCAATCGCAGTAGTCATGCGAGCTAGTCAGATCGAACGAATATTTGGCTGGCAGCGCGCCTTCAGGCCCGTAGTTCAATCATAGGTCTGTAGTCTTTGTCGTCAAACGAAATTACTATGTCGCCAAGTGGGATCGTGACGAACAGATCTGAGGAGAGTAGTTGAATGCGCACGTAGTAATCGGTTAGCTCCAGAATTCGGCATCTGTCCTTTTCCCTGTGGCCACCATACAGGCGCGAATCGGCAATCTTCCGCCCCACTGCCATGACTGACCAAACGTTGTTCCGCTCCTTATCTAGTGCTTCGTAGACGGGATGTCTTTTCTCCGTGGGCGTCGGCGCGAAGTTAAGAACGTTGTCCCGCCAAGATCGGATGGCCCCACTTATATCCTCGCTAACCGCCCATGTGGAATCAGTCAGGTCGCGCTCGAATAAAAAGCTGTTGAGGGCGCCGCGATCAAAGATGCCCCTCGATACCCCGATGTGGTGAATTACAAGCAATGGCAGGCCGCGAGCATATGCGAGTCCAGCTTCAATGTGATTCCATTCTGTCGGTAGCGTTAAGGGCTTCTCAAGCCATCTATTGCGTAATAGTCCAGTGCTCACCTGAATCTGCGGATATCCAAGAATCACCGCACCACGGCATCGGTTCAACAGCTCGATTACCTCATCCAGAGGTGCCTTAACAGGGTGGTCGGTGGCTCCGAGTGTGTGAGGGGTAAGTTGAAGGTCGGCTAGACGCTGGAGGAATACCTTCAGCCCGGCTTGGAAGGAATCGTGAAGTACCGTTGGCCGACTAACAAAAACATCTAAGGTCTTGTCTGCCATAGCTCAGAGCGGTCGCATTGCCCGGACAGTTCGATGATTCAAGCCGTGGCCCACGCGGCCGACAGCACTTCCGCCTGCTCCAGAACCGTCTGCGTAGCCTTCTCCTGTTTGTCCGGCGGATAGCCATACTTCCGTAAGATCCGCTTTACGATCACGCGGAGCTGCGCGCGCACGTTCTCACGGACCGTCCAGTCGATTGCAACATTTTTCTTGACTGCCTCTACAAGCTCGCGTGCGATGTCCTTCAGCGTCGGCTCGCCTAACACCTTCACGGCGCTGTCGTTGACCTCAAGTGCGTCGTAGAACGCAACCTCGTCGTCCGAGAGACCAAGTTTTTCACCACGCGCCGTCGCCTGCCGCACTTCCTTCGCCAAGCGGATCAGCTCCTCGATAACCTGAGCCGTTTCGATGGCTCGGTTCTGGTAGCGCCGGATCGACTCCTCCAGCAGTGCCGCGAATGACCGCGCTTGAACGACGTTGCGGCGCGCGCGGGACTTGATCTCTCCGGATAGCAGCTTGCGAAGCAACTCCACCGCCAGATTGCGCTGCGGCATGCCGCGGACCTCTGCGAGGAACTCGTCGGAGAGTATCGAGATGTCAGGCTTTTTGAGGCCGGCCGCGGCAAAGATGTCCACGATCTCATCGGACGCTACTGCTTTTGACACGATCTGCTTAATGGCGTGCTCAAGCTCCTCGTCCGTTTTACGGTCGCCCGGCACGTTCTTGGCGAGCACTGACCGCACGGCCTGGAAGAAGCCCACGTCGTCTCGGATGCGAAGCGCCTCGTCGTGCGGAACGGCGAGGGCGAACGCCTGAGAGAGTTCCGTTACGGCGCGAAGCAGGCGTAGTTTGCCGTCGCGCTGTGCGAGGATGTGCTCTTGGGCGCGCGGAAGCAGCGATACCCATGTCGTGGCGCCTTTCCCCCAATCCGACCAATCGAAGCCGTGGAAGAGCCCGCGGCAGACTTCGTATTTCTCCAGCATGAGGGCGACAGCCTCGGCCTGGTCGATGGCCGTCTTGCCCTTGCCGCCACTTTCCGTGTACACGGCGAGCGCCTTCTTCAGCTCGTCAGCCAGACCCAGGTAATCGACAACGAGACCGCCAGGCTTGTCGCGGAACACGCGGTTGACACGCGCGATGGCTTGCATCAGCCCATGCCCGCGCATTGGCTTATCCACGTACATGGTGTGGAGACTCGGCGCATCGAACCCCGTGAGCCACATGTCCCGGACGAGAACAATTCGGAAGCTGTCTTTGGGATCGCGGAATCGGTTTGCAAGTGCTTCGCGGCGGGGCTTATTGCGAACGTGCGCCTGCCAGTCCAGCGGGTCCGAGGCCGAGCCGGTCATTACGACCTTAATAGAGCCTTGTTCGTCCCGATCTCCGTGCCAAGCTGGCCGTAGGGCTGTGATCGCCTTATACAACGCTACGCAAATCCGCCGGCTCATGCAGACGACCATCGCCTTGCCGTCCATCGTGGCCAGCCGGTTCGCGAAGTGGTCCACTAAATCGCGCGCAACTAGCTTGATGCGATTGTCGGACCCGACTAGCGCTTCGAGCTGCGCCCATTTCGTTTTCAGCTTCTCCTTCCGATCAACCTCTTCACCCTCGGTGACTTCCTCAAACTGCGGGTCGATCCGTGGGCGCTCGGAATCCTTGAGTTCCAGCTTGGCAAGCCGGCTTTCGTAGTAGATGGGTACGGTGGCCCCGTCAGTTACGGCCTTTTGGATGTCGTAGATGCTGATGTGGTCGCCGAATACGGCCCGCGTGTTCTTATCCGCCAACTCGATGGGTGTGCCGGTAAACCCGATGAACGAGGCGTTCGGCAGCGCATCGCGCATGTGCTTGGCGAAGCCGTCGATAAAGTCGTACTGAGACCTATGCGCTTCATCCGCGATTACAACCACGTTGCGGCGGTCGGAAAGCGTCGGATGCCGGTCGCCTTTTTCCTCCGGGAAGAACTTCTGGATGGTCGTGAACACGACCCCGCCCCCGGCTACGCGGAGCTTCTCCCGCAGGTCTGAACGATCCTGCGCCTGCACAGGCTGTTGCCGCAGCAGATCATGGCAGCGGGCAAAGGTCCCAAAGAGCTGGTCGTCGAGGTCGTTACGATCCGTTAGCACGACAATCGTTGGGTTGGCCATCGCGGGGTGCAGGATCATCCGGCCGGCGTAGAAAGCCATGGTCAGGCTCTTGCCGGACCCCTGTGTGTGCCAGACCACGCCGGCCCGCTTATCCCCCGCCTTGCCGCCGCGGTGTGCACCCGGCTGCGCGCCGGTTGCACGAAGCGTTTCCTCTACAGCCACATTGACAGCATGGAACTGGTGGTAGCCGGCCATCTTCTTCGTGAGCTTGCCGGCGCCTTCGTCCTCAAACACGATGAAGTGGCGAATCAGATCGAGAAACCGCCGCTTCTCGAAAACGCCCTCCAGGACGACTTGCAGCTCGGACTGCCCCGGCCGGGCGTCCTCCTGGCCCGAGATCGTGCGCCAGGGCTTGAACCACTCCCGCGAGGCACCGAGCGTGCCGATTCGCGCCTGAACTCCATCGGACACGAAGAGTGCTGCATTGGCGGCGAAGAGCCCGGGGATTTGTGCCTGGTAGGTCTGGAGTTGCTGGAAAGCGGTCCAGATCGTGGCGTTCTCGTCCGCCGCATTCTTCAGCTCGATCACCGCCAGCGCCAGGCCGTTGACGAAGAGCACCACATCAGGCCGGCGCGTGTGCTGCCCCTCGGCCACCGTAAATTGGTTGACGGCCAACCAGTCATTGTTGTCCGGCACGTCAAAGTCAAGGATACGGGCCTGGTCGCCAGCAATCGAGCCGTCTCGTCGCGCGTACTCCACATTGACGGTTCCCGATTTACCTTTCGGAAGCCCGGGTCGGTGCCTTACGCTGCCGGTTCGCCAACCGCGATGTCGGGACCATGGAGGACCTGGTAGCTGAGGCCCTCAAGCCACTCTAGGGAGGCCTCTTCGACGACGGATTCTGCGAAGGCGGTCACTCCGTGGACGCCCGAGCCATCTCTTCCCGCAGGCGCGGTGCTACTTTCCTGTATAGCGCCGACAGTTTCTCGCCCATCCACCGATACGCCTCTGGCCAGGACGATTCCTGCCGCAAGCTGGATACCTCATGCCATACCGACATCAAGCCCCGCCGCTTTTCGCCCACCCGCTCGAATTCCCAGGTTCCTTCGATCAGCCTATTCCACTCCTCCGGCGTCGCACGAATGCGCTCCCAGACCTCGAATGAGGGCTGGCGCCAAAAGTAGACCTCGATATCTACATAGGAATTCTTCAAACCGAAGTAGATCTCGAAGCCGATATGTTCGATTCGCGATGGCAGGCGAATGGACGCGCTCGTTTTGGCCTCGACACTTGGCAGGTCCGGAAATGCTGACTGAAGGTGTTGATTCAGCCCGGCCCAGAAGCGCCGCCGCACCTCGTATCTAGCGGGGCTTTCGTCATCGTCGTTATCAGCTGGTTCCGCGTCGACCGTGGACTCGCCTTCTTCAAGCGGCTCCTCGCCATCCCACTCCTCCGGCCCCTCGTCGTAGGTTTCAGCGGTACGGCCGGCGCGAAATAGCTCCGGCTCGCGTGTGATGTTTTTCCCAGTCGCCGCCTCGATACGCTGGAGTAGGGCGTCGGCTCGTGCGGAATAGAACTCCCAAAATTGATCTGCACGCAATTCGTCTGGCGCAATGCAGTGAGAGTGCAGGATCTCGTTCATACGGTCGGTATCAACGCCAGCCGCTCTCTCCACGGAGGGAAGGTACTTCGAGGGCGCGCGACCGCCGATCTGCCGGTTAGTCCGCGCAGCGAGCGGCGTTTTGTTGATCATGCTGTTGTAGACGCCGGGATCGAGATGAGCGGTCTTGCACCACTTTTCCGGAAAGATATGGTGAATATCCACTTTATCGTCGAAGAAGGTCTGAGCCTCGATCGGCTCGCCGGTACGGAAGTCGCGGCCGCCATCGCGCATGAGAAGCGCGTACAGGCCCTTGTAGGCCGAACTGTTGCGCGTGCGCAGGGTGAGCAGCCGGTTGGCCTGGAAGCTGGACTCCTGGATCGTGATCGGCTCCACCGCTTCTCCGCGCACCATGGCGGCGACCTCGGGAAGATCTCGCGCGAAGCGACTTTCGATCGCACCGCCGTAGAGTTCACCCAACACGCCACACCAGTACCAGCGCGCGATCTTCTGCCGCGCCCCCTCAGTCTCGCCATCATTGCCGAGGTCCACGAACATTGCGGCCAGTGGCACAAGCTGTGTGCGGTAAGGAAGGTCACGCGCCTTAAAGATCTTCTGACCGTAGAGGAAGCGAGCAGCACGCACGAAACCGGCTTCGACCCGATCAGCCCAGGCCTGCCAGTCTGCGACCTCGAGTTTCAGTATGTCCTTGCGCTTGCAGCTGATCCCGGGCGCGTTGTCGACGGCAACACCGGACGCGAGCGCATCACGCCGTCGCGCCTGCGTCACAAGGAGCGAAATGGCCTGAAGGAAATCGTCGTTCTGGAGGTTGCGAAGGACAGGGTGCCGGCTCTTCAGCCGCTGCTCCCGCGCGCTCCAATCGTCGCGAAGCTGAAAGTCATCGGCCGCGAAAGTTGCCGTTAACAGCTCGAAAACGTTGAGCGCAACTCCACCAGTGTTCACGCGCTCGAATACTAGACACACCGCCTCCTTGGGCGTCTCTTTCTTCAGCTCGATGACTGGTACCTGGTACTGCTCGAAGCGCTTAATGACGTCGCGTTCAAACTCATTGAAAAGACGCATCTTGTCGCGGTCGAAATTCCAGTGTTCGCTGTATGCCTGCCGCCAGTCAGCGCTGTTGAAAATCCGGTTCACCGGGAAGAGGCCTGCTTCATACTCCTTGGCTGGCTTGGTCACGTTCAGTGCGATCTCGCCGCCGAATGTCTTAACGAGCTTATCTTGCGGCACGCTTACTACCGCGTCATCGCGGTCGTCCTCGTTGGTTACCGCGTGTTTCATGTCGATGTAGTACCAGCGGCGGATGGGCTTGCCCTTGGCGTCCTTGGTCTCAACAACGACAGCGCTCATAAGCGCTTGGTAGAGTGAAGTCAGGCGCTGCTGGCCGTCGAGGATCAGCTCCTCCGGTGCAATCGCGCGCAGCCGCTCGTGAGTCCCGGAGAGTGGGCGTGGCTTGAAGCGGACGTGCTGTCCGCCTGTTTCTAGCAGCATTACCGCACCGATCGGGAAAGAGACCGACACGCTAGCGAGAAGGCTTCGGATGCGATCGTCGTCCCACACCCAACCGCGCTGGAAATCGGGGAGCTGGAGCTTGCCACTGTCAGCCCGGGCAAGTAACTCATGTAGCGGAGTCTTGGTGCTGTCGAAGCTGGCGCCGATCACCGGTGGATTTCCTTTCTCAAAGTCGTCAAGCTGCCTCCCGCCTGATGAACTTCTTCGCATCCTTCACGCGAAGTTCTCCAGAGATGAGCTTTGGCAGCAGCGTGTCGCGCAGGGCGGCGAGAGTGCGGGACTCGTGAATCGAGGCGATGATACGGTCAACTACTGGTTGGACCTTCGTCGTGAAAGCAGTTGCAATTGGCTCAGGGGGTATCGCTATCGCATAGCGTGCCATCTCGCTCCAGCTTGTTCTCGGCATCTTGGTGCCGGTTGAGCCAGCATTCGTGTACTCGACGAATTCTGTGCTTGAGGCATGCTCGAGGACGAAGCCAAACCATCTGTTCGTTTTAGGAGCCACCACTACGATGTCCGTAGAGCAGACACCATCCAGTGGCGCGACGCCGACCTTGTGGAAGTACGGCCGCAGCTTGCCAAAGAGTATCTCGCCTCTCTCGAACTCGAACTTGTTGCTTTCCAACCCATCGGCAGCGCCCCAATCTGAGAGCGCTATGCACCGCTTTGGCATGTGCTCAAGCGCTATGTAAGGTGTAGACGCTTCGATCTCGGAGGGCTGAACTCCACGTCGGGGGTTCTCTGCTACGTCACCCAGGGCTCCAGGCCGCCACCCCTTCGGAATCTCTCCCAACTCCGAATCCTCGAACGAATCGGGGAACAGGTCCACGAGCTGCTTCGGCAGGCCGGGATCGCGGCCCTCGGCCTTGGCGTGGACAGGATCGAAGTCCGTGAACCAGGATTTGAAGAGCGCCCGCGCCAGCGCTTCCAACGTCTCGTTCATCCACCGGTTGAGTTCGATCTTGTCGTCCAGTGTGCCGAGGACGTGGGCGACGGCGCGTTGTTCAGGAACCGAGGGCAGCGTCACTTTGTGAGCAAGAATTCGGGCGGGTGATGTGTGCTTTACCGTCGTGCCGGTCGCGCTTGCCAAAACCTCATGACGATATTCGCCAGCGTGTAACAGGTAATACAGGAAGCGCTTGTCAACTTCGGCTTCTGGTCGAATGATGACCTTCCCGAGCCGCTGATTGTGTAGAAAGCGCGCCCCTTTCGCTTTCGGAACCAAGGCGGGATAGCCGAGCGTATCCGCTTCCTTACTGAGATCGGTCATCGTTAGAAGGAGGTCGCCTTCTTTAAGCACGAATTCGTCGGGAACCTCGCCGTCAAAGTATTTGAATTTGTCGGCTTTGAAGCCGCCTCCAATGGCGAAGTTGCCAGGCGTTAGGAGAATGTCGCCGGGGGGCTGCTCGTGTATGTGCTCACCTGGGAAGGCGAAGCCATGCTTTACGTCCATCACTTCGGCCAGTGTCACTTGGCGCCACTCAGCCCCCATACCCAAGCTCCTTCAGATTGGCGGCAATAGCGTTGTCGAGTTTCGCGGCCTCGGCCCGTTGCTGTCGCAGCGTTGCGGCGAGTCGCTTCATCTTTTCCTCGAACAGCTCGCTGTCGTCCTCGGCGGCTTCCGCACCCACGTAACGCCCCGGCGTGAGCACATGGCCGTGCTTGCGGATGTCATCGACCTTCGCGGCCATGCAGAAGCCTGGCACGTCGGCGTATTTGCCCGCACCCTTATCGCCGCGCCAGGCGTGGTAAGTCCCGGCGATCCTGGCAACGTCTGCATCGGTCAGCTCGCGGTGTATGCGATCAACCATCGAGCCGAGTTTGCGCGCATCAATGAATAACGTCTCGCCGCGCCGGTCACGGAACTTACCGTTCCTCTTGTTGCGTGCGAGGAACCACAGGCAGACAGGGATCTGCGTTGCATAAAAGAGCTGCCCCGGCAGCGCCACCATGCAGTCCACCAAGTCCGCCTCGATGATGACCTTGCGGATCTCTCCCTCGCCAGACTGGTTAGAGGACATGGAGCCATTGGCGAGCACAAAGCCCGCGAGTCCGGTGGGCGCCAGGTGGTGGACAAAGTGTTGTACCCAAGCGAAATTGGCGTTGCTCGCAGGGGGTACGCCGTACACCCACCGCTTGTCGTCCTTCAGCAGCTCGCCGCGCCAATCGCTGTCATTGAAGGGCGGATTGGCGAGTACGTAGTCGGCCTTTAGATCCGGGTGCTTGTCAGCATGGAATGTGTCGCCATGGGCGATCTGCGCGTCGATACCGCGGATGGCAAGGTTCATCTTCGCCAGCCGCCAAGTGGTGTAGTTGGACTCCTGGCCGTAGATGGCGATGTCGCCGAGCTTGCCGCTGTGGATCTTGATGAACTTCTCGCTGCTAACGAACATGCCGCCCGAGCCGCAGCACGGGTCATACACGCGGCCTTTGTATGGGGCGAGCACTTCGACCAAGACTCGGACGACACGCGAGGGCGTATAGAACTGGCCGCCTTTCTTGCCCTCTGCGCTGGCGAACCGCGCGAGGAAATACTCATATACCTGGCCCAAGATGTCCTTGGCGCGGTCGGCCGGGCTTCCAAGGCCGATATCGCTCACTAGGTTGATAAGCTGGCCGAGCCGCTGCTTGTCGAGGCCAGGTCGGGCATAGTCCTTCGGCAGAACTCCTTTTAGCGACGGGTTGTCGCGCTCGATGGCCGTCATCGCGTCGTCCACCAGCTTGCCAATGGTCGCCTGCGGGGCGCTGGCCTTCAGGCGCGCCCACCGAGCGTCCTTGGGCACCCAAAAGATGCTGGCCGCCCGATACTCGTCCGGGTCCTCTGGATCGGCGCCTTGCTTGCGCTTGGAGGCGAGTTCCGCGTGCTTGGCCTCGAAGGCGTCTGAGATGTACTTTAGGAAGATCAGGCCAAGGACGACATGCTTATATTCTGCCGCGTCCATGTTATTGCGGAGCGCGTCGGCCGTTTGCCAGAGCTTCGCCTCAAATTCGCGCGTTGCGCCGTTGCTGGACGCCGCGCCGTTAGCTGGCTTACTTGGACGTGCCATTCCCCCTCCCAACGGCCGTCATTATGCAGGGCGCGTGCTACGAATTCACGGCGAGGTTATCCCGCTGTCTAGTGCCGCCTCTTGCTGCCGGCACACATCTCCCGCTCTATCTTGTCTTTCTTCTTCCCCTCCTCGCGTGTTTGCCACTGCATGTTCGATGGGCGGTCTGGACCACCCGCGCATAGCGGCTTGATGTGGTCCACGACGTAGCCAGGGCACGCCCCGCGGGTCTTGCCGGTAGCGGGACACGGGTGCTGCTTCATGAACGCGGCGCGCTGGTGAGGGTCGCGGTACGTCGCGGCGAGTGCGGGCGGCAGCGAAGCCAGTGTCAGCAGCGCGGACAGGGGCTACAGCGAGAGCAACCATGCGAGTGCGAGCAGCGCGAGTCCTGCGGCGAGAGCAAGCGGCAGCGTATAGCGCATTGCCTTGGTAGTTGCCGGGTCGGTGCTCGAGTCGTTGGCGACTCGCTTCACTGGATGGCTCCTCGGGGTCTCGGCGGTCAAGGTCCATCGGTGTGTCGTTCCTCCGGCCGTGTGGAGCCCTGGCAGGGCCTAGATACGCGCTCGTCGCAGGCTCGACCTTTCGGGAGTCCGCTTCGGCGACGCGCCCGCGCCTTGCGGTAGCGGGCACCTGCCAAGGGTTTACGGCCAGAACTGTACAGCGCCCGCGTGCACGTCCTGCGCGATTCGCGGCGAGCCGGGGGTACTTCCGGGGGTATATCACCGCGAGCCACCACGATGCCTTAAGGACAATCAGCTACTTAGGCGTTCTCTACGGTTGAACAGCTGCCATTCCTCGTTGGAGATCGCGCGCTGGTCGCCCACCGCAAGGGCGACAAGAACGCCCGCCGCGGGCGTGAGGCCAAGTACGCGCAGAAAGCGATCGCGCACGGCTTCTCTTGCCTTCTCAATGTAGTCAAAGGGTGAATTTCGAGACCCGAGCAGGCGTTGATCTCCCTTTTGACGAACATATCCCGTCGCGCCTATGCCACGCTCGAGCAGCCAGGCCTCGTAGTCGAAGCCGTTCGGGTTTACGTTGCCGTGCGGCCGCCGCAGGCGCACGGTGAAGAGCCAGCGCTCTCCCGGGTGCACCGCTCCGGCCAGCAGCGCCGGCGCCTCCTCGAAGAGCGGGCTGCGATACCAGGAGAGCAGCAGCTTCTTCGGCAGCGGCGCGTCGCCCGACTCCACCTCGAGCTCGAAGCGCACGCTTCGCTCGCCCACCGCCGGCAAGCTCGCGACGACGCCGACGACTTGCAGATCCCGGCCCTCCAGCCCGGGCGTCAGCCAGTCCGCCATCCGGTAGTGGGCCAGGAGCGCCGCCCACAGGAAGCCGAGCGCGAACGCAAAGACAAATGCGGTCTTGGGTCTTATGAATGCAACCAAACCCAAAAACGGCAGCAAGAAAGCCCAACCAACGCCGGGAAGCGCGGCCTGCTGCTGCAGCAGCGCCGCGCCGCAGGCAAAGGCGAGCGCTGCCAGGGTCATCTACAATCAACGCGCCCGCCCCTCACCGGCTGACGATGCCGCGCAAGATTTTCCGCAAGTACATCCCCGACGCCGACGCCGTACGCTCGCATCGGCTGGTCGCGGCGTTCGGCCGCTGGCTGCACCACCCGAATCTCTGGCATTTCAATCGCAGATCGGTGCCGGGCGCGGTCGCGATCGGCCTGTTCTCGGGGCTGGTGCCCGGGCCGCTGCAGATGCTGACCGCGCTGCTGCTCGCGGTCCCGCTCAGGAAAAATATCCCGGTGGCGCTGCTGGTGACGCTCTATACCAACCCGCTCACCATCGTGCCGCTGTACGTGATCGCCTTCGAGTACGGCAACCTGCTCCTCGGCCGCGATCACGGCCTCGCCGCGATCGAGCCCTTCGAGATGAACTGGTCGGACTGGCTCGGCTCGGCGTACGCCATGGCTCACTGGTGCCTGTCGCTCGGCAAGCCGCTCGCCGTGGGGCTGGTGGCCCTTGCGCTCACGCTCGCGCTGGCCGGATACTTCGTCGTGAGCCTGGGCTGGCGCGCGTATATCGTGTTCGCCTGGCGCAGAAGAAACAAGAACAGACACGGTCGATCCTAGTGCCCGCTTTACATCAATCCGTTGCCGGCCGCGCCTATCTGGCGTTCCGCAATCCGCTGCTCGCCTTCGTGGTCATCATGCTGGTGGGCACTGCGGGGTACTGGCAGGTCAGCGGCGGAACCGCGACGCTGCTCGACTGCGCGTACATGACGTTCATCACCATCGCGACCATCGGTTACGCCGAGGTCATCGATCTCAGCCACAGTCCCGGCGGGCGGGTGTTCACCATGATGATCGGCGCCGTGGGCGTCGCCAATATCTTCTATATGACCTCCAAGATGACGGCCTTCATCGTGGAGAGCGAGCTCAACGAGGGTCTGAGGAGACGCAGGATGCAAAAAAAGATCGACGCGCTCACGAACCATTACATCGTATGCGGCATCGGCCGCGTCGGGACCAACGTCGCGCACGAGCTGGGGGTGACCCTGCACACGTTCGTCGCGCTCGACGAGTCGCCGGCGGCGCTCGAAGCGTTCAGGGAGCGCTATCCGGACGCGCCCTCCCTGCACGGCGAGGGCTCGGACGACGACGTCCTCAGGAACGCCGGCGTGCAGCGCGCGGCGGGCGTTTTCGCGGTCACCGACGACGACGGCAAGAATCTGCTGATTACGCTCACCGCCAAGCAGATGAACCCCGGCGTGCGCGTGGTGGCGCGCTGCCACGAGGTGCGCAACATCGAAAAGCTGAAGCGGGTCGGCGCCGACGCCATCGTCTCGCCCGATTTCACCGGCGGGCTGCGCATCGCCTCCAGCATGCTGCGCCCCACCGTGGTCAGCTTCCTCGACGAGATGCTGCGCACCGACGCTCGCCTGCGGGTCGAAGAGGTCCGGGTACCCGATGGCGCCGCGCGGCGCCCCCTGGGCGAAGTTGCGCCGGTCTCCCGCGACTACATCGTGCTCGCCGTGAGGAGCGGCGATACCTGGGAGTTCAATCCATCGCCCGAGCACAAGGTGCAGGCCGGCTCCACGATTGTGGTCATGGCGCACCCTGAGGGCCGCGAGGCGCTTCAGGCACGCGTCGCGAGGTCCTCAGACTTGATTTAGCTTTCCGTCGCGCAGCTCGAACACCCGCTCGGCGCGCTCGGCGATGGTCGTGTCGTGGGTGACGATCGCGAAGGCCGTGCCGTGCGAACCCGACAGGCGCACCATGGCGTCGAAAACCTCGTCGGCGGTATGCGAGTCGAGGTTGCCCGTGGGCTCGTCGGCCAGCACGCAAGCCGGCTCGGTGACGAGAGCGCGCGCGAACGCGCAGCGCTGGCGCTCGCCGCCGGAGAGCTCGCCCGGCTGATGCTCGAGCCGATGGCCGAGCCCGACCTCCTCCAGGACCTTTTTCGCCTTTTCAAGTGCAATCTTCCTGTCGGTGCGCCGGATGTAGAGCGGCATCGCCACATTCTCGATCGCGGTAAATTCCTGCAGCAGGTGGTGGAACTGGTAGACGAAGCCCAGCGTCGCGTTGCGCACCCGGCCGCGCTCAGACTCGCCCATCGCGCTGAACGGCTTGCCCCGCACCATCACCGCGCCCGAGGTCGGCGAATCCAGCCCGCCCAGCAGGTGAAGCAGCGTCGATTTGCCCGAGCCGGAGCGCCCGGTGATCGCGATGCGCTCGCCGGCGCGCACCTCGAGATCGATGCCGAGCAGGACCGGCACAGGCTGCGGTCCCTGATAGGTCTTTTCTAGGCCTTTGCAGGAAAGAACCACTTCACTCATACCGCAGCGCCTCCGCCGGATTCACGCGCGACGCGCTCCAGCTGGGATAAAGCGTGGCGAACAGCGACAGTCCGAGCCCAAGCAAGGCGACCGAGAGCACGTCGCCCATCTGCAGGTCGGAAGGAAGGTCCGGGATGAGGTAGACGTCCTTCGACAGGAACTTGATGCTGAAGGCGCTCTCGATGGCCGGGACGATGACGTCGATGTTCAGCGCCGTGACGACGCCGGCGACGACGCCGATCAGGGTGCCGACGACCCCGATCACCATGCCCTGCACCACGAAGATCTGCATCACCGAGCCCGGCGCCGCGCCGAGCGTGCGCAGGATCGCGATGTCGGCCTGCTTGTCGGTGACCGCGACCACCAGGGTCGAGACGATGTTGATCGCCGCCACCAGGATGATGAGCGCGAGGATGACGAACATGACGCGCTTCTCGATCTCGACTGCGCGGAAGAAATTGGCGTGGCTGCGGGTCCAGTCCGAGGCGAAGATGTCCTGCGGCAACGCGGTCATCAGCTCGCGCGCCACGCTGCGTGCGGCGAACAAATCGTCGAGCTTGAGGCGCACGCCGCTCACCGCGCTGCCGAGCTGATAGAGGGTCTGCGCGTCGCGCAAATGCACCAGCGCGAGGCCCGAGTCGGCATCGACGATACCGGCCTCGAAGGTGCCGGCAACGGTGAACTGCTTCAGCCGCGGGATCACGCCGGCCGGGGTGACCACGCCTTGAGGCGCCACCAGGGCCACCTTCTCGCCGGGTATCACGCCGAGCGCCCGCGCCAGGTCGCCGCCGAGCACGATGCCGAATTCGCCGGGCTTGAGCATTTCGAGCGATCCGGCGCGCATGTGGCGGCCGAAGTCGGCGACCCGCTCCTCCTCGGCCGGCTCGATGCCGCGCACCAGCGCGCCGCGCACCGACCGTCCCGCGATCAGCATGGCCTGGCCCTGAACGAACGGCGCGGAGGCGATCACGTGCGGCTGCTGCGCGGCGGCCTGCGCCACCGCTCGCCAGTCGGCCAGCAAATTGCCCGGCCCGCTTATCTGCACGTGGGAGACGACGCTCAGAATGCGCGTCCGCACTTCCTTCTGGAACCCGTTCATGACCGACAGCACCACGATCAGCGCCCAGACGCCGACCGCGATGCCGGTCATCGAAACCAGGGAGTTGACGCCGATGAAGCGGTTGCGGCGCTTGGCCCGCGTGTAGCGCAGGCCGACGAGGAGCTCGTATCGCAAGGTGGGATGGGCGACGGGGGGTAACTGGCGCGAGAATACTACAATCGTCGCAATGAACGCCGAAGACTCAGCGCTGCTCGCCGGATTGATCCGCAAGGAGCGCCTCGCGCATCTCGGCACGCTGCGCGCGGGCGCGCCGATGGTGTCGATGACGCTCTATATCCCGGAGAGCGACTTCTCCGCGTTCTACGTGCACGTCAGCCGGCTCGCCTGGCACACCCAGGACATGCAGCAGGACCGGCGCGTCGCGCTGTCGATCGCAGAGACCGACGACGGCCGTCCGGATCCATTCACGCTCGCGAGGGTCACCGTTCGCGGCGAGGCGGTGCAGATTCCGAACGAAGACCCCCTCGTCCCGGACCTGAAAATAGCCTGGGCCAGCCGTTTTCCGGAGCAGGCGGTCACCTTCGAGTTGGCCGATTTCTCCTTCTGGCGGATTACGCCGCGCGATGGGCGCTTCGTGGCCGGCTTCGGGCGCATTCACAACCTGTCGGCCGACGCGCTCAAGAATGCAAGCGCCTGACCACGAAGAGCGGGGATAGACAGATGTGGCTGCTGTTTCGTTTGCTGCACAAGCTCGTTGCCTGGGTGGATTTCATCGCGTTCACCGCGCTGATGTGCCTGCTTTCCTGGCTGCCCTGGCCCGGCAAGCATCCGGTGGCACGGATGTTCAACGCCTGGTGCCGGAGCTTCGTGCGCGCGCTCGACGTCGACCTGCGGCTGCACCAGAAAAACCGCAAGCACCTGCCCGAGCGGTTCATCCTCATCGCGAACCATCCGGCGGCGTTCGAGGACATCGGCATCCCGGCCTTGTTCGACGTGGTGTCGCTAGCCAAGATCCAGGTGCAGGACTGGTTCATCGTCGGGCGCATCAGCAAGGCGGCCGGCACGCTGTACGTGGACCGCGACAACGCCGAATCGCGCCACCACGCCATCGACGCCATGGTCGAAGCCGTCAACGCCGGCCAGAACATCGCGCTCTACCCGGAAGGCGGCTGCAAGGGGCGGCGGCTGTTCCACGAGTTCCAGTCCGGCGCCTTCGAAGTATCGATCCGCACCGGCGTGCCGATCCTGCCGCTATTCCTGCACTACGAGGCCCAGGACGATTTCGAGTGGCAGCCACCCTACAGCCTGCTGGACAAGATCTGGCACATGATGACCACGGTGAACAATCGGGCCAACTACTACGTCTATGACCCGATCGATCCGAAGGACTACCCCGACAAGCACGCGATGAAAGCGGCGGTCTACGCGATGTACCTGAAATGGAACGCCCAGTACCTGGAGTGAGCCGCCGATCGCGGCTCGAGGAATCAATCGGGCATCAAAGGTGTTAACCCGGCAGAAGGAGCTCGGACATGAGAATACTCTGCGGATTTCTGCTGGCCTGGATCACATTGTCCAATGCCGACGCCCAGTCGGCGGGGAATATCGAGGGTTTCTGGCAGGACATCGCCGGTCGCACGCTGTTCAAGCGCAACGTCGCGCCGTCGGCGACTTACGGCGACTGGAACCCGCGCGAGCTCGACGCCACCTATCCGCAAGCCAAGTTGATCCGAAAGGTGGGAACGGCCTACGAACTGACCGATCTCAACTATGACGAGAAGGAGTATTCGGTGAAGGTCCTGCGCGCCACAGCCGACGGCATAGATTTCGTCAGGGCAGCCGCGTGGTCGCCCTGCCGCACGAGTCACGCCTGCCGCCTGACGGGGGACGAAATGCTGTGTTCACTGGACACCCTGTGCCGCGTGAACGGAAAGGAATTACTCGATTGGCGCGGCGAAGAGCGCTACATCCGCCGCGCAAGCTGCGAGCGCGATGGTCGTCCGCAGCTGCAGGGAATCCCGGTGAAGTGCCGCTAAGGGATGGTGCCGGCCCGGGCTATTTCCCGGGCTCGACGGGGACCAGCGCGTAACCCTTGTTGCGCATGCAGAACTGCGTGAGGCGCGCCTCTTCTATGTAGGGATCGCCGAACGGGTCGTAGTAGGTGTTGTAAGGCCAGCCGAGAAGGTGGTTGCCGAGCGAATCCCGCGTGAAGATCGGAGCAAGCGGCCGGTAGTACCACGATCGCATGCGCGCCTCCAGCCATGCATCCTGCTGGCACTGGATCGAGTCCTCGCGCAACTGCTCCGGGGTCGCGTCCTGTTTCACCCATTGCATCGGCGTGCACGCCGCCGCAAGGGCCGCGATGGCGATCGTGGTATCGAGTCGCATGCCGGGTTAGACCGCTAGAATCGCCGCCGTGTTCATGAAAGGCCTCGCCTTTGGCTTCATCCTAGCAGCGACTGTCGGGCCCATGTGGGTGCTGTGCTTTCGCCGCACGGTGACTTCGGGCGCACTAATGGGCTTCGTTTCCGGCATGGGCATCGCGGTCGCCGACGGCCTCTACGGCGCCGTCGCGGCCTTCGGCCTCACCGCGGTGTCCGGTTTCTTGCTCGACCAGCGATTGTGGATCGGCCTCGCCGGCGCGGCGTTCCTGACGTTTCTCGGCATCAAGTTCCTGCTTGCAAAGCCCAAAGACTTGAACGATGAAAAAACCCGAAACACCGGACTTGCCGCGGCATTCCTTTCCACGCTGGGCCTGACGCTCACCAACCCCCCGACCATCCTTGCCTTCGCCGCGATCTTTGCGGGCCTCGGCCTCGCCTCAGGCGCCGACTACACGGCCGCCGCCTGGATCGTTCTCGGCGTATTCATCGGCTCGGCGGCGTGGTGGATCATGCTCGCCGCGGTCGCCGGCAGGCTGCGCGGGCGCCTCGGGCCGCGGCTCGCGCGCGCGATCAACGTGGTTTCGGGCATTTCGATCCTCGGCTTCGCCCTCTGGCAGCTCAAGGAGCTTTGGCAGCTCAGCGAGCTTTGGCAGCTCAGCAAGCTTTGGCAGCTCGGTGAGCTTTGGCAGCTCCCCGAGCTTTTCCGGTAGAGTGCCACTACTGGACGGATATCCATGCCGAGCACAGAACTCAGGCTCGAAGCGCCGCTTGCCATCGTCGACCTGGAGACCACCGGCGCGCATCCGGCGTGGCACCGCGTCACCGAGATCGCGGTGCTGGAAGTCGACGCCTTCGAGGTGACCTCGGAGTGGTCGACGCTGGTCAATCCCGAGGCCACCATTCCGGGGGCGATCCAGGCGCTCACCGGCATCACCAACGACATGGTGGCGGGCGCGCCCAGGTTCGCCGCGCTCGCCGACGAGCTGTTCGAGCGCCTCGGCGGGCGCGTATTCGTCGCGCACAACGCGCGCTTCGACTACGGCTTCCTGCGCCACGAATTCGAGCGCGCGGGCCTGAGGTTCCACGCAAAAACACTTTGCACCGTGCGCCTTTCGCGCCGCCTCTACCCGGAGCAGCGGAGGCATGACCTCGACAGCCTGATCGAGCGCCATGGCATCGATTGCCGCGCCCGCCACCGCGCGCTCGGCGACGCGGACGCGGTATGGCAATTCCTGCGCATGGCGGCGGCGGACCACGGCCCGGAGATCCTGGCGGTCGCCGCGCGCCAGATCGCCAGGCGCGCCGCGCTGCCGCCGCACGTCGAGCGTTCGATGATCGACGCCGTTCCCGAGGCGCCCGGCGTGTATCTTTTCTATGGCGAAGGACCGGCGCCGCTTTACATAGGCAAGAGCGTCAACCTGCGGCAGCGCGTGCTTTCCCATTTCTCGGCCGACCTGCGCTCGGAAAAGGAGATGCACCTCGCGCGCGAGGTGCGCCGCATCGAGTGGCAGCGCACTGCGGGCGAGCTGGGGGCGCTGCTGCGGGAAGCGAGGCTCGTCAAGGAGCTCGCGCCGGCATTCAACCGCCACCTGAGGCGTCCCGGCGGCCTGTGCGGGTTCCTCTTCGACGGCACGCGGCTGCGGCTGGCGCCCGCCGACGAGATCGACGCTGAGACGCTGCCTTTCGTTCACGGCCTGTTCCGCTCCCGCCGCGCGGCGCTCCAGGCGCTGCGCGACCTCGCCGACAAGGAGCGCTTCTGCCTGCAAACGCTCGGATTCGATACCGCCCGGCAAGGAGCGTGCTTCCGCCACCAGATCGGCCGCTGCGCGGGGGTTTGCGCCGGCAAAGAAAGCATTCACCTCCACCATGCCCGCGTCGCCGCGGCGCTGGCCCAATTCCCGGCCGCGGCGTGGCCGCACCGCGGCCCGCTCGGCATCGTGGAGAAGGATCGCGCAGGCGAGTCGAGCGAGGTGCATGTGGTGGACCGCTGGTGCTACCTGGGATCCGCGGCGTCGGACGCGGAGCTCACCGAACTGCTGGAGGCGCGTCGCAGTCCGCGCTTCGACTACGACCATTACCGCATCCTTTCGCGCCACCTCAGCAAGCGCGGCGTGCGGGTCATCCAGCTCGCCGCCTGATGCACTGCGCGCTTGCGGTTCCCGGCCTGCTCTCCGCGGCCACCGGGCTGCGCCTGCCCGCGATCGAGCTGCTGCTGGCCCGCGGACGCAGCGCGAGCTTCAAGACGCAGCCGCTGGAGCGCTGGCTGGTCGATGCGTTCGCGGAGGACGATGCAGAGCCGCCGCTCGCCGCAGGGGCGCTGACCCTGCTCGCTCACGGCGGCGACCCGCAAGGCGAGCTGTGGGCGCGCGCCGACCCGGTGCACCTGCGCATCATGCGCGATCGCATCCTCCTCGTGCCGAGCGCCGGCTTTTCCATCGCGCGCGAAGAGGCGCACGCCTTGTGCGACGCGCTGAATCGCCACTTTGCCGGCAGGCTCGAGCTGCTCGCCCCGCATCCGGAGCAATGGTGCGCCCGGGTAAGCGAAGAGCTAGATATCGAGACCGGGTCCCCGCTGCAGATGGCGGGCAGGGAAATCGGGCTCGGGCGGCCCGGCGAGGCATTGATCAATGAAGCGCAGATGCTCCTGCACGAGCATCCGGTGAACGAAGCGCGGGAGGCGCGTGGCGAGCTGCCCGTAAACAGCATCTGGCTCTGGGGGGCGGGACGCGCGCCGCGCGCCGCGCGCGGACGCTGGCATTCGGTTTCCGCCGACGAGCCCGTTTCCATCGGGCTGGCGCGGCTCGCGGCCGCCCGCAGCCGCCCGCTGCCGGCCTCGGCCGAGGCCTTCCTCGAGCGCGTTCCGGAGGATGGTCGTCATCTTGCCGTGCTCGACGCCCTGCGGGCGCCGCTCGCGCTCGCGGACGCCGATGCCTGTCGCAGCCGCCTCGAGGCCCTGGAGGAGCGGTGGTTCGCGCCGCTGCTTGCCGCCCTGCGGGGCGGCCGCGTCGGCATGATCACCGTGCATGTCCCCGATGCGCCCGACGGCGTATCGTTCGAGACCATCCGCGGCGATCTGCAGCGCTTCTGGCGCCGCCGCCGGCCGCTGGCGAGCTGGAGCGCGTAACTTCTCAATGAAAATCGTGGAGCGGACTTTCGCCGAGGCCGACCGGCGCGCGCTGTTGGCGGCGGGGATTCATCCGCTCCTCGCCCGGCTGTACGCGGCGCGCCGCATCCGCTCGGCGGACGAGCTCGAGTACGACGCCGCGCACCTGCTCGCGCCCACGCTGATGAAGAGCGTCGGCAGCGCCGCGCAGCTGCTGGCAGATGCGATCGCGGCGCGCAAGCGCCTGCTTATCATCGCCGACTACGACGCGGACGGAGCGACTGCATGCGCAGTAGGGATCCGCGCCTTGCGTGCTTTTGGCGCGGACGTGGACTATCTCGTGCCCGACCGGTTCCGGCTGGGCTACGGCCTGACTCCCGAGCTGGTCGATCTTGCCGCTTCATCCGCCAAAGGCGGGCGCCCGGACCTGATCGTCACCGTGGACAACGGCATCGCCAGCGTGGAAGGGGTGGCGCGGGCGAAGCAGCTTGGCATCGGGACGCTGATCACCGACCATCATCTTCCCGGCGCCGAGCTGCCGCAGGCCGACTGCATCGTGAATCCGAACCAGCCCGGCTGCGCCTTTCCCTCCAAAGCGATCGCCGGGGTCGGGGTCATGTTTTACGTGATGCTGGCCTTGCGATCGGAGCTCAGGAAGAGAAACGCATTCGCGGATAAAAAAGAACCCAACCTCGGATCATTGACCGATCTGGTCGCCCTCGGCACGGTGGCCGACGTGGTGCCGCTGGACGCAAACAACCGCAACCTCGTCGCGCAGGGCCTCAAGCGGCTGCGCGCCGGGCACGGCAAGGCGGGCCTCGCCGCGCTGCTGCGCACCGCCGGGCGGCAGGCCGCCGAGGCTTCGAGCTTCGATCTCGGGTTCGTCGTCGGCCCGCGGCTCAACGCCGCCGGGCGCCTCGCGGACATGAGCGTGGGCATCGAGTGCCTGACCACCGACGACGAGGCGCGCGCCGCGAACATCGCCCAGGAGCTCGACCGCCTCAACCGCGAGCGTCGCAGAATCGAGGCGGGAATGCTTGAACAAGCACTGGAAGCGGTAAAAAAAATTGAAATTGATAAGAACGATGCCAAGGGGACATTCTTCAATCCCGACTGGCACCAGGGCGTCGTCGGTATCCTCGCCTCGCGCCTGAAGGACCGGCTGAACCGGCCGGTGATCTGCTTCGCCCGGGCGGAAGAGGGCGCGCGCTTCGTGCTGAAGGGTTCCGGGCGCTCGGTCGCCGGGCTGCATCTGCGCGACTGCCTCGACCTTGTCGCCAAGCGCGCACCCGGGCTCATCCTGCGCTTCGGCGGACACGCACAGGCCGCCGGGCTGACGATCGGCGCCGGGGACTACGAGCGATTTGCCGCCGCCTTCGAGAGCGCGGTCGAAGAGATACTGCCGCCCGAAGCGCGGTTGCGGACCATCGAGACCGACGGCAGCCTCGACGCGCCGCATATCACGCTCGACGTGGCGCGCATGCTGGAAGCGCAGATCTGGGGCCAGGGCTTTCCGCAGCCGCTCTTCTGCGATACATTCGAGGTGGAAACGCGTCGCGTCGTGGGTGGGCGGCACTTGAAGCTGCTGCTGAAAAAGGAAGGGAAGCGTTACGAGGCCATGTGCTTCAACGCGCTGGAGCGCGAGGCGCCCGAACGAGACCCGCATTTCACCAAAATCCGGGCGGCCTACCGCCTCGTGGTGAACGAATTCAATGGCCTGAAGAACGTTCAGATCAACGTGGAGCACTTCGAATGAATTGCCGCAGCCTCGCCTTTTCCGGACTGTTTCTTCTTGCGACGGCGTCGCCGGGCTTCGCCGACGACCTCCAGCCGTCGAAGGACGCCGGGCCGTACGTGCCTTCGCCGCAGAGCGTGGTGGCCGACATGCTCAAGGTCGCCGAGGTCGTGCCGGCGGACTTCGTCATCGACCTGGGCTCGGGCGACGGACGCATCGTGCTCACCGCGGCGAAGGTGTTCGGCGCCCAGGGATTCGGCGTCGAGATCAAGGACGAGCTCGTCAAGAAATCCAACGAAGCAGCGCGCAGGGAGGGCCTTTCCGACCGCGTCAAGTTCATCAAGCAGGATCTGTTCAAGACCGACATCTCGCAGGCCACGGTGCTGACCATGTACCTGCTGCCCGACACGGTGAACCTGCTCAAGGACAAGTTCCTCGCCGAGCTCAAGCCCGGCACCCGCATCATTTCGCACGACTATCCGCTCACCGGCTGGATCCCGGAGAAGTACATCCAGATGGATCTCGAGGACAAGGTTCACATCAGCGGCGTCACTACCACGCTCATTTACATGTACGTGGTGCCGGCGAAGGTCGCCGGCAGCTGGAGCGCGAGGATGCCGGCGGCGGTGAGCCGCCAGCCGGCGATGCTGCAGCTCAAGCAGCAGCTCACGCGCGTGTCAGGCAGCGCGAAGCTCGACGGCAAGGAGGTGCCGCTCGAGGACGTGAGGCTGCGTGGCGACCGCCTCAGCTTCCGGATGACCGGGCGCAAAGGCGAGTTCACCGGGCTGGTGAAAGGCAACAGCATCGAGGGCACGGTCGACGGCAAGGCGCCCTGGAGCGCCACGCTCGGCGGATGAAAAACGTCAAGGCGGGCGACAGGATCACCGTCACCAGGGCCTGATGGAACGCAAGCGGGTGAATTCCTCCAAGCTGCGCTCGGTCGGCTACGACGAGAAGAGCCGCACGCTGGAAATCGAGATGTCGAATGGGGAGGTTTTTCAGTACGTCGGCGTCTACCCCGAGGTCTACCGGCGCCTGATGGCGGCGCCGAATCCCACGAGCTTTTTTGACGACAAGATCGCCGAGGAATACACCCCGAAGCGGGTATGATGGGCCCAAGGGAAGGGGGGTGCATGGCGGGCCGGGTTTTACTTGTCGTTTTCTCGTTGGCTCTTTTTGTTCCGTTGACCGACGTTTCAGCCGTCTCCCGCGGCGGCGCTCTGCCGCGGCTCGAAGCCCTCGACACCGGAAACCTCCGGGCCATCGCCACCTGGCTGCAGGAATCCGGCCGCGACGGCTATCTCGATGGAGATCTCGCCGACGCCGCGGGAATCCCGCGCGCTCGAGCCGAAGACGTCCTGGTTGCCAAGCAGCGGGGCTTCCGCAGCGGCGATGTCCTGCGCATCGCCCAGATCTCGGCCGATGCGAAGCGCGACTTCATCCTTTTCATGGTGCAGCGGCCCGAGGGCGAGGTGTACTTCTACCTTTCGACGGTAAGGGAAGGACTGAAAAAAGCTTTCGTCTTCGTGCCCCTCAAGAAGGCGGTATTGCCCCTCGAGCCGGCGGAAGCGCAGACGAATTTCCGCCAGGAAATCCTCTACTGGCAAGAGCGCATCGCCGGCAAGTAGCTATAATCCGCTTCCCCATGGAAGCGGAACGCGTCAACCAGATCGCCTCGTCGCTTACCGACCTCGAAAAGCGGTCGGCCGAGCTGCGGAGGTATCTTTGACCTCGCGGGCAAGCAAAAGAGGCTTTCAGAGGTAGAAAAGCTCCTGACCGACCCGGGCGTCTGGAGCGATCCGAAGCGCGCCCAGGAGCTCGGCAGGGAAAAGAAGCTCCTCGCTTCAACGATAACCGGGCTTGTTTTGATCGCCTCCGGCCTTCACGACGCAAAAGAGCTGTTCGAGATAGCCCGTCCGCAGAGCGACGACGCGACTCTCGTCGGGATCGCCTCGGATGTGTCGAAATTCGAGACGGACGTCGCGGCGCTCGAGTTCCGCCGCATGTTCTCCAATCCGCTCGACCCGAACAATTGCTTCCTCGACATCCAGGCGGGCTCGGGCGGCACCGAGGCGCAGGACTGGGCAGCGATGCTCGAGCGCATGTACATCAAGTACTGCGACAAGAAGGGCTTCCGGGTGGAGGTGCTGGAGCGCACCGACGGCGAGGTCGCCGGCATCAAGAGCGCGACCCTAAAGGTCATGGGCGACTACGCCTACGGGCACCTGCGCACCGAGACCGGCGTGCACCGCCTGGTGCGCAAGAGCCCGTTCGACTCGAACGCGCGGCGCCATACCTCGTTCGCCAGCGTCTTCGTCTACCCCGAGGTCGACGAGTCGATCGAGATCGAGATCAACCCCGCCGACCTGCGCATCGACGTGTACCGCGCCTCCGGCGCCGGCGGCCAGCACGTGAACAAGACCGAATCGGCCGTGCGCATGACCCATATCCCCTCCGGCATCGTGGTGCAGAGCCAGAACGACCGCTCGCAGCACCGCAACCGCGCCGAGTGCATGGCCCTCCTGAAGTCAAAGCTGTACGACCTGGAAATGCGCAAGCGCCTGGCCGAGCACAATAAGCTGGAGGAATCCAAGACCGACATCGGCTGGGGCCACCAGATCCGCTCGTACGTGCTCGATCACTCGCGCATCAAGGACCTGCGCACCGGGGTCGAGAAAGGCGCGACCCAGACGGTGCTCGACGGCGATCTCGACGACTTCATCACGGCAAGCCTCAAAGAAGGGGTGTAGGGATGGAACAGGAAGACAACAAGCTGATCGAGGAACGCCGGGAGAAGCTGAAGGCGCTGCGCGCCGGGGGGGCGGCGTATCCGAACGATTTCCGCAAGCGAGATCTGGCTTCCAGATTGAACGAATCTCATGGCGGAAAGACGAGGGAAGAACTGGAAAAAAACGCCGCGGCCGTTTCGATCGCGGGCCGGATGATGCTGAAGCGCGTCATGGGCAAGGCGAGCTTCGCGACCCTCCAGGACGGCTCGGGCCGGATCCAGATCTACGTCTCCAACGACGTGACCGGCGAAAGGCCGCACGAAGAGTTCAAGCATTGGGACCTGGGAGACATCGTCGGCGTCGAAGGCACGCTCTTCAAGACCAACAAGGGCGAGCTCACCCTAAGCGCGAAGAAGATCCGCCTGATCGCCAAGGCGCTGCGGCCGCTGCCGGAGAAGTTCCACGGGCTGGCAGATCAGGAGACACGCTACCGGCAGCGCTACGTGGACCTGATCGTCAGCCCGGAAGTCCGCGAGGTTTTCATAAAAAGATTGAAAATAATTCAGTCGATGCGGGAGCTGCTGAGCAAGGAGGGCTATCTGGAGGTGGAGACCCCCATGATGCAGCCGATCCCGGGCGGCGCCGCGGCCCGGCCGTTCAAGACCCACCACAACGCGCTCGACATGGAGCTGTTTCTGCGCATCGCCCCCGAGCTCTACCTCAAGCGCCTGGTGGTCGGCGGCATGGAGCGGGTGTTCGAGATCAACCGCAACTTCAGGAACGAGGGGATCTCCACCCGGCACAACCCCGAGTTCACCATGCTCGAGTGGTACTGCGCCTACGAGGACTGGACCTACATGATGGACATCACCGAGCGGCTGGTGCGCGCGGCGGCGCAGGCAGCCGTTTTAAAGCCCGTCATTACCTACCAGGGAAAACAGATTGACCTTGGCAAACCGTTCGCCCGCATTCCCATTCCAGAGGCCATCCGCAAGTCTGGCGTTAAGGGGGATTTGCGGGATCGCAAGCACCTTTCCAAAAAGCTGAAAGAGCTCGGCGTCGAGCACAAGGCCAGCCAGGGCTGGGGCGCGCTGCAGCTCATGCTGTTCGAGGCCGCGACGGAGAAGCACTTGATCGAGCCGACTTTCATTCTCGACTTCCCTGCCGAGGTATCGCCTCTCGCACGACGGCGCGACGCCGACCCCGAGCTGACCGACCGCTTCGAGCTGTTCATCGACGCCAAGGAGATTGCCAACGGCTTCTCGGAACTCAACGACCCCGAGGACCAGGCGGCGCGCTTCCAAGAGCAAGCTCAGCGCAAGGAAGCCGGGGATGCCGAGGCGATGTACTACGACGCCGACTATATCCGCGCCCTGGAGCACGGCATGCCGCCTTGCGCGGGCGGCGGCCTGGGCGTCGACCGGCTGGTGATGTTGCTGACCGACAGCCCCAGCATCCGCGATGTAATTCTGTTTCCGCAGCTGCGCCCCGAAGCCTGAAACAACTGGTAACAAACCTTTACCGCATCGCACAGTCGAGGCTCTTAACCTTGACGCTGTTCGAAAGGAGAACAACGTCATGGAAGCTGTCACGAATAAACGCCTGCATCCGCTGCTCACCGTTGCAGCGATCGCCGTAACCGTCTTTTCCGCCGTTGGCGTAGCCGCGCTCACGGGCGTCCTGCCGCACTCCGTCGGCTCGAGCAAGGAAGCCGCGCCCGCGGCGCTCGTTACCGCCCCTGATACAGCGGCCTCCGGGGCAGTGCCCAGCGCCGCAGAGAAGCCGGCGGACGAAATCGGGCCGATGCCGCCTGCTGCACCCGCCTCCACGCCCAAGCCGGCGAAGAAACATGTGGCACGCGCCAGTGCTCCACGGCCCGCGCCGGCAGTGCCTTCGCAGGACTTCGGCGAAGCTCCCCGTACCGCCCAGGCGCCCGTCGAGGCGCCGAAGCCCGCCGGGATCCTTGGCGTGGTGGAGTCCGTGCGCGAGATTTCCAAGCCCGCCGAGAAATCCAACGGCGTCGGCCCGATTGCCGGGGGCATCACCGGCGCGGTGGTCGGCAACCAGTTCGGCCACGGCACCACGAGGAGCGTACTGACCATCCTCGGCGCCGCCGGCGGCGCGCTGGCCGGCAAGGAAATCGAGCAGAACGTCCGCAGCACGAAGCATTGGGAAATCACCGTGCGGCTCGACGACGGCTCGTACCGCACGATGACAAGCGACGTCGCGCCCTTCTGGCACGGTGGTGAACGCGTCCGCCTGGTCGACGGCAGGCTGCAGCCCGCGTAAGGCTCGGCTTCCCTATAGCCGCAGCGTAATCAAGCCCGCGAGTACCGCGCCGGTGGCAACGAGCCGCCGGCGCGTGAGCTTTTCTCCGAGAAACAGTGCCCCGATCAGGGCAGCAAACAGCACCGAGGTCTCGCGCAGCACCGCCACCAGCGCTACCGGCGCTCGTGTCATCGCCCAAAGCGCGATGCCGTAAGAGCTGGTCGTAAGGACCGCGCCGATCAGGATGCGCGTCCAGTTGCGGGCGAGGTAGCGCGGCACCTCGACGCCGCGCCGGATCCC
>WNFI01114284.1_pt1 | contig 33833 bp, 41 predicted proteins | sample 5400471 | NCBI WGS metagenome assembly WNFI01 (sample SAMN13153348, study PRJNA577476) | soil metagenome | isolation source: 100 cm saprolite on Douglas fir-dominated hillslope | place: USA:California | collected 2013-09-17 | reverse complement strand
GGGAGAGCCCTATGCTCTGCTCACATCATCTGGCTGGTAAATGGTGAGGGGTGTTATTCAGTGTCATGAGGGTTGTGGGCTGTAGTTCGTAACCGTGGCCTCAATTAATTGAATTGTTGCTCGGGATATGTCGGACGGCCTCGACCCTCTCAATGAGCCGATTTAGATTTAGGTTACCTTAGCACAGCCTGGTGAACAGGCTCTTTCACTTTTGCCTGTTTTAGCAGCCATTTCCCCTCACGCGCGTTCTACTCACACTAATGTGATTACTGAAGTCCCACTCTACCTTATTACTGTTACAATTGCTTGTAAATAGCACAGCTTACGTTGACGACCGAGGTGAACAAGGATCTATACACATCTATTACATTACTCCCGGCGATGCGACTGAAACGCCCTGCGCATTTTGAAGCAAATCTTATTGGGGCAGAGTAAATCAATTTCACTGCTGCCTCAGCTGAACGCCAGAACTAGCCAACTGGAAAGGGTTTGCGTTTTGCGCCAGGGAACTTGATCCCCCTTCGATTTACACGGAACAATGTGCCGATTGTGATCATCTATGCCGGAGGAGAACGTAAGCTAAAGTGACATGATTTACGTAATAATGACCAAGCGGTGACACTGCAGAGCAGGTAACCGTAAGTTAACCAGTCCAGCTAATAATTATAAGTGAAATTAAGATGTATCCGTCGAATCGTCGGAATTTGAAACCCGAATGAACCTCCTCGAACTTACCAATTGAGCCAATATCAATATCCTGTGCCTCGGGGTTTCTCATTGCTGGAGGAGAGAGAGTCGGTTGTCTTTCTCTATCCTTGGCATTTAACGAGGAGGGCCTTTATATAGTCACGGCCTCCTTACATCGATCTCGGTCAGGATTGGACACTTATTCAAGCGTTCCATCCACTCGAGGCCATCCTGGGACGAAGGCGAGCACCTCTGCATCCCCGTTTAGGCTCGATCTATGAGCATAAGATACTGCATGAAATGACAGTGGACGAACCTTATCACCTGGATATATATAGAGCATGCATGCAACCATCCTTCGATCAGTGGGGAAATCATTCAAAATTTCCTGTCCTAGACAGGCTTATGCGTATATATGGAGGGGCGGGAGCAATGTGATTACATCCATGCTAATAAGAGTGCGATGAAACCAATCAATGATGAGTGAAATGCGACTGAGCAGAGCACAAAAGCAAGGTATATATGTATGACAGATCCAACTATGAATTAATCACTTCCTCATCCAACTTTGATAATTTTAGCTTCAACTCCTCCACCCGCTGCTCAATATCTACAAGAGCCCCTTTAAGACTCCTGACGTCTTTCCCTAAGGAGGCTTCTTCCGGCAGCGGTATTGCTGACGACGACGAGGGCGGTGGTGGTACGCTCGTAGGCGTAGACGACGTACGCGATATGACACTCTCCAATAACACTCGCAAGGCTTCCGCCTTCAAATCCCCACCTTCTAGTAGGTCTGGTTCGTGCAAAGACGTATGCTGATGACGATTCAGGGCGACTTGTTCATATCTAGCATTTTGGAACTTGACCAGTGTCCAGATGTTGCTAATGACCAAAGCGATAATGACTACCGTGACCATCGTTGGTCGCGACGTATTCTCAAATATGTCACAAAGGAGTTCAATGGCTCCGCTAGTACTTTTGGCAGCAACATTCCAAGTGCCAGTGAGGGTATCCAGGGCCCATTGGAGACCTTTCGCCTCCGTCTCGCGTTGCCAAACTTTCCGAGCTTCCTCTGGTGACAGATGGGATTCTGGAACTGGAATTGAAGTTGCTGAAATAGCGGATATTTCCTCCACGGCTTCCTCTGGTTCACCCTCAGGGAAAAACTCCGTCTTGTGCTCGTGGATGTACATCCTCATCGCAGCCTCGAGTGCTACATTGTATACGCGTTGGCCGTCCATGGCACCCTTCTCAATCATTGCTAATCCAAACTATCAGACACACAAAGTCTCGTGCGATACCGATACTTCCATCCACTCACATTTGATGAAGCTCCGCCCGGTCCATTCGACCATGCTTGACACAAAAACTTTAGTGGAGGATGGACCTGCCCACATCAAACATGTTTTGGTTTTGACGACGAAGGCATTGCCACTGGGAACACCAGGAGTCTTCGTTGTAGTCAGAGTTGAGTAATATTCATTGGGATCTGCGTGCAAGGTTTCGTCCGTGATCTCGCACTTCGTTGACTTCGGTCCCAAATTGAGATTCAAAGGTTTCGTGTATGTCATTGTCCGAGATAACAAATGCGAGCCCGTGGACTGAGGCGACCATTCTGAAGACTGAATGTCTGCACAGAAATCAGCATGAGGCATCAATGAACATGCTGAGACCCTACCAGTCAGCTTTTGATCATTCGACATGAAATCCCTCATGAACCCGCTCGTCCAAATAAGGTTTTGGATTTGTTCCGGGGTGCCAGGCACGATGCAATTCATCATGGTTTCACTGAAATGCTGCCCCCGCTTCGAACACGCGCACAGCGTCGCTGTATGTTTCCTCTTCTCTCCGATGTCACCCGAATCAGGCATGATAGACGCCTCTTCTGATACTGTGAAGGAACCATTTCCAACGGAGCCAGACTGCAAGCTGACTTCATCACCATTCCGTGGAGGATTTCCTCCATTGGGCGAAGACATTCTCCAAATGTTTTGAATAACATCATAGGAGGTATCTCGGGTAATGAAGGACGCAAAAGTGTACTTGGCACCAATCGTTGTGACCTGGATTGCATTAGGGATGACGAATGCAGTCATTTTCTTCTCCAAAGATGTGACATCGCTGAAAGGAACGGTAACCTGAAAAGAAAATGCTTAGCTTACGTGCCGGGGTCCGTATGATTCGCTTACATTCGTTACCCAGCCAAATATGTTGGCATGGAAGCACATATGGTTCTCAGATATGTACAGGCGTCCTTGAATAAGGATGTCTCGCTGCAATGCACAGCCATAATCTGTGCAGTATAGTCAAAAACCGTGGATAGATGAAACGATGAACATGAGGCCTGCCTTCAATCAAATAATCGTTCCCAGGAACATCGGGAAATAGCCCGTGGAAGTCGAGATTCCGTTTAGAGCTGGCAACAGCAAATCCAGTAACAGGGATATCGTCATCGTCAAAGCTAAACGCATCCGGAGATTCGTATAGCTCATCTGACAGCTCCCCTGGATATATGTCCGCCTCTTCAGATGACCTTGGCGGTGATACAGTGAGGCCAGGGGTCCTTCGAGCTAGAACGCTGTTGATACCCTGGGGCCCATTTCCCCCATGAGAAGATCTTCGGGTAGGCTTAGAACCTGGTAACGGTCTCCTAAGAGGTGGGCTATTATGTCCACCTGTAGCATGGGTAGCTAGAGACATGCCCGAGGACGCCAGCGCCCCTGCAATGCCTCCGGTGGGTACAGTCGTCTTCTTTGAACCCGGCCAGCCACGGAGACCCTTTTTTTTCTTAGAGGTAGAGACGTTCGAATGAAGAGATACATTGTCTGAGTCTTTCGATGGAGCGGAGAGGTATGTTAAGGATGACAATGACATTGTCGTTGGAGACGCGACAAGTGGAGGCGGTAGTGGAGGCGAGCTGTCGCGAATCTGCTCTAGAACCTGTCTATCGTTCGAAGAGACCCCCTCGCTAGACGCAAGTGATGCTCTGCGTGAGCCCGGAGACCCCTTGACCTTCATCGAGCTTTGGGACGATCGTTTGCGAAGCATAGACACAAAAGAAGCTCTCCTAGTTGGAGACTTAGAAACTTCCAGATCGCCTTTGAGGGGTTTGAATCTCGTATCACTTGTGGCCGTGAAAGGGTCGGTGAGAACTGGACCGAGACGCGGAGAAATGTCTGACGCAGAAGGAGCTCCCGTGGGAGATGTGATGTCAATTTCGGGGAGAGTGGAATCTTCGCGGGGTGTTCGTCAGGACCAATCTAGGGGGAGCCCGCTCCTCCAGGCGTTTGAGTGGCGAGGACGGCTGGCTTCGAGTGTTTTCGAGGGGTACATTGGAGCGTCCACCTAGCGAAGCCGTCCTGTCCTTGAGACGGGAGAACAAACCCCCAGGAGGCATCGACCCTAGCTACGAGCGTCAGATTAGGTCGCAAGTGTCCCCAGTTGTTTTGGTCTAAGACCATGTAATGACCATGTACAAACACGTGAGGGGATTACTAAACACAATACACTAAGCACATATATTCGTTCAACTCCGCTACAATACACTTAAGGTGTGACTAAAAAGTCAACCGCACAGCCATTTGCAGTTGTGTGGTCATGTGTAAGGTACTAAATAGTCTACTGAAGCTTATCTTACTAGGCGCGCCTCGCTTATATTTGAGTAGAGTTGGTCAAATTGATCGCGTACGCTACGCGGAGGTCCAACCAGACACCAAGAACAATGTATTTGTTATTGAAGCTATCGGAAATATAATACATGGGGCGTTTATCTTTTCTTTGGCTTCACCCTTCGGCAATTCACTTGATAAGAGCAGGAGGAGTCGATCCTGCAGACAGTCCCCGCTGGCCAGCATACTCCACGTTCGCACCGATCTCCTCCCTGAAAGGATTGGTGAGTAGTGTACGCATAGACGGGCTGATTTGATAACTCACTCTATGCGAAGCAACTGATTGTATTTGGCGACTCGCTCGCTACGGGCAGGAGCACCAGTCTTGATCTGACCAACACCGAGGGCAACGACTAAATCCGCAATGAAGGTGTTCTCCGTTTCACCGGAACGATGAGAGACCATCACACCCCAGCCATCGCTCTGAGAAAGCTGGGCACTATGTCAGAAGACGCACAAGACGCACAACATGAGCGGAAATCCTTGGTTCGCTAGCACAGGCTTACGCTTGGATAGATTCCGAAACCGTTCCAATTTGATTGACCTGGAAATCCTGTAAGCTGGATTGTTCTCGTGAGTCCTACTATTAGCTTACTTTGAGCAAGAGACCATTGCAAGCTTTTTGTTCAATAGCCTTCTTGATACGGAGAGGATTGGTGACCGTGAGATCATCACCGACTATCTGGATTCCGCTCTCCTTGGTAAAGTGGCTCCAAGCCTCCCAATCATCTTGTTCGAAAGGATCCTCAATGGAGACGATGGGGTATTTCTTGATCAGCGAGATGTAGATGTCGGCGAGCTCCTTGCCGCTGATGTACTTGGATGGGTCCGGGTTGGGGTCCTTGAAGTGAAGGTCATACTTCCCGTCCTTGTAGAACTCAGAAGAAGCAACGTCCAATGCAATCTTAACTTTGCCCTCGTAACCGGCCTTCTTGATCGCCTCAACGAGCAGATCAAGAGACTCTTCAGCCCCAGATACGTTTGGGGCGAAGCCACCCTCGTCACCGACATTCGTGGCTAATGGGGAATCCATGACTTTTCATGCCATGCTTTGGTCAAGTCTTAAGCTTACCGTCAATTCCATATTTAGCATTAATGACCTTCTTCAATGTGTGGTAGGTCTCCGTTCCAATTTTCACAGCTTCGGTGAAGCTGGTCGCCCCAGTGGGAAGAAGCATGAACTCCTGGAACGCGAGCTTGTTACCAGCATGAGAACCACCATTGATGACGTTGAAGGCGGGAGTTGGAAGAACGTATGGAGGCTTAATGCCTCCAAGCTCGGCAAGGTGCTGATACAATGGCACACCCTGAACGTGTCCGTGTTATCCGATTGTGACTGGGTAGCGAATCCTTCTGAGGCACTCACCTTCTCGGCGGCAGCTGCCTCAGCTACCGCGATACTGACACCCAGGATCGCGTTAGCGCCAAGTGATCCCTTGTTCGGACTGCCGTCAAGCTTAATCAAGAAGTCGTCGATGTTCTTCTGAGCAGTAACTTTGAGGCCAGATTCGATAAGTGCAGGTCCGATCTTCTCGTTGACATTTGCGACAGCCTTGAGAACGCCCTTTCCGACATACTCGCTCTTGATACCATCCCGCAGTTCCACGGCCTCATGAATACCAGTGGACGCACCAGAAGGCACAGCAGCACGGAAGCGTCCTTTGGTTGTCATTTTAGTGTCATCGGAGTTGGATCGGAGTCATTACTCACCCTTCTCGGTGTAAACTTCGACTTCGACAGTGGGGTTGCCACGAGAATCGAAGATCTAAGCAAAACACTTTAGGTAACGAACAAGGTTTACGCAGAGCATGGACGCGCCTGGCGTGCGTGGATCTTGTTGATAGACATGATGGTGGATGAGTGGGAGATTGGCGATCTGACGGGGTTTTCCGATCCTGGTTATCTTCTGCCCGTTGAGATTCCCACTGGACCGGCGGCAGGCTGAAGACGCGTGCGGAAGATTTCGGTGCAAAAGCACTCGGAAACCTGCTAGGATATCAGATGGAGTGTGCGCAGTTTCGTTATGGCAATGAGCAATGGCCTCACTTGGTGTCGGCGACGCAGGTGAATCGGTAACCGTAGTTCATTACTTTCTAACCATCCAGCCGATTCGTCCATGGAGCCCATGCGCACAACCATCCCTGCATACCTAAATAATAATCGCCATTACAATGCTGATCGACTAGCTTCAACGGAAGTGAAAAATGAATAGATAGATGAAGAAAAGATTTGACGAGCGTGAGATTCGAACTCGCACCTCTTTCTAGACTCGAAGGCGCGCGGATGCATGTAACTCCGGTACTTCTCGTCCTATCACTATGATTGAGTCGTGAGATTTCGGATGAGGCCAAGCCTGTTTACTAATATTTGGGCCGAATCGAATCAAGTTGTGGCGTGAGAGTGTGATGATCCCGACAACTTGGATTACTTCAGCAAGGGCTGAAGCGGCCACTGGCACTTCGTTAAGTCGTGTCCAGCTGGATTTGGTGTGGAGCTTGAAGAACCGAATTTTCATACTGATCCCATGCCCATCGGGCAGAGTTTCCATCTATGGTATCGTGATTCGTGAACTCCGCTACCATCCCTCGGAGACAATCTCCGATTCCAAATGTTCCATTTAGCACGAGGAGGACAGCAGCTCTCTTTCGTTCTCATACGCGTAGGGTGAAAAAAGAGATTCACACAATCTTACTGGGCCTTCAAATCTTATCTTATCCTCATTTGTGGTTTCGACGCTTGGCGTTGAATCGCATTCCCCGTCCTGTTCAGGGGAGTGTCTACTCCAAGGACATATCGCCACACATACGAGAAATATGAACCACGACGCATTTTGTATTCCGATACAGCAAGCCCAATCCTCTCTTTGGCAGGGATATGTTTTATGCTCTTACATGGACTGTGAGACCACATCGGTAAATATCGGTATGGGGCTAGCTTGCTTTGTTCGAAACTAGCGATTCCCAAGAAGGGGACCGTGATGGGCTTAAGGTATCATAGGAGTGGGAAGGTCCTCGCATACGGGATCATTCTACATCATCGTACATATATGTCGGGAGTGATTTCTAATCCCCTGGAATGATGATGATTCATATTTGTTACAGGTAACGCGACAGAGGGGCTCCCCCCAAATTTTACATCAACCCCCTTGGATGTAAGTAGATACTTCTTTCTCTCTCTTCAGCGATTAATGTAGAGGTCGTGGCTGCAAACATACCTCGATGAAGGACGCGGCGGGCATTCGCGTCAGCGATTGAAGAAGGCACTGATAGGACTTTCAATTGGGACTTGGAAGAAGCTGGATATTCACGCGGGTGGTTCGACAGCAGCGATGCTTGGTAGAAATGTCACTGTTGAAACCGGAAAGACCCCAGCATGGAAACAAATAGCGCTCAGAACAGCAATGTGATGAATGCGGTCCGAATCACGCGAAATGAAAGTTGCCTCACTGGCTCTCGCCCCCATAGCAAGCACTAGATTGACAGCCAGAGGAGCTAGACTAGAGATGTCGAGTTTCACCTCCGCGCCCCAGTCAGTAGATGCCCGGAGTCCTGTTGCATAAGTGTAGGTATCCCATTAAGAAAAATACAGTGGTTGTCCCCTAGGTGGTACAATGAAGCCGGAGCAAACATCAAATGAAGCGATAGAACCAAATGAACGCAGGGAGATAGGTGGTTCAAGGTGGTGATAAATGGAGCTTTGACGACCAAGGACCATTAACATCCTCCATTACGCCGAATAACTAGGTGTTAGCACTCACCTACACAGGTCGGAACCTGTCGGGTACGATATCATCGCCATTGCTTAGAATGACTTGCCCAGGATACTCTCGCCTTAGCTTCTCCAATTCATCAGGCAAGTGATCCGCCCATGACTCATCATTGAGTTGAATCTTAAACGGCTTGCGGTCGCTCCCGTCCTGCTTTGTACTTAAATACTCCGCACGGCTCCGGAAAAGGGAGCGAATGGAATCACTTAATGCCGCGGAATCATTGGAATGCGACGAGCTAAGGAAGTAAATGAACTCGAGGCTCGGCAATTTGAATTCGCGGGGGACGATGAATGTTGGTTCGACGAGAAGAGACAGTAAGCCACCAATGTTGGGGTTGATACCGCAGCCGAATTGTTCGACCATTGGATGAGCATGTAAGAAGGCTATCATAGTGGGTGGTGTGAAGGCGTGTGCAGATAGCCAAAGGGATTTTAGATGAGGAAAGCGTGAGGAGCTGCCAAGGGCCTGGTCTGCCCAGCGCGTGTTGAGAGAGCGAGTGGCAATGGAGAGATATTTTAGTGAAGGGAAGTCCATGTGCCAGATGAAACTACGTTCTTCATCGCTGTTGTCAGGCAGGTCGATATCCAAAACCTCAAGGGATGTGGATGTGAAGGGTGGGAGGGGCTCAGGATGCTGCTCGTCCTCGCTTAAGTGCTGGACCCATCGTAAACGCTTTAGGTTACAACAGCGGGGAATGAGTTGGAGAACTTGACGTGTAGGCCGACCGGCCAAGTCATAAAGCTTCAATGTGACCAACTTGGAGACTATCTGATCGTTCCAATCCATGGACACGCTGCCCATATGATAGCTGAGTCGGTATGAAGGACAACTGACAATAGAGGGGTCGAGAAAGGTGACTATGTGGTTATCTTCGTCTTCATCATCTCCATGAACCAGCGGAGAGCCGCCGTCCCAAGCGAACTCGTGAAGATTAGGCATGGGTACTTGCAGCGGAAAAATTGCCTTTGCTGTGGTATGTTGCTTCGTAGATATTGAAAGCCGCGTGCATCGCTTCAAATATGGTTCTATCTCCTTAATCCATTCTCGAAGTCTCTCACGACTCCACTTGATGAACGCATTGTCCACGATGAGATTAAGCCGTAATGGCGCTACCTTAGATCGCTCTAAGTATGCGCTCATTCGAGGATCGTAGTGACCTGCCATGATGACGATTTGTGTCCAAAGGAATGATGCAGCTACGGCAACCTCTCTCCAGTGGTGACATGTTGAGGTCACTGCGGCAAGATATGCATACTCCTGATCTGGCGAATCGCTTGCTTGAGCTCCAAGGCGAAAGATCTCTGCAAGGAGTCGATCCGGGAGTCGATAAGTGGGAGACGAGGCATTAATGGAGCGGCTGAGCCCGCACTGGGCGAGAGCCAGCTCCTCTTGCACGGCACTCAATGTCTCCCGAATAACCGAAATTTCGGAGTTCAGCGCATAAAGCTTAGCATGCCATTTTCCAGAACCAGAATTGTTGAGTCCCCTGCGCTAACTTCCGGCTGAGATTGTGGATTACTCTGCCGACGAGAGGTACTGACTCTGAAGAGGTCACCTCTGCGATTCGGTCCTTGGTCCCGTCTCTACTCAACACCAAACGAGCCCTTAACGACCGAATGAGCGAGCGCTTGATGCTGATCAGTATATAATCCGTCAGCTTACATATCCCTGTCCTACAGACAAAGCGTACCTCTCTTCATCGGCCATCTTCATACTAGAACTGGGTATACAAGAGGGCCGAGTTGTTTTGCTAGCGCACAGGGCAGATACAAGCGGTGAGGGATTTTCTGAAACACCCTACACTGGATAATACGTGAAGCTCTCAAGGCACTCAATTGAAACGGCCAACTCCACCCCAAGTCGTGAGGTCACGTGGTCCTTATCCCGGAGGCGTGGGAAGCACAGAATCCGCTTCAAGCTCAGCGCTTTGGACTAATGAACGTCACACCAGGGCTTTGGTATATTCCCGGAAACAACATGCCTCATATGACACATGATGAGCCCCTGTCGTTTGGTTCCACAATGGTTGCTCTGTCTCGTAGCCTCCTGCGGAAAGCATGCGATGATCTTGCATGCATCTTAAGAGTAATCTTGCATTTGAGCGATGCGCGGTTAGGATGGGTTGTTCCTCTCTAGGAAATTTTGTTCCCGAACCTAGGGTGGTGCCCCTAAACTTCGGCATCCCTGATGTCGTGTGCAACTAACCCGGCCCCTGGAATTTCCTTACTTTTGTCTCTTTGCCAACAAAATATTGCTCTTCAAATAAGTGGTTTACTAAAGTTACACATTATCCGGGGATTCCAGCTGTCAATGCTAGTCATGCGAATTTGGTTTCTGAAACATGCTTGCCGGAACGGTTTCAATGAACAAGTCTGTCAGGCCACACACTAGATGGGTGGTGTAATATGCCGACGTCAGGTAGCAGCTACCTGACGGTATCATATAAAGAAACCAAATTTCCAATGCATGATGGTTGGCTTTGGAAGCGGATCGTAAAAATTTCCCATCAATGTATAAGTGCACGCTTTGTGGTTCCTTTTGTTCAAACCAAGGGCTTTAAATTTTTTGAAGCGATCCATACAATCTACTTTATAAATACAGAGAGACCTGAGTCTGGGTCCTCCCCATTCCCCTCATCATTTCATTCACTTATGGATCCCTATACGTTCGACTTCGACAACAGAGGAATCCTCCCGGTTGTTCATGGTGAAATGGACCGTCCGCCCACCCCAGAAGCGAACCCCCATACCTCACCCTCTGCCAGCAATCACGGACCGCCGGATGGGTACGGATCTCCTGGCGTGCAATTTTACTCATAAAAACTGACACTTCTGGGCCGCAGTCGACCTCCATCTCCTGGCTACGCGACATCGCAGATCAGACGTGATGACGTTCTGATTCCCGAAGAGTTATCGTGGTACGCCAGAAGTCGTTCTTTCCATCATATTTGACACTCAACGCTGCATTCCTAAGGCCCCCTTGTTTTTTAGACCTCTTCCAGGCCGTATCAGAGTAAGCCGACGCCCTCTTTTCAGAAACGCAATACACAGGCTAACAAAGTGGTGTGGTCGTTAGTCAGTCATACATACCAACCAATCTCAATCCCCCTAACGGTATACCTATGATGGGTGATCTGGGGGCGCCGGACTTTGACATCCTACCCTTTCACAACATCCCGCGCGCTCCATCCGTGGAGCAATATGGATCTAATACAAGTCCCAACAATTTTGATACTGATGCCGTCTGCGGTCCAATGCCAATGTTTTCCTCTTCTGCAGGCCTCTGTCCTACTTCTTTCCAAGCACCGGAACCTCTACCAGAAAACGAAGATCGTGATGCCGATGGTGAGCCGGACCCCGAGTACCTACCACCGACCTCTCGTCCCCTTCCTCCCCCTCCTTATCCCTCCACGTCATTGAATAAGGCCGAACCAAGCTTGGGAAGAAGTCGTAACACCAATGCAACATCCTCGCATAATCTCTCTTTTCCTATCTCCCACATCGAATTGCCAGCGGCATTCACTATACCCGAATTTCCCCATCTTCCGCCAGTCCCTCGCGACATCTACCTCTACGCCATCAAGAGGGATGCGACATCGAAAAAGCTTGTAGGGACTGTGAAGAACCGACGCTGGGTTTGCTCGCTCTGTTGCGTCTCCATATCCCCTCAGGACGGCATGCAATTCTCCCATGCACGTTCCAGTCCAGAGGCGTACACAAACGATGCGTGGAGACATCTACACCACGTTCATCTGAAAAACGATGTGCGGGCATACACAAAGGGAAGTGAAGCGATCGACATTGTGGCCCTCCTCCACTTCTCGATTCTCCGAGCATGTTACGAACCACAACATGATGACGATTGGTATGAAATGAGCGACGAGGAGAAAGATGAGATAAACGAATTCTACTCGGTGTACGGGAGATGTAGGACAGACGGTCCTATCATCAAAACCGTCGACCAAGGGGTGGCGGTTTATCCACGGTTGATGACCCGACTCGGGTCATTCGTTCCTTCGTGGGAGCACCATTTTACTTGTCGTAATTGTCAAAGTCCGATAGGGCGTGACTGGGATTACTCCTGGAAACGCCACCCTCCTATCCACTGTAATGGTAGGAATCGGCCTTTGGCTCCAGACGAGTTTATCCCGTGGCCAAGGCATGCTGAGATACCACGGGCATCCGCCCCTAAGCGACCCCGCGCATCGCCTGATATTCACACTGGTTAACTCTGAACTTGTTTTGCCTTACGCTTAAGCCCCGGTTACCCCAATCCCTTCTGCCCGCTGTCCTCCCCTATCTTGCATCGTTACCCATCTCACTTTCTTTATAATTAATCTTATACGTTCTACTGCTCATTGTTGTATCTGCTCGCTCGTCTTTCTCTATTTTAGATTCTCTCCTATACAATATTGTGGATCTCGCGCTGTCACTTCGTACCCAATCTGGCCGGTCTTTCCGCCATATCACAACCAGTCGCCCAATTAGGACAGTCCCTGGAATCATTGAATTATACAGGTCGTTTTGATATTCAGGGTCATCACATTGCGTCTATCAAAGACTTGAGTTTTACCTCGCCTAGAATCTCGTAGCCCCGTTCCTTTGTTACCTGAAAGTGAAAGAGCAGTTAATGAGAGTGTTCCGCGAAGTTACCCGAATCAGGTTTACCTGAGCAAGCTGGACATTATGTTGATCCAGTTTCTCCTCCATCACTTGTTTGAGAACTCGTAACGCAAGGGAATGTGCTTCATTTAATGTCATTTGCTTTTTTGTGCTTCAAATCAGCACCTGAAACAACGTTGAGGCCACTCATCCACACGGACCTTGTGGTATTTGTCTTGTATTTCGCTCTGGGCGGCTTCCGAACCACTCCCTATAGCCTTTGCCTCATATTTCGTAAACGTTCCCGAAGGGTCAGTATGGTACCTGGTAGCAAGATAAGCAGATAAAACAGTCTACATATGGCCTAACCCACAAGTGAGGCCCAAGCTCGTCCACACCAGCAATCAGCAGTGCTACACCAAATGGTCGACTCTACTGCATCGTTAAGGTCATTCCCAAAATTCCAAGTTGGGACGAACACACCATCAATGCCTCATCACCATGCACTCCCTCGCCGAATCGCAATGCAAGATCACAGACAGCTTGCGTCACACTTTCAACCTTGATACGCTCATCATACGTGAAGCTATGATTCTGTGCCGTAACTCGTGCGTGGTCAATGATCGTGCGTGCGTCTGCAGTTAGACCAGACATCGCACACCCCAAATGGGTATCTATCTCCATAATCTTCTCAACAGAGGATGATTCGAGTAACGAAGACTGAACGCGTTTCTCAACACCAAGGGTTACGCCTTCTGGAGTAACAATTCCAACGGTTGTGGACCCCAGCTACAACAGGAACAATTCAATAAAAAGCCGATCCCGAAATGGACTCGCCATAACCTTGATAGCCTCAATTGCATACTCAACTAAGGAGGAGTTGGCATATCTTGACAAGAACCCACCGTCTGGTACATACCTTGGAACAAACGTCCCTCGGGAGAGAATGTGTTAACACCACGATCTTGGATGAAAGCATTCCAATGAGTCTAACATTGAGCTTAGACCGATACTGGACTCGCATACCGTATTCTGAGCGAGTTAAGAACATGAATGCAGTGGGCGAAGTCCCAGACGCGTATGTGCGTGTATGATCACGTGGACGGGAAACCGCTTACCTCAGCGATACCCGCGAAAGGATGATTAGGCGCTTCCACTATCTAGGCTGCCCAATAACGGGGTCAGCCCGCACGGGTTGAAATAATGTTAATATAATATGCGTAACCACGTCTTACGTCTAATGTTATATGGCTAACGTCCCTGGTATCTCCCACGAAGGAGTACTAGTACTTTGGTTATCGGTGTACTCCTGGTCGACCAATGAACCAAGAATGCCCATAGATCAATGCACGTCGCGGCCCGTGTCTTGTAATATTAATAATGAATTATCTGACCTCGCATTGCCACTCGCTCCTAAAAAACAACTATTCATCGGAGCAAAATGCCCGCAGTTAGCGCGAGTCACGCGTTTCACTCATCATCGGACCAAAATCTCCTGACCGCCAACGAAAACGCGCTGGCTATACCAATGACCACTCGGGACAGGAGTACAGCTTCTGCTGAAGAATCAATTCCTTGATTTACTTATTATCTCAATGGATGTACGATTCCAACTTGGATCCATTCCCCTGCTCAACCCCCAACACCATGTCACACCTCTCTCAAGAGTCGATATTGCTCTGGTCCATTCTTTCGTGCATTGTGAGTGACTTCTCCCTTTGATGAGAGATTTAGACTGACCCAGTTCAGCTTTTGGTTTTCCTGATATGGTCAGTGCGCCGCAAGTAGAGAAATCGGAAGATGTTTATAACTTCTGGCTGTGCTATGTAGGCATTTGTGGAAATTCGACAAGTTTCAAGTGAGCCGATCAACAAGTCCACCTCGATTATTATTGACATACCACAGTGTCTAATATGGGATCGGACTCGAGGAGGTGGTGGCTTCAGACGGATAATGACGGTTCGCTCATTCTTCCTTCCCTTTTGGGCTCCTCTGACACTTCCAAAGTATTCGTACCTTTGTTCCGTACCGTTATTGGTGTTCTATAGCGTTACGTTAGCCGCAATCAAGTACAACCAAGTTCGTAACCCGCCTCAAGCTGTTACAATGCGTGATGCTAATAAGAGCGCCCTAGGGATTTGTTTTAACTCCATCAATGAAGGTCGCCCCTGTACCTGTTCAGCAATGGAATCAAAGTACACAGAAATGGATGACAGGACTGTACGTCGCATTCAGTCTTTCCTGGGCACTAGAGATCGTATCGCACTTGGAAGGCAAGTCATTTTATGGCTCCTCCCAGGAAAGAAGACATGCTCATCCAATAATAGAGCTCAACTTCTGGCTTTTTCTTCTCACTTCGAAGCCCGAGGGATCGTGGCTCCACAGCGTTTATTTTTATATCTGGGGTGCCGGGTCTTTGCTCGCTCTGGGGGGTCTACCCACTGTCGCTATCATTACCCGTCACGATGCCCTCAAGGTGGGCTACCGTTTCATTTTCATTGGGATGTTCAAACAGCTTATGAACGTTTCCCAGTCCGAGGCTTGGATATTCTTTACGGGTTCCACTGGAAGTTTAATCATCACTATTTTCTCATTATACGTTGTGTAGGTGACCCACCTGTCTTTTGAGAGCACGAGATTGAAGATATTCGTTTAGTTGGAGGTTCCCAAATTTAATTGCTGCCATTCGGGGGCAAGGTGCCGATCCCGAGACTATTGTGCGGCTGGAGACATACAACCAGTTGAACGTAGGCGTATATGATCCCGACTACTTTAACTCAGTATAACATTATTTTCAAAGAACATGCGCATCATTTTCCGTTTCCTATTCGTGGTCCCCCTTTTCATTCTTGCTGTGGACGGAATCCGACCAGGCCATACTCACGATGTCAACTCTAGCACGTATGTTGTGTGGTTACAAATTGATCTCTCCCTTAATGACATTCCTATAGGTTCGCAACTGATCTTCTGGCGATGGTGGGGGGTATAGGATGTTGCGTCAGCTCCATGATTACTCTTCTTATCTTCTTCCCTCGTTCTATCACACGAGAAGCGGGTTACACAATCGTTGGGCCTACCCAGAGTCATTCGGTCCATGACGTTTCCAGCATATACCATATTCCAGAACATGGAAGAGGGCGGGGTTTTGAGGCACAGGTCGAAAGAAGCCGCAAGGGATCAAGTCTCAATACACTTCCACCCTATATCATATCGGGAGAGAATGATCGTAGGCTCAAGGTTTTACCCCTGAACCAAACCTCTTCGCGGTCTGCGTTCGCTGGCTTTTCAGCGATGGACGAACACCAAAGGCATTTGCCCTACCCACAAGCGAGTCCTGGACGTCTTGTGCCACTGTCGCGTAATCCCCTGCCAGAAGGGGAATCGAGACATGGGCACCCCAGATCGCGTGCCGACGAAAGCGATGAAATCAAGGACTTCAATCCAGACATTCACACTGCAGATATCGATGTCGAGCTACAGCTTGAAGATATACCTTATGAGCAGATGCAAGCTAAAAATATGAGATATAGCAACGGAGGAATATCACAGCCTTACGTATGTTCTATGTTACTCAGTCTTGAACATTTTACTAATGTGTCAAGCAGATTCTCAACTTCAAGACCCCTCTGGATGCATATGACCACAATTCTACATCTACATAAAAGCACGCAGCTGATTAGAGATTCTATTCCCGTTTCACTCTCAATTGTATTTGTAATTCTTATATGCTCCATTGCTGGGAGCATATTGTCCCTTTAGTCATAGGTTGCTATGCATTCGATCTCCACGAGCACATCTTTTGGCAATCGAGCCACCTCGACAGTCGAGCGGGCTGGCTTGTGATCTCCGAAGTACTCAGCATAGACAGCATTCATATCCGCGAAGTCTCCCATGTTTTTAAGAAAGACCTAAGCAGAGAGTGCCGTGCATCGATCAGCAGCAGAACTGGGCCATCCTACAAGGCTCCTGACCGTAGTTTTGACGACATGCTGCGATGAGCTTCCGGATGCCTTCAACACCGCGTGCACATTCTTAAGAACTTGGTTCTGGGGGACGGATGTTCCATCAGTAAAAAAAAACTATCTTTATATGGCACCCTTTGAAGAAAAACACACAGTCTGTTCCTTGATGCTGCCAGATACGATCTCTCCTGATTCAGGGATAACTGGCACATTTCCTGATAGGAATACGAACGGTCCAGCCTTCACGGCCTGAGCGTAGGGGCCCAGCGCGCTAGGGGCATCTGACGGTCAGAAGGACCCATGGAAGTCAGACCTGTCGTTTCCATAGTACACAAGCCGTACCCGATGTTGATACAGCCGAGAGCTTGAGAGATGACATGAAGCGATGGGTACTAGCGATACTACCGCAAACACCTGGATAAGTGAAGTTCCTAAGCGTCAACGCCCGTTTCAGGCGGATTATTGGCATTCTAATTTTGGAAGGTGATCGAACTGGACCATTTTCATCCTTCCACGTGACATGACATTGCCATTATTATCACTTCTATTCAATGTTTTGTCTTGTTTTTGCTGCCTGTAGGCTTTCGCTCCGTTTCTCCGTGACAGGCCGGGTTTGGAGGTCACGCTTCTGTAGGGCGACCTTTACAGGCAGTTGGGGAACTTCATCTCAGGGAAATGTGATACATATAATAATAAAAAAGTAAGCTATTTGTTGAAATCCCGCGCATTAAGTAGGAGTCCGGGCCCTTACTGTAATAGACTTCAGAAGTTCCTGATTTACTGCACTAGACTGCGAGCCTCTATACGCCCTTATGCACTTGTCATTCCCTGTATGGAATTCCTTCAGAATTTTCCCTACAGTGTGAATATCTGTTCTTCCGCCGCAAGCGCAGAACGGCCGGGACGAGTCAACACTGTAGCACGAAGATGACGACACCTCTTAATTGGCAGGGAAGACTGGTCTAGGCTCAAGGCAGCTGTTTCTTTGGCACTTCCGAGAAAACTTTTCCCACGGTTAATGGTCACCGAAATTTGAGTACAATATTGATGAGACATCACTACGGGCCTCAATCACGGAGAAACCCGACTGCACCTTGCATACAAGGCCGATTGATGTTCTCAGAATCAACGGAAAATTCCGGGAGTATCCAACAAAACGGAACCAAACGCGTCGACGCGTCTCAACAACGGGCCACGTCGTCCGTCTCTCGATTGCTTCTTCATGTCAATTGAGGGACGGATACCAAAGGTTGATCAACTAGGGGACGTGAAGCTGGCCTCTATAATTCCTGGGATCATCGTCAGCGAATGTCCGCCAATGCCGGCCTCCGGTCCTCCAGGCGAGTCACAAACTGTGCCTTGTACACGACAACTGACGCACTCGACGCACTCGGGATATTCGGGGAAAGGGACACGTGTCTCAGCGTCCGCGTCACGGTCGAAACACTTGACTGTTGGTCAGGTTGCTGTGTTGGAGCGTGCTTTCAAGAACGATCACAACCCTACCCATGCACAAGAATGCCTGGTAGCCAACCACCTTAATGTGTAAGCTAGCTTAACAAGTGAAAGCTGCTCCATTGACCATCGACCTCTATAGTGATGTGCGGACCGTCAAGACTTGGTATCAGTCCCGGAGAGGTAACTTCCGCCGGACTAGCTCAGAAGAGGCAAGGGTAGTGGAGGTGTCGAAGTCCCGAAAACAGCCATTTCCAACACTGGACGAGGTTGCATGCTCAAGGGAACTACCTCCACCTCGCTCACGATCTGCCTTGAATACATCTTATCACCCCCAACACACGCGCTACATCTGGGAACATATGGTGTCATCCCCTCCCAGCTCTCCCCCTGCAGTTTCTCGGGATGGAAACTCTTCCTGTTCCACTTTCTCCGTGCTCCCATTGACTAGTTCGAAGGCACCAGCATTTAATCTGAGTCCATTCTCATCTCTCCGACGGAAACCGAGTATCACCATGGAATGGGCATGTTCCAATGCATCATCATCTCCACGTTTGGAAGAGTCGGGTCCGACCGAGGACGATACGATGACAGAGGAGTCGGAGGAAACGGATCAAGAGGCGGTGACGCCATCTGACGGTCAATCCCTAGCTTCTGTTTCAATTGTCACAACCCACTCTCAACAAGTTGCACCGCATCATGTACAGTTGCCCATCAAGTCTTTAGAGAAACTCCATGAGCGCCCCCGAACGTTTTCCCGGTCTCAATCTCTTGGTACCAAGAATTCATCAACACTTCGTGTCCCATCGACGCTTCAGATGCGAACCGTGCGTAATTCCCACGCCGCCTCAATATTAAGACGGGCTTCCTCCCCTTTAATTCCTGTTTCCACGCCCGTCCCAAAGAAGCAGGCCCCTCAGCGGCGCTCTATCTCCAGCAGTTCCACCCCAAGCCCTCGGGAAGAGATGGATGCAGCCCTTGCTCTCTGCGGATTGTTATCTTCTTGTTAAGCATTGTCAATTCAATGATGTGTACCTTCTGCTTCGAGCATGGTAGAGGACATTTATACCTTTGACTCAGCTACGCCTCTCCAATGTTTTAATCTGCCTTGGCCAGAAAAAGTTATCCGCCAGTTTTAAACCATTCCCCCCAATCCTATCGAGAGTGACTTCCATGGGCCATATAACAAACTCTTGTACATCCTCTTCCCCACTGACACCGATTTCACCGTCGTGCCCCAGTATCTGCAACCTGCCTCCTCGAAATCGTCCGATTACATCGTTGCTTTTGAAATCCTTCTCGAAAATAGGCCTGTTTTCATCCTGGAGCTGAAGAAGCCTGCCGATCTCGCTTGGAAATCATCGCGCCAAGCAGCTGATGTGCACATTAGAGAGCGATTGGCAGATTTAGCCGGTCAGTTGCGGGCTTTCTGGCGAGGTTGAGGTACAGTTCTTATAATGAGCCACGGAATATAGGCGAATGCCCTATTCCGACTCTGTACGCTGTCAGTGCTATCGGAACGCGACTCTGCTTTTACCATCTGGATACCGCCGATGTTCCAGCGGAAATTATACCGCTCAATATCCCCCGACACCCTACCAGGGTAAATGATACTGCACCGATGGAGAGGTGGGATTGTGATATTCTGGAGGCAGAGGGAGAGGGAAGGCTTTGTGCTGTGGTGGATTTGGTAAAGGCAGCGTGTGAGAACATTGCCAATGCCTGAACTGCTCATTTGTAGATCACAGTGGGTTTCCTCCTCTAGTACGAGTCCCTAAGAGATACTACCGTACAATTGTCCAATTCCCTATTGGTCCGCCAATAATCATGTCACTTCAGCCTTGCTGTTGGCCGTTTATGTGAGAATTCGCACTCAATCTTTGTCCATAAGGGAGAAGTTTTCCGCGTGCCTTTGAGAGGTTGTTACAGCTGTTTGCACTGAAGTGTGCAATCTTTTTTCTACTCTGTCCTAAGGAATTTGTAGAATGAAAAAACATTCAATGATCACGGCTCTGCCCCTGATAATGGCCCACCGAAGAATATCAATTTTTATGATATCCCACACTAGCTTACGTCCTCAATATCATCTATACGCATGTACCTACCGTCGATCCAGTGTCTTGATGTCCGTTCGTGATGACCAATAGCATGTGTTGGGTCTTCGGCACCGACAACACGTGCGGGCCATGGATGACATGGACAAAATCATCCTTAACAAGCTCTCTGTCCGAGCACCACTTGGAGCATCTCACTGGCGGAAACCAGGTTCAGAGGACTTGCCACAACCCCTTTTCATCTCAGCGGAAATACCTATATCTGTCAGACCAGCCGCTGCGTCGGACTCCTTGTCAGATTCAGTGAACTATGGCACTCTAGCAAAAACTATCGAAAAAGTGGTGGCCGAAGTGGTACCAAGTGCTCAAATTAACTCATTGGAGGCTCTTGGGCGTGCAATTTGCGTAGGTTGTCTAGAAGAATTCCCCACCCTGATTGAGATCCAAATCGAGGTTGAGAAACCACGATCTCATTTGCTTGCCAAGGGCATCGGAGTCAAGATGACAACACGAAGAAGTGACTCTAGAAAAATTGAGGTCATGTCTTCTTTGTTCTACGTTCGTGATCTCGAACTTTCTACCATCATCGGAATAAATCCTTGGGAGCGCAACCTCAGACAGCCCGTACTTGTAAACCTCGAAATGGATGTCCAGCTGGAGTCCGGTAACACGGAATCACAATGTCCATTCTACCCAATACCGTTTGATTACGGGGGTCTGGCGGATTCAGTTTCGGCTGTACGTAGCTAGCCTTCATGTGAATTGACACGGATGATGTCAAACCCGGGTCCTCTGCCTAGTTTATTCTCGAATCCTCATATGAAACCGTAGAAGCCCTCACCACAGGAATCGCACGAACAGTACTCATGAGTCCTTCCGCATTCTCCCAGACTTCTCGGCGGCACCTGATATCCCAAATCATCGTTAGTCTTGTCAAACCAAAGGCCATCTTGTTTGCATCCTCTGCGGAAGTGTGCATTACCCGTACACTCTCAGACTTCCAGACGCTTAGGGGAACAAGTGTGACAATCGACAGTGATCCCGCAGAGCACATTGCTCCCGCTCGCCATGTCGCTGCGATTGCCTTAGGATCAAATATGGGGGACCGGGTAGCCAGCATTCAGCAGGCATTGGCAGCTCTGGGCAGCATGGGAATACAAGTCATCGATACAAGCTTCATGTATAATAGCGAGCCAATGTACGTGGAGGATCAACCGCAATTTGCCAATGCGGCATGTTTGGTAAGACCGTCCTTGGTTTCACCTGTCCACTGCATTGAATGGATTCTGAAATCAGGTCGAAACTAACATTGGTCCACATAAGCTATTGGATGTCCTCAAGCACATCGAAAGAGATATTGGTCGCTTACCTACCTTCCGAAATGGTCCTAGGGTTATTGACCTTGATATCCTGCTTTACGATAATGCTATTATTGCCGATGAAGAAGTTAAATGCGACTCTGATACCGTAGCCAGGCGACAGTTAACTATACCCCATCCACGCATGTCTGAGCGTGCGTTTGTCCTTCGGCCACTCTCTGAGTACGTACTCTTCATTGAGGTTTATCGGGTAAGAATATTGACCAGCAGATATTAGCATGATTCCAGATTACAAACCACCTCGCTCTGCTAAAACCATACTTGAAATGCTTCAAGATATCCCGAAACACAATCTCCGCAAAATACTTGCTTTCCCATCGACGGCACCTGTGACCAGTCTGGGTGGAGAATCCATGAGTTCTCCATGCCCTGCAACACAATGGGTTATCGGAGAAAAGACATACATCATGGCTACATTGAATGTTACTCCAGATTCTTTCTCAGACGGGGGACTTCACAATGCCATCCCCACTGCCGTTGAATATGCATTAGATGCAGTTGCTAACGGCGCTGATATTATCGATGTTGGGGGCTATTCCACAAGGCCCGGGGCAGCCAACATATCGGTTGAAGAGGAGGTAGACCGCGTTGTGCCGGTCTGCCGTGCCCTTCGTTTGGCGGGAATTACTATTCCGGTCTCCGTAGACACTTTCAGAGCGGAGGTTGCTCGTCGCGCTATCCTTGAGGGCGGCGCTAACTGCATCAATGACGTCAGAGCCTTACGGGAGGAAGGCATGAGGACCTTAGTTAGTCAATTGGCCATCCCAGTAATCATGATGCACTCCAGGGGCACTGACGCTGGAAAGAACAAGGATTATGATGCGAAAGGCGTCATGACAGTCGTCCGTGAGGAACTTGGTGCCGAAGTGCTCAGGGCCTTGGATGTGGGTGTGCGACGGTGGAATATCATCGTTGATCCTGGAGTAGGATTCTCCAAGACTGCTGAAGGAAACCTCGAACTCATTCGTGACTTACGCAAATTCACTGGTTCCGAATTATTGGGACTCAGCTCCAATTCGAGCTGCCATCTTGGACGGTACATTCTCAAAAAACGGTCCTCACGACTACAGGAAGCAGCTTCTACCGCTGTTCTTTGTTCGATGCCGACACTTGTCGGCACCTCTCGGAAATCATACCTCGGCGAGTTGATAGAACGCCCTTCTGCGCACCCTTCAGAACGGAATTTCGCTACCGCTGCGGCCAACGTAGCTGCTATCCAACAAGGCTGCGACATCATTCGCGTTCACGACGTTCGAGATACCCGTGATACGGTCAAAATTACTGATGCTCTATGGCGTCCTCGCTCCCACAGAGGCTGAGTTACATAGGCAACGCAGGGACATATCCTTCCCCGACGTTGTCCCTCCTTCATATAGCGGAGATCTGTGCCATTTGGATCACTATCCCGCCTCGATGCTAAGGAGCCATGCATGATTCCGAATATCATCGTTCTAATTTTCTATTGCGCTGTAATACTGAGTGTCATATGGGGGGTATCATGTCGGTGTATCGAAACTTGCTGAGAGTGGTGTTCCGATCTGCCGCGCGCTGGAGCTAGTCTTGTGAAATCGATTAACTTGATTTCAGTGTGTGCTCGAGGAAATGCCTTTTTCGGACACTAGGGGCCTGGGGTTGACACCGATCCCTGATCTGGGGTCGACGGAACTGGTGTTTCAGCTAAATTCGTACTTTGTGCATTAATCGCTATTATCCGTAACGTTGATAAGGTAGATAGAGTTTTAGGGGACCTGTCAAACATAGGCAATGAGTCGACTACATTATTAATAAGGGATCCACATCCAACGGTTTATTTATACCAAGCTAATGCAATGTCCATCGTCGCATCAATGTCGGAAGCGGGGCTCGTGGCCGACTGGAGGGCCATCAAGGAGGATGAGGATCAATGCGGGCAGGGCAAGCTTGGTGGATCACATATCTGTCTTTATAAATATTTTTTGGTCCGTAAGTACCCCGCCCTCAGAACAGAGGGATGAAGTTGACTACCGCGTTTTCGAGCATTTTGCCTTGCTTGGCTATTACGCACGTCTTCGCTCACGCCAACCCTCCGAAGGGTTTTGTACGCCCTCGAAGCACCGGGTTTGTTCTTGATGGCGATCCATTTTACTTTGCGGGAGCCAACAGCTATTGGGTTTCCTTCCTCACAGTGGGTAATCCCTTGCGTTGCGTACTCCACCCCCCTTGCTAATTTTGACCGATGTCTTGTTAGAATGTCACTGACGTAAAGGTTACCTTCGACAAAGCGAAGGCTGCGGGGTTGAAGGTCATCAGGACTGATGTTTTCAACGAGAGGAACGGTGCGCAGTGGCTACTAGCTTAACTAGTGCGCTATAGGCTCTGAGTTATGTACGGATCCTTTCCCTATAGTGACCTCCAATCCTAATGGACTTCCGCGGTACGGAGAGCCGGATGGTAACACTGTCTACCAATGGTGGTCGAAAGGCGTTCCAGTAGTTAGTAGGTACCGTCCAGTGTCCAAGATTCAGATTACCTGTTCATTAAATATATTAATTAGATCCCACTGGATTTGCTCATTTTGACCGGGTTATCAAGCTAGCCGAGGAGAAGGGCCTCAAACTTATTTTGACTCTAACCAATAACTGGGTATGGTCTATGATTATTGCTTTGTTTTGCTTGGCCAATGGCTTTGAAACAGGCTGACTTTGGCGGAATGGACGTCTATAATGTCAACCTTGGTGAACAGTACCATGACGCATTCTATACTTCACCAAAGGTCATCGCTGCCTTCAAGAAATACGTTAAAGTAGTTGTAACGCGGTACAAGGACTCACCGGCCATTTTGGCATGGGAGCTTGGTAAAGTTATCCATTAATGACCAAGACGGGTCCGAAGTGCTAATCGACGCAAATATAGCAAACGAGCCTCGATGCGGAGGGGATCCCAAGAGAAACCTTCCTCGCTCCAGCTGCTGCACGACAAAGACTATCACCACTTGGGCTACTGAACTCTCCAAATTTATCAAGACCCTTGACAAGTGGCATATGGTTACTCTAGGCGATGAAGTGAGTCGCATGAGCACTCCGTTCCGCGCGATCTGAGACGCCCTATAGGGAATGTTCAACAACGCTGGTACCACAGACCGCTATTACAATGGGACAGATGGTATCGACTTTGACCAAAATCTACAAATTAAAACTCTTGACTTTGGGACATTCCACTTATATCCTCGTACGATTTACTCCTTAATTCGATTAATTTTAATTTCGTCGCTGATGTCTTGTATATTTAGTCTCGTGGAACGAGACCCTCGAATGGGGTATTAAATATATCAAGGACCACGCAAGTTCTGCCATGAAGTTCAATAAGCCTGTGATTTTAGAGGAAGTGCGTCCTTCAGCCCCTCTACTTGCTTCTCGTCCCTAAACATTACGGTCTGCTCAATAGTATGGCTGGCCTCTTCAAGTTGAGGAACCTAAGGGGCACGGTAAAACCTCTAACGTCACACGCGTTCAAGTCGAAGGTGCTTGGCAAAAAGAGAGCGTGAAGGTTAGGTTGGCCGGAGATTTATTCTGGCAACTGGGCATCAGGAATTTGAGCTCTGGGAACAGCTCAAACGTGAGTTTTTATTAGTCTAGTTCCAAATATCTCAAGCTCCGCTAATTTGGATGTATGCCTCAGGATGGCAATACTATCTATCTGGGGGATGCGGAGGCAAAGACATTGATCTATGAACACGCCAAGGCGGTCGATCGTCTTAATTATTGAGCACTCAGTTGTCACCGAGGAAATTTTTGTACTGCTAGTTGGTTGAGGGTTTATTTTTATATGCACTTAACTCCATTCTTACTTGTGGAGCTGCACGAACACCGGAGCTTAACCCACGCTCCCTGGATGAATACCACCCTAATGTGTGCCGCGTGCTCACCATTTCGGATTTTTTTGCACTGCAGTAGTTCGTTGCTGGCCTTATCCGATGAAAGCTCACACAGCCTCTCTGTTTATCGTTGTTGAAAGCGGAGCCATATTACAAAGGCTTCAAGATGACGTGAAGGGGATTATGAAAGAACTGAATTGTCTGACTCAACACCTTGTCAATAGTTTCGCGTCATTTAGTGGTGAGTCTGAGAGATTGAATGGATCGTGGTACATACTGTGTCCACGGATATGACGCTATTCGGGTAACTTACTAACTAACTGAGATTGAAACGGATACCAATCTTAGTGTCCACTGGATTTTCCGGGGGAAGATCTATTGTCAAATGAGGCAATATTCTAGGTCCCAGATAGCCCCATATAAAAGGCCACCATCCAATCCGTTGTGGCTTGTTCTGTAGGATCCCCTCAGTATTGAAGTACTCCGCATCAACACTCGAAGATGCCTCTTCCAGGAATCTTTGACCTTTTCAGAAAGCGTGCCTCACCCCAAACCAAGCCTCTAACTCCCAATGTCATTGCCCAGCCAGTTGGGAAACCGGCTGACGCCTTCCTCAAGGCACTTGTCGAACGCCGAACTGTCTATTCTCTTACAAACAAATCATCGATATCAGATGAGCGCATCGTCGAGATCGTCCAACATTCCGGTAAGTAGATAATGGACACCCTTGCCAATGAAATGACAGGCAGGGGCCTAACGCATTCGGCCAATAGTCATTCATACCCCCACTGCCTTCAACTCGCAATCGAACCGCGCCATTGTCCTCTTCGGCCAGAACCACACGAAGCTCTGGGATATAATCGCTGAGTCGCTCAAAGCGATCCTCCCACCAGATCAGTTCGAAAAGAATGTTGGAAAAATCCGATCATTCCAAGTAAGTCGTGCATCCTACCATTATTGTGATCTTCAAATTCACCACGTCTCGTCCTTGCTCTACAGGCTGGTTACGCAACAATCCTCTACTTTATCGACACAAACGTCGTTAAGGAACTCGAACAGAAATTTCCAACCTACGCCTCCAACTTCGCTCCATGGGCCATGCAGTCCGTTGGTATGTTACAATCCAACATCTGGGTTGCACTCGCGAAGGAAGGGGTTGGTGCCAGCCTACAGCATTACTCCAACTTGATTGAGGATCAGGTCAGGACGGTGTTTAAAGTCCCTGAAGAGTGGAGTACGTTCAAAATCTTCTTTCTTATCTCCGCAAATGGTTTGGAATATTGACGGGCCTGGTACTTTCTTTTCTTTTCCCAGACCTCATTTCTCAGCAACCTCTTGGTGTTGCTGGAGAGGACTGGAAGGCTCCGGAAAAGGAATCCAAGCCGCTCGACGAGACGGTGAAGGTCTTGCATTGAAATTTCACGATGATGGGTTGGAACGTACATGATGAACAACGTTGGGATTTTTTTTTTCGATTGCAGATGTGCCCTATATATATGTATTGCACAAAATTATACCCTTGAGAGCGCTCAATCATGTGCAGAAACATATCAATACTTTTCTTCCTATTTTGCGCCATATGTCGCGACCGTGACGTTATCCTAGAGTAATTTCTAGTGATATAAACACTGCACCTTTTCGGCGTTCTGACCCTCAAGTTTATCAGAACGTTCTCACTGCGTTTGATAGACATTGTTATTAGTGATTACCGTCCTCTGAGCTCCTTCCCCAAAATCGTCGCGTGACATGGAATTAGTCAAAGGCTAAGCTAGCTTCAAGGGCCCTGATAGGAAGGATTTGTGAATTGACGAATTGGATACGATGCCACTGTGTGAACGAGTGACATGAAGTTGTATGTGGGAGCTATCGAGTGCCAGTTTGATTCTAAAGGCTTCAAAGTGCAGAGGGGCCGTATGTCGGAACGAGTGCAAGCCTATCGTGTTGGAAATTGCCTCTAAGGGCCCGGCTCACGGATGTGACGGTAGACTACTAAGATTAACGTTCGAGACAAATAAATGTAAATATAACGCGCATCCCCAACATATCGAAGCAACGAGAAAAGGGCACCAACCACTTCCCCGGCATGGGTTGGAAGTTGTGGCACGCCGATCTCGAGTGTAGGAGGCGAAGCCGAGCCGACTGATGGACAGTGATAATTGATCACAACAGATGATCGGCCACTCCTGATGTAGTTTCAACTCGAATTGGAGCTCAGGGCTCGAAGCTGCAGCATGCAAGGGAATGCAGTCTCATCCGAATAATGTTCGTGGGATACCCCATGGCTATGACCATACCAGGCACTGGGCGGCTCAAAACCATATCAAGATCTAAACAAATCGGTATTCTTCAGTCATGATTTCACAACTGAACCTCAAACACCCTAATTAGTTTCGAACGACACACAAGGCTATCGATAACTAGTCCCATAATCAACGCTGTAATCAGCGTACCAAACTGATTGTTATTAGCATATGTTACAACCCAAATCATCTGCTTTCCCCAAGGCTCAGAGAGACGCGATTTTCCAGCTCTCAACTAGATTATTTAAGAATACATGGATTCGGTTTGCAAGGGATTTTTCGATGGAAGTGAGGAGAATGAGTACCCAAAGGATAAAGAAGCATGGGTGGTCAAAAACAATCGAGCACCGCCAAAATGAAGTTTTCAATCCAGATCCGACCCTTAAGTCGGTTTCGGGTGACTGAATATTAGCGTCTGTCATTTGCTCGCTGATCGGGACTAGAAATGGATGAAGCTTACCGCTCGCGTCGGCGTATACAATTACTCAGTCTTCTTCAATTTTATTTTGTCATTACTCTCCGCCTTCACACCTCTCCCGAGGACGTTCACCACAAACCTTAGGATGCCCTGACTGATCCTAACAGGGAGCAAGATCACGTCGAGGGTATACTTGACAACTCTCGCTTGAATACCACGGACCGAGAGAATCGGGTGGCCATCATACGGCAAGCTCGAAAGGACATACGTTGACTGCTGATTGATAGTATTCGAACGCGACCTAGATCGCATTTTCAGACCCCCTGTGGGGACTCGTTGATGTGAGCTTTGCGTGGTTGGGGAAAGAGGATTTGTCCACGGGAAGCTATTGTTATCCCCACGCGTGGGAGACAGAGACATATGGAGTAAGTTGCCGGACGAAGACAGTCGGCGTTGGGCTGTTGTGCCATTACCCCCCGTCCAAACAAGCGGATGAACGTTTGGGTGAGAGTTTCCTTCGCCTCCGGGAGTCCCGTTGATCTGCCCCGAGCCGTAAGCAAGTTTAGCAGCTGTAGAGTTGGCCGAAACTAGCGCCTCTGTTGCCTTCTTCTCGCTCTCTTTGAGAACGCTAATGATATTCTCGAGGCTGCCTTCAATACCACGAACCCGAGTTTCCAGAACGTCGCGCTCCTCTATAGCGTTTCTCTCGCCGCCCGCCCGCCTCTCGCCTTCGCCCTCCATCCTTCGCTCGAGATCTGCAAGACCACGCAGGACCTCGCCAACACGAGCTTCCATGTCCCTTATGCTATCTGAAGAGTGAACAGCAGTTCGGATGTTTGTCTGGGCGTTTTCGACGACTTCCTCCTGAGTTCTTACACGCGCCTGAAGTGAAGATAGGGAGGTTTGAAGCGTACTGATATGTGTAGAGAGTTGAGTAAGAGCAGATTGGGCCTTATTGTGACTTTGTGAGTGCGACTCGATTTGGGCTTGGAGAGCGGCGTCTCGCTGCGCACGGTACTGCATGGTCCTAGGGGTAGGAGGAGGTGGAAGAGCGGACAACTTGTCCAGTGATGCAGCGAGATTGTTGATCTGCGACTCCAGCGCTAAAACCCTGTCGTTAGACTCTTGAAGGTCGTGGCGGGTATTCTCGTTCTGTTCCTTAGAAAGTAAGATAGCAGCTTCAACTGCCTCCCGGGTCCTGACATCTCTCTGTCTTTCTTCTTCGTCTTCCGAGGCAGTTCTGCGTCCTCGAGTCCGATGCTTGTGTACTTTTGGGGCGTAGACAATGTCATGGAGAGCCTCGGCGCGATTCGTGAGTAGCGAAATGAGATGGCGCCATGGGCGCACACCCGTAGCAAGGACGAAAAGCCCAGTGGAGAACCATGAGAGAGATGCAGGTGCACTCAGGAGTGAGCCAACGTAACGGAGAAGAACGGTTCCTATAATAGGCGTCAGGAGACAAAGTGCGAGGTAGGTCTGACGTTGAACGGGAGAAACGCAAATAATGGTCGAGTCAACGCAACGACGATCCATCGAGAACCGCAATGACATACCAATTCAGCGAATCGCAACTCGGATCGCGCCAGTACACGGATTCTACCGATATTTTCAGGCTCGTCTTCTTCTTCAGATTCTAGGTCCTCTTCATATCCGGACGGAGGACGTCGAGCACGGGCACGGTTATACATCTCCCAGGGCGCTGTGACGTATTTGGTCAGTGATTGAGATACATGAATGATGAAACGCACTTTTGATGAGAGCACGTAGGTAGCTATGCGGGAGAGTAGCTTTGAGTCTGCATATCGAGGTTCGTGGTTGTGACAACTTACTAGAAGAGTAAGGCGAGTACAAGCACGTCACGCACGAAGTCGCCTTGATTATGCAAGCCAGTGAGCATTTGTGCGGGGGCCGAATTCATGGCAAGAAACGAACCTCCAGTAAGAAATGAACCCAAGGGGGGCAAAAGTGTCAAAGCCAGTGGACCATCAAGCCAAGCGGAGGACTCCTCCACATCTCGTTTGGCCACGAAATGTTCCGGTTCTTCCTCAGCATCAGAAACAGCACGACGGTCAATGCGCTCCCGCCTCTTCCTGGTCGTACGAACTTGGTGGGCTGCACGCTGAGGTAATATATCCTCTTCGACACGAGGCATTGTGTGGGGCTTGTGCTGGAGCCGCTACTGTACGGAAAGCTTTCAACAAGATGCAGAGAAGAAGAGGGAACTGTTCGGGAGCAAGTCCAGGCTATAAATGTGGGCTCGGTTGGTTGTGGACGTCAAGGACCCAATGAACCCGATGACCAAGGAGAGTCATGTCCGGAAGGTCATGTGACGTTCGGCGGCTTTGAATTTCATATTTATAGTTGGTGCCCCACATTTGCATGAAGACGAAGTCAGAAGTCGAGCTTCCTCGGAGCTTGCCATGTCACTCACCAACTGAACGATGGATCAACGAAGGTGTATCGTGCTGCATCTCGATGTCCTGTGTCCTCTTTCGGAGTGCATCTTGATCCCATGACTCGAATTTGCAGGGCCCAGTCAGAGGTTTGATCTCGGTTCGGATTCTCCAGTAGTCACCTGATGCCTCCACTGACACGTGGTCGAATTCATAGTATTCATAAGGCCGCCTTCTGATCTCCGACTCCGGAGATGAACTTCGTGGAGCATTTCCCTTATCGCATAACTGGCCGAGGGCCTCATTTCGACCGTAATGGTAAAGGCGTACCGTCGTGACTCTGAGGGGTTCATTTTGATTTAGGTTTTAACTTCTTGCTGCCACTTTCTACCTTGGCGAAATCACCGTGCCGTTGTAATAATTAAATAACCTGTGCCGCCTGGGGCAGCGTGAGACGTTTCGAACCGGCTAATGCCGATGTTAGTTGGACCCCATCTTTGATTTAACCTAAAAAATTTTGGGATTGTATTGTTTGAGTCCGCTGATAAATTCGGCCAACTCCGCTGTAATTATGAATACAATGAATAAAATGAATTCGGCCAACTCCGCAGTAGTTATGGGATCCTTGAGTAAACCCGTCACGACATTGACTAATGTGGCACATCCCACCCATTTGGTCATCACATATGACCCCGACAAGAAAACATACAGCCAATGCAATATATCCACCATCTTTACTCAGTTTCGCTTGCAGTCGTCACATCAATATATAGACTGTGTTGTCACTATTGCTAATGCTGGCCCCGGGGGCCTGAGGTGTAGTGCTTGGCTTGATATGTAAAGTTAAGCAGAGCCTTATACCGTGACCTTCTGAGGTAGGGGATGTCGTGGGGATATTACTAGTAATAGTAATTCTTTTTTAATTTTTAAATCCATTCAAGACCTACTCTGCAACTTTTTTCTTGCTGCATACTCTTATATATATATAACCGCATGCACTTCTGCGTTGTTCATAACATGAAAAGTATTGTTGAACTTAGTAATATATCTTGTCAATCCAAATATATTCAAATAGACTCATTTTGCAATGAAATATCACCAAGAAATCGATTTTCTCAGCCGCACATGACTCTTCCTCCAATAACTGAAAATCGGCTGGATGGGGCCAATGGCTCATTTTGGAAATGCATTTGTATTACCTTTTTTTTTTGGGTTTCCTACCAGCGGAGGTCCTCAACGGCTTTTGCCGGTTTGAAACATTTTTTGGTGCCCCAGGTGGCATTTGTGCCACAATACCTGGCTATTCTTAGGTACCACCTGTATGTTTACCACGGGTTTATATAGTACATACATCCTCTTCACAAAGATCATCTCTGATCACTCATTGGCCATGTGATGTGACTTGAGTCCAGTATCCCTTGCAACATTCCATGGTGACCCAATAGCCCCTACATCTTGCTTTTATAGCCCATCTATCATGTAGGATGAATTGGTGAGGCCTGAAGCTCTGACTCTCATCCTCAAATGAATCAGCTGCTGCAGGAGAGATCTGGCTGGTGTCATCATCATGGTATTAACTAACTAACTCTGGGATACCTTCCCTGTAAATTTGAAAGGCTGTTTGGAGAATGGTGTCATCTTGCAGTGGTCTTGGAGTTAATTTCAACATTTGCATCAGAAGGCTGGCAGGAAACACCTGATTGATAATGTACCTGACCCAGGCTACTACAGTTGTGGACAACCAAATGCATGACTCTTTTTACATTCAACAAAATGCATCAGAACTGTCAGGGCACATCCAAGACTGGGAGCATACTAGACATCTGGGTGCCTGCAGAGCTCTGATGGATCTACAAGGGGTCACTCAAGGGGAATGTATCCCTGCTGAATGCCTGAGTAGAAATGTTATAATGTACAGACTAAGTATGTACACAAGGGGGACTTTACCTGAGAAGAAAGCTGCCTTCTCATTCTACTTGAGTCCAACTATATATAATGGATGGGTAATGCAGAGAAAGGAGTTAATCAAGAAGAAGGCTGTTACCTGTTATTGCCAATGAAGAAAGATCAGACAAATTGGACAAAGGTATATAAACAGTACCCCTTGGCATGGGAACCAGGTCCAACATTAGTCCAAGGCTAGTCTGAGAGTGGATGTAGTGTAGCTGTGTGAGTAGGCTTCAGAGTTGGTGTGGAGGAGGCAGAAGGTGAGCAGATGGGGTTGGATGGAGTTGGAAGTAGGTGAAGGAGGGGAGGGGTAAGGGACAGAAGAGGAAGGAGATGGAAAAGGAAGGAGGAGAGGTTGTACCATGACAAGAACTTGTAAAAAGTGGTCAAAATGTCTTTTTTAGCAATCAGCCTGAGGATGCATGAGGTCCATCTCAGACTCAGTTCCAGTTGCACATGAAGTTTAGCTGAAGTTTCTGTGAAACTTCAAAGGACTGGTCAAATATGGAGTTGTTATTTGTTTACTTTGAATTTTTCCCTCCAACTCTAGTACTGCCAACTAGTGTTGCTGTAACTCCACTTGGCTCAACTCAGCTCTTTGTTGGCTTACAGCTGATCCCAGAGTTGAGCAGAGCAGGGTCATTGGTTTCGGCTTTGCTCAGCTTAAAAGCAACTTGGAGTCTGCTAGCCAAATTATAGATCTATTTACTACAAAGTCCAAATGATGTTTCTAAGCTTCCTCATCCTCTGATGCATCCAATAGGGGTGTTCACACTCATGAAACTGAAGCAAAACTGAGCCAGGTCTGAAAGGTCTTGGCAAAACTGTGCAAGAACTGGCAGTTTTGTCTAGTTTTGAGATGCTGCTGAAATGGTCAAACTCCATCAGAACTAGCACATCAGCTTGTCCACAACTTGGACCTATTGTTTCTTAAGTCCACTCACAGCAGTCCAGCAGTCCCTTACAGCAAAGAACTGTATGGTTCTAGGATTTTCCTTACTCCACTCTACCATCCCTTTTGCCATTGCCATGGCATCAAACATACTGTCATGGTATGACCTCCCTTCCCCTTCTCTGGCCACCTCTGGCCACCTCCAACCCCTTCCACCTCTGCTCTGCCCCTTCTGCCTCCACTCCACTCCAACTCCAAAGCATGCTTGCACAACTTATGCAACTGTGTCATGCCCACTCTTGGACTAACTGCAGATCAACACTGGACCCATTCGGACCTGGTTCCCATGCCAAGGGTTGCCATCTATATACCCTTTCTACATTTGTCTTATTTGCCTGATCCTTTTTCATTGACAATAGCAGGTAACTACTCTTTCCTTGTTTAACTCCTTTCTC
>WNFI01302527.1_pt1 | contig 33875 bp, 36 predicted proteins | sample 5400471 | NCBI WGS metagenome assembly WNFI01 (sample SAMN13153348, study PRJNA577476) | soil metagenome | isolation source: 100 cm saprolite on Douglas fir-dominated hillslope | place: USA:California | collected 2013-09-17 | reverse complement strand
TTCATTGCCATCATTGTCACCCTCATCCCCGCTACTCCCATCTCGTTCATTCTCGGGACCCTGGGTCTCGTCCATTGAGACAAATTCTATACCTTCTTCTGCGTCATACCAGATACTGTCTCCAGTTGTATGCACCGAAGACAACGTCACCAGCGACCGCCGACGATCAATCTCCGTTGCGCTGCTGGCAATCTCATTTTGCAATGATGGCAATCGAGCTGGGTCCACCGTGCCCTCGGAGTTGTACAAGCGGGAGGTCGAGTCCTCCATCAGGGCTCCACTCTGCTGTGGCGATGAGGGTTCCCCGATGTGCACGTCCAAGGGATTGGAAGGATGGGAGTGATTAGGAACGAGTGGGTGAATTTGGCTACTGGAGAGGGACGGGGGATGAGAGATGGAGTCAAGGAGATTCAGGAGTGTTGAGTGCTGCGACCTGAGAAGCACGACCTCTTTTGTCAGACGTTCCAGAAAAGGCGGTGCTGGATGGCTGTGAGCAAAGAAGGCTGTATGATCAGCTCCCGGAGTACTGGGCCGAGACGAGAAGAGTGTACTGCTTGCATAAGAGTCTGAGCGATAGACAAATGAAGGGGTTGCAACTGTATGCGATGATGATGTTTGCTTGCTCTCGCTGGGTAGCTCATGGTTCGAACCTTTAGGGTGGTGAATTTCCCAGCTCCGACCCAGGACATGGGGGATCAACACACACCTTTCCGATGAAACATGCCAAATATGCCTCGGTGGCTACCGTCATGGTGTCCATGAGAGTCCTTCGTCTCTTCCCTCTCCTTCTCCTTCTTAATTTTCAACTCCGCTCGCGACCGTTTCTTTGCAACGGGGGGCCTCTCATCGTCATTGACACCCTTTTTCGCTTCATCAATCGTTGTCTGCAATGCAGCAATAGCCGAGTCCATTTGTTGCATTATAAGGGCTATTTTAGGTGGAGCTGAGGAACTGCGACCCAAGGACTGTCGAGGAGAGCGGTAAACTGGATACAACGAAGGCGACCCGCTGCGACGAGCACTGATGTCTGATATCTCAGGGGATGCTCGAGATGCCATGATCTGCCTAAGAGTATTTAGTGAGCATTTTGGGAAGGTAGAAGTAAACCTTTTACTTGAACGCCGAGAGCCACATGTCGTAGTCCGACTCATTGAGGCACTTTATATGGAAGGTTGACGTTCCAGAGTCAATGTGCAGCTACGGTAGGTTTTGGTGTGTGGATTGCGACAGGGGTTGGACATCAGTTCGCGCTCAAACCGGCCTTAACGCGAGCGGCTTACCTCTTTGGAGCGTTCACTAGATGAGATAGTAGCCAAACGTAGAACTAGACGATCACGAACACACCCATTCTGATGGGCGGAGTATGATAGATCTCCGTCAGACTTTAGCGTAAAGTATCTGCGCGCATATCCTTGCAACCATATAAGTGTGAGCCTGCCAATGCGCGGATTTCATATGGTTTTACCTTGCATTTTCTTTCTCCTTTTTTTGAGCACCCATCCCTGACAGACTGTGGTGACAGGTTGCTAAGGGGTACATTGTCAGTTCCAAGGTGAATTAGGCTCAAAGAAGACTCCACGAGTACTAACCCCCTGCACTGGGGCGCCAGCTAGAGTAGTGACAGACTGGGCCAGTATCTGTGTCGTTGTGGACATGAAGTACACGTAGAGCGAGAAAGCAAAGTGGCTGTTCAGCCGTGAGAATCTTGGGGAAGTAAGGATGCGGGATAGCCGCACCGCCACGCTACAACGACAACGAGGGGTAACAAATTTGATTCATCATTATCATCGGCCACCCTTAGGACTCTACTATATACGTGGATCAGGAGAAACTGGATGAAAAAATCGCAATACACAACTGCCTAATTCGGGAAATCCCCCAGCCGTCTTCCGTCGGCGGTGCGCAGGCCAACACGTGACACAAAGGGTACTATATTATATCTATATTAGTTGGCCTTAGCTGTATCCTATGGCGGAGTTGGCCGATTTTATTGTATTATTGTATTATCTATATATGGATGACGGCAGATACCGACACTTTGGCCTCTGACGAATGCGTCTTCCGTGGCTCATAGCGCTCGTTGCGGCACACGTATGTCAGTGAGACAATACTGCCATAACCATTCTCATCATGTTATAGACATCTGGCGCGATAGCTGCAGGCTTCTCCGGCCTTGAGGGCACATGGGTCTGCAAATGTAAAGCTTGTCTTTGTATCTTCTTTAGACCGCCAATCTCATCGCCAATTCAGGCATCTGTTTCTCGAACTACACGATACAGCCTATCTATCGGCCCACAAACCCTTCGAAGCCATGTCTGACGTGCACAAAGCAGTGGTGCCTGGATCAGAAGTTACAGATATGCCTCGATGCCGGACTTGGTGAACAAAATCCAGATACTGGCACAGGGAAGGAAGGAGATGTAGACACACGGTGCTTTCGTGAGTAGAAATGTACGACTACTGACTGGATACTCTGACCTACATGCGAACTAGAACGGGATTCACCCCGAGACCAGATGATCGTCACCTTGTTTCTTCTTCTCATTATTGGGCTCTTGATCGGAGCAGCAGTGAAGACACGTCTGGAGAAAATTGGGTTTGACACTAGTCGAGCGTGGTCATCGAGCCGTGCTTGGTGGGAAGTATGTGCATCATTATTCTGGTCTCATCTTGCGGATCGTGTGCTAACCTGTGTTCTTCCCCCTGATCTTCCGTTCAGTCCCTTCTCCCATCTCGTCAGGCTAACGCGATCTACTCTCTCGCACCTTCATCCTCACACACAAGATCGCAATACGACCGGGTACCGGGAGAAGAGGAGTCGGCGGCGTGATTCCTATTCCTCTCGCCTTGATGTGCGGCCTCCGGACCGCTGATCCAAATGGGATGAGCAGTACTGCGCGCGCGGAGATACCTACTGTAAACTAGATGGTAACACACATTGCTGAGGACGGGTGCCGCTATCCTCATCTTCATATGTGTCTACGCCTCTACGCTCGCATATGGTGTCCTGCCTTGCAAGGCTATTTTACACTTAAATGAATGTCGCGTGTGTTAGCCATATTTAGCTTTGTTTTAGTTTGTTTGTCTTTTATTGACCCCTGTGTTGTTTTCACGAACACTTTCACGACAATATTACGACCCGTCAGTGCTTAAAATATCGCCCAGACCGTTCAAGACTTTACCGCGTGTTAAATTCTGCCTCCAGTGGATCTGTGCGTGCAATAGTGTTTTTTTCGGCGCCAGATCGAGCCGCGCCCGGTATACACGTGTTGACCACACCTCCTTATACATGTCGATGCCACAGCCTGGCTCTCACCCTAGCGCCCTCCTTCTCCTTCCTTAATCTACCCCTTGGCCGAAACCCGCTCGGCTTGTCCGTAATTGTAACAGGCTGTCTTCTTTAAATTCTCCCGCCGAGGCGTTTCCATCTCATAGCGTAGCAGTCACCCAGAATGCGCTATCACTCGTTACTCGTTACTCTCGCTCTCGATGCTGCCATAGTGCCGGCCCTATATGCAATACGCCTAACTTCTAGCATACCACTGCTAGATCGCTTGTACAAGCCATTAGATGAGGGCACTAACGCTTTGTACAAAGACTGGAAGCCAAAAGTCTGGCCCGACGGCCTTGTGCGTTTGGATCCCCGACGGCCGCCCCGCGGAAAGCGCGATGCGCTTCCGTCCTCGTGGGTCATTCAGCAAATCTATGAAGGGCAATCGTTCTTTAAGTGAGTGGATCCATATAATACTATTCTACATACTGATGTCCCTTCTTTCACATCATGAAGTGATTGGTCCTTTGCTACATATCCAGATCCAACACAGTGAGTGTTCTATCTTTGGGTGGAGTGTACGATACTGATCAAGGACAACCTTTTAGTGGACAGGTCCAGTGAGCTCTCTCAACCCCAGTATCGTATTGTGCAGCTCTTGATCCATTCATCTAGATATGTATCGAAGCAGTGGGCTCAGAAATCGGGCATGGTGTACACTAATAACCTGGGACAAGCGATTATGCAGGTCGATCATTGGTCAACACTGGCTCAAGGCCAGGCCCGGAACAGTGTACGCATAGAATCGTATGCCGTGTACAACAAAGGTCTATTTATTCTAGTACGTGTGAAGCTACTCCACTTGGCCCAAATCCTCATCCTTTTCCTCAGGACGTAGATGCGGCACCGTGGGGGTGAGGTCCTAAATATCTCCAGACAGACTAAAGCTTCTGCTGACTTTTGGATTCCGCAGTTGCGGTGTTTGGCCGGCTTGGTGGACATGGTGCGTCATCTTGGGTTGTCAGTTGAGGATGATTAAGCTCATCTCTCTCGCTTCAGCGGGCCGAATTGGCCGAAGGGAGGTGAAATAGATATATTAGAAGGTGTACATGACAATGTACACAATGCGGTCACGTTTCATACTCAACCTGGTGTGTACTCTTGGTTAGGCGAGGTGCTATGGTCTAATATTCCGGTTTCTGCTAGGTTGCTATTTACCTACTCCGAACCCCAAGACCAGTGTGGGGTCCAATTCTACTGGATGGATACAGGTGCATGTCAATGGTAGAATGCAAGCCGCCAAAGAAACTCACAATAGACCTACAGGGGACTGATTGTGACGCATATGCAAACTCGAATAGCGGGTGTCAAACTATTGACACCAGCCAGGCATCCTACGGTACTGAATTCAACGTTCTGAAGGGAGGCGTTTTTGCCATGATGTGGGCAAATGACGGTATTCGAGTCTGTGAGTATAGGGTTTGTATCCTAGGGCGTTTCTTATTGAGATTGGTACAGGGTTTTTCCACCGAGCTGCAATCCCAGCAGATCTCCAGGAAAACGTACCGCAACCCAATAACTGGGGAAAGCCTGTGGCATTCCTTCAGAACAACCTTTGCTCCACAAATTCAATCTTCTATGATCATCAAATAATATTCGGTATGTCTTGGTTTTCTTGCTCATGAGTGGTTGACTAATGCCATGTAGATATAACTTTTTGTGGAGATTGGGCAGGGACAAGTTACATTTCGTCGGGTTGTCCTGGAACGTGCTCGGAACGGGTTATGCAGCCGGGTAATTTCGCAGTATGTGAGATTCCCTTATTCCTTGACAATACTCACACTAATGTGATATCATTAGAACGCCAGCTGGACGATTAACTCGTTGCAAGTGTATCGAAGTCCTCAGATCAGTGGGGGGTTGGCCATTGTCTCGAGACCCAGACCCCTAGTATTCCTAAGGATCATCTCAGTGCTTTTCGTTATGCTTCTTAGTTAGATAGCTGGATGGACGATACCCAATAATTAGTCGTTGCGGACACTCAGTTGTGATTTGATGTCAAATTGTTTGATTTGCATCCGACGTTGAATCGGTTTCCTCAAAACTTGAACCTACTTGTAACATCACTACCCCTCGCGTTGTCGACGATTCGAAACACATCCGTATTGCAATCGATATAAGCACTGATGTCAGACCTGTACCCAATCGCGTGAGTCCTCGCTCCGATTCCTTCACTCGCGGCTTTCAAGGCGTGCATGTCGGATGTAGCTGATATCTTTCCAATTACGCTTAGTATCCTTATAGACGAACTCAAATCTGAAGATGTTTCATTGCGTTTGAATGCTATTCGTAGACTGTCAACGATCGCACTTGCATTAGGCCCACAGCGCACACGCGATGATCTCATCCCATTCCTTCAAGACTCTCTCGATGATGAAGATGAGGTGTTACTGGCCCTTGCTGATGAGCTCGGCAGGGGCTTTGATGAGTTTCTTGGTGGACCCCAGTATGCTCACCTCCTATTGGGTCCGTTAGAGAATTTGGCGGCAGTGGAGGAGACTCTCGTTCGTGACAAGGTCCAGAGCCCCATCATTATCTTATCCCCGAGGATGAGTGCTGATGTGAAGGTTGCATATATATCTAGGCGGCCGAATCTATCACCAAAGTAGTGGGCGTGCTATCGTCAGAGCAAACGGAACATTGTGCCGTCCCTCTTGTCCGGAAGCTTGCTACCGGAGAATGGTTCACTTCAAGAATCTCATCAGCATCGTTGCTCGCTCCTGTGTATCCTAAGGCATCTCCTTCTAGTCAAGATGAGATTCGAAGGTTATTTGCGGCTATCACACAGGACGATACTCCGATGGTGAGGAGGGCGGCTGCTAAACACCTAGGGGTCGGTTTTTCATTTCTCGGTCTCTCCTTCACTTCCAGTCTGATGTTTCTGATATTAAACAGGCGTTTGCGAAAGTCATATCGAAGGAACATGTGCTCACTGACGCACTGCAAATATACAACCGGCTCTCAGCAGATGAACAAGACTCCGTTCGCTTGTTGACTGTCGAGGACTTGATAGCGATTGCGCAGCAGATGTCACACACGCAAGTTAAAGAATACTTACTACCGTCCATACGGCACACCTACCAGGACAAGAGCTGGCGTGTGAGGTACATGGTGGCTAACACTTTCGTTCAGGTCAGAAGCGAATCCTAGATTTATCATTATCTGGGTCCTCACTCCAATATAGCTTGCTGAATGTGTAGGACAAGATATCGTCCGGGATGAATTGGTCTCTGCCTACGTGCAGTTGCTCAAAGACAACGAAGCTGAGGTGCGAACTGCTGCAGCCGGACAAATACCAGGATTTGCAAAATTTATAACTCCTGACATCATTCTCACCCGACTAATCCCTTACATTCGAGATCTTTCAACCGATCAATCGCAGCATGTACGAGCGGCTCTAGGCGGCCAAATTACAGGACTCGCTCCACTCCTCGGCAAGGATGCGACGATAGAAAACCTCCTTCCACTCTTCCTTCATCTCCTAAAAGACGAATTCCCCGACGTCCGACTAAACATCATTAGCAAGCTGGACCAAGTCAATAATGTCATCGGAATCGACCTTCTTTCCCAATCGCTCCTTCCCGCCATCGTTGACCTTGCTGAAGATAAGCAGTGGCGTGTGCGCCAAGCTATCATTGAATACATCCCTCTTCTCGCGACCCAACTCGGTGTACAGTTCTTTGACGACCAGCTGGGAACCCTTTGCATGTCATGGCTTGGCGATAATGTCTTCAGCATTAGAGAAGCGGCCACTGCCAACCTCAAGCGGCTGACTGAGGTGTTTGGGCCGGAATGGGCGAAGAACACTATCGTGCCTAAAGTCCTCCAAATGGCGAATCATCCTAATTACCTCTATCGAATGACCACAGTGTTTGCAATCACGACTATCTCCCCAAATCTCAAACCTGACGTCGTCCAAGGCCCTGTGCTACAAACAATGTTGACACTGGTGGACGACGCTATCCCTAATATCAGGTTCAACGTCGCCAAATCATTGCAGGTACTTGCCCAGGCTCTATTAGAATCCGGGCCTCAAGGACAAGAGGTCATTCAACGGACGATTATACCCGCGCTTGAGAGCTTGAAGCAAGATTCTGATGCAGATGTGCGGTACTTTGCGTCTCGTGCTTCTGAAAATACCCTCGGGCTTGAGGCGGTTGGTAAGCAGTTGGTTCGTCTATGTGGGAATCAAAATGCAAATAATCATCACATTATTTCGTCTTTAGCGACGTAATTACCATTGAGACGCTCTTTTGCGATACCCTCTACCCCCCAAGATTCGTCGTACTTCTCGTCTCTGTTTTACCGTGAACAATGTTGTCTCTCCGCTTTTCATTTGTCTAATATTGTTTGGCGGAAGTAAAACAAAACTACTTTCCTCTTTGTCGAATTAGGGACATCCATTAGAATCAAGTCTGTTTATTAGGCGAAAAGAGTATACTCCAAATGGCTTGCATGTTTGACATTGTGACTCAAACTGATACAGATACTGGAAATTAGCACAATTATGAATCACGGAACCCCAAGTAACTAAAGCAGGAAACACAACGAACACGGGAATACAAGATGAACCAAGAGATAGTTCAAAGCACTGGAATAAAGAGATAAAAATAGACGAAAGGAACTTAGACACGTATATTAAACAGTCGATTTCGTCGCCGACGTTCTTCCACATTACTTGATGGGCGACCACCCATTACCAATTCACACAGATCGGGTATGATCACCGCAATGCCATGTGAGCTGCAATAATTCCTTAACGAGCGGAATTGCGATATCGGTGCGTCATAATACGCAAGGTTGGTGTTGAACTCCAGCGTTAGACTCCGTAGGTTTGAAAGAACTTCAATACTATCGAGATCTTGTATCAATTTGGCCACCTCGCGTGCTGAGGGCGATCTACCAAGTCGGACTCTTCTTTTATTGGCGAATAAAGCCGGGTGGGAACTCAGTTCACCAATAAACACCAGGTTTAGGGACGTAAGAGACGGTGTTGATACAGCGAGAAGACAACGCCGAAGACTGAATGGTGTGGAGGGGTTAGGGATTGGCAACTCGGGAAAGGTGCCATCAATTCGAAGCTCTTTCAAACGTGGACAACACTGGATGATAGTGGGGATATTAGTATGTTGACAAAGGGTAAGTGATAGGGAGGTGATGGCATTAGTTTGTTGTCTGAGACCGATCAATAACTCCGGTTCAATCGGACCCGGCATGGATCCTAAATCAATTCTACGCAACGTTCTCCATGAAGAGGAGAGAATCCATGCAATACCGTCCAAGAACCCTCCGTCGTAGCCTGCAACTGACAGTCTCTGCAATTTGAACTTGGGCGATGGCAGGCTTGATAACACCACTTCGTCCAAGCTAGTTGTCTTCCCTTCGAATGAGAACGACTCGAGGTGAGTGGTAAGAAGTAATAACTCCACCAGTTTTCGGAATGAACCAACGTATTGGTGGAGACGGAGAGAAGTAAGGCGTTCAAAGGGATCATGATGGGATAGCACATCAAGTGATATCGGTGGAAGGAACTGGGACCGGGACTTCATGGATGAATGGACGTCATCGGGTCGCCATTGCAACAGGGTCAGCGAACGAATGCGATGGCATCGACGTAGAATCTCGAATATATGCCAGCGAGAAAGGGAGATATAATCCTTCCTTTCTCCAGAGTTTCTTCCTAGCTCAAGGTATTGCACAGCATTCCCTGCCGATCCTGTACATTGCAAGTAAGAGATAAAGGATCGAGCCTGGGAAGCCCGATAAAGCTTGCTGGAATGCAGCATCCGGAGTTGTGCGGGCAAGGTCCAGCTCTTACAAACGAGCGAACAAGCCGCAAGTTGCTTGTACCCGCACATCGGGTCAACTCCGTCCGGATCGTACAGGTAACCTCGTGTGGGATCCTGCGACCGGTTAGTGGTCTAAACTTTGTAGTCAGTGAATGGCTGGGGGAAAGTAAAGCGCAATGACAGACTCCATAAGACTGTGGATCCTCGCAGACAAGACGTTCGTAGGTTGTAAAGACCAGGTATAGGCAATCAAATGTCAAGCCTCCCTGAGTTGATGAGACTGGAGGAAAGGACTGGGTTCAAGGCTCAGCATCTGAAGCGCGCATTGACGGATTAGAAAGAGCCATACTTTGGAATGACCGAAAAACCGCGAAAAGAGCATGCTTTTGGTTCGAAGACGTCTTCGAGGAATGAAGAGGTGAGTTAGACACGGTTAGGTGCTCGAACCAAGAGGACGGCGTACATGTCATTTGATTTTCTGCGCTGCGACGCTAAGGCCATATCGTTACAGGAGGAACCACGTAAGGGAGTTGCATGTCGGAAGCGGTGTGTGTTGTCAGCAAGAACGATTTCTGGTGTCCGGTGCATGAATTGCTTGTTCATCATCCGATCAATATCAGGGATATTAATCAACGGATATTTGGAATGTCGCCTTCGGAGGGCGTATGATGAGCTCGAAAGACCAACTCCCAATTTTGGGCTCTTCTTCCCCTCCGTACTTGTAGTGCTTTGGAAGTGCCATTATTTTCCTTGTTAGTTGCATTTACAGTGGAGTTGGCCGAATTCATAGGTTCCTTGTATTATTTGTGTTGATCTATGGTCTCTCCCAAGAGAATCTTTGACCACATCCGAGAGTGTTGAATGAACGAATTACCAAAAGGGCAATATATTCGAAGGAGCAAGAGTTCCTAAACTGTAGGGCGTTGTGACATGTCACAACGTAGAAGCGTCACGGCGTCACAACGTACGTCGCCTACACCTAACCTCGTCAGTAGAGTGTTTGAAAGTTGGGTGAACCAGACGCGATACTGGATATCTCGCTCCGGGAGTATGCAACCCTAACGAAGCGCTAGAAAGTCCGACTCATCAACAATTGATGGGTTGATTACACCAGCTTCTGCTTCAACACTAGAATGTTGTTCCCTGTTACAATATTGATGCGGAAGGCGGGTAACCTGAACATGGAGTCGAGGCAACAAGAATATCATGTGCAGCAGACTCCTAGTCGCAGGGGTCGCAGGGTAGATTAGGGTTTTGCTTCAGGGCCTTATGGTTGAGCCAATGTTCATAGCAAATGCTAATTCGATTTACCTTGCCGCGCCAGTGCGGCTGGTAGTTATGAGTTCACTTCGCCGATCTCTCATCCCTGATATCAAGAAGCTTAAGTATGTTGGTGCAATTCCGGATCTATCATTTGGGTCAGTAACGGACTCCTGTGCTGCGTAAGGTATTTCTTGCGTATAAAACCGTTGTACGCACTTACATGTTGAAACTGCAGTCAGCCGCGCGTCCACGACAAGCGGAACCACAGTGCCGGACGCCGCAATTGGTGGCGCAGGTGCAGGGCATTATTTCTTCTTGTCTTTCTTGTTTCTTGGCCGGCAACCCGTCGGTACTCGCGTTTCACTCGTTGTACCAAGCTTAGTTTCTGTACTTAAAAGCATATTATATAATGTCCGGGGCGAATGAGCCAACAGGGATGTTCACTGCTATTGGAGGCAGGACATGTCCGAAATCACGGCAAACTCCGATTAAACGAAAGGGAAATCCTGTTCACCAGCGATCCTCCGAGACCTAGCTCGCTGCAACACTGCCTACACCCCACAATGAGGTTCTTTGAACGCCGAAAGGCATCCCAGACAGAGATCGGGCGCAGTTTGGATGAGAGTGTGCCTGGCGGGTCATCAGTGAGGGTATATGGAATACGGTTCCTTGCCCTGTTATGCGCGTGCTCCCTTAGCTTTGGCAGTCACTTGTAAGCAGAGAAAAGAACTTCATACAGAATTGACATCAATAAATAGTTTCTAGTGGTCGTGAATTTCTGGGCCCTTTGAAGAGCAGTTTAATTCGTGACGTTGGAATGAGTAATCTGCAATTTTCTGCAATGGTAGCATCCTATTCGGTAAACAATACTTGGACACCCCTTGTGGCCGGTCTTCTCGCCTCTCAGTTTGGAACAGCGCGCTCAAGCCTTTTTGCGACGTCCCTGATTCTCCTTGGTCAAATCATTTTGCTGCTGGGTAGGAGAGCTGCCTCAGTTGCATTAATGGCTGCTGGCCTTTTCGTATTTGGCCTTGGTGTCTCACCAGTTTCTGTTGTCCAGGTTGGTCGCTGCGTGAAGAAGACTGCCTCCATAGCATCCCTGATCACTGTAATTTTTGCAATTGACTAGGAAACCATCATCGTTCGGTTTTTCTCAAACTATGGCTTGGGTGTCTCTTTTGCGTTCGGTCTCCTGGCCGGAAAAGGATCGTCGTTCGTTGCGGCGCTCACTAGTTTCCCCCTGGCCCAGAAGTTAGGGCCGCTAGCTCCCTTTCTTGTCTCAACACTGCTTGCTGTTTTCTCGTTTTTGGTCAACTTGCTCTACCTATTGGGATCAAGATGGCTGGCCATTGGAGCAGGCATATCATTAGAAGAAGCAGAGAAAAAGGCAGAGAGGATCGTTTCCGCAAAGAAAAGAGTAATTCTCAGTGATATGACCAAACTAGGAGACGTCTTCTGGACCTACATAACTTTAAATTGTTGGTGTCTAAACTCATTAGATGAATGCTATGTTCACTACTATCCCATCAGTTCTTTGTGGTTGTATCTGGAGCCCGTATTATAACATTGCGGCAAACCTCTTTCAAGTAAGATACGGGTATACCGAGTACGAAGCCGGGAGGACTGCGTCGTTCCTGCATGTTGGCAGTCTCTTTCTTTATCCTATTGTGAGCCATTTTGTCCTTCCCCTCTTCCCCTTTATTCTTAAATCCCGATGCACAGGTCGGATTCGTAACTGATAGATACCATCGAAGATCAATATATGGGTTGAGTTTTCTTGCTTCAACCTTAACACTGCTCGGATACTTCTGGCTATTACTCCCACCCCACCTGACGCGCACGGCTCTACCCGGTGTCTGTTTCTTCACATTAGGACAAGGATCCGCTACTCGTGAGTGAATTGGGATGCGCCGGCTTAAAAATGTTATATAACATATTCGGTCCCTCGTTATTAGTACTCCTGGTACTCATTGTACCGATAATCGTGCCTCAGAGGTACGTTCCAACTGCGCTAGGGGCGCACAAAAGCGTAAGTATAGCGGCTTTTCCTGAAGGTTCGCTATTGACGCTGACTTTTGTCTTGCAGATTGAACAAACTGGCGCCACTATATCAGTCACTGTCGCCGGTTACCTCCTTGACATAAGGAATTCATCGAACTCAGATTCTAAACCGTCATCTTCGCGCTCCGACCCATCCGATCAGGTTGGAGTCAATGTCCGGGGAAGACTACCGACACCCGAAGCAATCTTTCGCCTCTTGTGTTGGTTCGCAGTGTTCAATATACTCCAGGCAATCTGTATCTATTTCTTGTGGACAATCGATTCAGCACAACAAATTCCTAACGAGGCTGAGACTCCGTCCTATAAGCCATTAACTTCGGAGGAACCGGAATCGTTGGAAGACGATTCTGGCAAAGCTGCGGATTCCGAAGAAGGGGCTGAACTCTCCGATGAGGACGATGACCCTAATGGTAGAGCGTCGCCAAATAGCTATTCCATGCGAAGGACGCCCATGCACTCGGACGAGCCGCTGATTGGTCTACCAGATCAGCAACAACTGGGGACTCAGTTCCGGCCGAGGCAAGGAGGTGCGAGGGATGCTTTGGATGTGACCCCCTCGGAATATTTCAGAGGAAAAGCATTTTACATCATTTTTGGGACTATGATAATTGGTGCTTGGACATTCTACGTGATTTCTCTTGTATCAGATTTTCAACAATAGTCATTAGACGGTAAGCTTCATGTATACAGTTGTTTTTTTTTTTTTGTAGACCTATGTATTCGGATGAGTGTCCATCCGTTTATGTGTGTATTTGACACGTTGATATCCCCAATCACAGATTCGCCTTTCCCTTGAAGTTGTACCCCAGCTCATCCAGCTGGCGATGAGCGAATTTGTAGATAAGTACTCCAGCTATAGCTGTCTGACCAGGGAATCGTGTACGCTCTGTGCCACGTCCCCGTGAACGCGAGCGGGATCGAGAGCGAGAGCGAGCGCGAGGCTTACTAGTCTGCTGCTCAGCTTCACCTTGAGCTATTTGGAGTGCTGCGGGAGGGTCGATAGCCGGTGCGAGGACATTGTCGACCCCTTCTCCCAATTTCCTGAGCTCCTTGGGCTTCAGCGTGGCACCCGTCCCGAGAACCTCTAAGACTATAGTAACAGTTGAGTGGCGAGATATGATTGGACTATCGTAAGTTTAATCTACCTTCTTCGCGTGTGAACCATCTGGCATCTAAGAAAGTGACCGAGGTTGATAAACAGACGGCGAAAATTTTTATTAATTATACCATACCTTCTAGTTCATTGTCCAAGTCTAGCCGAATTTTTTGAGATGTGTCGGCGAGCGCGAAACACCCTATCATCAGATTTGCGGGGAATGGCTACGGAAGTAGGGTAAGAAGACAGTATGACGCCGGGATTGAATCTATCTACCCATGGCTGGATATAGTGATAGTGTGAGTTAATTGAATCAGTCCCTCTCGTCCATCATAGATTAGCGAACCTGACACGAGTGATACCGGACACTGTGGACATGAAGACCACTCTCCTCCCAAATCTCCCGAACAACGGCATCTTCCAAAGACTCACTAGGCTCCAAGAAGCCTGACAGAGTGGAATAGAACCCTGCAAAAATAATGTACGTTGGGTTCAGAGAAGCCGCGAGTTGCTCCAAGTCTACAAACCACGAGGAAACCGTTTCTAAGTAATTGTGGAAAATATAAATCAGTCGCTGGCCTGGGTCGCAGTCTGCATTAGTAGATCGATTGCGTACATTTCTCCCCAGTAGAATCTTCTCTCCGGATTCGTCAAGTACAGCAGTGATAACGACGACATCGGTACGGGGATGCATGGTGTTGTGCAACCCTTTCCCAGTTGGACATGGAGCACGGTTCTCATTCTTCACCCAGGGCAGGAGGGAAGAACAGGATAATTTCCAGCCAGCCCAGAGAGAATAGATAGGGGAGCCACAAGAGGAGCAGAACTATTTTTAAGGATATTTTTAAGGAATAACTAGTGATGTTATTCTGCTTAGGAGAGCAGCACATACCTTGTTACGAGCGTTCCAGTCTAGCATAGTCCGGGCGGTAGAGAAAATTGCCGCATCGAACTGTTTCAAGCTTAGCCCGGTATCCCGCGGCTCGCCAAATATTGTTCGGGTTATCTCATCGCCTGAAGATTTAAGATTAAATGTCTTTTGAACATCGTCATGACTTATACTAGTGACATCCAAGGCAAAGTAAGGTTCGCCATGTAGTTCTTCTACAGCATCAGGATTGACGGATCCCGTCTCAGATACAATGTGATCATTTGGCTCCAACGTTCCGAGGAAGATGATCGGAGGACCGTGCAACCGGGCGGCTTCAAGGAATTTGCCTGCTCCACTGTGCTCTGTTGTAATGAGCTCTGGCGGCAACGTATCCCCTGGGTTCTCCCCCTGAGAGAAGTACGGCAGAGGCCCTAGAAGCGGTTTTACTTGACTCGTAGAGTAGTAAGCTAGATTGTTGACATCCTTCTTGGTTTCAAGACTTTTCGTGGTATTCACGAGGGGCTGGCCGTCATTAAAAATAACCCATCTGGTCTTAGGACTCGTGAGAGTTATGTGAAGGAAGGTTGGATTATTCCTGAGCCACGACAGACGGTTGAGAGGCGATCCCCCCATGAAGTGATCCTGTCCTCTAGATCGATCGGAAGGAACGATATTCAGCGAGGCTACCAAGAGAATATGAGTAGGGGCGGAGCTCGGCGCACATATCGGTCATCGCGAAATTAGAGTCAGAGACGTAGGAGGGCGAGGCGCACAGTGATTTGTGAACACTGAGAATATGACGAGGGACGAGGGCCAGGGGCCGGGTGCCCGGTGAATTAGCTAGAAAAAGTGTTTATATTCAAGTGTTACAGATTGGGATCAATTGTGATGCCATGCCATACATAACCAGCTAGGTTGAAGCCGTGTTGGTAGTCCACCGAGGAAGGATCTGAGGTTCAGCCTGTCTCCCCAGTGCAAATGATATGGTGGTAATGGCCGAAGCAGGAAGGGGAGATCACGTCGGAGTCATAGTGGTGTCCGTGATCGTAGATACCCTTGGATAACGGAAAGGTAGGTATAGATGAGCTACCTGGAGTTATTGGGCTGCGCATGTGATAGACAGAACCGTAGACTAGTTTATCGCGTGCATGAGCTGTCCAACCAATTATGTACAAGGACACTCGAACTTGATACAACATACGATACCACATTTCACTCACATCCCTTTCACAAGTAAAACGGAGCGACTTTACGACAAAGTGTGATAACCACCAGGAGGATGTTGAGGTTGATTGGCCGGAGATGGCGAAACCGATGGCTTGGTGACTGGTGGTGGTGGTGGAGTACGTCGACCCTCCTCCAAATCGTCTCCAACATTCTGATATCCATCCCTGGATCCTCCTACGCCAAATCCTCCAGGCATAGTCCAGACTTGCAAGTGGAAGTGTAATTCGTAAGTAAGACTCGGAATTGAGACCTGCATATGGCGAAACCCGCGTACCATTTTGGGTCGTAAAGTTTCCTGGTGCAAAGGACGCAAACGAGTCTCCACGCATACGCAGTGAATTCAGTACGGCGAACGAAGTCGGAACCTGGACAGTGAAATAGATGATTCCAGGAGTCAGGTTAATCGAGGACTTGGCCAGACCTTCAATAACATATTGATAATTGTCAAGAATTTGACAAAGCCATTCTGGAAGCGCTGTCAGCGACCCGAAGCCTCGAAGCGCTCTGATTTCGTGCATACCTGCTCGCCGGTCTTAATCAGCCAAATTATATCGAAGAGTATGGATGTTCCTAGGAGACCAGAGAACTGCGGGGAGTTTAATCACCAGCATGGATTGATCAGAAGATAGAAGACCCTACAAGACGGAGGGAGTCGGGCGAGTCTGTCTTTTCTGAGGCATAGGTTCCGAAAAGGAATAACGGGAAGTTATAACTGTGTATGGATTCCAAGCACTGAGGAGATATGTATAACATGGCAGCATAAGTCAATACCTGGGCGAAAGAAACGGCGCGGTGATGAATGAGATGGTCTACAGGAGGCGACGCAATGATCAAGTCCTGGTGGGTCGGATATGAAAGATATGGCGCGTACCGTCTGTGTTAGTACTAGGGGCTGCACATCCAAGGAGTTGAGTCGTGGGGAAGACATTTTGAGCTCGAGGCGTCCGATGTAATGTTGAAGATTGTCTCCTTAAACGTCAGGTATCGTAAATTTGTGCTTGGTTGCCAACAACGTTGTATGTTCGCGACACTCAACTAGCGAAATAGGTAAATAGGTCGGAAACAAGTTACGGTACACTAGACCGGCCAACTCCGCTAAATACCAAGGCCTCAAAAATGAGCAAATGAAAACAGAACTCGCCAAAATCCAGAGCTGCTATCGGACTGCCGAAAACATCGTGACGAACCTACAATATATGACCCCTACGAACACTCCGGCTCTCCAGTGTCTATGTAAAGGCCTGAGACACTTAGAAGACACTGACCATGTTGCACTATGAATCGCGCGACACCCATTTACGCAGCTGAAAGGATTTTCATTAGCTAAACCCTTTGAGCGTCTGATTGTGGCGTATCCTAGCTGTAGTTATATTTGTGAGTAGTTGTGATAGTATTTACTCACTTACTCTGTGAACAATCCTTGTTAAACTACAACAGAATGGATGCGAATCTATACAGCATATACAAGGTTTTCAGATAGGCGTAACACGGCTTTTTCGAATCAGGATATTGACATTTCTTTCTTAAACATGCTGGGCAGGGTCTTAGAATACTGTTCCGTCACTTTCAATGTCAATAGGTGGACCACCAGTGTTAATTGGGACGTTTTTGCTTAGCGATCTCGCGTCCACCCTTCCATGTTGCACTCTCCAGGATCTGTGGCAACGATAGATTTGGAGCACCGAGCTTTAAGTCCCCATTCCCAGTGCATACTACGCATAATTGTTGTGATTTTCATAAATGAGTGTCTACAACTTAAAAATGTGCACGTCCTTACAGAAACCCACGTTACAACACAAACATATACCGCATTTTTCGTTCATTGAATAGGTCGTGCATCTGACTTTGCTGGTACCAATAAGTTTTTTTGACTCATCTAGGTTGATCAAGTTGTAATAGTAGCTAGTAACTGATGTCGTATATATTGGAGTTCTTGACCTCCGAAACCTATGGGCTGACATGGCTGATGATATCTAGTGTATTTACGAGTAGGTTTGATAGATTTTTCGACTCAAGTTATCTAGGTTGATTGGGTTGCAACAGTTATAACTGATTTTGTACAATATATTGGAGTTTTTTGACCTCAAAAACCTACCGCCAACTTTGTTGATGCCGTTTGCACAGGGCCGCTTTGTAGTTATTATGCCTAGTGTATTTATGAGCAAGTTGGATCCACATTTCTAGATTTTTTGACTCAAGTTATTTAGGTTGATTAGGTTGTAGCCATTGGTGCATCAGCAAAGTTGGCCCCTAGGTTTTTGAGGTCGAAAACTCCAAGATATCAGTTATAATGTACCAAGTCTAACTCATACGCCTGCAATCACTTTGAATGCCTCATAGCATCTCAAAATCTCACGCCTGTTGTCCAGAGGCTTCATCCCTTCACTACGCCGATGCCCAGGACGCGGAACGGGCGGGTAACAATAGGTCACGCGGGTTTCCTCCTCAGGATAGGTCCCATGGCGAATATGAGCTGACAGAGTTTGGGTGACAGGAATTTTAAAGAATGCAGGGGACGTGCCGACCATGACAATTCCGGGCATGACCTAAGAGTATAGGCTCTCAGAAAAGGCTTCGCAAACTCACGAAACGACTTGCCCTTTTCGTCAGAGGAGGGAGTCCAACCGATTCCCTTTGCGCATTATTCTCGTTGAAGGCTGCGACTGCCTCTGCTACAAGCTGAGCCCGCGCATTGACGGGGTCAACGAGCTCCAACCTCTTGTCCTTCTGGACAACGAGAAGAATATCATTTTGAGTGCGATCGACGATACAGACATCGGTTTTCGCGTGTCTGTTTTCACCGCAAATAAGAAGCGGGAGGTCTGCCCGCGTGCGTGCCACTCGTTCACGATGAACATAACCCAGAGACTTGAAAAGTTCGACGGTAAAGTCATCCACGGCGGTTTCACCCTTTTCGGGGATCATAGCGAGATCAAGATAGGTGATCAGCTCGGTATGGCGATCCTGTTGCATAGCGCCAGCTTCCAGAACGCCTAGCAGCTCTTGATCAACCAATGGTTGCGGCAACTCCTGCAACGCGAAAAACCGCTATAATCTTTCCAAGAGCTATAGCGAAAGTAGCCTCACCCACCTGCACGCCAAAGAACGGGAGGGGGTCCACCTGATTAATGCTGATGTTATATGAGTCCAGTTCATTGAGTGTCCAGTCGCTACCGGACTTGGCGGAACGAATGATGTTAGCCATGAGGGTGACTAGACTAGGTGACTAGCCAGTGTTGCACCGGGGTACTTCGATGATGGTGTTGATGATGAATCAGATTTATATACCGCGTGAAGCGCGTGACTCGCGCTAAGTGCGGGGTAACTTACTCATGCCGACGGTGGGTCAGGAAACCTAAAGACACCAACGACTTAGGTAAATAGGTCGGAAACAAGCTACGGTACAATAAACCGGCCAACTCCGCTAAATACCAAGGCCGTCATCCTCAAATCAGCAAATGAAACAGAACTCGCCAGAATCCAGAGCTGCTATCGGACTGCCGAAAACATCGTGACGAACCTACAAAATATGACCCCTACGAACACTCCGGCCCTCCAGTGTCTATGTAAAGGCCTGAGACACTTAGAAGTTAGGAGACACTGACCATGTTGCACTATGAATCGCGCGACACCCATTTACGCAGCTGAAAAGATTTTCATTAGCTATACCCTTTGAGCGTCTGATTGTGGCTTATCCTAGTGTTATATTTGTGAGTAGTTGTGATAGTATTTACTCGCTTACTCTATGAACGATCCTTGTTAAACTACAACAGAATGGATGCGAATCTATACAGCATATACAAGGTTTTCAGATAGGCGTACACGGTTTTTCGAATCAGGATATTGATATTTCTTTCTTAAACATGCTGGGCAGGGTCTTAGAATACTGTTCCGTCACTTTCAATGTCAATAGGTGGACCACCAGTGTTGGGACGTTCTTGCTTAGCGATCTCGCGTCCGCCCTTCCATGTTGCACTCTCCAGGATCTGTGGCAACGACAGATTTGGAGCACTGAGCTTCTCACGAATGGCTGCGGCGATTCGGTCTCTGTCCGCCACATTAGTGCGTGATCATACAAGGAGGGTCCACATACTAACAGGCAGATGACGGTCATCGCACGCCACTCAACAATGACGGGGTGTGAGGGCGGAATACGAGGAATGCTGGACAAAGGATCAGGATAGAAGTGCGTGAGCATCTCCTTTTTGAGGTTTAAAACACCGAAGTCAATAAGGAGACCACCTACATCAGGAGTATAAGTACAATCACAACACAATCAATGCGAAATACTAGCCATTTCGATACTCAGGCAGGCCTGTCATATCTTCAAGACCTTCGATAGTCCATCCCATCACCCTTTGGATTGGTTCAACCAAACTGTATGTTAACCACTGCGTAAGCTTATGGAATGGGACGTAATCATCAGCATCTTTCAAGCCAGTCACGTTCAGCACGCTGCAGTGCCAAACATCTCCGAGAGGAACACCGGCGAGGATATTTCGAACAGGCCAGATAGGTCGAAGCCCGAAAATGAGCGCATGAAACAAAGATGCTATGTGGATTTTCCGCTTATTAGAGGACGAAGTCTGGGAATTCTTCTCTAGGAAATCTATGGAGGTACTTCAGCCAAAAAGACATGAAAAAAAAAGAAATAAGGGAATGTTTACCGATGAGATTTCCGGGACGCGCATCGGGTCCGAAGTATTCGGTATTTCCTTTCAACGCGTCGGCAAGGTTGACGAGAAGACTCGTACGGCCTTCGAGACCAGTCATGGGGTTTGAGTTGGCATCGACCTGGAATGCGGATTCCATCTTCTTCACAGTAACGCGAGTTAGCCCGACCGCTATGGAGAAGTGAAGCGGTATTCGACGGTATCATAATGATAACTAACCATCGACCCTGAAGGGCTGTTCTTCCTCTCCGGAAAAGAACCCGTTCACAAAGGCTTCAAAGCTCGCGACGGCAAGTCCTTCCGACCTTGGAAACTTATTGCCACTGTCCTTCTCCGTGTATGACCAGACGTTTCCCGCGCCAGCGTCAAGCAAAACGGAAACCAGGATGAGATCAATTAACCTCTTCGTCTGCTCTAGTTCAGGAACGCCAGCCTCCTTCCACTTTATGGTCAGAGGACCAACACGTTCCCGGCCTGCATCCAAGTGTCTCCACCGACCATGGGGAGGAATCTGACAAAGCAGTCACATTCATTTTAAAAAAGCATCAATCAGACGAAAAGAAGAATCATACAGCACCGAAATTTGTATCATAATCCCGCTATCCAACCTCTCCATCAGCATTATCTAGCTATCTGTTTAATCGACGTACTTTCATTATGTCAATACAGAAATCAACAACATTGGTCTCCTTCTCGCTGAAGTAATCGAAGTAACTGAGATTTCCCAGAAGAGCCTGTTCATATACTCGTGAACACCTCTCACGGATCGCGGGCAGGGTCTGAAGATAACTAGCTGTCTGCTCAGGTGAGAGATTCAAGGAAATATTCATTGCAAGCGACAGAGATGGACGCCTCCCCACCCTGCTGGAAAGAATATGGTGGGTTTAAAGAAATCAGGTCTTTTAGGATTCAAGAGAAAGAGATCGAACAGGTCCTTGTGGATGCTAGTAGGGTTCGATGCTGACTTGTTGATGCCCATTTGGCCCGAAACTGTCAAAGGCGTGGGAACCGTCGAGCTATCGTAGAAACACTTTTCGCGAGGTGCCATCATAATGGAAGCCGATCGTTGTCGTCAAAAATTATTATGGTAGGCAGCCTGGACGGGAAATTAAGGTACAGTAATGTCAAGATTGTTAGATTCAAGTCCAAAGTGATGTCCTCCATAGGATTTCGACCTCTACATCACCCATGGGGGAACGTCTCCATTCGATGTTCTGCGACTCAGAATGATGGATGCGTCAAGTTCAAACCCGTCGTTTTCCTCGTACGTTCACAAACTTGTGTGGAACAATTCATGCCGAACAGCCTGAGCCTAATAGAGCGCTGGTGTTTGGCTACTGTTAGATACATATTGTACCAACGAAAGTACATTCCCTCGGGGTCTCTACCGAATGAGAACGATGCGCTAGATTGCAAAACGCAATCATTTCCAGAGCCACTACTCACTGCAGTAATAGCCCCGACCATCAACTGTTGTACACTGGTAACTGCCTTTGCATATTGTATGTCATCAACTCCCTTATCACGCCCCGAAGGGGAACTGACTTTCCAGCTCAGCCCCAAACTACAGACTTAGACATACTGACACACGCAGTGATATTAACCCAGACATCTCATACTTGATAGTCAGAGTTGACGCTGTTCAAATATGTGCTACGTGGAAGAGGTAGTAGTTGGAACTATTTTGACAAGTCATTCCACTGATGCATCCGTTCCGTACGAATGCATAAGCCTTGGAACTGTCTCTTGACTACGGTGGTAATCAAGTTCCTTCAGCTTGCTCGTCGTATTTTGCCACTGACCGATATACATCGTGCCCCCGATCACAGCTGCTCGGGTAGCCATGCAAACAAAGCTCCTGAGCATTTACCAGCCCAGAGGCTATGATTCCGGGGTACTGAACAGAAGATCAGACCGCAGCACTAGCTTTGTGCCTGCGATGACCTCTCGCCCTTCATGAAGCATACACTCACGGCCGTGGCTGGCATAACAGTAAATAGTCTGGGAGAGAAGGTAACTTGATCAAATTACATACCGGTGCAGCAGAGCAGCTCCTCGTCTCAGTGGCACGACTAATTCCGTCATGCTATCATTTTTGGCTGCCGCTGGCTTAAAGAAGACAGTCTGAAGGAGATGTCGATGCTTTATAGCTGCGTGGTCTTGAAATAACTACAGGTGCACGTACCTCTCCACCTTCTACACCATCTTCTTTTCCGGTAACATACACGAGAAGGGTCCACTCTGACCAAGCTCTTTGGCCATCTGGTCCTTTAGCGCTGACTGAGTCATCATAATGCTGACCAAAGTATTGTCCATTCGAATATCGATACAAACGAATATTTTCATTCATCCCACACGGCACTGGGGATGATTTCTGGTTCTGATAGAAGGATGGGATGGTGGAGACGTATGGCTGAAGAGACAAGTATAGTGTCTTCGCGAAAGAAGGGGAAGTGATACTTATTCGGTCTGCGTGCGCGATTGCGATAGCGGTTGGACACCAAATCAGGTATCTCTAGTTTATTGATCTATGGGGCTTACCATTCACTCTAGTAGCCTCACCACGTTTTGGTGGAGCCGTGGCTACAAGCTCTAGTTGGTTTATAAATTTCGCAAACCTAGCACATTCTGGGTCACTGAGGAAGTTCTAGAGAGAAACACATCCACATATTTCATCATAGTCAAACCAGCGAGACATGGACTAACATTAATGAGAAAAATTTGGTTTGGCTCGTATTCGACTCGGACGAGGTTGTCCTTGTATGTAATCTCAGGCCAGTTGATAGTCAGATCAGGCACAGGTGCAGTGGGGCGGGTCTTCCGCTTCGGCATGGCTATTTCTTGAACTAAGACACACAGAAAGCGGGTTCTGACTTTCACCCCACCCGGTGAGTTGTGACAGGTCGTGACAAAGGCACCAATATTCAAAATGAATTGGTAGCACGTGATAATGGACGACTTACCGCTGCCTTTCCCCATGATGAACGAATCTGCACCTTCCACACTGAAAAGCCTTGCGAGGAAGTCGGTCGGTGATGTACCACAGATCCCATCTCCGAACTCCATGTCCCAAAGTACGGACGAGAATGCTGCCGCCGAAATTCGACGAGCCCGAGCTAGAGAACGACAGCAGAGGAAGCGGGCAAGGGACCGTGCTAAAAGGGTCAAATCGGGACAGTCTGGTGATGAGGGACCGAAAAACGAGGCGGAGCTGCAGGCGGAAGAGAAAAGGAAACTGCGAATGCGTGAAAATGCACGACTGAGGCAGCAAAAGCACCGCAAGAACCTCAAGGCTCGGCGGTTAGCTGCCTTTGACCTCCCCGTCGAGTTTTCCAATAGCCAGGGAGCACCGATAGTAAGTCACCTTCTTATTTCATCGAATATGGATGTATTCATGTAGCTTGTTGGAGATGGCGGACAGGATTGATCCAGCATTGGTGGCTGAAGGGCAAAATGTGTCCCAGATCCCCACTCCACCGCCGTCTATGTTCGGTAATACGCTGATGCTCGCACTTACATGCTCTTCAGGTGTCAAGGAGGCACTGATGCGTTTATATGAGCTTAAACCCGAGGATCTACCTTCTCTGGAAGCAACCCTTAGTGCTGCCTTCGATCATTGGAATCAAGAGGTGCGAGTAACAATAAGACCTTGCGGGCCTTCAATGGTTTGAGCAAAGTTATCATAGCGACTTGTTACTATAGGAAGGTTACAGCATCCTCACCTTCTACCACCAGGTGTGCAAGTGGATGCGCATTCCGGATCTCCCACCATCAGATCGGAGTTTGCTTCAACCAGCTCGGGACCGCAACGACATCTAGTGTCTCATAATCCACATCAGGTGAACACATTCCCGGACACCAGATACTTCGACAATCCAAATGACGACGGTGATCTGAAACGCAATGGTCATTCCAATGGTCCATCCGACATGGAACCAATGTATCCAGAAGGTGCACTCAGATTTTCTCATTATATTAAGTGGCATTTTTTCATAAATTTCCAGGACCCATCCATGATCCCAGTACCATGGGAGTCGCAACCCCTAGCGGTGCAACGGTAGCAGTCTATAGTAGATATACAAAACACTGGGAAGATCTGATGCAAGCGCGGGAGAAGGCAGTGGCCAAATTCTTCGAATTGCCATCAGGAACGCTCAATCGAACCAATCGCACATGATATTCGGCTGAGTATGGCCCTGCGTGGACCGGAACGCGACGCCTCATATTCGAGATCCAATCGCTATTTACCTCGGCTTCTGAATGGGGCGATGTAGCCTCCTACTTGGATCCATCTTCATTCTTGCCGTCGATTTGTGGGATGCTTCTTCGCTGGCGTTGCAATTATCACTATGTTAATGTACTCTTCCTGCTATCGTAATCTGTTCTTCCTGTTGTATTTATCCTCTTACTATCACCCTGGTTGAAGCATAGGTGACATTGTGTATCTCGATCTGCATCCCGATGGGTATGTCGTTCCGCAATGGGTTTTGCTATCGACGTGTACGACTGCGAACAACTTCTAGATCCGAGGATCTTCCGCCGGTGCCACGGAGAATGATATTACACAGGCCATTGGGAAGATACCAAGTTCCCCAACGAATGTGATGACCATAACTGAGTGTGGCTGTCGTAAAAGATGAACGATCGATGACACGTATATGTACAATATATGCAATTTGTCCTCCTGCCTGAGGATAGGAAAAGTAAGAAGAACCCAGGCTCTGGGAGACGGAGATATGCATAGTTTACGTGCATTCGTATGAAAGAAGAAGTTATGAGGGGGGATTGGTTGTCATTTTCCATTTTTTGTGGAAATAAACCATAGATACAATAGATACAATAAAATCGGCCAACTCCGCCGTAGTACCGACTCAATGGAGAATCATGTGATTTGTGTTTACTGTTGCCTGTGTCAACAAACTTAAACATCGTCCGTCGTGCCAGCTTCATCCCCAGAGAAGGGGAGTATTCATAAGCTCCGATTTCTTCCTACTCTTGTGTTTCCTGTCCCAATGTCTGCAGCTTTATCTCACTCGAGTGGCCTCCAGTCCTGGGCAAATGAGACGCGTCTGCAGCTCGCACTAGCAAGTCAAGAGCAAGAGTTCTCTCAATACGTTCAATCTAATGGATTTGATTGGCTTTCAACCTATGTTCTAGGGGTATTAAGCGACGAGTGAGTGTTCTGTAAACCCCGTTTGGTCTTTGCCATCTTGACTCATGTCTAAACGCGTAGATCCATAGTCGAGCTTGCGAAAACACCAGGAAGACAGAAATCTGTCAAGAAAACTCGTTCTCAGACAGCAGCGAAAGCTGCATCCGCTGTTAAGCTCAAAACCATCAACGTGAGTAGTAGTTCATTTGTACATAATGGTTCATTTTTCGCATTCTTTTCCTCAGGACCAGTTTAGGCGCGAAAAAGAGCGATCGAAGCCTTTCTCACCTATACAGTCTCCGAATAGCCTTCGGCGTGCCCTCCTTCGCGCGAAACACAGCGGTAGTGACGAAGATTCCGAGAATGTAGCCCCATTACCGGTCATTAAACCCTCAACATACCAAGCTCGGAGCGGTTCACTTTCTCCTTCCCACACGAAGCGAAGCAAGAATGTGAGGCTCCCGCTATCACCTATTCGCGAACCTCCGAAGAAGACGCACTTACCCAGCCCTCGATTACAATCATCACACTCCACACCAGCGAAGGAACATCCTTTTCAAGATGAGCATGAAGCAGACGATAATTTAATCTCTGAGGCACCCACCCCATCTGGATCTGACCCGCCTAGTGGGCTCCGTCTGGGCGTAGAAAAACAAAAACTAGAGCTTTCAAAGTCGGGTGCACCAGATTCGCCTACATTGCCTGAAGTGTCGAAGCCCAATCTGAAGTCAAGCTCTATTCCGCCTACAGATGAGATTTCCACAGAAGTTTCCTCTGTCCCTCCACAAGGAGTCCCATCCAATGTCGATACCCTCAACACGGAGAAGGCCAACGACCAAAGGGATCACCTCGGGACTCCATCGCATATGCCTCAAGCCAATGAAATGGATCCGTTCGAGGCCCCAGATCAAGCGCCTCCTATGATTCCTACCTCTGCGACCCATATGGACCTCGTCGTTCCTACCAAGGAGGACAGTCCCCCGGCAGATTCCACCAAGTTTGGACGGGGTTCCTGGGTGGCTCGTGCCATGGGTGATTCTACCAGGACAAGGCCAGCGCAGGTGTCTGCAAGTTTGAGCGCTGTTCCAGTTCTCCCGTCGGAGGTTTCGGGGAAGACCCTCAACACCCTTTCATCCCAGGCGGAGCCATGTGAACCAATCTCCGGGGTCAAAAGGAAGTCGGATGATGTTGTCAACGGTGAGCAACCAAATCGCGCTAGTAAAGTGCCAAAGATTGGGTCGGAAGGCATTTCCATCGGTAATCTTGTGGGACAAGCTGGCGTCCAACATGTATCGAACGTCGCTCCAGCGAGGTCCACCGACGTCTCAGGATTTGATGACCAGCCAAGTGCAGGCCCTTCTCGTGTATCAGTCGCACCTGCCTCTGCGGAGGTCCCGTCAGTACCAAAGCAGGGACTCGATAAGCTCCGTGAAGTGCTTCACGGTATACAACAACCGCATCGATCCAATGCCCCGCTGAGGGTATCATCTCATCATACTAGCTCAAGTGCATTCCAGGTCAATACTCGGACGTTTAGCCTAAGCGAGTTGATTGGTTATCCAGACCAGAGCGGGTTGGATGGAAGTGATGAACACGAAGTATCCGATGATGGAAGCGCTCCCGGTAGTGATAACGGAGTGGAACCTAACGCCCGGAGTGATGATGATATTATTCCGGAGAACACGGACAAGACCGACATCAGCTCTGATGCCGAGCCAGAGAATGTTCAGACTGGCGAAGATGCCGTCATGATAAATTCTGTTACTAGCCCTACTCCGCCCGATTCACCTCCAGGAGTCCGCTTCAATGGTAGTATCATAAGCCAACCGTACTCTATTCCTGGAGGCGGGTCTTCCTCGATATCGGATCCATCTGATGGTCTCTACTCGACATCCTCGTCGTCTGTGAAACTTGTTGCGACAACTCGGCGACCATCCCCTTCGCTACCATCCGTTCCATTCCTTCCCGGTTCTTCACCTCCCGGGGCATCCATACTCACAGCGGCTCTTGGCACTCTATCATCTATGATTTCGGCTCCAGCTCAGTTCTTTTCATCTGCAGTGAAGGAACCTGCGTCCTCCCCATCCGCATCGCTGCCCGCCGCGAACCTCCGGGGGTATAATTCTTACGTGCCTTCACCCAAACCCTCGGTGGTTCCTGTCGGCGTAAAAGTAAACCCATTCTTAGTATCGCCATCGCGTCCCTTACAGGACTCCCACCCAACTCCTCCTTCGCGATCATCCCAAACTCCCCCTATGCCGCAAGCAGAGTCGCAGTCAACAGCGTTCTCTTCTCAAGCCAGTGGTGCTAGCTGGTTTGCGCCTTCTGGAACCACCTCACATATATCCTTAGGTTACGAGACGGACATCACAGGGTCTCAAGTCGGTGAACATCAGAAACTTAGCAGCCTACGCATATCCGAGATACCGTTGATAAACTCCCCGGCTGCGCCTTCAGAACAAGATCTAGCTCTACAGCCATATGCGACAACTGTACCTGAGCCTCCGGCGCGTCAGGTACGATTTGTGTATGCATTGATTTGGTAGGGAACTCAGCCATGTTGCAGCCCCAGTCACAGCCTCCCCTATATTTAAAACCTGTCGTTGTTATTCCAACCTCCAAGTGCGTATCGAATGCGCCGCATCATCAATTCTTGGTTGATATCTCCGTTTTAGTCCCCGGGAACGTACGATCGCGGAGAAGCCTGCTGCGCCCAAAAGGGTTCAGAATGTGCAAAAATTGGTTCGTTACTAAGCTCAAAGTCTACTACTGTGAGTCTGACTCGTTTAACTTATTCAGAACACGGGCAAGAACCCGCAAGCCATCCGAGATGACGCCCCGAAAACTGATTCTGCGAAACCGCCAGGAAGCAAACAGAAGCTTCACGAGTCCGTCTCACACCAAAAGGAGGCGCCTGAGAAGCGCAAGCGAGATAAAGAAAAGGGGAAAGAAGGGACTGGTGCGTCTGTCGTCCTAGTGAAGGCCATGGTATGTCGTTGGGTAGTTTTCATTAGCAAACAATTCAAGGTATTATTCATAGGCAGGTGAAGATGCCTCGAAGCTGGGCAAAAAACGCAAGCTCGATGTAGAACAAAAGCCGAGCGAGAAGTTCAGGCCGGTCCCAAAATCACTTCATTCTCTGAAGCAAAACAATTCCTCGCATACGCAGCCTGGCCGCACACAATCGCAACCTCGATACGTGCCCAAGGAGCCCGGTCGTGCCGGTATCCTGACGAAGACAGCTTTAGCCATGACCAGCGCTGGTGCCAGCACATCGACGTTCCCGACTGTTAAGCCATCACTGGACAGCCTGAAGCAACAAGCTTCCCTTGAAGCTATCATTGCACAGGATCGTGAACGGGCGAAAGATTTGCAAGATCAAATTGAGAGCGAAAATATTGTTTTGGCGGAAATTCAGAGCGAGTGAGTTGATTCCATTCTACTCTATTTCTTCCATAACTGAAGTGGAATCCCTTCAGATACGAATTCTCGGATGATGAAGGGCCGCCACGTCGCGTCAATGATCCCGAGTGGACACAGCCTGATCAATTGGAAAGGGGACTCAGAGCCCAACAGAAATGGGATCCGGACGAGATCTTCGGACCGATTGGCTCGCCGCACATGGAACAGATTTTCAAGAACTCAAAAAAAACCAGCAAGTTCCGTCAACGGTCCAGCTCGGCAAATTGGAATACAGGTGATGGGCTAACTCAGAAGGAAATCGCTAATTATCGAGTAAGGATGGGATTCGAAAAGCCCGAAGGAAAGCAATGAACTCTGGGCAATATTTGTTTTCGTTTTGACTATACTGGTCCCTTGTTTTACTGTTTGAATATACGTAGCGGTAGTGAGCCCATCACCTTATCATAGCCTTAATGTCAACTGGTGGGTTACGAGTGTACACGGGCAACCTTGAATCTGTTGCAATTATTAACTATATATTAATTCCGTCACGCACAAGTCCGTCCAATTTGTTTTGCTCGGCACGCAGCAGTGGCCACAGTTACTATTTCCGGTCGTTGACTTCAATCCGTTGCCTGAGGATATTTCTTCGCTGTTTCCTCGTTCAACTGCAGTATTTCGCTGAACGATTTGACCATATTTAGGTAGATGATGTCATTCAGTTCAGTTCTTTCACCATACCTTCTGCTTGAGACTGAGCCGTGCGCATTCTTTCGAACGAAGTTGCTGAATAGATGTCACTGAGAACCATCGTTGTTGGTGGCCATGGCAATGTAAACACTTTTCTTCTCATTAGCTGCATACGGTCCTCCCAACACAATATTCATAGGTGGCGTTGCGTCTGAGTCGCTTACTCGCTGGAGCTGGGCACTCCGTTGTCTCTCTCATCCGTGATAAATCTCATAGCTCGGATGGTTTGGAGACAGGTGCTAAGGATCTAAACCTCTCAATCGAAGACGCCCCAACTTTGGAGCTCTCTAAAGTCTTCCAGGGCGCTGATGTTGTATATTTTTCTGCTGGTTCTGGAGGCAAGGTTCGTTCTTGTGATTACAAAACTCTAAGCCTCTTCTGATTATATTAAATAAAGGGCGGACCTGAAAGAACCAAAAAGGTAGATTACGAAGGGGCACTTAAAGTCTTCGATGCCATCGAGCAGGTTGAGGGTAAAACTCCCCGATTGATCCTTGTCTCTGGAGTCGACATTCGCGATGAAAACAAGATCCCCGCGCATTATGTCTGTAGGGTCTAAAATCGATCGGATGTCTTCTCTCATTTTCTTGATTCTGTAGAACGAAGAAGACAAGGAAGCATCTAAGAAAATCCGGGCCGCAATTCCTGCTTGGTGCCATTGGAAATATGAAGCTGATAAGAACCTCGTCTCTCGTACCAAGTTCAAATGATTTATCCTCCGTCCTGGAGGACTCTCCGAACTTCCCGGGACTGGAAAAGCCTCCATCGGAATCACTCATATAACGTCTCACATCTCGGTCTGTCAATCATCACCATATTTTGGAGATAGCCCTTGACAAGCCTCGTATAGCGTGATGATGTTGCACAGGCTCTGTTCCTTTTGGCCGATCGGGAGGACGCTCAAGGTTTAGCTCTCGACATAGTTGGCGGGGATACACCCATTCACGAGGCTCTGGATGCTGCTATTGTAAAGAGGGAGACTGCTTTCGATGTTTCTCACTAAATCCAATCTTGGGCTCGATGTACCATAAAATGAAGAATTAACATACATTAGTCGCTAACATGGGTTTGAGGTGGACCATGGAATTATTTTCACGCGTTGCGTATCTCTTTCTAATGTCGACTGTTGAATGAACAATAGAAAGTTTCTATTGGTGGAATGTATGAATTGCAAATGCTGCTGTGTGGCGCAAGGTTGTGGGAGCACGTATGTATGGAAACAGAAGCAATTAAGCAATACGCATCAACTATGGAATTGTTCAGAAGTGACCAGTTGGAATCAGAGTTTGGGGACAGTCTCTACTTCCTCCCCCCAGAACTACGAAGGAAGCTGAGCCGATTCTCTCTGCAAGGGAAAATTGGCAAGCAAATGATTTCTTCGTCCAATTCGGGATGAGGCGAACATCTCGTAGCTCCACAATCACAATCTTTCGAGGTTACGTTCGCAACAGTATCTATCTAAACAAGCCAGCTGTATATAACGCACCGATGTGAGGGAGCGCAATTGTCGCTCTCTCGAAGTTAGAAAACAGGCGTCGAATTCATGTTGGAAAGACCGGCATGAACAATCTCCCGATTCCCACGACGTGAATCCACTCTCCTTTCGCATCTCGAATTCAACAGGTCAACTACGCCATCCACTCAAGGCTTCGAGACTGAATGTCGTTCGTGGACTCATCTATGTGCGTACCATCTGGTTATGGCTAGTCCCTCAGATCTTGTCCGTCCTTTGATCTTGATCTTTCGGGGCGTTATCGATCATCTGGTGATCTAGCATGTCCTTCACATTCCCAAATATCCACATCCTATCTGATCTAGCATTAGATCAAGCATAGGCCTACGCTTGCAACCGATTGGGATGAAACCTTTGTTTTGTTAATTTGTTAATGATCGCGGCGGAAATCTGACCCCGAGTCGATGTATGCATACAGTCTATCGTGCACTAAATGATCGCGTTCGGCAATCGAGCAGTTCTTGTCTTGATTGACCAGTATACGGCGCAAATGCCTCAGGGACGGTGTCAAGAACGCCACTACGGTGCGTGATGTTTATATTGTAGCAATGGCTTGGAAGTTCATGTTCCCCTCGCGGAAGACTTTCTACAAACTATCTACATGCTCAGCCAGGGCTTCCTGAGAACTCCATTTCTCCTGCTCCCAATCACTATCCATTACCCGCGACCAACTCTCGTACGTTTCTGGTCCTTTGGACGGACTAAAGAGATCCCTTCGGAGGAATGCTTCGCGAAGCAGTGGGCAATGCGTGTGAAGACGGGACAGCAATGACTTTGCACAGTAAGTCCCTGTTTCCGTCTCCCCTTCCAACCCCCAAATTGGACAGACAAGGGTCCGGAGATTTGTGAATTGTCCAAGTGCAGAGAGTGTAGTATCCTCCGTAAACATTGGCGGCACGAGTTCCATTCCGTCCCCAGGTTGAAGAGGATCCGTATACCAATACCCAATCAAGAGGGTCGAAATTTGCGGAAATGTGCCATGCAGCTCTGAAAGGCATTTCGCTAATGCAAGAGCTCCCTCTGAGCTATGCTCCGACCGCCATGAGAGCATTTTGAAGGTTCTCACACTCTCCACCGGGTTAATAAGACTCCAAATTCTTTGGGAGTTAGAGTCCAACTCCCATACGGTGATTCTTCGAATGAGGCGCCCAGGGATGAAAAGTGCAACGGAGTCTGCATTGCTGAAGTGAATGGACTCGAGGAATGGCCAGTCATCAGAAGCCGGGCAATAATCGGACCAGGCATACTCTTGATTCCCAATTCCAACCATCGTTAGTGACCTCAAGGAATCCATGGCTCTGAGGAACCGTGCAAACTCCCTCTGTGGAGGTGCAAATGGACCAGGAGCAGCACATTCTTCAAGCTTGAAAGAAAAATTGTTCTTTGCCAGTTCTTGATAAAAGATCCGTCCGAAGTGCCGATCGCGGTTAAGATAGAGATGGAGTTTTCTGAGCCCTGTTGAAAGTTGGAGGATCTGGATGACATTAGAGACCCTATGCAAGGCGCTACCATCTGCCTCTGATGAAACAAATGACTCCGAAACTTTGATCCGGAGCCATTTTACGTGTTTCATTCGGTGGGGCAAATTACAGAGCGCAGCTATGGTGCTCTCAAAATGCGTCCACGAATCTCCACTGTGCGACAGAATGATTTGCGCCCATACGTGGCTCACTGTTGCGAGGTAGAATTGGCGGCTGACCATGTTCATAGCAATCAGGGTGGGCTTGTCGAGCCACTCGTGGAGAGTGTAGATGATATCGTCGGGGAGGGACGCCACCAAGGACATTGTGGTATGCTGTTGTTCCCAATCTGACCCTTCGCAAACTGATCCATCAACTTTCGAAACCAGTTTATGAAGTGGGGCCTTACAATAAGGGAAGTTCTTTTACTACTAGAATTCGCTCTACGTGAGGGGGTTTGTGAGGCCGGGAGATTGATAGGTTGTGGACGGAAAGCGTTGGTAGCAGCAAGGTTGGAGAGACTGGAGAACACAAGGCCTTTTTATTGATCAACGTCAAAGTGGCCGCGCGGATAATCACGAGTGGCGAGAAAAAAAATTATTACTTAATACTGCATTAGACATACCACAATATCTAGCATGTTATGTATTGGGCTTCAAGAAACCGCAGCAGCAGGAACCATTTAGAACAGCCTGACAGATTCTCGACAGCCGTCTAGTGAATTCGAGATTCGGAGATTCATCGGATAAATCACATGTAGGAGTGTAAGTCGTCAATGCTTGACGAATTCGGAGAATCATCGGCTAAATTACGAGGTTCACCTGCCAAAAGAAAACGAGCGCTCACACAGAGCAACTTGCGAAATATCATCCGTGCCGCCCCACTCGCCAGCGCACGATGACTGACTCTTCCTTGGTATTATTTTCGTCGGTTGGCACTGTCTCCTAAGACTGGGAGAACTAGTCGATCACGACTCAATCAACCTTCAAGAATTCCGCACCATCTTTCAATGAAATTTCATGACCATGCACAGGGTCGACCATTTTTTCGAAGGATCAACCGTGATATTCGAAGAACGCATGTCGGACCCATCCATTTCTTTCAAATTGACCTTCGTTCGCGGGATGCTCAATCGCATTCGCACATTTAACATTAACTCTATGTAGCACGGGGACCGCTGCTGCGCCGCGTCGTCACGCGGCCGCGGGTTAACATGAGAATCATCATCATCATCATCCATCTAACAATATCGCTGGCCACTCTTTATGCGCTGGGGGCATGACTGCG
>WNFI01266894.1_pt1 | contig 33896 bp, 33 predicted proteins | sample 5400471 | NCBI WGS metagenome assembly WNFI01 (sample SAMN13153348, study PRJNA577476) | soil metagenome | isolation source: 100 cm saprolite on Douglas fir-dominated hillslope | place: USA:California | collected 2013-09-17 | reverse complement strand
GGAATGAAGTAGGTGATCACGCCCATGCTGACCAGCACGTCATACGCGCCTTTGACGCTGGTGCCGGCCTGTCCCAGGAAAATGAAAACGGCTCCGAGAACAAACTGCGTTAGCAACGAGACCCAGGGAGTTTTCCAACGCGGATGCAACGCTCCGAAGGCCGGTGGCAGAAAACGGTCAAGGCCCGCGACAAAAGGCAATCGGGCTACGGCAGCCAGGTATGCTCCCGCCGCGCCAATGTTACTCAAAGCGATCAAAAACGCAGCCAGCGGAAGCACTCCCGGGAAACCCACGCGCGACGCGGTTTTCGACACGGCCTGCACAAGGCCTTGCAACCCGTCCACTTCCGATGACGGCAACGCCAGCAACACGCAGACTGTTCCGAGAATGTAACAAATAGTCACGACCACGCCCGCCGAAAGCAGTGCAATAGGAATCGTCCGGCGCGCGTTCTTGATTTCCTCTCCCATGAAGGAGGCGGTTTCGCAGCCGCCGAATGCAAAGGTCAGCACCGACCAGAAAATCAGGTCGTTGAGGTGCGTGCTGGGAATCATGGAATGAAGCGTGAAGTGCGTGGCCGATCCGTAGCGATGCCAAGCCACAAATCCCATGACGATCACGATGCACACGGGAACCCACATGGCCAACGCGCCGATATTGTGCAGCCACTTGCCGACGTCGAGCCCGACGATGTTCATAAGCGTAGCCGCGCTCAACGTAAGCAGCGAAAAGACGATATAGAAAGTCGCGTTACCCGAAAGATGCTGCCACGCCGCCTGGCGCATGAAAAGCAAATTGCTGGCGGCAAAGTAGAGCACGGCAGGGAAGTAGGGCAGGTTGCTGGTCCAGTAGGTCCACGCGGCCATGAAGCCGGAAAAATCTCCGAAGGCCCGCTTGCTCCATACGTAGAGGCCGCCTTCATTGGGATAGCGCGAAGAAAGTTCCAGTACCGACAGCGCCAGCGGCGTATAGAAGCACAGCCAGGCGCCAATCCATATCACGATGGAACTCGGGCCCGCGGCCGCGGCGGTGGCGATCCAGCGCAGGCTGATGCCCGTGATTACATAGAAGAGAACGAGGTCGCGGAATCCCATGGCTTGCTTTGGGCGGTTGAGGTCGGCGGCGCTGGCGGGGAAGAAGCGGGAGAAGAAGTGCTTATGCTTTCGAGGTGCGTTGCGTCGTTGTCAGGTTGTAGCAATCGCGTGTCCGGTCAGGTTAATGTGAGCAACTCAAACATCGTCTACTCCGCTGCGGCAGCCTTGCGCGAGCTGTGCTTCCAATACAAATATCCCGGGATGCCGATGAGGACGATGGCCGTGCCCCAGAATGCTTCTCGCGGTCGCGTGAAGATTGTGTTCAGCGTCCATGCTGTGCCGATCAAAACATAGATCGCGGGCAGCCAGGGATATCCCGTGCAGCGATATGGACGTGGAATGTCAGGCCGCTTCCAGCGCAACCAGAACATGGCGATCACGGTCAGCGTGTACGACAACACCATGCCGTAGATGACGTAGGTATAGAGCTGGTCGTAGCGTCCGCTCAGCGTGAGCGCGGCGGCCCACACGCCTTGCCCAATCAGGCTGAAGGCAGGTGTGCGCCATTTGGGATGGATCACCGCCATTCGCTTAAAGAAGACACCGTCTTGCGCAACGCGTAGATGTAAGTCACATTCATCGCGATGTAGATGACGCCGACCGCGAGCACTCCCAGAACCATCGCCAGCGGCACGTTGCGGCGAGGATTTTTGACTTCACCTGCGACCCATGTGATGTAGACCCATCCGTCATAGGCCCAGAACACGGCGATCAAGCCGACCCCCAAGGCAGAGATCAATTGTCCGGGGCCGAGACCCATCGTCAATCCGACGCCATGCGAATGAAAGTTTGACCAGTTGCCCTTGCCGATGGCGAATCCGAGAACTACGAATGCGGCCAGCGCGGTGAATTTGGTCCACGTAGAAACATTCTGCAACAGCGTGCCCCAACGCAAGCCAACGACATTCACATAGGTCAGTACGGCGATCAATACGAGCCCGAAGAGATGGGCTCGTGTCACCGTGACGCCGGCTAACGCGACCACTACGTGATCCTGCGAAACGATCGGGAATATCTGGCCGACATAAGCAGCTGACGCCACTGAAAGTGCGGCTATCGTGCCACCATTGGCGACGGGGAACAGCATCCATCCGTAGAGAAAGGCGACGAGATCGCCATAGGCCTCGCGCAGGTAAATGTATTGGCCGCCAGAATCGGGAAACATCGAGCCAAGTTCGGCGAAGGCAAAACAGGCGCAGAGCGAGATCATTGCGCCCAGAATCCACACCAACAGAAACAAGACGGGATGCGGCAGCGGTCCGGCAATATCTTTGGCAGTCAGAAAAATCGATGAGCCGATAATGCCGCTGACCAGCAGCAGGACGGAATCGAGCAGGCTGAGGCCGCGAACCAGGCTGGGCTGTGTACCGGCAGATTGAGCATCTGTGGCAGACGGGGAGGGCGTTTCCATTTATCCCATTCCCAGTTCGTCGGCGGACTCAAGGGGCGTGCCGCAGCGCCGGCAGATTACTGCCGAACAGTCGCCGCAGGTCAGGGGATCGGTTACTTCTTCGGCGCAGTTCGGGCAGTAAAGTTCTGTGGGACCACGCTCCGGTGCGGGGTTCTGAGGATGCGCCGCCATAAAGAGGGAAACTGTAGCACAGAAAGCTCTGGCCGTCTCCATAGTTGCGGTGCCATGCGCGGAGCTTTGCCAAAAACTAGACTGGATCGAGAGAAGAAAACGGCGGGAGCCGTTAACTTGACTCCCGCCGCTTGCTTGTTCACTATCTGTGGCAGTTTTCGCAAGCTATTTTGAGCCGTTGGTAGGCGTTCCGGGTGTGAAAGAAACACCACGCAGGACTTCTCCGAAACCGGCTTGTCGAAGAGTAAAGAAGCTCTCCTTCGCGGCCACCGTCGGATCCGTGTTCGCCAGGGAATCGAACACCAGCACGAGCTGGTTAGGGTCGGCACCCTGATCGCCGTTTCCGCTGATTGTGGAGGTGATGCCCCAGATAGCGGCATACCCGCCCAGACTAAGGCCGGTAATGTTGCGGAGACCGTCTGCGGCAGGTGCCCAAGGCAGGCCCGTCGCCACGTTGTTCCCGGTCGGATAGTATTGAACCGTATAGTGTACGCCTAGACCTAATCCAGTTTGCAGGGTGTAGACGAGATTCCAGGTGTTGGTTGTCGAACTGAAAACCCACTTCTGTCCCGGCAGTGGTTTGAGCGGCGGCGTGGGTGTAAAGATCGGTTCCACCATTATAGCCATCTCCTTCGTCCGCGACATAAACAGTCGTGGCGTTCGCGAACCAAATTCCGAAGGGAAAGGCCGTGACCGTCGCTGTTTTATTGGGGACGTCCGGAAAGCCTGGCAGAATGCACATGTTACTGGGAAGGCCATCGGTCTGGAGGTTATTAATATTGTAGGCGAGTGCTGCGGTTGGCAGGGTGGCTGAACTTGAAGGCAGACCGACGCCATTCGGGCATGCAGTGCCGGTCGTATCGAGGAAATAAACGGTGTTGACGCCGTTGCCTCCGCTCCCCTTGGAGTAGTACAGCACGTTGTTAAAAATGGCGAGACCGCGGAAATTGTCGTCCTTGCCGATCTTGTCAGCTTTCACTCCAAGTTCCGTGATAGAGAAGCTGCCAACCGGAGTAGGAGTAGAGGGATTCTGCTGACTCTCGGGCAGGTTCGCAGGAGTGATGATCTGCGTGCCAGCACCCAGGATGATGCCATTCGGCTGAGGGGTCGCACCGTTTCCGGCATTGCCAGCCGTGTAGAAGAAATTAGCACCGTTGCTATTGTTTAAGATGACGGCGCGGCCGTTGTTCCCGCTATAGGCGTTGGTTTCCGTGAACTGAAACTGTCCAAACGCATTGACCATCGACTCTGCGCGATAGATGTTCTCCCCGACTGGGTTGGTGAGATCGACAGCTCCGACCGTGTTGGCATTTGAGGCGTCGAGTTGGTCGATGGGCGCGACGTAACCCGAGAATGTGAGGTATTGACTGTCAGTCGATAGGTGCAAAGCCAGCTCCGACTTAGAGCTGAAACTGGTGACGAGTTGGTCGCTCGAGCCGGTGATGCCTTTCTGCGAGCTGTTGGGAACTTCAAGACTGTTCAGTACGAAGCCGATAGGCAACATCTGGTCAAGGAGGATTTTCGAAGTGAGGCCGAAGCTGCTGTCGTAGGCGTCGTTATTCCAGATAAGGGGGTAGCTGCCATTATAGGGGGCACCAGTTACCGCGCCACATCCACCAAGAGTGCTGGCGCAATTCGGCGGCAGGATCTCTCCCACCTGCACGTTGTTGGGATTGTTATCGTAAACGCTGCGACTGACCACCAGGTTGCCGGGCCAAAAGAACAGTTTGTTTTTATTGGGTTTGGCGTTTTGCGCGCTACCCGGGATAGTGACAACGATTACGCTAAGGGATATCGCTGCGGCTGCTTTTCTAAGCGAAGTAGAAAGACTTCTTGTCGAACCTTTTTCTGCCATGGTTAGTTCCTCTCTATTAAAGTTGTGTCGCAGCACGCCCACGCCCGAGTGTCGGAGACTTTAGCATTCTGTTATTACGGGCTCGTTAAAAACCTTGTACATTCTGGCCGCTGGGCCGCCGAAGGCGAAGGTGAGAAGATGGAGCACCATCATCTCGACATCACCGAGAAGACGATTCGGCTGATGAATCTTCGTCCTGGAGAGCGGGTGCTCGATCTGGGTTGCGGCTCGGGTTGGGCAACGCGGCTACTGGCGCGACTGGTGGGCGAAGGGCCGGAGGGATTCGGCCAGGTTGTAGGTTTGGATGTGTCCGATGAGATGGTGCGGCAGGCGCGCGAATCGTCGAAAGATTTCGACAATATTCTCTACGTGTGGGGATCGGCGCAGCAGATTCCGTGGGAAGAAAACTTCTTCGACAAAGTCCTATCGGTGGAGTCGTTTTATTACTACCCCGATCAGGACCGTGCGCTGATGGAGCTGTTTCGCGTGATGGCGCCGCGCGGAAGGATGTTCATCCTGATCAATCTCTATAGAGACAATCAGTATTCCTTGCAGTGGGTCGACAAGCTGAAAGTGCCCGTACACGTGCGGTCGGCGGCGGAGTACGTTGACTTGTTAAAGAAGCATGCGTTTGAAAACGTGGAGGCACGACGCATCCCGGACGACACGCCAACGCCGGATGATTACGAGACGAAATCTTTCCATAGCTTGGAAGACCTGCGGGCATTTAAGCGTGAAGGCGCGCTGCTGTTGACGGCTACGAAGCCGGATCTGCGCACGCCGGCGCCGGGGTACACGATTTATTGAGTGGTTTGCCCCCAGCGGCTAGAGCCGGGCTTGTTTTGCACGCTCAACGGCACGACTGAAGTCGCGCCCTTCCCGCTCGCGCCCTGCCCAAGTTCGTTTCGTGTGCCCTTCCCAATGTCCACTTCCTTTGGTGGCAGGTGGCAGAGTGAGGACCACTCATATCTCGTCGTCATCGTCTTTGTCTTGATCCCGATGGTTCAGATCCTTCACTGGGCTCAGGGCACGGCCATCCTGCGCGTGACGAATTTCGATTCTGCCGTTTACGTTCTCCAGCTTGATGTGCGCGCCGCCGTTGCCCAACTCTCCACGCAAGTCGTGGCCGACGAAGCGATGATTATTCACATGTAGCCCGAAATCGTTGTTGATGCTGCCGGAAACCGTGCTGGCTTCGACTTCCGCCTTTGAGTCGGAAGGAATTGTCAGATCCACCGATCCGTTCACCGAATTCAGTTCAACGCCAGATCCCGCAAGCTGGTCGAAGCGTGCATCCAGGCGCCCGTTAATCGTGGACAATTCTGTTCTGCCGGCAAGATTGTGCGCATTCAATCGTCCATTGATGCAGGAGGCACGGACCTCGCCGCTTACTCCATTGATATCGAGCGCACCGTTGATCAGCTTGATCTCGTCGAGTCGCGCCGCTCGCGGCACCGTCAATGTGTATTCGACGCCAGCGGGGTTGTTGTGCGAACCCCAGTTCCAGTTGTTGTCATGATTAGGATATTTGGTGCTGATCGAAACGTAATCTTTGCCGGCGTCGATTTCAATGTGCGCCTCATCCAGACGCTCTTTTGTGCCAGCGTATTTCACGGCATCGACTTTCACTTCGTTGCGGTCCCAACTGGAGATGTGCACGTCGCCGTTGATGTTGTCGAGTTCAATCCGGCCGTCAGGCGACAAGGCGTAAGTCTGATGAAACTCTTCCGTCAGAGCTCCGGAATGATCGGATGCGTGTGCTCCCAGAGCGAGTACAAACAGAGCACAAAGGGTTCCGAGGATGGCGCCCAACCATGTGGCGGATTGCCGGTGACGATTCATGACTGCCTCCGTTTCAAGGCTTTAGACGCGGCCGCCTGGAATTGGTGAGAGCCAAGGCGGGAAAGCGTTCCATTTCCACACTCAGGGATACGAAAGTTACCTCAGTGATGTTCCCTGCGGCGACTGAGTGAAGCACAATCCCCTCAAGAGCTTAGGCGGAGTCTTGTCTTGTTCTGGTTGACCAAATCCGAGTTGCAGCATCAGAGGAGAATTCTCATACCTCTCCTCGCTGGATTGCTTGTGTTGACAGTTCCGCAATGGACCGCCGCGCAGACGCCAAACACCGAAAAGCCCGTTCCCATCCTGAGCGGAGGAATTGCCTACCTGAACTTTGTCAGCGGCGGCCAGAATCTGATCGATACTCAATTTAATCCAGTGTTGCTCTTGCCTCTGGGAGATCGCTGGCTGGTCGAGTCGCGAGGTGCGTTCGAAGGTCAGTTTCAGCGTCCATCGGCCGACGAACCTTATGCCGGACCACTGGCCAAGACTCTTGATTATTTTCAGGTCGACTACATTGCAAATCCCTACGTCACGATCACGGCGGGCCGATTTCTTACTCCTTTTGGAATCTTCAACGAGCGCCTGTATCCCGTCTGGATTCGCGCCCTGCAACCCGACCCGCTGATTCTGCCCATTGCCACTGCTTCAAGCGACGGCGCCATGCTCCGCGGAGGATTCTCAATCAGCACCGGCATCAATCTGAACTATGCGATGTATGCCTCGGCTGCCAGCATTGGAGTTACGGGACTGGAATCGGAGCGGCATGTCGGCGGACGCGTAGGCTTCTTTTTTCCCGGACCACGGCTGGAGGTCGGCAGTTCATGGCAGAAAACTTTGCAGGACGACCGCAAGAATGCATTCGGTTTCCACATGGGCTGGCAACCGGCAAGAATTCCGCTTAACTTGCGCTCCGAATACGCGCATTCGTTTCAGGGCAGCGGTTACTGGATCGAAGGCGCCTATCGACTGACCCAGGCTCGATTTTGGCAGAAGAGGATGCGGCGCACCGAAGTAGTAGCGCGCGCCCAACAGTTTTTCAATGGCGAAATCGGAGCCGACGCCGATACCGCACTCGGCCTTCCTGGTGCCGAAACCCGCGAAGCTGACTTCGGAGTTAACTACTTTCTGCGTGACGGGCTGAAAGGCGTAGCTGGTTACGGTCGTCAATTCAGCGCTCTGGGCAATTTCAATCAGTGGACGTTCGGAGTCGCCTACAGGTTCTTGCTACCTCTAGGCCACGTGGGGGCGCAATGAGAAGAAAAAGCGCAGGTTCGAGAACACTTGTGATCGTCCTCTTCACCATGGTCGCCCTGGGATTACCCACTTTCGCGGCCGGGCCGTCGAGCGCGAAAGACGCATCTGGCACCGTGGTCGTAAACAGCGCCAAGGTGGACCTTATGCGAGTGCAGGGGGAGCAGCGGTTCCATGCTAATTGCAGCCGCTGTCATGCGGCGCCGCAGAAATTCCCTCCACGAGTGATGGCGACTGTTCTGCGCCACATGCGTGTAAGGGCCACCATCACCGACGAGGATATGCGCCTGATCCTGTTCTACATGAGCGAGTAGCCCCCCAAAGCGGACTTTTGACGAAACTTTTGACTAAATGCTGACAAGGACCATCCGTGATCCGTTATATCGTACTTATCGTTGCGGCCAGCCTTCTATCAGGCTGGGCTCGCGCTGACGGGCTTGTCCACGTCATCGAATTCACCGCCGACAGCGACAGCCGTTACAAAATGGTCGGGCAACACGTTCCGCAGATCACAGTTAAGGCGGGCGAACAAGTGCTGTTGCGAGTGACCGCTCGCAGAGGAAAGACCTGGAATCGCGATGGTTCCATTCACGGATTCACTTTGCTGCGAGCCAAAGATCGAACCAGGGTGGATGGGTGGGATTTGCTTTTCAAGCCTGGGCAGCAGGAATTTACTCTCACCGCGCCCGCTGAGCCGGGGGAGTACGATGTGGTCTGCACTGTTATTTGCAGTGAAGATCATGAGGGCATGCACATGAAGTTCACGGTGCTGCCCTGACTAGAACGAGATCGGAATTTCTATGAACCGATTTCTCACCAGGAGATGCTTAAGTCCAAATCGATGGGCGGCACTGCGAATACTTGTTCGGTGTACTGCATTGAGCATATGGGTGGCTATCTGGTGCTCGCGGCGGGAAAGGATGTGTACCGCCTTGATCGTGCCGATCTGGTGCACGGTTTCGAAGGACAGAAAGTGAAAGTCACAGGTGTCCTGGATGTTAAAGCGAACCAGATTCATGTTGTTAAAATCGAGCTCGAAGAGAATCCATAAGACGCAGAGAATGCACTTTCATTTCGTCGTACCTGTGGTGCTCGTCTTTCTGGCCTCCGTCAACAAGAACACACATAGAATCGTCATCTCCGGCTCAATCGGATGCCGGTAGCGCTGGCCGGGGTACACGAAATAGAACACTGCCGGATACAGCAGGATCAGCCAAAACAGCAGCCACGCCCCGGGTTTGCCAAGGCGCAATGCGCGCCCCAGGCCCCATAGTATTAACACTGACGAAGCCAAAAACAAAGAATTCTTTGCCGAACTCAGCCACCACGGTTGCGTGTCTTTGGGCGGGCCAGCCCAGAAGTAGATGAATCGCTTCACGCAAAGTCCGGCGAATCGTCCGTAGTCAGCTTTGATGTAAACGAAAGCCTGCCGCTTACGCATTGCGATGTATGCCAGTTCGCCCATCGCCTGAAACTGCCGCATCGCGTAGACGTCATGCGTGGCATCCAGATACAACATTAGGTTTCCGTCGGCACCGGGGCCGTTTCCCAGACGAAGCTCGGCGCCAAAGTTGTCGCGCATGAAAATGAACTTGCCGAAGGTTTCGTAATTGCGCACCAGCCACGGAGTGATGCAGGCAAAGAATATGATCGACGCCAAGGTAACGCCCGCCAATGACCTGTTTCCTCGTTGTGCGCGACGATACCATGCCCACAACCCCGCGGCTGGCAGAAAAGAGAGCAGCACGGCGCTGTTTAGCGCGGCGATGCCCCAGAGCAATCCAAATTGAAGCCATGGCAGCAAGCCGTCGCGATCTTCCATGGTCAACGCGAGCCAGATGATCACGGCCAACAGCAACGCCGACAAACTGGTTTCCCATATCCACCGCGTACACCAGAACATTACGTTCGGCAGCAATGCCCAGGCCCAGGCCGAGCCGACTGCAACCTTTTCCGAGAAGATTCTCCGCGCGATCAGAAAAATCGGCACGCAGGTCAGTGCAGAGCAGATGCTGTTGATCGTCAGCAGAACAAACGCCGATGCCTGCGAATAAACTCCAAACACTTTGAATACGCCCGCCACCAGGTAGGGATAAAGCGGCGGCTCCCACGCCGTAGGTCCGGTCGCAGGACCGAAGGGATTGCTGAATCCGTGTCCCGAGGCGATCGCCGCCCCGATGCGTCCCATCTCCCAGCCGAAGCCGAAGTTGTCGTCGGGGCTCTTAAACTTGTAGGTATGGCCGATGACGATCCAGGCCACGCGCAGAAAGAGGGCGATGGCGACCATCCAGAAAGGAGAGGAGCGAACGGCCAGCCACGCGCCGTGAAGGAAACTCGCAGCAGAGGAGCGGTCAGCGGCGGCCGCGGGGTTTGATTCCATGGATGGTTCTATTTGTAGCTGAGCACGGGCTGAGGGGCAAATCGAGGCGGCTCGCGCCTACTTCTGCGCCGATATTTGCCGTAAAATCAAATGCTTTTCCCATTCTCGTAAACCGAAACGACTGTCCCACGTCCAACACTAGAACATCGTTTGTTTCTTTGGCCCTCCGCCATTCGAAGAATTATGAAAGGTCTTCACCCCATGCGCACTCGTTCTCTGCTTTCCGGCGCAATCGCTCTGTTGCTTTCGCTGCCTGCCTTCTCAGCCGATGCTGCCATGTTCCGGGGAAACCCGCAGCATACCGGCGTTTACGGCGCGACCGGGATTTCTGTATTCAACAAGGTCAAGTGGAAGTTTCATACGGGCGGGATGGTGATCTCTTCGCCTGCGGTAGTCGGGAACATAGTTTATGTCGGCAGTACCGACGGAAATCTCTATGCCGTTGATCGCGATTCCGGGGTGCAGAAGTGGAAGTTTGACGCCAAGAGCCGCGTGGTGTCGTCTCCGGCTGTGGGAAATGGCATCGCCTATTTCACGGCCTACGACGGAAACTTCTACGCCGTGGATTCTGCCTCAGGACAACTGAAGTGGAAGTTCCAGACCGGCGGAGAGCGCCGATTCGCTGCCACGCACCTTCATGGCTCGCAGCCGGTGGCAGAAACCATGCCCGATCCGTTTGACACTTTTCTTTCATCCCCGTTGGTCTCGGACGGCGCGGTATTTTTCGGCAGCGGCGATGGGAATGTCTATTCGCTGAATGCAACTTCTGGCGTGCTGAACTGGAAGTTTAAGACAGGAGATGTAGTCCACGCTTCGCCTGCGCTAGCGGACGGCACATTGTTCATCGGCAGTTGGGATAGCTACTTCTACGCGTTGGATGCAGCAACTGGAGTCCAGAAGTGGCGCTTCAAGACCGAAGAAGATCCCGATACTCACAACCAGGTCGGTATCCAGTCTTCGGCCGCCGTGGCCGATGGCATCGTATTTTTCGGCTGCCGCGACTCGAATTTCTACGCCGTCGATGCCGCTACCGGAGAGAAAAAATGGTCGTTCAACAATAAAGGCTCATGGGTGGTTGGCTCCCCTGCGGTGAAGGGCGACAAAGTGTACTTTGCAACTTCAGACTCTGCGATCTTCTATTCACTGGATGCGAAGACCGGCAATCCTGCCTTTTCGCTGAAGTTTCAGGGTTGGCCATTCTTCTCTTCGCCGGCGATCGCCGGGAACATGCTTTACCTTGGATCGCATGTCGGAAAGTTAATGGCAATTGATCTGGCAGCACAGAAGGCTGCTTGGACATTCGAAACCGAGGCCTCCAAGAAAAATGGGCCAGCCTTGACCAAGCCAGATGGAACTCCCAAGTATGAAGTTGCGTTTGTTACGGACTTCTATGACGACATGATGGTCGGCGTGGGTAAGATGATGTCCGTCGGAGCAATCCTCTCTTCGCCCGTCGTGGTCGACAACGTCATTTACGTTGGTTCGGCGGACGGCAACCTGTACGCACTGATGTAAGAAAATGGGGGAGGGGCAGGTTGTGGGACGGCTGGTTATTTCTACTTCAACTTTACGAACAGCAATACGAAAATGGCCCATACTCCTACCGTGACTGGAATTTGAACCAGTGCTCCATCGCGCACCGCTCCACCTCTGGGCAGCGCGTAAGTGAGCAACATCATCGCTAAAGCAGTGAGTACTCCGATCAGCATTTTTGTCTTGGAGTTCATCGGTGTTTCTCCTTGTTTCCAGGCTTCCAGCTGGGGTGCTGCACGAGCCCGGTTTTCAGGCGAGAAGTATACGCTTTGCGGAGCTTTGTAAACCGGCAAATCGGCGGAATGCCTTGTTAATCGCCTGTCGCGGACCAGCGATTGACAGTCGGCCACGTCCCGCCTAGACTGGCTGCGCCTGCGGCGCTGGCCGCGCCTTTGGCCTATAATCGAACCAATTGAGGACTCTTCATGGGTTGGCTGCAAAACAAATTTGAAAAGAATTTCATGATCAGCACGGTTGACTACGTCTTTAACTGGGCGCGCAAGTCCGCCGTTTGGCCGATGACATTTGGCCTCGCATGCTGCGCGATCGAGATGATCGCGTCGTCCACGGCGCGCTTCGACATTGCACGCTTCGGCTCTGAGGTATTTCGTCCCAGCCCGCGCCAGAGTGACTTGATGATCGTCGCCGGCACCGTAACGCTGAAGATGGCTCCCGTGGTGAAGCGCATTTACGATCAAATGCCCGACCCCAAGTGGGTGATCTCGATGGGTGCGTGCTCGTCGGTCGGCGGGCCGTTCAATACTTATGCGGTGCTGCAAGGCGTCGACAAGATCGTGCCGGTTGACGTTTACGTGACAGGATGCCCGCCGCGTCCGGAGAATCTTTTTTATGCCCTGCTCAAGCTGCAAGACAAAATTGACACCATGACGCTGGCCAAGAAGCCGACCGAAGTCCGCCTCGACCAGAACATGGTGGAGAATTTCAAGCGTCAGGTCATGATCGCGCAAACGCTACAGCCGAAGTAGCAATTAGCAGTCAGCACTCAGCATTTAGCCACTCGCGCCCGGAATCGTGCTCTCTGCGGATCAGTAAGAAGGCTGAAGGGCCGAATGCTAAGTGCTGAATGCCGAATGCTATGTTCACCAAGCTCACCACCGAATCCGAACTCCCACCCGAAGGCGAAGCCAAAGAATTTCTCCTCGGCGACAAGACCATCTGCATCGCCAATGTGAACGGAACAATCTCAGCCATGGATAACGTCTGCCTGCACCGCGGCGGCCCGCTGGGGCAGGGAATGATCGAAGGGAACAAAGTGGTCTGCCCTTGGCACGGCTGGGCTTGGGATCCAAAGACTGGCGCGGCTGAGCAGAATCCGAATGCGAAGGTCGCCGTTTATCCGCTGAAGATTGATGGCGGCGATGTGCTGGTCGAGATTTAAGGACTATTGACTCGCCCGGCGGCGAAGCGCAACATAGATGAGATCCGCGGAGGTTGAGATGACCGAAGAAAATGCTAAGAAGCCAGGCAGGACAAACGATTCCCTGCGAGAGTCCTTTACGCATACTAGACCCGACCCGACGACTCAGGCACCCACCTTGCAGCGTACTCCGCCCCCGAACAACCGGCCCCTTTCAAGTGACACATCGAAGGGAAACGCAAAGAAGCCATAGCCGTGGCTCTGCCATTATCGGAACCCGTTGAGCACGTCGCGGAGTTCATCGTGTATGCGATGCCGGGATTCATGGCGTTGCATATTTATAGGAGCGTCTATCCGGTTAAGGGATTGAGTGAGTTCCTCCAGGCTGCGTGGAGCCTCATTTACGGCGTGGTTCTTGGGAGTTTCGTGCGTGCTTTCGACGCGACCTATCTCGGGCATGCGCTCCATAGCGCAGATGATGGATTCCCGAGGCTGCCTTTCATCGTTGGTTTATTGACCGCAGGAGTAGTGTGGGGTCTTTTGCTCGCTGGCTTCAATTGGGTCAGGCTAGTTCTCTCCGACAAGGTTCAGTTGCTGCAATTCATTGCACCCGATGTACAGTCAATCTGGGCAAAAGTCAACCGGAGCCAAGCAACGGACTGGGCGGTTGTGTTCACCGATGATGGTGCCATCTATGTGGGATGGATCAAGGAGTTCACCTACGATCCCGACGCAGACGACAACGATTTTCTGCTTTCGCTAGCGAAGCGAATGAACGAAGATGGGTCGTTGCGATATGACGTCGACGGACAAGGTGTTTATCTGAACACGAAAAACGTCAAACGCATTGAGTTCGTAAAGGGCAGATAGGTCGCGGTGCAAGAATTCAACTCAACCCAAGTAGCTCCATAAACTTCCCCGTCCCATTTTCATACCCCGGAAACACCGCCGCCAGATTCGTATTCCCCATGTGCCGTGCCACCGCCTCTCCGATCACCTGCCGGAAGTCGGTCGTCAACGCCAGGTCGCGGCCTTCGTATAGTTGGGACTGGTCCAGACCCGGCCAGCGGCCGTAGACCTTGCCACCTCTTACTGGACCGCCCAGCACGAACATGACGTTGGCGTGGCCGTGATCGGTACCGCGGTTGCCATTTTCGCGTGCGGTGCGGCCGAACTCTGACATCGTGACCACGACCGTGTCTTCTCCCAGATCGCCGAGGTCGGTCCAGAACGCGGCTAGCGACTGCGAGAAATCCGTGAGCACGTTCGCGATCTGGCCTTCGGTCGAACCTTCATTGACATGGTGGTCCCAGCCGCCGATATCGGCAAAGGCCACCTGCACGCCAAGATTGGCCTTGATCAACTGCGCCAACTGGCGCAGGCTGTCGCCAAAACGTCCCTTAGGATAATTTGCGCCTGGCGCGGGCGTGTATTTCCCTGGATCGGCAGCCTTCAGCATTTTTACTGCATCGAAAGTTTCTTCGCCGGTGCCGTGAAGAACTGTGTCGGCGGAATGGTTGTACATGGCTTCGAAGGCTGTCGCAGCGGGAGAGTTCTTCGCATTCTTGCCGCCGACGGAAAAGTCGTTAATGTTATTCATGGCAACGGCGGGTTCGGCTCCGCTCAAGATGCGCGGCACGGATGGTCCCAGCGCGATCGCGCGGAAGGCTGTCTGTGTTGATGGTTGTGGAATGGATTGGAGCGAACGGTTCAGCCATCCGTCTTCCGTAATTTTCACGCCCGGAGTACCGGATTCCATGAAGTCCTGTGCGTCGAAGTGCGAGCGTGTGATGTCAGGCGAGCCCGCGGCGTGCACAATGGCGAGGTGATGCTGCTGCCAGAGCGGCAAAAAAGACTTCATCGACGGATGCAATCCGAAAAAGCCGTCAAGATCGATGACTGCCTTGCGTGGAATGTTGATGCTGGGCCGCATGGCATAGTACTGCGGCTCGGCGTGAGGCACCACTATATTCAAGCCGTCGGCGGCACCGCGCTGAAAGATGACGACCAGTCGCTTGTTGCCGATGTTTGCGGCGCTCGCGCCAAATGCGGCACGTGTCAGAAAACTCGGTACCGCCGCCGTGCCAACCACAGCCAGGGCGCTGTTGCGAAGAAAAACTCGGCGTGTGATGGACATGAAACAAATCTCCTTCGAGACGTTGCTTACCACATCTTGCCACTATCTCCTCTGAAACTCGGGCGAACCCAAAAGCAGACCCGCGATTGTGCTTGCATCCGGAGGACGTGCACTTTCAGCAGGCTTGCGCGCAGGCAATTTATTCTCCGGCGATGCCGTCGCCGGGGTTTTCTCGCCTGACTCAATTTGCGCCATGATCGAGTCGTGAGTCTGCTTCGAAATGTCGGATGCCAGCAAAGTTGTTTCCATGGCAGCGAGAGTGGCCATCGCATCGGGCGGTGGAGTGGTGCTTCCCGCCAACTGCGCCGCATCGACCTTTACGCCGCGAACCTTGCCGCTGGTCAACGCGAGCGCGAAATTCATCCGAGTCAGCAAGGCGGACGAACTCACCCACGTATCCGCCTTCATCGAATAACCGGTGGGTGGCTGGGCGCCATAAAGCGGCATGCCCATGTTGCCGAGTTGACGCGTCAGCGGCAATGCATCGTCAACTTCGGCGCCGGTGGCGCGCACCGCGGAGGCCACAAACTCTAAAGGCGTTTTCATCTTGGCGCGATACGAGCCGTCGGCCCAGAACTCGGGCGAATGGAACATGGTCGAGAGCACTTCGCGAATGTCGCCCTTTTTCTTTTCGAACGTCTTTGCCATCCGGTCCACAAGAGTCGGCGACGGATCGTCGGCGACAAAACGTTGGGCGAGTTTCAATGAGATGAAATGAGCCGTCTGCGGACTGGTCGCCAGCCGATGTAGCACTTCGCGTCCTTCGTCTTCGCCCTTGGACTTGATGCGATGGCCAAGAACATATTTGTCACCGGGTTCGTGCATTCGCGGATCGAAGCGAAAACCACCGCCTTCGAAGGGCTTGTCGATCGTCCAGCCGGTGAATACTTTCGCGACTTCGGTGACATCCTTTTGCGAGTAGCCGCCGTTTACACTGAGGGTGTGCAGTTCCAGTAATTCGCGGCCGTAGTTTTCATTGAGACCGCTATTTGGTCGTCGCTTCTCGTTTGCATTTGGATTCGGACCTGGGAAGCGCCGCGGATTTCGCCGGTAAGGGCCGTAAGGTCCGGCATTGCGCCCTGGTCCACCGGTGGCGCGGGGCGAGTTTGGTCCCACGCTCAACCAATTATCCAGATAGAACAACATCGCTGGGCTTCGGGCCGTGGCGAGCAGCAAATCCTCAAACTTCCCCATCGCGTGTGGGCGAATCACTTGCTGCTCATAGGTTGTGAGCAGCACTCGATCTGCTCCCTTGTTGACGAAGACATTAAAATGATTGAACCAAAAATCAATCATTACTTCATCCAGTTGGCGTTCGCTGTAGACGGCACGCAGCAACTTGGCTTCCACCAGTTCGTCGGCAATTACGCCCTGTGGATTATTCATGGCTTGTAGAGTTTCCCGCTGTAGGGGATCGAGACCCGCCAACAGGTCCTGACCTTTGCCTCCGCGCAAAGAGTCGGCAAACACGAGTTGCTGGTCCGGTGGCAGAGCCAGCACTTTCTTGTAGCGCTCATCCGGAGGCACGTCGGCGAGCCCTTGAATTTTCAAGTCGGAGTAGAGGCGATCCTCCCGGCGGCGGGCTTCCGCATCGTCCACCGGAGTCGGCTTCACGTCCGCCGAGGGAGCCATCGCCATGGCCATGTCATTCCCAGCTTCGTTCGGCATGCCATTGGCGCTGATTGACGCCGCGGGATTTTGCTCCGCAGAGGTGGCCGTTTTATTATCCCCGGACGTATTGCTTCCTTCCGCCGCTGCGGCTGCGGCGAGCTCAGCCTCGGTCTTGGCGGTATTTTCCGCCACCGGTGCGGAAGGCGATGACGCAACTGCAACTACTGCCTCTTTCTGCTCCTTTTTCTCCTCCATGCGCGCGATCTGCACCCGGACCATAGCCAGTTTCGCTGGATCGGAGGGCATCGGCTTCTTGCCGTCCTTCATCTGCCGGATCATTTGCTGGTCGGGAAACTCTTCCACCATTTCACGCGAACTCATGCGCAGAGTGCGAAACGGAGCGAGACGCGCCTCGATGGCGGCATCCGGAATCTTCTCTGGATGCAGTTGTAAATCGATCCATTGATCGACACCCATGGCCACGACTTTTTGAATGTCACCCGGGCGCGGGCCAAAAGTCATGCGGTTCAGCGCGTGTATTGCTCGTTTCTGTTCTGCGGGGCCAGAGGCGGGTGCTTTATCTTTCTTTCTTGCTAGTAAGGGAACGGTGCAAGCAAGGCTTAGACCCAGCAGGAACAATGCAAACTTGCCGAAGCTGGATTTCATGGATGCTCCCCGGAGAAAGACGCAGCTCTCTATTCATTATGAACCCAAATGGCAGGAAAAGTTGCTGTCGGAGATGGTTCTTCAGTATCGCGGAAGTAACGGTGTAGCAAGGAGTTACAGCGTGAGGAAGTCTGGTTGCGCTCGCCAATCCGAACCTTACAGGATCTTCAATCCATTTGTGTAAGATCGCGAAGCTCTAAACGAATCGTCCATAGCGGCATCTACGTTAAATACAATTTCCCCCGCGATACTTTGTGCTGGAGAGTTGCAGCCAACTGATCGATATCAGCGGCCGCAATGTTCACTACGCCGCGCTCAAGCAGTGGCGCCCGATTACTTCCGACTGCGTCCCGGCGAACTTGAATCAGCAGAGCCTGCACCACGTTGGGATCGTACTTTTGCGGAGCCATGCGGACCAGATCGCTCAACGCGCTGCCTACGGAAAGAGGTTCGCGATACGGACGCGTACTGATCATCGCATCGAACGAATCGGCTAGGCCCATAATGCGAACGGGCATAGGCAAGTCGTCCATTCCCAGCCTGTCGGGATAGCCGGAGCCGTCGCCGCGTTCGTGATGCCAACGGACAATCTCCGGAATCTTTGGCCAGGGAAATTCGACGCTGCTGACAATCTGATGGCCTACGGTCGTGTGATCGGCCATCTCACGAAACTCTTCGGCGTCGAGCGCTCCCGGCTTGCCGAACAATCGGCGATCGACCGCTACTTTCCCAATATCGTGAAGATATCCCGCACTTCGCAGGCCCGCTACCTCCGCAGGATCCATGCCCATGGCTTCGCCGATCGCCGCAGCGTACCGGCCAACTCTCAGCGAGTGGCCGTGAATGTTTACGTGCTTTACGTCAATGGCCGTAGCAAACGCTTCGAGCGCACTATCGTAGAAGCCGTGTAGCGAGGCCATGAGCCGTAAATTTTCGGACACCCTCTGCGCAACCGTTTGGGTCAACGCGTGATTCTGCACCGCCAGGGCAATGTAGTTGCAGAGCAGTTCCATGGCATCGAGTTCAGTGTCCTCGTACAGCGCGTCGCCGGGCCGGCGGCCTAAGGCGACGACGCCTGCAAGCCGTCCGCCCGCTTTCAAGGGCGCGAGACACTTGAACAGCTCGGGAGCGATGTTTCCATTGGAACTCAGGAACACCGAATAGGTTGAAGAATTCAGAACAATGGGGCCGCGCGCGGCGGTGAGTGCGTGCACGTGTTTTGGCAGAAGGGGAATGAAGCCGGGATCCGGCATCAGGGCGAATCCCTGCGCCGCGGCAGAAGTCAACAGAGCCGGCTTGTCGTTGAACAGAAAGAGCGCACCCTCGCGCGCGCCGGCCGCTTCCATAATCGCAGCCAGCATTAGACGCGAGGTTTCGCTGAACTCCCGCTCCGCCGCCAGCGCGGGCCCGAGCTCAGAGAGCGCCTCAACCGTATGCAATAACCGTCGAAAATTGTTGGTCTGTATCGCCACCGATGAAGTGGGAGACAGTCGCAGAGCAAGATGAGCGTAACATGCGGGAAATGTCCGCGGGGGAACACTTGTTGGTTAGTTTGATCCTGTAGTGGCGAAAATGAAAACATCGTGACGAAAATGATTCCCCCATCACTCAATGATGAAGCTTTTACAGCGTGCAGGTTATCGCTTGAGCGCACAGGAAGAGTTGCCGTGCGAAGTTGTGACTCTTGGTCATTTGCGGGAACGCGGTACCGCCAGCTGCGAGCACGCATCTAGAAGTGTTCGCGCAGCTCCGAGAACTTGCCGACTATCAGGAGCTTTTGCGGCGGTAGAGCCGCGGCCATTTCCTCATGTTCGAGGATCCACGTATCCCCGTGGGGCACAAAGACGGCGTGCAATCCCGCCACCAGCGCGGGATTGATGTCAGACTTCGGACTGTTGCCAACCATCCAGGCCGAATCGCGCGTCAGTTCATATTTCTCAATCACCGACGAATAAGCGGCGGCATGTTTCTCCGCCACAATTTCAACGGCATCGAAATAGCTTTTCAATCCGGATCGCTCGACCTTTCCTGTCTGCTCTGGAATCGCGCCCTTGGTCATCAGAATGAGGCGATGCCGCGTGGACAGGTACTCCAGCGTGTCTCGCACCTCGGGTAGAGTCTCGATGGGATGATCGGTGATGGTGTGGGAAAAACTGTGGATCTGGGCGTGCAATTCCGGCGTCATTGGTTCGACGCTCAGCCGCTCAAAGGTGTCAACCAGGGCATGAGCAAAGCTGTTCAACCCGTAACCATGTTTTACAATGCATTCGCGCTCCACATCGTTGAGCACTTCCCGTATTTGTTCGGGAGAAAATTCGTGATGATTCAGAAAGGAAATAAAACGAGCGATGGCGCGCTCGAAGTAGATATTGTTCTCCCACAGTGTGTCGTCTGCGTCGATCAGAAGAGTTTGCGAGCCGGTCACGCCACCCAATCCACCCGTGCCTCCGGCCCAATGATGCCGGCTTTGTGGCCCATATCGAGCAGGCGTCGGACGGCCTCGCGTCCTTCGGGGCCGTAATCGAGTGTGCGCTCGTTCACATACATGCCGAGCCCGGTAACTTTCTGCCACCATTTGCCCAGATCAACGACGCGGTGGAGACCAGACTTGTCATACGTCAACTGGCCCTCATGGATAATGAGTCCCGCTTCATATTTGCCTTCGAGCACCTGCGGGATGATCTGGTCGAAGGGAACAACTTCGGTCTCAATTCCCGGAGCAAAAAGTTGCAATGCCAGATATGCCGTGGTAAGCGTGCCAGGGACGGCGATGCGCTTCTTTTTAATCTCATCCTGTGAAAATGGGCGCGGTGAAACTACCATTGGTCCGTACCCCTCACCAACACTGCCGCCGCAGGCCATCAGCGCGTACTTGTCCTGAACATAAGGATAGGCGTGGAACGAAATCGCGGTCACGTCGTAGACACCGTCCCGCGCCTTCTGGTTCAGCGTTTCAATGTCGCAGAGCGTGTGTGTGAAACGAAGCCCAGGAGTGCGAACTTTGTTCGTGGCCAGGCCGTAAAACATGAAGGCGTCGTCGGAGTCCGGGCTGTGAGCCACGGCAATCTCGCGCACCGCGCCGGTGGTGCCTGTACCGATTTTTCTTTCTTGTTCCGATACTGCTGTCATTTCTTGAACTCCAGACAAAATTATCGCCTAGCGGTGCGACTCCAGCGGACCGCAATCGCGGCCGCGAACATTACCTTTATCACTTCGGCTGCAAGAAAAATGTAGAGGCCGACCCGTTCGAAGATGAATCCCGCTAGGAACGCGACCAATGGGTAGGCCATCAGAAATCCGCCGGTCGGCCCGAATAACTGCGCAACGCCACCAAGTCCGGTTGGATTGAAAACCGGCAGCCCTACCGCACCTTCCACAAGATAAAGCGCGAGCGCCGCAAAACCGCGGCGGCTCCCCAGCAGCATCCCCACCAACAGTACGCCAAGATTTTGTACGGTCAGCGGAATGGGCGTCAGCGGCATAAGTGGAATCGTGATACGCGCGCACAACGCTACAAACAAGCTTGCGCCCACGACCAGGGCAACCTGCCGTGACGCTTCAATCAGTCGCTCTTGCGGGGTGGGTAAGGTTCGGATCGATGTCTTGGCCATACGTGCCTTTCTGACGGCGAAATATCAGTGCTCGATCTTTCCTGCCTGGCGCTCGCGGTCGACCTCACTCAATATCCCGTCGGGCGAGGCTTGCGTCTTACGCAGATGCCGTCGCAAACGCACGTACAAAGCAATGGCCACGCACACAACGACGAGGGTGCTGACTCCAAGGATCAGGAACCACCAGATCATCCGCACAGCCGATTAGAATAACAGATGCGGCGGGTAGCCGAGACGGCACGTCGCGCGGAAACGCACACTGGCTTCATGAAGAGGCCGGGTGGGTCGGAACCCAACCTAGCTCGCTTTGCGTTCCGCCCTCTTCTGACGCATCGTTTCGACGCGCTTGATCATGAATTGCAGACGATTTCTTCCCCATTTCGTACGCGTAACTGCCTGCTCGAGATTGAGGAACGCTTCGGGATCGTTCAGTTTCTCGCGCAATTCCTTGATGAAAGGATGGATTTTGGCGTAGATCAAAAACAACTCACCACTGAAACCTGGCTGCAGAAACAACTCTTCGTTCAACACCCCCTGCAGGACAAAGGACGTAACGATCCCCCAGTAGCCGCCGACTTGCCGCAACCAGTTGTTCTCTTGTGTGCCCATGGCCCACGCAATTTTTAGAAAATCGTCGGCGTTTTGTGGGAAAAATTCCATAGCCCACCAGTTTCGCGCCTTGCGCATCTCGGCTTCGCGGCGCAGATCGTAAAGCTGCAAAATCAGTTGGGCATCGGCGGTAGTCGGCTTTTTGGACATGATTTCCTCTTGGGTAATACAAAGCTTAAAGAAATGCGGGCAACTCAAGTGCCCGCGAACAATCGGAGAACTGCTTCGACTTGGGTCCTCGACCTTATGCCGAAGTTGCCGCAGCTTCCGCCGGCGGCGCTGCCCGTTCGAAATCGCACTCTTTATTCGGGCATGCGATCACAGGTCCAGCTTTCAGGTTCTTTTCGACCAAATACTCACTGCCGCAGCTTGGACATTTCTCCGCAATCGGCTTGTGCGCCGAGGTGAACTTGCACTTGGGGTAATTCCCGCACCCATAAAATGTGTTGCCCTTGCGTGCGCGCTTCTCGACTAGGTCGCCGTCTTTGCACTCCGGACACTTTACGCCGATATAATTCTGCTTCACGTATTTGCATTCCGGATATCCACTACAAGCTGTAAACTCCCCAAAACGTCCGTGACGAATCATCATGTTGCGTCCGCATTTTGGGCAGGGCTCATCGAGCGGGATATCTGGAACCTTTTTGCCCTGATCTAATCGCCGCGTCGTCTTGCAATCCGGATACCCCGTGCAGGCCATGAACTGCCCGAACCGCCCGCGTTTGAGCACCATTACGCGGCCGCAGTTTTCGCAATACTCTTCCTGCGTAGTCTCCTGCACGTCGGCTGAGTCCAGGTCGGGTAGATTGATTGGATTTTCTTTCGTGAAGGTGCAGGTGTCCTTATCTTCCTTGTCGTATGTGCTGCACGCATAGAAAGAGCCATGCTTGCCCCACTTGATCACCAGCGGCGACCCACAGCGTTCGCACTTCTCGTCTGTGGGCTTCTCCATCCGCTTGATGTTCTCCATATGCTTTTCGGCATATTTGAGATCTTTCGTGAACTTCTTGTAGAAATCCCCGAGAGCGTCGGTCCACTTCTCTTTGCCTTCTTCGATCTCGTCGAGTTCTTCTTCCAGGCGGGCGGTGTATTGAATGTCGAAAATGTCGGGGAAGTTCTCCACCAGCAGATCCGTGACAACCAATCCAATCTCAGTGGGAGTAAACTTGCCGCCGATTTTCTGGGCGTACTGCCGTTCCTGAATGGTCGTAAGAATCGCCGCGTATGTCGAGGGCCGTCCAATGCCGCGTTCTTCCAATTCCTTCACCAGCGACGCTTCGTTGTAGCGCGGCGGAGGCTCTGTGAAATGCTGCTCAGGATTCAATTCCTGCAGCTTCAGCTTCTGTCCCGCTTCCAGCGCCGGAAGCTTGTGTTTCAGCTCCTCGTCTTCCTCGTCTTTTCCTTCTTTCGATTCCTCATAAACCCTGAGGAAGCCATCGAACTTGAGCACCGACCCGGTAACGCGGAACCAGAATGTTTCGGCGCCGCTCTTCGCATCGATGTCTACCGTCGTCTGGTCGAACACCGCCGGCATGATCTGCGAGGCTACAAAGCGCTGCCAGATCAGCTTATAAACCTTGAACTCATCTTCTTTTAAATATTGTTTGACCTGGTCCGGATGCCGCATCGCCGAAGTGGGGCGGATGGCTTCGTGTGCGCCTTGCGCTTCCTTCTTCTCTTTATATGTATTCGGCGTCTCGGGTAGATATGCTGGGCCGTATTCCTTGCCCACATATTCGCGTACTTCTTGAATCGCCTCGGGCGCCACGCGGGTCGAGTCGGTACGCATGTAAGTGATCAGACCGACCAAGCCTTCTTCGCCGAGCTCCACGCCTTCATACAGCCGCTGCGCGATCATCATTGTGCGCTTCACGCTGAACCGCAGCTTGCGCGACGAATCTTGTTGCAGCTTGCTGGTGGTGAACGGCGCCGCGGCATTGCGGCGGCGTTCTTTCTTGTCCACCGAGCGTACGACCCAGTCGGCTTTTTCCAGCGCTGCGCGGATTTTTTCAGCGTCCTCGCCGTTGGTGACTTCGACTTTCTCTTCGCCCTTGCCCACAAAACGCGCGTCGAATGCGGGAGGCTTGTTGGCCGACAGGTGGGCGTCGATGGTCCAGTATTCGACTTTCTGGAAAGCTTTGATTTCACGTTCGCGCTCGACGATCAGGCGAAGAGCGACGGTCTGCACACGCCCCGCTGAGAGGCCGCGGCGGACTTTATCCCATAAGAGAGGAGAGACCTGATACCCCACCAAGCGGTCGAGGACACGGCGCGCCTGTTGCGCGTCGACGAGATTCTGATCGATCGGGCGGGGGTGCTCAAAGGCCGCCTGCACCGCGCGTTTGGTGATTTCGTTGAAGGTGACGCGCTGAATTCGCGGCACCGCGTCGGGTTCTTCTTTTTTCTTTTTCTTCTTGCTCTTTTTCGACGCTCCGTTGCCGTCGAGCTCAAAGGCCAGATGAGCGGCGATGGCTTCGCCTTCGCGATCCGGGTCAGGCGCCAGATAGATTTGATCCATCGAGAGTGCCAGTTTCTTTAGCTTGGCCAGGACTTTTTCTTTGCCCGGAATGACCACGTATTCAGGCTCGAAGTCGTTGTCGGTGTCCACTCCCAAAGTGCTTTTGGGCAGATCTTTGACGTGACCGAGCGAGGCCTCGACAGTGAAACCTTTGCCCAGATATTTCTGAATTGTTTTCGCCTTAGCCGGCGATTCGACGATGACTAAACCTTTTAACAAAGTATCCTCAGTTCCTCGGATTTCGTTTTGAAGCTAGCACGAAAGGGACGAAAGCAACAAGTTACTGCAAGAACGCCGCTAGCTTCTGGCTGCTAGCTCACATGCTTTTGACGAAATTCTTCCCGGGCATCTGCCGAATCTTGCCGGAAAGTTCCAATTCAAAGAGTGCGGCGAATATCTCCGAAGACGACAACTGCTGCTCCAGGCGCTCGACAATCTCATCGATGTGTGTGGACTCGTCCGCCTTCAGCAAACTCAGGATCCGCTTCTCGTGAGGAGGAAGCCCTTCGTTCGGAAATAGAGATGCGGTCGAGTCGCCTTCGGATTCAGGCGAGGGCGGCGGAGTTAGCGCGAATCGCACTTCCGCAGGCAGATCTTCCCAAATGTCTTCCCACGTTGCGACCAGCTTTGCGCCCTGTTTAATCAACGTGTTCGGGCCCCATGAGTTCTTGTTTGTGACGTTTCCGGGCACCGCAAAAACGTCGCGATTCTGTTCCAGAGCGCAACGTGCTGTGATCCGCGTGCCCGAATATTCCGCAGCCTCCACCACGAGTACTCCCACCGACATTCCACTAAGAATCCGGTTACGAATGGGAAAGTTCTGCGGTGCAGCGAAGGTTCCGAGGCGGAACTCGGAGATCAGTGCTCCGCCCAGAGCGAGAATCTGCTCTGACAGCCGTGAATTCTCTTTGGGATAAATCACATCTACACCAGTACCGAAAACCGCAATGGTCTTGCCTTTAGCCGAGATCGCGCCGCGATGGCTGGCCGTGTCGACGCCGCGAGCCATGCCGCTGATGATCACCAATCCCTGTGCCGCAAGATCGCAGGACAGTCGCTCCGCCATCCCGGAGCCGTAAGGTGTGGGATGGCGCGTACCAACTACCGCTATGCCGGGTTGCGGCAAAACTTCCGGATTTCCCCGCACATAGAGGATGAGCGGGGGGTCGTAAATTTCTCGCAGCCTCGGCGGATAAGAAGGATCGTCGATCGAGATCACGGTCACGCCGGCCGCGGCCGCATTGGCGATTTCCTCGCGCGCCAGTTCTCCCGATTTTCCCGTGGCCAGCGATTGTGCGGAAACGGCCTGTATGCCGGTGCTTTCCAGTTCCGTGAGCGAGGCGCGGAAGACCGCCTCGGGCGATCCGAAGTGTTCGACCAATTTGCGGCATCTGGTCGGTCCCAGACCTTGCGTCAGAGTGAGGGCAAGCCACTCCAGCAGATGCGTCGCGGCGGGCGATACGGCAGCGTTCGGCACGAGAACTCCAATCTGAGCCAGCCTGCACAGATTCGCGCCGCCAGCCCTTTTACCCGAACTCGCGGACTGTACTCATTGCGTGAAAGGCAAGTCAAGGTTATGCGTCACAACCCTCTGTTAATAATTGAAGTAATATCGAAGAAACATGAAGTTCTTGCGCATTTCAGCGATCTCGTTCCTGAACACCGTCCCGCTTATGTGGGATTTTGAGCATGGTCCGGCTCGTCCCGAATTTGAGATTTCCTACACTCTGCCTTCAGATTGTGCTCGGGCTCTCAAGTCCGGAAGCGCCGACATCGGCATCATCCCGGTTGCGGCTTATGCGCAGATTCCGAATTTACAGATTCTGCCGGGCGTGGCCATTGCTTCGCGGTGTGCCGTGCGTTCGATTCTTCTGGTGAGCAAAGTTCCGATTGAGAAAATTCGCACCGTCGCGCTCGATACGTCCTCTATGACATCTGTCGCCTTGACCAAGATTTTGTTCGAGAAGTGGCTGGGCGGCGGACGAACATTTGCACCCATGGCACCCAATCTCGACCAGATGCTCGCGGATCACGACGCTGCATTGGTGATTGGCGATCCCGCGCTGACGATCGACCGCTCACGTTACGTGACGCTCGACCTGGCGGAAGAATGGGTTCGCCATACGGGAAAGCCGTTCGTGTTCGCCTTCTGGGCGGTTCGTAGTGAGGCTTTGAGTAATTTGCCAATTTCTACCGACTTGGCGGAAGTGTTTCGGCAGTCTCGCGATCACGGGCTTGCGTCGGCAAGCATCGACCAAATTGCTCGCGATTGGGCTCCAAAATTGGGTTTGAGTGAGTCCGCGATTCGAAGTTATCTCACTGAGAGCATTCACTACGAACTCGACTCAGAGTGTGTGGAAGGACTTCAGTTGTTCTATCGATACGCTGCCGAAATTGGCGCGCTGCCGACGGCGCCCGAGTTGCATTTTCTTGAACCGGCGAATGAAGCAGTGACGAGCGCACTTCTCGCGTAGCGAAGTGTACTAGCGCATTCAAGTAGCCACCCTGTAGACTCCATCAAAACTAAATGCTCCTCCATTTACATCCGCTGCTCGCCGTCACCATGTGGCAACGGCTGCGCCGCCTGGGCGGAGTTGGCCTCGTGATCCTGGGGATCGCCGATAACTCTGTTGTCCCTCTCACTGGCAGCATGGACGTCCTCACGATCTGGCTGGCGGCACGTCACCGTGAGCCCTGGCCCTATTACGCGCTGATGGCGACCATTGGCGCGGTGATCGGCGGCTACATTACTTATAGTTTGGCCCGCAAGGGTGGTAAAGAAACCATGGAGCGTAAACTGTCGAAGAGCAGAGCGACGAAGATATCCAAGGCCTTCGAACGCTGGGGATTCTTTGCCGTCGCCGTTCCCGCCTTGCTGCCTCCGCCGTTTCCCTTCGTTCCGTTTTTATTGGCGGCCGGGGCAATGCAGTATTCACGCAAGAAATTTCTCGCCGCACTTTCCACTGGTCGCGGGGTTCGCTATTCAATTGCAGCGGGCCTGGGATCGCTCTACGGAACGCACATCCTGCGTTTCTTTTCGCGCTACGACAAACCGGCGGTGGGAATCTTAGTCGGGCTCGCGGTCATCGGCTCCGTGCTCTCGCTAGTTCAATACCTGCGTTATCGGCAGAAGAGCGGTTAGTAGTCAAGTTCCAAATCGCAAAACAAACCCTGTCATCCCGACCGACGCGGAGCAAAGCGAGCGGAGTGGAGGGACCTGCTTTTTCTTCAGCCGACGCCGCCCTTACACCCATCCTCCATCAATCACGAAGCTCTGATTCGTAATCCCAGCACTGTCGTCCGCGGCCAGGAACAATACCAATCTCGCAACCTCGTCCGGCATCAGTTCGCGCTTCAGGCTCTGGCGCTGCATGATCTCGGCAAGATACTCCGGGGTCATCCACAAGCGCCGCTGGCGTTCCGTCATGATCGCGCCCGGCAGCACGCAATTGACTCGAATATTGGACCCACCCAGTTCGCGCGCCAGCGTGCGCGTCAGGCCGACGATCCCTGCTTTTGCGGTCACGTATGCGGGTAGGCCGGTGGATGGAATCATCCACGCAATCGAACTCATGTTGATGATCGAACCGCCACCAGCCGTCGCCATCCGCGTTGCTACCGCCTGTGTCGCGAAGAACTGATGCCGTAGGTTCACCGCCATCCGCTGATCCCAGTATTCGGGCGTGACCTCCTCAAATTTGTGCCGATCATCACTGGCCGCGTTATTCACCAGCACTCGCACAGGTCCAAGTTGCGCCTCAATCTCAGAGATGGCAGCTCGCAGCGCTGCAATGTCCAACAGATCGCAATGCAGGAACACGGGTGCATGCGGGCATCGAGAACCGAGATCAGCGACCAATTTGATCGAGGCTTCATCCGCCACATCGAGAAACGCGACGCGCGCCCCCTGTAGCGCAAACTGCTCCACCAGTGCCGCACCAATGCCCGATCCACCTCCGGTCACTAGCACAACCACGTCACGCAGGCTTGGGCAGTGAGCGAGAATAATGTCAGCCCAATGTCCCTGACCAAACAACAAGCCCTGGAAATGTTCGAGTCCGATGACCTGATCGGCATTGGCATGGAAGCTGACGCGGTGCGCCGCAGACTTCATCCCGAAGGCACCGTCACCTACATCATCGACCGCAACATTAATTACACAAATTTCTGCACCGAGTATTGCACCTTCTGCGCTTTCTACCGCCCGCTCAAGGGACCCGCTGCCAAAGAGGGCTACATCCTCGAATTCGACACCATCTACGACAAAATTCGCGAGACGGTCGAACTCGGCGGCACCGGCGTGCTCATGCAAGGAGGTCTGCATCCCGACCTCAAGATCGACTGGCACGAGCGCATGTTGCGCGGAATTAAAGAGCGCTTTCCGCAGGTTCACCTCCACTGTTATTCGGCTTCGGAAATTATCGCCATCGCCGAATACAGCGCGCTGAGCATTCGCGACACGATTCTCCGCCTGCGCGACGCCGGACTCGACTCCATCCCCGGCGGCGGCGCGGAAATTCTCGACGACGAAGTCCGTTACAAAATTGCCCGCTTAAAGTGCCTGACGGGTGATTGGATAAATGTCCACCGCACTGCCCATCAGATCGGCATGCGCACCACCGCCACCATGATGTTCGGCGTCGGCGAAAACTACGAGCACCGCATCAATCATCTTCAAGAGCTTTACGATTTGCAGGAAGAGACCGGCGGATTCACCGCCTTCATCCCCTGGAGCTTTCAGCCGCAAAACACTGCCCTCGGCGGCCGCCACTGGGAAGAAGCCACTGCCGTCGAATATCTGAAAGTGCTGGCCATCTCGCGCCTCTACCTGTCGAACTTCCTCAACGTGCAATCGAGCTGGGTCACGCAAGGACTGAAAGTCTGCCAGATGGGCCTGCGCTTTGGCGGCAACGACGTCGGCTCAGTGATGTTAGAAGAAAACGTAGTCCGCGCCGCCGGCGTAAACAACTGCACGACCGAAGAAGAGTTGCGCCGCATCATCCGCGATGCGGGATTTCGGCCTGCGCAGAGGGACACTTTGTACCGGCAGTACTTCCTAAATTAGCCCTGGGGGATAGGAGTAATGCTTGCTTCTAATCGATGCCGTTCCCGCTAGCCTTCATGGGATGTCCTGGGAAGACTGGAAGAATGCCTGCGCGACGTTCCAGTCGCTCGTGACAGGCGTTGGAATTATCTTTGGGGGCGTTTGGGCGTACCGAAGGTACGTGCGACAAGAGGAGAATAATCCATACATAGAGTTTTCGGCGGACTTGAACTTCATCGGGAAGCAAGCCGGATGGTGGATTGTCGAGATCATCGCATTCGTTGAAAACAAAGGCAGGGTTCAACACCGCATGAGAGAGTTCACGTTCGAACTCGATGCAATTTATCCTGCTGATCCAGTTGCGCTCGACCCAAGGTGGCGCAACCAGGTCAACTTTGAACATGCCCTTGCGCGGGGCTCGTTTCGACGGAAGTCATACGAGTCTTTCTTCATCGCTCCGACCGTCAAGGCGAGTTACTCGCACATTACGCGAGTCCCGGCGGAGGCAACGTTCCTCCTGCTTCACTGCGGGTTCCAATACCCAAATACCCTCCTTGAGCGCATTCGCAATCTAGTTCCCGGATGGCGGAGGACGCGGGGCCATGTTGCGGAAAAGACTGTGCGAGTCCCGGAAGAAGAGTCAATTAGTGGAGACCAGGTAGGGTGATCCCACCGCGGCTGCGCGGCCTGCGGGGACACTTCGGAATGCCTTTTTTCGCCGACACGAACGTCTGCTCTAAATGGCAGTCGGATGCAGTCGTGCGTTACAACTGGGAGGGTGCAAAGGCACACTTGGAATCACAGGGGCATGCTTATGTTTCGTGCCCTCTTGTGCTGATCGAGCTTCTTGCACGCCTAATCAGGCCGGAGCCAAGGTACTTTTCCACAGACCTAAAGTCGTTCCTGTTTCTCGCGGATGGCCAAGGCAAGATGCTACCCTTTCCAGCGGAATTTGTCGCGAAGACCGTCTTGAATATGGAGAGCCCAATCACGAAGCTCCACCCAGAAGACTTTCGTCAAATGCTGCAGTGCGTGATTTCGGCAACGTCGAGGGACGACCTCAGCAGTGGTGATGTTGAGCTTCCTGGCTCGACCCTGCTCTCCTACGGCATAGACTTTGACAAGATCAGAATCCCACAAGATCAGGGGAAGCAAGTGTATGCAAAGCAAATGCAGCTGAGGCGGCAGAAAGGGTATATCCCTACGAGCCAGGACCATGCTGAGGGCATCCTGTCGAATTTACGGGCGGCTCCAACGAAAGCAAACGTTACAGCGATTGCAAACGCCTTGGATGCGGCATTTCATTACCAACGCTTTCTCCTGGCCGAAATAGGCCCCGAGTACGACTATCTCAAGAACGCCAGCGACTGGGCTGACCGGCAACTGCTCTACTACTTAGCCGATCCCGACATGCACATCGTTACGAACGACGCGAAAGTAAAGCACCGCTGCAGGCGCAGCAAACAGTCGGAGAGGGTTGTTGTCATCTAGTCGACTTCCCGGCCGGGGTGCCCAGCTAGGCGCACCACTTCTCGCTCCTTTGCGGCAAGGGGATTGTTGCGTGAAAGCCCCTCGATTTCACCGTCCCAAAATGCAAACGGCCTCGGGAATTCCCGAGGCCGTCGCGAGAACCGATGAATCGGTGCCCCGTCAAGGTCACCATCATTATCGAAACAATCGCAGCGGAAATCAAGTTGCTTTAAGGAGAGCCGCTCCCCGTCCAGCGAAACCCTCCACTTGTCCCTGAGAGACAACATCCTTCGAAAAGAAGGAATGGACCTGAAGGGATTCGAACCCTCACCTGAGACCTTGACGGGATCCTATGCTGCCATTACATCAGAGGCTCACGCGCAACAGCATGGGCCACGGAGATGCTGCAATCGCTAGTGTTTGGGAAAGTTTGGTTGGTACTGTTCCGCTTTTGGGAAGACGCGAATTGCCCAGATAGCCTTGCTTCGACGGCAACAAATTCGTCCGGATTTCAGCCAAGATTCGAACGATCGTTGAAGTGGTGCTGAGCGTGTGTGTCGCGTGCGCTGCGTTGAGCGCACAGACAGTCGACACGATCGATCCAGCGATAAAGGCGCGTGTCGATAAGATTGCGGCGGGGGTGATGGAGCAGCGTGGGGTGCCGTCGGCCAGCGTTGCTGTAGTGCAGGGCGGCAAGCTGGTGTACACACACGCGTATGGGCGGGCGCACATCGATCCAGACAAGCCGGCGACGCCAGAGATGCGCTATTCGATTGGATCGATCTCGAAGCAGTTTACGGCGGCGGCGATTCTGATTTTGCAGGAGCAGGGAAAGCTGAAGCTGGATGATCCCGTCGGGAAATATGTTTCAGGGCTGACGCGCGGCGACGAGGTGACGATCCGGCAGATTCTGAGCCACACGGCCGGATATCAGGACTTTTGGCCTGAAGACTACCTGATGAAGCCCATGGAGCAACCGACGACGGGGCAGGAAATCCTGGACAAGTGGGCGAAGAAGCCGCTGGATTTCGAGCCGGGAACGCTGTGGCAGTATTCCAATACTGGTTACGTGATCGCGGGCATGATTGTGGAAAAGGTATCGGGGCAGAAGCTCATGGAGTTTCTGGGTGAGCATGTTTTCCATCCGCTAGGGATGCGTAGTGTGTGGAACTCGGATGAGGCGAGGTTGACGCAGACCGATGCGACGGCATACATCCGAAACGCGCTCGGACCGCTGCGGGCGGCTCCGAAAGAGGGACGCGGCTGGATGTTTGCCGCCGGCGAACTGGCTATGACCGCGCACGACCTGGCCCTATGGGACGAAAGCCTAATCGCGCAAAAGCTACTCAAGCCTGAAAGCTACAAGGAGATGTTCACCGAAGTGAAGCTGAAGGATGGCAAGGGAACGCATTATGGACTCGGTGTCTCGGTTGGGGAGATTGATGGACATCGTGACATTTCGCATAGCGGCGAAGTTACGGGATTTGTCGCGGACAACGAAGTATTGGTGGATGACGGCGTGGCTGTCGCCGTGCTAACGAATCACATGGCGAGCGGAGCGGGAGACATTGCGCGGCTGAGCGCGTCGACAGTCGCGGGGCAGAAACGGACGGCGGAGGAAGAAGGAACGCTTGCACTGTACCGTGGTCTGCAAAAGGGTGAACTCGACCGCAGTAAGCTGGCGCCAAATCTTGATGGTTATTTCGACACGCAGGCGGTCGCCGATTTCAAGAGCAGCCTAGGGCCTCTAGGCGAACCGCTGACCTTTCGCCAGACTGATACGAGCTTGCGAGGTGGAATGACGTTCCGGTCGTTTCGGATCGTTTATCCCACGCGCTCGCTGAGACTAACGACCTACACGTATCCGGATGGGAAGATGGAACAGTTTCTGGTGTATCCCAATCAGTGAAAACAGGACTCGCAAAGGCAAGGAACAACGCGTCACGTGTCTTTGGAAACAGACAATCCACTTCCGTTTTCATGCGCACGCTAAATATCCACAGCGAGGGATAGAAAATAAGCAGGTTCCTCACCGAACCTACAGCTTGCTTCGGAATGACATCGGTTTAATTATCCACAGGCAGTTGGTGACATCCGTCACAGACCAACTTCCTGGGTGACTCGTAAAGTGATGGCTGGCAGATCAGGGCCTTCGTGTCTCTGCCTCATAACTCGCCGTCCCCGCATGCTCTATAAAACTCTCAGCGCCGCCGTCTACGGCATCGACGCCAACATCATTCAGGTCGAAGTCGACTGCTCGGGCATCAAATGCGATCAGGACCACTTTCACACCGTCGGCCTGCCCGACGCGGCGGTGCGCGAGAGCCGAGACCGCGTCCGCGCCGCGCTCAAGAACTGCGGCTACGACATTCCACCTACACATATCACCATCAACCTCGCGCCCGCGGACATCAAAAAAGAAGGCTCCGGATTCGACCTGCCCATGGCGCTCGGCATCGTCGGAGCCTACGGCGGCCTCACGCGCAAAGATATCGGCGACTGCCTCTTCGTCGGCGAACTGTCGCTTGACGGCGGTGTGCGCAGCGTGCGCGGCGCGCTGCCCATCGCTCTCGAAGCTCGCGGACGTAAAATTGCCCGCATGGTCGTCCCTGAGGCCAACGCCAAAGAAGCCGCCATGGTCGGGGGCGTGGAAGTCTATCCGGTGCGCTCGCTGCTCGACGTGATCCACTTCGTCAACTCCGGCAACGGGATCGTCCCCATCAAATCCGACGGCGACTCGTTGCTGCGCGAGTCCCAGCAGTTCCTGGTCGACTTCAAAGATGTGCGCGGACAGCAGACCGCTAAGCGCGCCATCGAGATCGCCTGCGCCGGAGGCCACAACATCCTGATGATCGGTCCGCCCGGCTCTGGAAAGACCATGCTGGCCAAGCGCATGCCCACGATCCTACCGCCGTTCACGTTCGAAGAAGCGCTGGAGACGACAAAAATTCACAGCGTCGCAGGAGTTCTCGATCAAGGCACGGGTCTCGTGGGCACGCGTCCCTACCGTTCGCCGCACCATACGATTTCAGACGCGGGCCTCATCGGCGGGGGCGTGATCCCGCGTCCAGGCGAAGTTTCGCTCGCCCACAACGGCCTGCTTTTTCTCGACGAACTGCCTGAGTTCCCCCGCAACGTACTCGAAGTTCTGCGCCAGCCGCTCGAAGACGGCACAGTGAGCATCGCCCGCGCTTCCATGTCGCTGACTTTCCCCGCGCGCTTCATGCTCGCCGCTGCCATGAATCCGTGCCCTTGCGGATTCCACAACGACCGCACGCGCGACTGCCACTGCACCACACCCATGATCCAGCGCTA
>WNFI01225264.1_pt2 | contig 33909 bp, 29 predicted proteins | sample 5400471 | NCBI WGS metagenome assembly WNFI01 (sample SAMN13153348, study PRJNA577476) | soil metagenome | isolation source: 100 cm saprolite on Douglas fir-dominated hillslope | place: USA:California | collected 2013-09-17 | reverse complement strand
GCGTGGCGGGCAGCCGTGTGCAGCGAGCGGCCGGAGCACGGCTCATGCCGCAGTCGGGGCCATCTTCCCCTTGAGCACGGCGCCGCGCAGGCCGCCGGAAATCAGGAGCGTGACATCGAGCAGGACACGCGCCAGCGCCAGTCGTCCGGGAGCGGCGAGATAACGGGGCCGCCACTGTGGCGCAAATTTGTCCTTGTAATCCCGCAGGCCATCGAAGTTATAAAATTCCTCTCCGAGGCGATAGACCAGGCGCCCGAGTTTGTGCCAGGCGGGTGCCAGCCGGTGGGCCTCCAGGCCCGCGAGCGGCGCCATCCCCAGGTTGAACCAGGCATAGCCCTGCGCCTGGCCCCACAGCATGAGCTCGATGAACAGGAAGTCCATGACCGAGCGGGGGGCCGCATCGGCATGGCGCATGAGATCGACCGACAGCTCCGCGTGGCCCTGAGATTCCCAGAGATTAGCGAAGGCCACTGGACGCCCCTCATGCAGGACCAGCGCGATGGAAAAGTGCCGCAGATAATTGTCGTCGAAGAAACCCAGCGAGAACCCCTTCTCCGCGACCGCCTTGGCGGCGAGCCATTCGTCGGAGATTGCACGCAGCCCGGCGCGCAACTGCGGATACTCCGCGGGCGGCGCGATCCGAAAGCTCAGGCCATCGCGTTGGGCCCGGCGATGCGACTGGCGCAGTGCGGCGCGCGGCCCGCCTTCGAGTGAAAAGTCCTTGAGATCGACCCGCGCCTCCTCGCCGAGTTTGCTCAGCCCCAGGCCCGCATCGATGTATGCCGGCAATGTCTCGGGCGATATCTCATAGAACGCCGGCCGGCAAGCGTGGCGATCCGCTTCCTCGAAAAACCGCCAGATCAGCTCCTCCTGGTCGCCGGCCGGGCCGATCGGATCCCCCATCGCGACCCAGGTATGTCCTGAGACCGCATACATGATGAAGCTGCGCCTGGAGGCGTTGAAGAACAGCATCTTGTCGCCCAGGAGGGCCAGATTCGCGGCCCCGTCATTCGAGGCCCGCACCAGCTCCAGCAGGCGGGACTCCTCGATCGGCTCTGCAGCGGCCTGCACAAGCCGCGCGGGCCCGAGCAGGCGGAGCAGCGCATATCCGCCCAGCACGAGCGAGGCGGCGAGCGTCGCACGCAGCATCCGTGGGGCGTTTCCATCGAATGCAAACTGCCACCAGAGCTCGTGGGCGTAGGGGATCCTCCGGTAGGCCAGCACGCCGATGTAGGCGCTGGCGCCAATCGCGATGCAGACGCTCGCGATCCACATCGGTGACAGCGGTTCCGTCAGCAGCGAGGCCTGGCGGTGGAACTGCCGCCGCGTTACCACCAGTACGGCCGCAACGCAGGCCAGCAGCACGGCCTCCTCCCAGTCCAGTCCCTTGAGTAGTGAGGCGACGATGCCGGCACCGAGCAGCCACAGGGCAATGAGCCTTGCGGCGTCGATGCGCCGGTACAGTCCCCGCGCCAGGATGAGCAGGGCCGCACCGACGGCGCTGCCGACCAGATGAGACAGCTCCAGTACCGGCAAAGGCAGAATCTCCTGCAGGGCCGCCAGACGCGCAGTCAGCGCGGGGGTACTGCCCGACAGCAGCAGGACGAGGCCGGCTCCAAAGCACAGGATGGCGGTCGCCTGGGGCGCGATCAGATTGAGCGAGCGGCCGGTCCAGTTCGCCGCCCGGACTATTCTCCGCCGCTGCGGCCAGACTTCATGTATGACGAGCAGTCCGATGGATACCAGGAAGGGCAACGCGTAGTAGACCAGCCGGTAGGCAACCAGTACGCCGAGCAGTTGCGAAGGCGGTACGCCGGGCAGCAGCACTACGAAGACGGCCTCGAACACGCCCAGCCCGCCGGGCACCGCACTGAGGACACCTGCCGACATCGCCACCATGAACAGGCCGGCAAAAGCCCAGTAGCTCACGCCGCTGACTGCCGGCAGCAGCACGTAGAGCGTTGCGCTGGCGCACAGCAGGTCTGCCGCCGACACCGCAAGCTGCTGCAAGGTCAGGAGCGTCGATGGCGGCGATACAGTCCAGTCCCGGATCACGACGGGAGCGCGACGGGCCGCGATCGCCAGCAGGTAACCGGCGACCAGCAACAGCAGCACGGTGCCGGCGACGATCGCGACCGCGCGGCTCGAATGCAGCAGGGAGGACGCCGCGCCCGCGTCAACGATCAGCGAAATGCCCGTGAGGGTCGTCGCCCCGAGCACAAAGGTCAGTGAACCGAAGCCGACGATCTGCGCAATCTGCTGCACGGACAGCCCGGCCGCCGAATACATGCGCAGGCGGATCGCACCTCCCGAGAGCGCCGACACACCGAGGTTGTGACCGACGGAGTAGGCGATGAACGAAGTGAAGGCGACGCGCGCATAAGGCAATTCGCCACCGGCATAGCGCATCGCCAGCCGCTCGTATTGCGTCAGCAGGAAATAGCTGGCAGCCGCAAACAATAGTGCCAGCAGGAATGAGTGCACCGATATCGCGCGGAAGGCCGACCGCACGTCGGCGAGATGGAATTCCCCGGCCAGCCGGCGCCGACTGCCCGCGATGGTATCTGCCGGGCGGGCGAGGCGGCAAGCCTCTGCCGACCGCGGTGAACTTCACGGCCTTTTTTCGGGTCACACCGACGATGCGTTGAGATGAACCTCGGTCAACCGTGCGGCAATCAGCGCGTTCTATCTCCAATGTGGACCCATGAGCGGCAGACGTGAAGACTTCTTCATCTTTAAGGGACCCGTTGGCGCTGCTGCTCGCCGGCGTTAGTCTGATGCTGATGGCCGCCTGCGCCAGCGCACCCAGGACCCTGCCTATGCCACCGCCAGCGAGTGTGGCGCCACTTCCCGATAGCCGCGTCCAGGTCTATCCGGCCGCCGGCCAGAGTGAGGCGCAGCTCGATCGGGATCGCTACGAATGCCACCTGTGGGCGGTGCGCCAGAGCGGTTTCGATCCCAGTGTCGCGCAGGCCGCGCCTCAGCAGCAATTTGCAGTGGTCGCGATGCCGCCGCCGGGTACGGACACGCTTGCCGGTGCCGCAACGGGCGCGATCATTGGCGCCGCCGTGTCGCGTCCGCAGGAAGCGGGTGGAGGAGCGCTGATTGGAGCGGTGGCCGGCGCCATGCTGGGCGCCGTTTCCGATTCGGCCCGCGCCCGACAGGCGGCCGACACCCAGCGGCGCATTGACGCCCGGTACGACCGGCAGGCCTTTGCCCTGGATCAGCTCGCCGGCAACTACCGTCGAGCCCTGGGCGCATGCCTGCAGGGTCGGGCGTACACGGTCAAATGAGGGGCAGGCGCCAGTGCGCAGGAGTGTGGCATGAACACCCGTAACGACCGACCGACAGCGCTTGCCCTGCTGATGCTGCTCGCATTGTCACTCGTTGCCGGCGCCGCCGAGGCGCGCGACGCACATCGCGGCTACGTTTACGACAACCGTTACAACCATGGGCATTACTATCCGGAGCGCGGCGGCGCGTATCGCGCGCTGCCCCCCGGCGGCTACCGCGTGCCCTATCGCGGTGGCGGCTACTACTTTCACGGCGGAGCGTGGTATCGGCCCTGGGGACCACGCTTCATCGTGGTCGCGCCACCTCTCGGCATCGGCATCGAATTCCTGCCACCCTTCTATAGCACCGTGTGGTTCGGCGGCGTGCCCTACTACTATGCCGACGGCACTTACTACCTTTGGCGGCCGGAACGGCGGGAATACGTCGTGAGCGCGCCGCCGCCGGACTCAGCCTCGGCGAGCACTTCCGCGCCGACCAGTTCCGAGCTCTACGCTTATCCCAAAAATGGCCAGAGCGAAGCGCAGCAGTCGACCGATCGCTACGAGTGTCATCGCTGGGCCAGCAGCCAGAGCGGATTTGATCCCACGTTGCCACTCGGCGGAGTGGCCGCGGCCGATGCAGAGGCCCGTCGTGCCGACTATATGCGCGCACAGAAGACTTGCCTGGAAGGGCGAGGTTATAGTGTCAACTGACGCCCTCACGAACGACCGCCCGATCATTCCTTGCAAGTAGAGCCAAATACACCGGGGGATGAACTCTGGACCTCGCGGGGCAGGCGCTCGCGCCTGGCCCTATGGGCCGGGATCAGCGTGGTCCTGGTGATCTCAATTGGCTGGTTCATCTATCACGAGCGGCAATCGCAGGCCGGCGGTCCAGGTGGCCGGGGGGGATTCAATGCACCCGCGGCCGTTGCCGTTGCCACGGCCACCACCGGGGACATTGACATCAAGGTGCCCGCCCTCGGGACTGTGACGCCGCTCGCGACCGTAACGGTCAAGACACAGATCAGCGGACAGTTGCAGCAGATCGCCTTCAGGGAAGGACAGCTCGTGCACCAGGGGGATTTCCTGGCACAGATAGACCCGCGCCCTTTTATGGCGGTCCTCGAGCAGGTGCAGGGAAATCTGCGGCGCGACCAGGCGCTGCTGGGCAATGCCCGGGTCGACCAGCAGCGCTTCCAGGACATCCTGGCTCAGGGCCTGATTCCCGCTCAACAGCTCGATACCCAGAAGGCCCTCGTCCAGCAGTACGAGGGCACCGTGGCCAGCGATGAGGCTCAGGTCAGTGCGGCGAAACTCAACCTCCAGTACACGCATATCGTGGCGCCCGCATCCGGCCAGGTCGGCCTGCGACAGGTGGACCAGGGCAACTACGTGACCCCGGGGGACGCCAGCGGCATAGTGGTCGTCACCCAGCTGCAGCCGGTCTCCGTCATTTTCCCCCTGCCCGAAGACAACCTGCCGGCGATCCGCAAGCGCCTGCGTGACGGCGCGGTGCTCGTCGTGGAAGCCTACGATCGCGCGAATACGACCAAGCTCGCGGACGGCAGGCTGCAGAGCATCGACAACGAGATCGATACGACGACCGGCACCATCAAGATGCGTGCGCTCTTTGACAACCAGGACGGAGCGCTGTTTGCCAACCAGTTCGTCAACATTCGGCTGCTCCAGGACACCCTCAAGGATCAGCTCATCATTCCCATCGCCGCCGTACAGCACGGCGCCCCGAACAGCGCCAACAGCACCTTCGTCTACCGGGTCAATTCCGACAGCACCGTCGCGGTCCGTCCGATTGCGATCGGCACCACCGACGGCGAGCGTGTCGCGGTGGCCTCAGGACTCAGGGCCGGGGACATGGTGGTGACCGAGGGTGGCGATCGCCTGCGCGACGGCGCGACGGTGGTTCTGCCGCAGGCAACAGCCGCCCAGGCACCGCCGGCCACCGGGGCCTCGAAGCAAGGCAGCGCCGGCCGTCACCGCCGACCGCAGGGCGGCGCCCCGGGTAGTCCCTGAGCCGCGGGGCGCGCCCGCCCTCGCCCGTCGACCCGCACCGATGAATCCGTCCCGCATATTCGTCTTGCGGCCCGTGGCGACGACGCTGCTGATGATCGCGATCCTGATAGTCGGGGCCGTGGGCTACCTGCAGCTGCCGCTCTCAGCGCTTCCTGAAGTCGCCTACCCCACCATCCAGGTGCAGACCTTCTATCCGGGCGCCAGCCCCGAGGTCATCACCTCTGCCATCACCGCGCCACTGGAAAAGCAGTTCGGGCAGATGCCGGGTCTCAACCAGATGTCCTCCACCAGTTCGGCCGGCGCATCGGTCATCACGCTGCAGTTCGACCTCAGCCTCGACATCGATGTCGCCGAGCAGCAGGTGCAGGCGGCGATCAGTGCGGCACAGAATCTGGTGCCCCAGGACCTGCCGGCACCGCCGATCTACGCCAAGGTCAACCCCGCTGACGCACCGGTGCTGACCCTCGGGCTGACCTCGAAGGTCATGCCGCTGACCGCCGTCGAGGACCTGGCGGACACGCGCATCGCCCAGAAAATCGCCCAGCTCAGAGGCGTCGGTGTGGTCAGCCTCAGCGGCGGCCAGCGTCCGGCGGTGCGGGTGCTGATCAACCCCTCGGCGCTGGCGGCCTTTGGACTGAACCTCGATGACCTGCGCACCACGATCGGCGTGGCGAACCAGAATGGACCGAAGGGGACCTTCGACGGTCCGACGCGCGCCTACACGATCAACGCCAACGACCAGCTCATGAGCGCGGCCGATTATGGCAGCATCATCATCGCCTACCGCAATGGAGCCGCCGTGCGGCTCAGCGATGTGGCGACGCTGGTGGCAGGCGCCGAGAACACCAAACTCGGCGGCTGGATGAATTCGACGCCGGCGCTGCTGATCAATGTACAGCGCCAGCCGGCCGCGAACGTGGTCGACGTCGTCGACAGCATCAAGACGCTGCTGCCCGCCCTGCAGGCCTCGCTCCCCGCCGGTGTCGAACTGCAGGTGCTGACCGATAGGACCACCACGATCCGCGCCTCGATTCGCGACGTGCGCTTCGAGCTCATCCTCGCCGTGGCCCTCGTGGTGCTGGTGATCTTTCTGTTCCTGCGCAACATTCCCGCCACCGTCATTCCCGCCCTCTCGGTGCCCCTGTCCCTGATCGGCACCTTTGCGCTCATGTACCTGGCGCACTTCAGCCTGAATAACCTTTCCCTGATGGCACTCACGATCGCCACCGGTTTCGTCGTCGATGATGCGATCGTCATGATCGAGAATATTTCGCGCTTCCTCGAGCAGGGCGATGCGCCGCTCGAGGCGGCGCTCAAGGGATCGAAGCAGATTGGGTTTACGATCATCTCGCTGACCGTTTCACTGGTGGCGGTGCTCATTCCGCTGCTCTTCATGCAGGATGTCGTGGGCCGGCTGTTCCGGGAATTCGCTGTCACGCTGGCGGTGACCATCCTGATCTCCGCGCTGGTGTCGCTCACTCTGGTGCCGATGCTGTGCGCGAAACTGCTCCACCCGCGCTCGGCGCAGGAACACGCCACGCAGCCGGAGGCCTACGCGCCCTGGTTCGCCAGCCTGGTGCGCGGGTACGGACGGCAACTGAGCTGGGTGCTCGACCACCAGCGACTGACGCTCGTCGTGGCGGTGGGCACCCTGGTGTTGACCGCGCTCCTGTATATCCTGATTCCGAAGGGCTTCTTCCCGACGCAGGATACCGGGCTCATCCAGGGGGTGTCCGAAGCCACCCAATCCATCTCCTATGCGGCGATGGCCGATCGCCAGCAGGCATTGGGCGCGGCGATCCTGCGCGATCCCGAGGTCGCCAGTCTCTCCTCGTTCATTGGCGTCGATGGGAGCAACGTCACGCTCAACAGCGGCCGGTTCCTGATCAATCTCAAGCCGCGCAGCGAGCGCAGCGCCACCGCCACCGAGATTGCCCGCCGCTTGCAGGATGAGATCGCCGCCGTGGCGGGCATCACGTTGTACATGCAGCCGGTGCAGGATTTGACGCTCGATGCCACCGTCAGCCGCACCCAGTATCAATTCACCCTGCAGGCTTCCGACACGGCATCGCTCGCCTCCTGGACGCCACGGCTCGTGGCGCAACTGCGCACGCTGCCGGAGTTTGCCGACGTGACCAGCAACCAGGAGGACAACGGACTGTCCGCTGCGGTGGTCATTGACCGAAACAGCGCCGCGCGATTCGGCGTCAGCGTCGGCACCGTCGACAACGCCCTGTACGACGCCTTCGGCCAGCGCATCGTCTCGACGATCTTCACGCAGTCCAACCAGTATCGCGTGATCATCGAGGCCGACCCCTCCCTGCAGGGTTCGCTCCAGTCACTCGCCTCGATCTACGTGCCGTCCGCGGGCGGCGGCCAGGTGCCCCTGTCCGCCATCGCCACCGTCCGGGAGGAGACCCGCCCGCTGCTAATCAACCACCAGGCCCAGTTTCCTTCGAGTACCGTGTCCTTCAATCTCGCCCCGGGCGCCTCGCTCGGCTCGGGCGTCAAGGCGATCGAGAGCGCCGAGCTGGGCATCGGGCTGCCCGAGAACATCAGCACCACGTTCCAGGGGGCGGCGCTGGCGTTTCGCAATAACCTCAGCAATGAACTGCTGCTGCTGCTCGCCGCGGTGGTCGTGATGTACATCGTGCTGGGCGTGCTGTACGAGAGCTTCATTCACCCGGTCACCATCCTCTCGACCCTGCCTTCGGCCGGCATCGGCGCACTGCTGGCGCTCATGCTCGCCGGGGACGAGCTGACCATCATTGCCCTGATCGGCATCGTCCTGCTCATTGGCATCGTCAAGAAGAATGCCATCCTGATGATCGACTTCGCCATCCAGGCGGAACGGCAGGAGGGCATGTCGCCGCGCGAGGCGATCTACCAGGCCTGTCTGCTGCGTTTCCGTCCCATCCTGATGACCACCGTGGCGGCCATGTTCGGTGCCCTGCCGCTGATGTTCGGCACCGGCACCGGATCGGAACTTCGCCACCCGCTCGGCGTGAGCATCGTCGGTGGGCTGGCCGTCAGCCAGGTGCTGACGCTGTTCACGACGCCGGTCATCTACCTGGCCTTCGACCGGCTGGGGCTGCGATTTCGCCGACCCGCATGAACCTCTCCGCACCGTTCATCGCCCGTCCGGTGGCCACGAGCCTGTTGACGCTGGGCGTGGCGCTCGCCGGCGGCGTGGCCTTCAATCTGCTCCCCGTTGCACCGCTCCCGAAGATTGACGTGCCGGCCATCTTCGTCTCGGCTGCCATCCCCGGGGCCAGCCCTGAAGTCATGGCCAGCAGTGTCGCCACTCCGCTGGAGCGGCACCTGGGCGCAATCGCCGACGTGGATGACATGACCTCCACCAGCAGCGTGGGCAACACCAACATCCAGCTGACCTTTGGGATCGACCGGAACATCGACGGCGCGGCGCGCGACGTCCAGGCCGCCATCGTCGCCGCGCACGCGGATCTGCCCTCCTCGCTCACGCGCAATCCCGCCTATCGCAAGATCAACAGCTCAAATTTCCCCATCCTGCAGCTCGCCATGACTTCCGATGTGCTCTCGCAGGGGCAGATCTACGACGCCGCCGATGCCCTGGTGTCCCAGCGCCTGTCGCAGATCAAGGGCGTCGGTAACGTCAACGTCGCCGGCGGCGCGCTGCCGGCGGTGCGCGTGGAGATCAATCCGCTGACACTCTCCAAGTACGGGATCGGCCTGCAGGATATCCGCGCGGCGATCTCCAATGCCAACGCCAATGCCCCGAAGGGCGCAATCGAAACGGCGGCGCTGCACTACCAGATCTACACCAACGACAATGCGCGCACGGCCGCCGACTATCGTTCGCTGATCATCGCCAATCGGGCCGGTGCGACGGTGCGCCTGGGCGATGTCGCGCAGGTCACCGATATCCAGGACGGGGCGACCGAGAACATCCGCAACTACGGTCTGTACAACGGCAAGCCGGCCGTCCAGGTGCAGATCACCCAGCAGCCGGGCGCGAACATCATCGGCGTCGTGGATGCCATCAGGGCCGAGTTGCCGCTGCTGAAAAAGTCCATCGACCCGAAGATCGACCTGGCGGTCACGAGTGACCGCACCGTCACCATCCGGGCCTCTCTCCGCCAGGTAGAGCGCACGCTGTTGGTCGCCGTCGCAATGGTCATCCTCGTGGTCTACGTGTTCCTGCGCAGCGCACGCGCCGCGCTGATTCCGGCCGTCATCGTGCCGGTGTCGCTCATCGGCACCTTCGGGGCCATGTACCTGCTCGATTACAGCCTCGATAACCCCGCCTCGGGGCGGCGCTCCTCGGGGCGCGCGAGGTGGGCTTCACGGTCATCTCGATGAGCCTGTCCCTGGTGGCGGTGTTCATTCCCGTTCAGCTGATTGGCGGGGTAGTAGGCAAATTGCTTAGCGAATTCACGGTGACGCTGGCGGTGGCCATCCTGATCTCGCTCGTCGTCTCGCTGACGACGACACCGATGATGTGCGCGCGGCTCCTCGGGCGGGAAAGTGCGCGCAAGCCTGGTCGCTGGAGCCAGTCCTTCGAGCGCTACTTTTCCGACTTGCGCCTGAATTACGAACGGACTCTCGCCTGGGCGCTCGATCACGGGCGACTGATGATGCTGATCCTGCTGTTGACCGTCGCATTGAATGTCGGGCTGGCATATATCATGCCCAAAGGCTTCCTTCCCCAGCAGGATACCGGCCAGCTGCGCGGCGGCATCCGCGGCGACGCCTTCTCATCGTTCCAGCTGATGAAGGGAAAGTTCAAGGAGGTCGTCGACATCATCAGGGTCGATCCAGCGGTGGCCACCGTGGCAGGCTCGGTCGGCGGTGGTGGTGGTGGTGGCCCGGGCGGCGGCGGTGGTGGTGGTGGCGGCGGCGGCGGAGCCAGCGCCAATGTCAATATCACCCTCAAACCTCTGTCGGAACGCCATGAATCGGCTGACCGGGTGATCGCCCGCCTGCGCCCGAAAATGGCGCAGGTCACCGGCGTGCAGGCTTTTCTCCAGGCCGTGCAGGACATCGGCGGCGCGGGCGGCGGGCGCTCCGCGAATTCGCAGTATCAGTACACGCTGCTGGGCGATGACCTGACCGAACTGCGCGCCTGGTCCGTGAGGCTCCGCCAGGCGCTGCAGGAGGTTCCCGAGGTGACGGACGTCGATACCGACCTGCAGCCCGGCGGCCTGGAAACCGATCTGATCGTGGATCGTGACGCGGCCTCGCGCCTGGGACTCACGGCCGCGCAGATCGACAACACGCTGGGCGACGCCTTCGCGCAGTCCCAGGTATCGACGATCTACAATCCCTACAGCCCGCAGCAATACCACGTCGTCATGGAGGTGGCTCCCGAATTCTGGCAGAACCCGGACAGCCTCAAGGCGCTCTACATCAGCACTTCGGGAGGGACGGTCAGCGGCACCCAGGCCACCCAGGCGGTGTCCGGCACGACCGTGCTGAAATCCGCCCGCGGCACCACCGCGGGCGCCGTGGCGCAGGATGTAGCGCGCAATGCCGCAGCGAATTCGCTGGCCAATGCGGGGCGCAAGAACACTTCGACGGGCGCGGCGGTGAGCGTGGCGAAGGAAGCGGTCGTGCCCTTCTCGGCTTTCAGCCATTTTTCCACGGGCACGACACCGGTCAGCGTCAATCACACGGGTACGTCCGCGTCTATCTCCATTGCGTATAACCTGCCGGAGGGGGAGTCGCTCAGCACGGCGCTCGCCGCAATCGGACGGACGATGGAACGCATCCACGTACCCGCCACGATCCAGGGCGGCTCCTACGGCACGGCACGCCTGTTCCAGCAGAACACCGGCAACGAGTTACTCGTGCTGCTGGCGGCCTTCGCGGCGATTTACGTGGTGCTCGGCATACTCTATGAAAGCTACAGCCACCCGCTGACAATCCTCTCGACCCTGCCCTCGGCCGGCGTGGGCGCCCTGCTGGCGTTGGTGGCGACCGGCAACGAACTCAGCCTGATCGCCTTCATCGGCATCCTGCTGCTCATAGGCATCGTCAAGAAAAACGCCATCATGATGATCGACTTTGCCATCGACGCGCAGCGTAACCAGGGCTTGAGTCCGCGCGCCGCGATTGCCCAGGCCTGCGCCCTGCGGTTCCGGCCGATCATGATGACCACCTGCGCCGCCATTGCCGGCGCCCTGCCCCTCGCCCTCGCCTCCGGGGATGGCACCGAGATGCGCCGCCCGCTCGGCATTTCCATGGTGGGCGGGCTGCTGGTCAGCCAGCTGCTGACGCTCTACACGACACCGGTGGTGTATCTGTACATCGACCGGCTACGAACCTGGCGCGCGCGTCGTGCGGCGTCCCGGTTCGCCCTTACTGGGAGCATTCCTGCCATTAGTCATCAGTAATAGAAGTTGACTAACTGGTCCGGAACGCCGTAGCCTCCTGGCAGCATGCAAGTCAACATCTACGATGCCAAGGCGCGACTGTCAGCGCTGCTCGATCGGGCGTTAGCCGGTGAGGAGGTGGTCATCGCGCGCGCGGGCAAGCCACTCGCGCGACTGACGCCGTTGGCACACGGTCGCGCCCGGAGCGGTGTGCGCCTGGGCGGCCTGGCGCGTGAGGCTCGCAGGATCGACCCGGCGTTTCACGCACCGCTGAGCGATCGCGACCTGCTGGGCCGATGAAGCTCCTGCTCGATACCCATTGCCTGATTTGGGCGCTGGCAGACTCACCGTCCCTGACGCCGGCCGGCCGCAAGGCGATTGTGGCCGCCGAGGAAGTGTGGTTTTCCGAGGCCTCCGTCTGGGAAACCGGCCTCAAATGGCGCCGCGGCAAGCTGGGTATTGCGCCGCGCCGGCTGGTGGATCAGGCGCTCAAGGACGGCTTTCGCATGCTGGCTATTGGCCTGGAACCGATTCTGCTTTCTTGCGAGCTGCGCCAGGCACACGCCGATCCCTTCGACCGGCTGCTGTATGCGCAGGCACGGCACCACGGCTACACGCTGCTCTCCATTGACCGCAAGCTACGCACCTTCGGCGCGCGGGTGTATCGGCCTTAAGGCAGCTGGCTAGATCGCCGCCTTGGGCGCCACCAGGCTGCTCGGCTTGCAGGCGGCGCGGAGCCGCTCCCAGTCGGCGCGCCAGGAATCGGTCAGGGCGCCGGACTGCACGCGCTCGGCGGCCGGAAACTCGGCGGGGAGCGAAGCGAGCATCAATGTGAAGCGCGGCAGGCCCTTGGGGAATCGGCCGCGCGGCGAGAACACCACACGCCCCTCGACCGGCAGCTCCTCGACCACGGCGCGCACGGCTGCGATGCGATCGTACAGGCCAGTCTGCGGATTCGCGAAGGTGTAGCGCAGTGCGCGATGCATGACGGTCCAGGCCGTCATCTGATCGCCCCCGAAGATATTGCCGGCAATGTTGCGCATGTCGAGCACCACGCAGCCGCGCGTGGTGAGCAGCAGGAAATCGATGTGCAGCGAGCCCCCCTGCCCGTCGGGCACCAGGACGTCGCACAGATATTCGAAGGCGCCGCCGGTCACCGACGCGAGGAGCGCCGCCCGCGAGCGGTGGCGTCGGTACCAGCGCCAAAGCAGCAGCAATAGCACAATGGCCAGGGCGGCCCCGGCGATGCGGGCCATCGTGAGCGCGTCAAGAGGGAGCTGCGGCAGGGTAATCATGGGGCGGGGCCCGCGAGCGCCGCGCGCAGGGCATCGAGTGTCGCATCGATCTCGAGGAAGCGGGCCGGGAGCAGAAACAGCCGTTCGAGAACTTCCGGCACGGGCACGGGCCGGCCCACCAGCGGCGCGACGATCTCGCGGAATTTCGCCGGATGGGCCGTCGCCACCAGTACCCAGGGCCCGGCACCGCGCTGCGCCGGACTGAGGCGCGCCCAAGCCTCGGCGGCGGTGGCGGTGTGCGGGCACCAGATGACGCCATAACGCTCGTAATCCGCGCGTATGCGCTCCCGAATCGCATCGTCGTCGACCGACACCGCACTCAGCACGGCGCCGAGGCGGTCCGCTCCCGGGTACAGCGCGCTCAGCCGCTCGAGATTGCTGGGGTTGCCGACGTCCATGGCCGAGGCCACTGTTGCAATACTCGGACGCAGCCGCAACACGCCGTCGGCCAGGTAATCCGGCACCGTGCGGTTGGCGTTGTGGGCCAGCACGATCTGCGCGATGGGAGCGCCGAGCCGTTGCGCCCAGACGCAAGCCGTGGCGTTGCCGAGGTTACCGCTCGGGATCACAAATGATGCCGGCGCGCCGCATTGCTCGCGTAGCGCAAGACTGGTGGCAACGTAGTACACGGTCTGCGGCAGCAGGCGCCCGAGATTGATGCTGTTAGCCGAGGTCAGCTCCCAGCGCTCACGCAGCGCAGCGTCGACAAAGGCCTGCTTCACCAGCCGCTGGCAGTCATCGAAGCTGCCGCGCACCGCCAGGGTACGCACGTTCCCGCCCCAGCAGCTGAGCTGCTGCTGCTGCGTCGGCGATACCAGCCCCAGAGGAAACAGCACGGCGACCTCAATGCCGCTCCGGCCGTGAAAGGCCGCGGCCACCGCACCGCCCGTATCGCCCGAGGTGGCAACCAGGATCTGCAGGGTTTGAGCGGCGCCCTGTCGCGACTGGGTAAAGGCGGCGGCCAGGAAGCGGGCACCGAAGTCCTTGAAGGCCGCTGTCGGGCCGTGGAAGAGCTCGAGCACTCCCAGCCCCTCGCCCTCGAGCGCCACCAGCGGTGCCGGAAAATTGAAGGCCTCTGCGGTGATCTGCGGGAGCGCCGCCTCGAGGGCATCGCCGGCGGCGAACGGTGCGAGGAATTTCGCCGCCAGCGGCGCCAGTGCCTCGTCCGCCCGCAGTGCAGGCGGCAGCTCGGCCGGCCATTCCTGCGGCACGTACAGGCCTCCGTCGGGCGCCAGTCCACGCCTCAGCGCGGTGCTGAGCCCGACCGGTTGCGCCTCGCCGTGCGTGCTGACGAACTGCATCAGTCCACCACGTGAGCACCCACCGGTTCCATCTTTGTGGTCCAGTGATCGCACGCCAGCCCATGGTGCGAGAACTGCACCACCATCGCCTCGCGCACCGCGTGGGCATGGCTTTCCAGACACCAGGCGAAGAGCGTCGGACCCGCGCCGGAGATCGAGCAGCCCAGCGCTCCGGCCGACAGCGCAGCGCGGCGTACCGCACCGAAGCCCGGAATCAGCGCGGCGCGCTGCGGCTCGATCACCACGTCCTCGAAGGACTCGCGCAGCATGTCGATATCATTCGTATAACAGCCGGAAATGAACCCGGCGAGATTGGCGGTCTGCCAGACGAAATCCTCCATCAGCACGCTGCCCTTCAGGATCGCGCGCGCCTGGCGGGTGGACAGAAACATGTGGGGATGCACGATCACCGCGCGCACCGTGGGCGGTACGGGTATCTGCTTGACCCGCGGCTGATCGATCCCCACCGTCAGCACCAGACCGCCGAAGAGCGAGGGCGCGATATTGTCGACGTGCAGCGAGCCGCTCGCGACCTGCTCGCCCTGCATCGCATATTTCAGCAGCTCCAGCTGGCTGCGCGGTTCAGGCAGCACGGCATTGGCCGCGACCACCGCGGCCACCGCCGAGGCGGCCGAGCCGCCCAGACCCGAAGCCAGCGGAATGCCCTTGTCCAGTTCCAGCTCAAAGCCAAAGGGCAACGCCAGTGCGTCGCGCATCGCCTGCAGCGCACGGCCCGCCGTGTTCCTGGCGGCGTCCAGCGGCAGTTCCGCAACCACGCCGCGAATCGCGCTGATGCGTACGCCGGCCTCGCTCGTGCGCCTGACCGTGGCCTTATCGCCGATGGCGCCGATCGAAAAGCCGAGAATGTCGAAGCCGATGGCCACGTTGCCGACCGAGGCGGGAGCAAAGGCGCAGGCGCTGTCTCGCAGCCCGCTCACAGGCGTGCTCCCAGAAAAGTCGTCAGGCGCAGCAGATCCGCGAACACGCCGCCCGCCGTGACGGCAGGACCCGCACCTGGACCCTGAATTATCAATGGGTTATCACAATAACTTGATGTCACGTATCGCACCACGTTATCGGTGAGGGCCAGGTTCGCGAACGCATGCTTCGCTGCGAACTCGAAGAGTCCGACCGTGGCCTCACCCTTGGCGTTGACGCGCCCGACGTAGCGCAGCACCTGCCCGCGCGCTTTCGCTTCCGTGTAACGCCGCGCCACCTGGGCATCATAGCGTGGCAACTGCGCCAGAAACTCCTCGCTGCTGCCCTTGGTCAGATCATCAGGCACGAGGCTCTCGACGCGCACGTCGCGCAGCTCCAGCCCCAGGCCCATCTCGCGGCCGAGGATGATGAGCTTGCGTGCCACATCGCTCCCCGACAGATCATCGCGCGGATCCGGTTCGGTATAGCCGCGCTGCTTGGCATCCCGGACGATCGCGGAGAACGGCTGCGTGCCGTCGTAGACATTGAACAGATAGGCCAGCGTGCCGGAAAAAATACCTTCAATGCTCGCGATCTCATCGCCGGTCGCGCGCAGGTCGCGCAGGGTCTGGATCACCGGGAGGCCCGCGCCGACCGTGGCCTCGTACAGATAGTGCGCCCCGCTCCGGCGCCGCGCGGCCTGCAGGCTCTGGTAGTAACCGAGCGTGCCGCTGTTGGCCTTCTTGTTGGGCGTGATGACGTGCACGCCTGCAGCCAGCCAGTCGTGATAGCGCAGTGCCACCGACTCATTGTTGCTGCAATCGATGATTACGGTGTGCGGCAGGTAATCCACCCTGACGTGGGCCAGGAAGCGCTCGTAGTCGGGTTCCAGCGGATTATTGGCCAGCTGTGCGCGCCAGCGATTGAGCGCGATGCCCTGGGCTGGAATCGCCATTTGCCTGGAACTCATGATGCCGCGCACGCGCAAATCAATGTTGAACTGCTTCGCCAGCCGCTCGCGCTGGCTCGCGAGCTGATCGAGCAGCACCTTGCCCACCGTACCCGGGCCGATGATGCCGATCGAGAGCGTGTGCGGGGAGAGGTAGAACCCTGCGTGCACCGCACGCAGGGCGCGCGTCGCATGGCTGCCGTCGACCACCAGGGAGATGTTGCGCTCCGAGGCGCCCTGGGCGATGGCGCGCACGTTGACGTTCGCCGTGCCCAGGGCGTTGAACACCTTGCCGGCGACGCCGGGCATGCCGGCCATCCCGTCACCCACCACGGCGAGGATCGCCAGATCCGCGCTGACGTCGATGCTCTGGATCTGGCCGTCCGCGAGCTCGCGCGCGAAGGCGCGTTCGAGCACCAGGCTCGCGCGCGCCGCCTGGCTGGCCGGAATCGCGCAGCAGATCGAATGTTCGGAGCTCGCCTGCGAAATCAGGATCACCGAAATATTCTCGTCGCGCAGCGCGCCGAACAGCCGGTGCGCGGTGCCGGGTACGCCGATCATGCCGGCGCCCTCGAGATTGACCAGCGCGACGTCCTCGATGCTGGTAATGCCCTTGACCGGCTGGTCGGACTGCGGATGCGCGCAGATCAACGTGCCGGATTTCTCCGGCGCGAAGGTATTTCGGATCCAGATCGGGATATTGTGGCCGAAGGCCGGCGCCATCGTCTGCGGATGGATGACCTTGGCGCCAAAATACGCGAGCTCCATGGCTTCGTTGTACGAGAGCGCGCCGATGACCTGGGCGTCGGGTACGCGGCGCGGATCAGCCGACAGCACGCCATCGACATCCGTCCAGATGTGGATCTGGCTGGCCGCCAGCAACGCGCCGAAGATGGAGGCGGAATAATCGCTTCCGTTGCGGCCCAGCGTGGTCTGAATCCCGGTCGCATCGCTGGCGATGAATCCGGTGATCACCAGGGTGCCCGCGTCCGCCCGCAACAGGGACTTGAGCCGATCGGCCGACAACTGCCACTGGATAGCCGGCCCCAGGGATCCCCACTCCGCCACCACGCAGGCGCGGGCATCGATCCACTGCGTACCGCGGCGCTTGCCCCGGTCCAGCAGATAGCACCAGAACAACCGCGTCGACCAGATTTCCCCGTAGCCCGATACCTTGTCGCGCACATGCCCGCTGGCCGTGCGCATCATCTGCGTGGCGCGCAGGACGCTGTCGAGATCCACCGCGTCGCGTGCAAACTCTTCGAGGTACTCCGCCACCGTTGCGGCGGGGAGGCCGCTGAGCGGGTTGTGATTCGACTATGGCGGCGACGCGGCTGAAGCACTCGGCATCCGCCACACTCGAACCGCCAAATTTGTGGACCACCCAGGAACTGGGATCTGGGGCACTCATGACCTGGGCACTTTGATGGAGACCTAAAAAGCCGCAGCACTCTACTGGTGCCATGGCCTCCACCGCAAGGGCGGGAGGCTGCAGCCCGCTCAGTCCAGGCGCTTGCGGAACCGGGCCGCGGCCAGCGCCACGGCCAGCACCAGGAAAATGCTCAGCTTGAGCACCGGCTGCCACAGGGCCGCCAGTGAGGCCCCGCGCAGGATGACGCCACGCAGGATCTCGATGAAATGGGTCAGGGGCAGCGCCTGGGCCAGATACTGGACGGTCCGGGGCATGCCCTCGAAAGGAAAGGCGAAGCCCGACAGCAGGATGGAAGGGAGCAGCGTAAAAAAGCCGAGCTGCATGGCCTGGAACTGGGTCGTGGCGATGGTGGAGATGACCAGGCCGAGCGCGAGCGTTGCGGCGATGAACAGGCCCGCGCCCACATACAGGTCGATGAGGCTCCCGTTGATCGGCACGTCGAACAGCAGCACGCCCAGGAGCAGCACGAGCGTGGTCTGGACCAGGCCCACTCCCACGAAGGGCAGGAGCTTGCCGACCATGAGTTCCGCCGAGCGCACCGGCGTGGTGATCAGCAGCTCCAGGTTGCCGCGCTCGCGCTCGCGCACCAGTGCGATTGCGGTGAAAATCACCATCGTCATGCTGAGTATGACGCCGATCAGCCCCGGCACCACCTGCACCGCGGTGCGCCGCTCGGGATTGAACTCGTTGAGCAGCTCGATCGTGGGCGTGGCGCGCGAAGGCATGCCGCTGCGCCCCGGGAGCGGCGCCTGCTGGATCGCGCGCACGGCGGTGTCGACCCCCGGCCGCGTGCCATCGACGATGACCTGCGCCACGGAGCGCGTGCCGTCGATCCGCCGCCGCTCGAAATCCGGCGGTATATACAGGCCCGCGTGGACCTCGCCGGTCTGGATCAGCCGCCGGAGCTCATCGACCCCGGCGGGGCGCGCGACGAATTCCACCACCTGGCTGGAGGCGATCTCCGCCACCAGCGAGCGCGATGCCTGCGTCCGCGCCAGATCGACCACGCCCGCGCGCACGTGCCGGACGTCGTAGTTGATGCCGTAGCCGAAGATCATCATCTGCAGCAGCGGGATGCCTATGATCATTGCCAGCGTCATCCGGTCGCGCGACATCTGCCGCAGCTCCTTGACGGCGATGGCCCGGATGCGCACCACGGGGGCCGGCAGCATCAGTGCCGGTCCATGGTGGCTCGAGGCCGTGGAGCGCGGCGCGCGCGGCGGCCGGATCGTCGGTCTCGATTTCAACGACCTTGAGCGGCAGCGCCGCCATGAGCTGCTGCGGCGAGCCGTTGGCGACGATGCGGCCCAGATCGAGGATGGCCAGTCCATGACAGCGTTCCGCCTCATCCATGTAGTGCGTGGACACCAGGATGGTCGTCCCCAGCGCCGTCAGCGCAAACAGGCTTTCCCAGAAATCACGCCGGCTCTGCGGATCGACGGCGCTGGTGGGCTCATCCAGCAGCAGCAGCGCCGGCTCGTGCAGCGTCGCGGCGGCGAGCGCGAGGCGCTGTCGCTGTCCGCCACTGAGCGTGGCGGCGGGCCGGTACTGGAACTCGGCCAGCCGGTACTCTTCCATGACGGTCGCGATGCGCTGCGCCGAGCGTCGGGCACCGAGGGTATAGATGCTGGCGAGGAATTCCAGGTTCTCGCGCGCGCTCAGGTCCTCCCACAGCGAGAAACGCTGCGTCATGTACCCGATCAGCCGCCGCAGCTCCTCGGCCTGGCGGGGGATGTCGAGCCCGAGCACGCGGATGGTGCCGCTGGTGGGCTTGATGAGTCCGCAGAGCATGCGAATCGTGGTGGACTTGCCCGATCCGTTCGGCCCGAGAAAACCGTAGATGTGGCCACGCGGAATGGACAGGTCCGCACCGTTGACCGCGGCCACCGGGCCGAAGCGGCGCGTCAGCCCGTGTGCCTCAATGGCGATCTCCCCGTCGCTCACGGCCTGCGATCCAGCCACACCTCGACCGGCACGCCCGCGGGCAGGTCGCGTGCCGCCGGCTCGCCCAGATCGATCTCGGCCAGGTACGCCAGATGGCTGCGGTCGCGCTGCGTCAGCGCAAAGTACGGCGTGAAGCTGGCCTCGCCGGCGATATAGCGCAGGGTGCCGGAAAACGGCTGCGGGAAGCCATCGACGTGCACCTGCAGATTCTGTCCCGCGCGGAGTGCTGCGCGCTGCGGCTCGGGTATGTAGACGCGCGCGTAGGGTACGCCGCCCGCCAGCAGGATGACGACCGGTGTGCCCAGCGCGGGCCGCTCGCCCAGGCGGTACGGGAGCGCCTCGACGACCCCATCGACCGGCGCCACCAGCTGCAGGCGAGCGAGCAGCACTTCCTGCTGCTGCAGTTGCGCCTGTGCGGCCCGCAGCGCCGCACGCGCCTGCTCGAGCTGTTCGCTGCGGGTGCCCTCCTGCAGCAGTTCCAGGCCGGCCTGCGCGACGGCCACCGCCGCCGCGCTGCTGTCGCGCAGCTGCTGCTGCTGATCGACCTGTGATTGCGCAATCAGGCCGCGCCCGACCAGCTCGGCCAGGCGCTCGTATTCCTTCGTCGCCTGCAGGCGCTGCGCCTCGGCCGCGGTCAGCTGCGCGCGCGCCTGCGCCAGCTCCTCGCGGCGCGCCCCATGCACCAGCTCCTCGAGCCGATGCTGCAGCTGACTGGCCTGCGCGGCCAGGCTGTCACGACTGGCCGCCAGCGCACCGCCATCCAGCTGCGCGAGCAAATCGCCCTTGCGGACCCCCTGCCCTTCGGTGACCGGCATGGCCACGATCTGTTCGGCGGCGGGCGCCGCGATCTCGAAGCGATGACGCTCGATCGTGCCCACGGCCGGCACGCGGCCGTCGCGGGCGCAACTCGCAGCCAGCGCTGCGACACAGCAGGCGAGACCGAGGCGGAACGAAGCCAATCGCGCTCTCCGTGGGAGTGCCGGCCAACATTGTAGGCGGAGCGCCCGAGAGAGCGTCAATCGCTTGCCGGCCGTGGAACTTACAGGCTAACGTGCGCTCTCAAGGATTTGGACCGCAGGGGAATTCCGGATGTCCTATCGCTGGCCCGGGCGATCGCTCCTTGCCGGGGCGCTCTGCATCATCGTGGGCGCCGGGCTGTGCGCGCAGGCCGCGCCGTGGCCGCCCCGCGCCGCCGGTGAGCTGCCCTCCGCCCGCATCATCGTCAAGTGGCGCGATCAGGGCGTGGCGGCCGTGCAGATCGAGGGCACGGTCAATCGCGCGGCGCGGCTGAGCGCCTCCACCGGCATCCACCTGACCGCGATGCGCGAGATTCACGACCGGCTCGATCTGATGCGCCTGCCCACGGCGCTGGCCGGTGCCGATCTGATGCAGGTCATCGCGCGGCTGCGGGCAGATCCGTCCGTGCAATACGCCGAAGTCGACGCGCGGCGCTACGCCCTGGCTTATCCTGTCCCGCCCAACGACCCGCGTTTCATCGCCGGCACAGACGCCAATGGCGACTGGCTGGGTCAGTGGTACCTGAACGACTCCAGCAGCGCCACTCCGGCGGCGATCGGGGCCACCACGGCGTGGCAGACCTCCACCGGCGCGAGCTTCGTGGTGGCGGTGCTCGATACCGGCGTCGATTTCACGCATCCCGACCTCGGCCGCTATGGCGCGGGCGGCAAGCTGCTGCCCGGGTTCGACTTCATCTGCAACGATTCGGGCATGAACTGCAGCTTGACCACGCCCAGCAACAGCTATCTGGTCGCCAATGACGGCGACGGCTGGGACAGTGACCCGACCGATCCGGGCGACTGGATATCCACGACGGATCTGGCGCGCAGCGATCACTTCTTCAGTTCCTGCGGCACGGATGATTTCACCGATCATCACGTCGACAGCAACTGGCACGGCACGCGCGTCGCCGGCGTGATCGGCGCGATCACGAACAACGGTGTCGGCATCGCCGGCGTTGCTCCCGACGCCTTCATCCTGCCGGTACGCGTGATCGGCAAATGCCACGGATACCTGTCCGACATCGTCTCAGGCATGTACTGGGCCGCGGGACTGACGAGCTCGAGCCTCGCCGGCATCGCCACCAATCTCAATCCCGCGCCCATCCTGAATCTGAGTTTCGGCGGCATCGGTCCCTGCTCCCAGACCGAGCAGGACGCGGTCAACGCGCTCAGCCAGGCCGGGCACCTGGTGGTCGTGGCCGCCGGCAATGATGGCGGACCGCTTTCCGCGCCCGCCAACTGCCAGGGCGTGCTCGCGGTCGCGGGGCTGCGGCATGTCGGCACCAAAGTGGGTTACAGCAACGTCAGCAGCACCGCCGCCACGGTCGGCATCTCCGCACCCGCCGGCAATTGTGTGAACATCAACCCCCCCCATGTCCTTCCCTGGACGCAACCCTGCCTCTATTCGATCGAGACCACCAGCAATGATGGCCTGACTACGCCGGGCAATCCTTTCTATACCTACGCCCTGTTCAATGCCGCTTACGGGGGCACCACCCTCATCGCCAATGAGGGCAACGTGGGCACCAGCTTTGCCGCGCCCATCGTCGCCGGGGTGGCCGCGCTGATGGTGCAGGCCAACCGGAATTTCACGGTCCAGCAATTGATCGCGCGCATGCAGGCCGCGGCCACGCCCTTTCCGATTCCGGCCACCTCTCCGCCCGGCGGCGTCTGCCATGTCGCTGCGCTCACACTGGATGCCACCGGCCAGAACTACACCGACGTGCAGAATGCCGAATGCCAGTGCACCACCAGCACCTGCGGCGCCGGCATGGTGAACGCCGCGGCCGCGGTCGGGCTGGCGCTCAAGCCACTGGCCAGCATCATCACCTCCACCGATACGGCCAGCGTCGGGGAGAGCGTCACGCTCGATGGCAGCACCAGCATTGTGGCCACGGGGCGCACGATCCACAGCTACCAGTGGAGCGTCGATCCGGCCATCGCAATCGAAAATGCCAGCGCCGCAATTGCCAAAATCGTATTCCCGGCGCTCCGCCCGATCACGGTCACGCTGACGGTGACCGACGACGTCGGGCGACAGGATCAGGCCTCGAAAACCATCAACTCGGTGGCCCTGAGCGCGGGCGGCGGTCGCGGCACGCTGGCCGCGGAGGAGCTGCTGGCCCTGGCCGGCGCGGCCGCACTGGCGTTCCTGCGGCGCCAGAACAGGGCCGGTTGACACTTTTTGGCCCTGATCCCGCTATGCTACGCGGCTGGCCGCCCCGCGGCGGGCGCCAGTACACGACTGAGGAGAGCTGATTTGAGGGTATCCGCTTGCGCGCCGCCTGGGCGCTTGGTCTGCGCCTGGTTCCTCACCGCAACGGCCGCGATGCTGTCGGCCTGCGCCGGCGGTTCGCGCTCCCCCGTCACCGGTCCGGTGGGCACGACCGCGGGCGTCACGCTGAGCAGCTCGACCAACAGCGCCCAACTGCAGCAGGGTACAACGCTGGTGCTGACCGCCACGGTGACCAAAGATACGAATAATGCCGGCGTCACCTGGACGCTCCCGGGTGACCCGGCAGTGGTGGGTGTGCTGTCCAACATCACCACCGCCACGGTGACCTACACCGCGCCCACGGGCATCACCGGCACGACGACTCCGATCGTCACCGCAACCTCGATCGCCGACACCACGCAGTATGCGAGCGCCACGCTGGTGGTGCTGGGCACCCCGATCATCGACCCTCCGGTACTGTTCCCCGGCAATGTCAGCAGTCTCTATTCCGCCGGCGTGACGGTATCGGGCGGGCTCGCCCCCTTTACCTGGTCGGTGACGTCCAGTTCCGGCCCGCTCCCACCCGGCATCACGCTCGGCACTTCCACGATCGCGTCCACGGCGATCAGCGGCACACCCACGACAGAGGGCAGCTACCCGTTCCAGATCAAGGTCACCGACACCAACAACAATTCGGCGACCGTCGATCTCACGCTGCTCATCAAGCCTGCAGCGGCCTGCCTGCTGACGGGACACTACGCCCTGCTGTACACGGGCTACGCCAACGACAAGCCGGCCGTGGGCGCCGCCAGCCTCACGATCTCAACGGCCGGTACCCTCACCGGCTACCAGGATTTCACCGCCGCGGATACACCCATCGCTGAATCGGTTACCGGCACCTGCACCACGCGCACCGCCAACAACGGCACGCTCACGCTGACGGGCACCGGCGCCTCACCGATCTACGACTATGCCGTGACCACGAGCCTGGCGAGCGGCCGGGTACAGCTCATCAACGGTGGCGACACGCAATCCGGAACGGGATTGCTGCTGGTGCAGGATGCCACCGCGTTCAACCTGCCCGCACTCGCGGGCAGCTACGCCTTCGGCTCGCTCGGCGCTGCAACCGATGGAAGCCGCATGGGACTGGCCGGCACGCTGTCGATCGATGCCGGCGGAATGGTGATGGCCGGGCGCGCCGATTCCAACGGCAGCGGCGCGCTGAACGCCGCGCCGCTCACCGGGAACCTCGGCAGCCCCGATGCGAATGGGCGCGGCACGCTCGTGCTCACCAGCGGCAGTACCAGCTTTCACTTCGCCTACTACATCGTCACGGTCAACCGGCTGCTGATCGTCAGTGCCGAATCCACCGCGACGGCGCCGCGACTGGCCGGCTTCCTCACCCGCCAGTCCGGAACCTTTGACAACAGCAGCCTCGCCGGATCCGGAGTACTCAGCCTCTGGGGCGCCGGCAACTCGCCGGTCTCGCCCAATGCGGTGCTGGCGCTCGGCCGGTTGTCGAACGCCAATGCCGGCGGCGGCACGATCGATTTGGCGCTCGACACGGCCAGCCTGGCCACCGGGACGCTGAACAAGAGCTTCACGGGCGCCACTTACGCCGTCGACGCCGACGGCCACGCAGCGCTCAGCTACACCGATAGCGGCGTGACACGCAGCTTCGTGCTCTATCTGGACGGCCCCGCCAATGGCTACGTCGTGGAGAAGGGCAGCAGCGTGGGCAGCGCCGGCCTGCTCGAGGCGCAGATCGCGGGCCCCTACGTCAATACCTTGCCCGGTCTGTTCGTAAGCGGCACGCAGTTTGGCCAGGATGTCGCACCGATGCTGCTCTTGCCCGCGGTGCACGTCGCGGCCGGTGCCCTGTCGGCCGCCAATGCCACCGGTTTCTTCGCCCTGGATGCGGCTACGGGCCGCGGCATTGGCACCTTCACCGCGTCCGGAAGCCTCCCGGCTGTCATCGCGCTCTACGTGATCGGCCCGAACAAGATCGTGAGCTTGCGACTGGGCGCGATCAACCGCAGTGCGGTGATCGACTGGCTGGGCAGCTAGCGCAGACGCAGCAGGATCTTGCCGATGTGCCGGCTGCTCTCCATCAGCTGGTGCGCGGCGGCAGCCTCCGCCAGCGGAAAGCTGGCGTGCACGTGGGTGCGCACGCGCCCGGCCGCCAGCGCGGGCCAGACTTCGCGCAGCAGCGCGTCGCGAATGGCACTTTTCTCCGCCGGCGTGCGCGGCCGCATGGCCGAACCGGTGATGACCAGGCGGTTACGCAGCACAGGGCCGAAATCCACTTCGGCGCGAGTCCCGTGCTGGAACCCGATGAACACCAATCGTCCATCGCGCCGCAGCAGGCCCACGTTCCGCGGGATGTAATCGCCCCCGACCATATCGAGTACCACGTCCACGCCTTCACCGGCGCACAGCTCCCGCACCCGGGCAACAAAATCCTCGGTGCGGTAATTCACCGCCTCCTGCGCGCCAAATTCCCGGCAGAAGCGCGCCTTGTCCTCGTCGCCGACGGTGACCACGCACCAAGCGCCGCGCAGCTGTGCCAGGGCGATCGCCGCGAGGCCGATGCCGCTCGACCCGCCATGCACGAGCAACCGCTCGCCCGCCGCGAGGTGGCCGAGGTCCACCAGATTCGCCCAGACCGTAAACCAGTTCTCAGGCAGGCAGGCCGCCTGCTCGAGCGACAAACCCGCGGGCACCGGCAAAGCCTGCCCGACCGGCGTCCGGCAATATTCGGCGTAGCCACCGCCCGGGGTCAGTGCACACACCGCATCGCCCACCTGCCAGCCGCCGACATCGGCACCGAACGCCACGACGTGCCCGGCGACTTCCAGACCCATCACGGGGGAAGCATCGGGCGGCGGCGGATACTTGCCGTCCCGTTGCAGCAGGTCCGGGCGATTGACACCCGCGTAGTCCACTCCGATCAGCAGCTCGCCGGCCCGCGGGACCGGCATGGGCGCATCGCAGACACGCAGTGAGGCCGCGCCTCCCTCCGGACCGACTTCGATCTGCCGCATGACAACCCCCCGAGCAAGAGTACCGGCTGCGTCGAGCGGTAATATACGCGCTGCCCCACCGGGTGGAGCGTGGCTTCCGATGGCCAGAGCCCATCTCCGCTCACTGTGTCATCGTCGTGAAGGCCTGATCCGCGGCCCGGGGTCACGCCGGGTCTACGACCGGCCATTTACTTATCCTTGCTCCCCGACGCTGCCGCGCGACATCTGGACGCTGCGCACCATGGGAGGGTAGCTTGACCGACTCAATCTGCTGGAGTACCCATGAATCGATTCAAATTTCCCTCTTCCTCGTCCCCCTGGATCGGAGCGGCTGTCCTGGCCGTGGCCTGCTCGGCACTGGTTTCACAGCGCAGCAGTGCGCTCGACCTCGTGGGCTTCTACGCCGGCGGCGCCTTTGGCCAGGCGCAGGTTGAAGCCGGCGTACCCACCTTGGGCAGTTTCAAGAAAGATCACAGCGCTTATCAGCTGATGGCCGGCGTGCGGCCCGTTGCCCCATTTGGCGTCGAGCTGGATTACCTGGATTTTGGCCACCCGAGCGGGATGGTGGGCGGCTGGCCGACGGACTTGTCGATGAAAGGCGCGGCCGCGTTCGCAGCGCTGTACCTGCCGCTGCCGCTGCTCGACCTGTACGCGAAAGCGGGCGTTGCCCGCCTGCAGACCCGGCTGCGTACCATCACCGGCCTCACCTGTACCCCAACGAACCCCGGCTGCAACGTGTTCGTCAGCGACCATACCGATTCGCGCCTGGCCGCGGGCGTCGGCGTGCAGGTGAAGGTGGGCTCCTGGACCGTGCGCGGCGAATACGTGGGGTTCAGCGTAGCGGGCGGCACGCCCGGGATGACATCGATCGGATTGATGCGCACTTTCTTCTAAGAACGCCAGCTCACTGGGCGCGCAGGGCGCTCGCCATGAAATCCAGCGCGCCACGGAGCGAACTGGACATCGCAACGGTGGTCTGCGGCTGCTGCACCAGTGGCAGGATCTGCTCGCACAGCTGCTTGCCCAGCTCCACGCCCCATTGATCGAAGGCATTGACTCCCCAGAGCACGCTCTGCACGAACACCTTGTGCTCGTAGAGCGCCAGCAGGCGCCCGAGGGTGGGCGGGTCCAGTCGCTGGAACATGATGAGCGTCAGGGGCCGGCTGCCCGGGTGGATCTTGTGCGGCAGCAGCTCGGCGATGCGCGCGGGCGGCAGCCCCTGCCGGCGCAACTGCGCTTCGACCTGGGCGGCATCCTGGCCGACGGCAAAGGCCTCCGCCTGCGCCAGTGCGTTGGCGAGGGCCAGTTCCTGCTGCGGCTGGCTGCCGCAGGAGGAGATCACGGGCACCAGGAAATCGCAGGCGGCACGCGCGCTGCCCTGATGCAGCAGCTGGAAGAAGGAGTGCTGCGCATTATTGCCCGGCTCGCCCCAGATCACCGGACAGGTGGGCACGGGCGCGCTGCGGCCGTCCAGGCGCACCGACTTGCCGTTGCTCTCCATCTCGAGCTGCTGCAGATAGGCCGGGAGCCTGGCGAGCCGCTGGTCGTAGGGCAGCACGGCGAGGGTCGGCAGGCCGAGGAAATTGACGTTCCAGACACCGAGCATGGCCGCGAGCACCGGCAGATTCTGCTCCCAGGCCGCGGACTGGAAATGCTGGTCCATCTCGGCTGCCCCGCCGAGCAGGGCCTCGAAGCCTGCACCGCCGATCGCGATGGCCAGTGCCACGCCGATCGAGGACCACAGCGAATAACGCCCGCCCACCCAGTCCCACATGGCAAAGCGGTAGTCGGCATGCACGCCGAATTCGTCCATGGCCTTCTGGTTGGTCGACACCGCCGCGAAGTGCTGCGGGACCGCGGCTGCGCCCAGGCGCGATTGCAGCCACTGGCGCGCCACGAGTGCATTGCTGCGGGTCTCGAGCGTCGTGAAGGTCTTCGAGCAGACGATGAACAGCGTGCGCGCCGGATCGGCCTCCTGCAGCAGATCGGCAAGCTGACAGCCATCGACGTTGGACACGAAGGCGACGCGCGGAGCCCCTGGCGTGTACTGGCGCAGCGCCTTGACGGCCATCGCCGGCCCGAGGTCCGAGCCGCCGATACCGATGTTGACCACCAGCGTGTAGGCCTGGCCGGCGCTCGAGCGGATCGTGCCGCTGCGCACGCGCTCGGCAAAATCCAGCATGCGTGCGCGCTCGGCGCGGACCAGCGCGTCGACATCGACGCCACCCACCATGAGCGGTGCCGGTGCGCCCGTGCGCCGCAGCGCGGTGTGCAGTACCGCCCTGCCCTCGGTGAGATTGATGGGATCGCCGCGGAACATCGCCGCGATGCGCTCGCGCAGCCGCAGCTGCCCGGCCACTGCGGTGAAGGCCGCCAGCACCGGCGCATCCACCCGCTGGCGGGAATAGTCGAACAGCAATCCGGCCGCCTGCACCGAGCAGTGCGCAAATCGCTCAGGATCGGCGGCGAACAGTTCGCGTGTCGGAGCAATGAGCGGCGCGGCGGCGGTGAGCTGCGCCCAGGCCGGACAATCCACTCCGGCCGGCATACTCGGTGTCGGGGTCGTCAAATCTTCTTCTCCTGGCCTGATGTGCTGATCCGGTAGTAATCGCGGAACCAGTCCACGAAGCGGCCCACGCCGACCTCAATGGGCGTCTCCGGGCGGTAGCCGATCGCCGCGGCGAGTTCGCTGATGTCGGCGAAGGTGTCCGTCACGTCGCCGGCCTGGCGCGGCTTCATGACGCGCTTGGCCTTGCGGCCCAGACTGGCTTCCAGCAGCTCGATGTAGCGCAGCAGCTGGATCGGCCGGTGGCTGCCGATGTTGTAGAGCCGGAAGGGCGCAGGGCTGCTGGCCGGGTCCGGAGCCAGGCTGTTCCATTGTTCGTCGGCCGTGGCAGTCCGGTCGATGATGCGCACGACGCCCTCGACGATGTCGTCCACATAGGTGAAGTCGCGCTGGTGGTGGCCGTTGTTGTAGATCTCGATGGGCCGGCCATCGACGATCGCGCGCGCGAAGCGGAACAAGGCCATGTCCGGACGTCCCCAGGGCCCGTAGACCGTGAAGAAGCGCAGTCCCGTGGTGGGCAGCCCGTACATCGCCGCGTAGCTGTGCGCCATGAGCTCGGTGGAGCGCTTGCTGGCGGCATACAGGGACATGGGGTGAGCAGCCGGCTCATGCACCGATGAGGGCAGTTTGCTGCTGGCGCCGTAGACCGAGCTGGTGGAGGCGTACACCAGATGCTCGACACCGTGGCTGCGGCAGCCTTCGAGGACGTTGAGCGTGCCGAGCACATTGCTGAAAATATAGCTGTGCGGATCCTTGAGCGAGTGGCGCACGCCGGCCTGGGCGCCCAGGTGCACGACGCGCTGGAATTTCTCGCGCGCGAAAAGCTGGGCCACGCCCGCCTGGTCGGCGAGGTCGAGCTTCACGAAGCGGAAGCCGCGCTCGCTGTCCAGCTGCGCCAGGCGCGCGCGCTTGAGCGTGACGTCGTAGTAGTCGTTGAGGTTATCCAGGCCGATGACCTCATCGCCGCGCGCCAGCAGGCGGCGGGAAGTGAAATAGCCGATGAAGCCGGCGGCGCCGGTGACCAGCACCTTCATGACTGGCGCCAGAGGCACCGACCGTGGCTTTCCTGCTGCAGCAGATCCTGGAGCCGCTCGTGGGCCGCGCGCTCCTGCTCATTGGCCGCCCGCACCAGCAGTGGCACGCGCCCGCAGTCCGCCCCCTCCCCGCCCCGGGCCGCCGCGCCCGGCCGTCCCGCGCCGGGGCGCGACCCCTCGTCCAGGGCCAGCGCACTCTGTCCACCCGTCATCGCCAGGTAAACGTCCGCCAGGATGCGTGCATCGAGCAGCGCACCGTGCAGCTCGCGGTGCGAGTTGTCGATGCCGTAGCGCTTGCACAGTGAATCGAGGTTGTTGCGCTGGCCCGGATGCATCTGGCGCGCCAGCGCCAGGGTGTCGAGCACCGGGCACAGTTCAGCCAGACGGACCGGCGTGGGCGCGTCCAGGCGCGCAAACTCGGCGTCGAGAAAGCCCAGATCGAAACTGGCATTGTGAATGATCAGTTCCGCGCCGGCGACGAAGGCCGTGAATTCCGCGGCGATCTCGGCAAAGCGCGGTTTGTCGGCCAGTTCCTGGAGCGAGATCCCGTGGATCGCGCGGGCGCCCTCGTCGATGTCGCGCCCGGGGTTGAGGTAGCGGTGAAAATGCCGCTCACTGGGGCGGCGATTGAGCAGCTCGACGCAGCCGATTTCAATGACGCGATGCCCGCGCGTGACTTCGAGACCGGTGGTTTCCGTGTCCAGTACGATCTGTCGCATCAGCGCGATCTTACCCCAAGCAGTGCGTCGATCGCGGCGTTGGCGAGCTGGTCGCAGCGCTCATTGCCGGCATTGCCCGCGTGTCCTTTCACCCAGTGCCATTCGAGCTCGTGCCCGGCCGCCAGGGCATCGAGCTGTTCCCACAGGTCCTGGTTCTTCACCGGCTTGCGCGCGGCGGTGCGCCAGTCGCGCGCCTTCCAGTCCTTCAGCCAGGTGGTGATGCCGAGCTGCACGTATTGTGAATCGGTAAAGACGCGCGCGCGCACGCGGCGCTTGAGCGCGCGCAGGGCCTCGATCACCGCGAGCAGCTCCATGCGATTGTTGGTGGTCGCCGCCTCGGCGCCGGACAGCTCGCGTTCCTTGCCGCCGCTGATCAGCAGGGCGCCCCAGCCGCCTGGACCCGGATTGCCGCGGCAGGCACCGTCGGTGTAGATATCCAGCTCTGGCGGCGTGGCGCTCATGCCGAAGGATTCACCAGTCCGCCGAGCAGCGCCCGTGGATCGCGCCGCCGCGGGCGGATCGGCGTGAGGGCGTAGACACGCTTGCGTGCCTTGAGCAGGTACCCGCCCGCGGGCAGGGGATTGAACAGGCCGCGGCGCCGCATGCCCGGAACCTGCGCGCGAGCGCGTGGCTCGATGGGCAGGACGTACAGGTAGCGGTGGACGGCAAGGACTTCGTATCCCAGCAGCACCAGCCAGTCGCGCAGGCGACCTTCCGAGAGCAGGCGGCTGAAGCCCGGCGGAAAGCCGGTCCGGCTGGCCGCCGCGCGCAGCCCCCACAGGCTCCAGGGATTGAAGCCCAGCGCGATCAGGTGTCCTTCGCCCAGCAGGACGCGATCGGCCTCCCGCAGTACGGCATACGGGTCCGGCTCGATCTCCAGGCAGTGCGGCAGGAGCACGGCATCGATCGCCACTCGCCCAGCTGCAGCAGCTCGAGGCCGAACACGTCGTCCATGGCAACGGCGAGGAGCTGTGCCTCGGCGAGCGCCACAGCGCGCCCCAGGGCCCCGGCCTGCCAGCCGCCCAAGCCGGAGGGATTTTCGGCCGCACGCATTGAGACTGTGATCCGTTCCCTAAAAACGCTAGCAATTATGTGAACTTACGGGTTAAATAGGTCAGCCGGATCACATCAGTCTCCGGCGCCCATACCGTAACATGTTATCGGCCCGGCACTGGGATGGAACAATTTGTCTAAGCCGATTCGACCCCTCAATTCTGCCGTTGCCAGCGTGGTGGCGCTCCTGGCGTTGGCCGGATGCGCGCATCAGCCACGCTCGGCCGAACCGCAGCTGCCGCTCAGCGTGACGGCCGCTGCCGACCCCGCCTCGGTGGCCCCGGCGGCGCCCGCCGTGGACCCCGCCTCGGCCGAGGAAGTCGCGGCGTTGCCCGACGAAGCGGTGGTGCAGCCGGTCGACCCGCCAGTGCTCAGCGACCATTCGCTGGTTGCACCGCCCGCCCCCGACCTGTTCGTGCGGCTCCGGAGCGGCTTCAAGCTCGAGGATGCCGACGAAGCGATCGTCGATCGCGAACTCAACTGGTACGCCAATCATCCGGACTACCTGGAGCGTACCTGGAGCCGCGCCGAGCAATACCTGCACTACATCGTCGAGCAGCTCAACGCCCGCTCGATGCCGCTGGAACTGGCCCTGTTGCCGGTAGTCGAGAGCGCCTTCGAACCCTACGCCTACTCGCGCGCCCGCGCCTCCGGCCTGTGGCAGTTCATTTCAGGCACCGGTTCGATCTACGGCCTGAAGCAGGACTGGTGGTATGACGGTCGCCGCGACGTCGTCACCTCGACCCGGGCTGCGCTCGACTATCTGCAGGCGCTCCACGACGATCTCGGCGGCGACTGGCTGCTGGCGATCGCTGCCTACAACTGCGGCGAGGGGAATGTGCAGCGGGCGATTAACCGCAACCTGCGCCTCGGCCACCCCACCGATCTGTGGCACCTGAAGCTCCCGCGGGAAACCCGTTCTTACGTGCCCAAGCTCCTGGCCATGCGCCGCATCGTGGCCGACCCTGCCGCCTATGGCCTGGAGTTCAGCCAGATCTCGGACGAACCGTATTTTGCCCAGGTGGCCACCGGCGGGCAGATCGATCTGCAAGTGGTCGCCGAGATCGCCGGCATCACCAAGGAGGAGCTCTACGAGCTCAATCCGGCCTTCCATCGCTGGGCCACCGATCCCACCGGCCCCTACAGCCTGCTGGTACCGGTCGAGGCGGCCGACGGCCTGGAGCAGACCCTGCTGAGTCTCACTCCCGAACAGCGCATGCGCGTGGATCGGTACGAAGTGCACCACGGCGACACGATCGCCTCCATCGCCACGCAATATTCGACGACGCCGGAACTGCTGCGTCACCTCAACAACATGGACAGCAAGGAGAAGCCGGTCATCGGCGCCGCCCTGCTCGTGCCCTCCAGCACGATCCAGCTGCCTGAGAAAGCCATGCGCGCCGCGGCGCTGTTCGATCGCCCCGGCCGCCTGGGCGGCCGCCGCGGCGCTCACCACGGTCTGCACGTCGTGCGGCGTGGCGATACGCTCTACGCCATCGCGCACCGGCTCGGCACCGATGTCGCCACGCTCGCGCGCCTGAACCACATGGAAGTCGGCGACCCGATCCACGCCGGCCAGCGCCTCGTGGTGGCCAGTCGCGCACCGCGTGCCGAGGGTCCGGCCACGCGCGGCAGTGCCAGCAGCCCCGGCAACGCCCGCCAGGTCACCTATACCGTGCGCCGCGGCGATACGCTTTATGGCATCGCACGATTGCTCCAGGTCACGGTGCGCGACCTGCTCGGCTGGAATGGCATTTCCACGGACGGCGCCATCCGCCCCGGACAGAAGCTGGTGGCTTTCGTCAACGGGCGCGGCTGAACGATGCGGATGCTGGAGGGGAAGCACGCGCTGATCGTCGGCGTGGCCACGGATCGTTCGATCGCCTGGGGTATCGCCCAGGCCATGCACGCCCACGGCGCGCAGCTGGCCTTCACCTACGCCAACGAGCGCTTTCGCGAGCGGGTTGAGCCGCTGGCGCAATCACTGGGCGCCAGCCTCACGATGCCGCTGGATGTCACGATCGATGAGCAGATCGAGGCAGTGGCCGCACGCCTGGGACGCGAATGGGGGCATCTCGATATCCTCGTCCACGCCGTCGCCTTCGCTCCGCGCGAAGCCATCGACGGCAGTTTCACCGCCAACACCTCGCGCGAAGCGTTCCGCATCGCCCACGATATTTCCAGTTACAGCTTCACCGCCCTGGCGCGCGCCACCGCCCCGTTGATGGCGAGCCGGCCCGGCGCGATGCTGACACTTTCCTACCTCGGCGCGGTGCGCTCGATCCCGAACTACAACGTCATGGGTCTGGCCAAGGCCAGCCTCGAAGCCAACGTGCGCTTCCTCGCCGCGGACCTCGGTCCGCGCGATATCCGCGTCAATGGCATCTCGGCCGGACCGATCAAGACGCTCTCGGGCGCCGGCGTCGGCGGGTTCCGCAAGATGCTCGGCTACGTGGCCCGCGTCGCCCCGCTGCGCCGCAACGTCACGATCGAGGACGTCGGTAACGCCGCCACCTTCCTGTGCTCGCCGATGGCCGCCGGCGTCACCGGCGAGATACTCTATGTCGACAGCGGCTTCAGCACCGTGGGCATGAGTTTCGCCGACGAAGCGGCATCGGAGCCCGGCGGCTGACGGGCCTCAGGGCGCCGTGACGATCTGGCCGCGCAGCTCGCCGCCGGTATGCGCGGCCGAGGTCACGTTGGCGTACCACATGCCGCCGGTGTAGTTGGTGACGTCCGCGCTCATGAGCGTCACGGCCTCGTTGAGATAATGATTGGGGTC